>Ga0208478_1000010_pt1 | contig 90340 bp, 84 predicted proteins | sample NGESurdeep072012_5_FD_184462 | JGI IMG/M metagenome (GOLD analysis project Ga0208478, IMG submission 184462) | Arctic peat soil microbial communities from Barrow, Alaska - NGEE Surface sample 415-2 deep-072012 (SPAdes) | ecosystem: Environmental > Terrestrial > Soil > Wetlands > Peat ...
CATTCTGAAATTCCTGGCCGACTCCACGGTCCAGCCGTAACAGGCACCCGCCATTCAATCTGATCAGACGCCAGGCCTTTGGCTCAACGACCTGACCATGCAAGTCTGTACGCAACCATTAACTCGACTGAGCCCGGAGCTGAGCGATCACACGCGCTGTCGATTGGCGCGAAGGCAACCGCTGAAAACAATCGTAAGGGACAGAACCAAGATGGACGTGATACTGGACGTTGAGCACATCGCAGAATTCTTCAAATGTTCGCTGGAAAAGGTCAAACGCATGTTGCGTTCCGGCGAGTTGCCGGGCTTTAAGTTTGGTGGCCGCTGGTACGTTCGCGAAAAGGACCTTGAGGAGATGGTCGATAAGGCGGTACAGTCAAACCGTCATCTGCGCCGCGTTCAGGAGGCTGCATGAAACATCTGAACCGGCGACCGAAGTATCAGCACGGGTCCTTGTTGCGGGAAGACCGTAAACGAGGCCCTGCTGTTTGGGTGTACCGCTACTCCAGCATAGGCCAGGACGGCGTTAGGACGCGTCGTAAGGTCATTGTTGGCGACGTCAACCAGTTCCCCACCCTGTCTCTGGCTGAGCGAGCCTGTGAACCGCTCCGCACCGAGGCTAATCGGGAGCTCCTAACCGAGAAACCAGTAACTATGCGGACGCTTTTAGATCGCTATGAAGCGGAGGTCCTGCCTCCGCCGACTCCGGTCGGAGGAACGATGTCCCCCGATCAGATGAGCGACCAATGTGCCCGATCGTACCGGTCGAATATCCGAAAATACATCCGTCCCACTTGGACGGATGTCCTGGACCGGCAAACTGGCAAGAACCGCGACCACCTGGTTGCAGATTTCAGCGACGTTCGCCTGTCAGCCGAAATCGAACGCTGGCTGCGATCGCTGCTGAAATCGGAGAAGAACCCCAAAGGGCTTGAGAAGAAAACCGTTCACCACCTGTTCACCACGATGAAGGCGATTTTCAAGCACGCAGTGAAATGGGGTTATCTGGAGCGCAGTCCCATGGGCAACCGCGACCTGAAACTGGTCGAGCTGCCACGAGGATCGACCCGTCGCTCCAAGAAGCCCTTCTCTTTGACTCCAGGCGGCTTCTTTGCCCTGCTTGCCGTTCTGGGGGTTATGGAGAAAGCAGCAGTTTCATTTGCGGGCTGGCTCGGTCCGCGCATTAGTGAGGCTTTCGGCCTGCGCTGGAGTGACCTGGATTTCGAACGTAAGGTGGTCACGTTTGAGCGTGGTTTCGTCAATGGACGTATCTCGGCGCTGAAGACCGAGGCATCGAGGACATCCATTCCCCTGCCATCTGAGGTGACCGAAGCGCTGCAGGCCTGGCGTGAGGTCACTCCGTACAATAAAGACGCCGACTGGGTGTTCGCCAGTCCTCATGCCCATGGCCGGCTTCCCTACTACTCAGGACAGTTTTTGAAGGACCGGATCAAACCGGTTGCAAAAGAACTGGGGCTGGGTGACATCGGTTGGCACACGTTCCGACACAGCGTCAGTAGCTGGGGCAAGGAGTCGCTAAAGCTGGGACAGACAAAAGAACTGTTGCGTCACGCCAGCCTGGCGACAACCTCTGAACTCTACGGTGACTTAAATTTGGACGCAAAGCGAGAGGCCCAAGGGCAGCTCGTCGAGCACATCAAAGCCAGTGCTGCATTGGCGAATGCAAGGTCACAACCAGCGGGATTACACAGGATCCAGTAAGGTGACCTTAATATGACCCGGATGGAGGGAGGCAATTCTTGGTATGTTGCAGAAAAGAATGGCTCCTCAGGTAGGACTCGAACCTACAACCCTCCGGTTAACAGCCGGATGCTCTGCCATTGAGCTACTGAGGAGTGTATGGGCGCCTCAAACTGCGCATTTTCTATGTTCATTGTAACGGCCTCAAGTCGCGACGTCAAAGGTTTCGGCCACACTCCCGGGTCTGCGACTCAACAGCCGCGTACCGGCCTCCTTACTATTTTCTGTGACGCCGCTGGCTTTCACGCGGAAAAATTAGGATTCTTGCTCGCTCTTTCGTGTCTCCATGCGCACATCGGTAGCACGGTCGGATCCTCGCGTTGGCGTGAGCCCATGAATCTACGTTAGATCATCGCCACTCTAACTGCCGGTGCGAAAAGCATTTGAAGAATATGAAACTCCACGCGTGAACTGTGGAACGAATTTCATGGCCCAACGACGCCCGGACTGGCAGTTTCTTGTGCTTTCGGATTGTGGCAGGATGTGTTGGCTGAAACCAACTGCGCAGAGCGTCTGAAAGTTTGGCCGATTGCTGTTCGCAGTTCTGCTTCCAAGTCAACCTGTAACCTGTCACAATCTCCATTCATGACTGTATCCAAATCGCGCTATGTGTTGGCCAGAGACATCCCGGACCCGCGGGACTACGTGTACTCCCTCGAGCGACATCAATTACGCGGCCCCCTTCCGCAACGGGTCGATCTCCGCCTGGGCTGCCCTCGAGTGATGAACCAGGGATCCATCGGCACTTGCACGGCACACGCGGTTGCCGCCGCATTTGGCTACGAGCTGCGAGTCCAGCGGATGCGTGCGCTAAGGCCTTCGCGGCTGTTCATTTACTACAACGAGCGCGCGCTTACGCGTCAAAGAAGCCTGAACTGCGTGGTCCGCCTGCGCGATGCGATTAAAGCGGTCGCCAAACGCGGGGTTTGCCCTGAGTCGCTCTGGCCCTACAGCGAGCACCCCAGCGTATTGCGCAAGCGACCTCCCAAGGAGGCGTTCGAGGCTGCCACCAGTTGCAAGATTTTCGAATACCATCGCATTCCCGTTGGGACTTTGAAACCGGCGATCTTGCTCCGGCATTTGAAACGATGCCTGGCCGATGGTTGTCCGTTTCTGTTCGGTGTCATGTTGTACGAGAGCTTTGAGACCGATGCAGTTAAGACGAGCGGGATCATGCCTGTTCCAGACAAGCAACACGACAAAGCCATCGGCGGACACGCCGTCATGGCGGTCGGATACGACGATCGTAGGAAGGCCGTGCTGGTGAGAAATTCATGGGGGCCGGATTGGGGCATCAAAGGGTACTTCTGGATGCCCTACAACGTGATCACCGATTCGGAGCTCGCCCACGACTTCTGGACGGTACGCGGTGTGACGCGCTAGGCCACCGAAAGTCCGTGCTCGTCCCCTGATACTCAGGCGAGAGTTTTCTGGTCCAACCAGGTGCACAGCAAGATCGCGAGCGACTCTGGAGAGTAGCATGGTGTTTGTCGTTTTCTTACCACCGGACTTGGAGTTGTCGCCCCATTTTGACGAGATTTTACGAGGGACACACAGACGAGTGACGCATGTAATTGACCCGACTTTTCGCAGCGTGTTATAAAGACTCGCCTTATGTGTTGCATTTTTAATCTGGGCAAGGCCTGCCCGGAAGACGGATGCAAGTATTCCCGACGCGGCCAAACCTCAACACTTCCGTGTTGGAGTGGAAGCGCGTTTCCGGGATTTGAGCAGGTCAACCTATGGTTTTCAGTCGCGCTCGATCGGAACGCAACGTGGAAGACTGTGCTGGCCGTATCTGCTCCATGTTCATGGATCTTATGCTGAAACTCATCGCGGACGGTCGCGTGAGAACGCAATACTGCTCGGACATTTCATGGAGCGATCCCGGATCAAACCGGGCGTAACCCATCGGAGGATTTTTATGCAAAGCTGGCTCGCCACCTTGCGGCGGCTGTCATTCATACCCGGATCCATCTCGCGTTCGGCTGTAGTAGTCGGCGCAACACTCACTGTTCTCATGCTGAATGCCTCGGCCGCCTTCGCTCAGCCGACGGAAGCCGCCGGGGAGGCAAATTTGCAGCTCCCCGATCTCAGTTCGGTCAGTTTTCTCGGACTGACTGGGCACAACCTGTTGCTGGTCGGGTTGCTTTTCTGCGTATTTGGACTGGTGTTTGGGCTGGCGATTTATATGCAGCTCAAGAACGCTCCAGTGCACCGCTCCATGCGCGAGATTTCTGAGCTGATTTACGAAACCTGCAAAACATATCTCGTCACCCAGGGGAAATTCATCCTGGTTCTCTGGGTCTTCATCGCTGTCATCATTACGGCGTACTTCGGATGGCTGGCTCCCGTCCCTGGAAAACCGATCGCAGTTACGCTGCCGGTGATCCTGCTCTTCAGCTTGATCGGCATCGCGGGCAGTTATGGCGTGGCCTGGTTCGGCATCCGGGTCAACACCTTTGCTAACTCGCGGACGGCGTTCGCCAGCCTCCGCGGCAAGCCCTATCCAATTTATGCAATTCCGCTCAAGGCGGGCATGAGTATCGGCATGATGCTGATCAGCGTCGAACTGCTGATCATGCTTTGCATCCTGCTGTTCGTGCCGGGCGATTATGCCGGCCAGTGCTTTATCGGATTTGCGATTGGCGAGTCGCTGGGCGCGGCCGCCCTGCGTATCGCTGGCGGCATTTTCACCAAGATTGCCGACATCGGTTCCGACCTCATGAAAATCGTCTTCAAGATCAAGGAAGACGATGCCCGCAACCCTGGCGTCATTGCCGACTGCACCGGTGACAATGCCGGCGACTCGGTGGGCCCCAGCGCGGACGGCTTCGAAACCTACGGCGTCACCGGAGTGGCGCTGATTACGTTCATTTTGTTGGGCGTGAAAGATCCTCATGTCCAGGTGCAATTGCTGGTTTGGATCTTCGTCATGCGCATCATGATGCTGGTTTCCAGCACCGTAGCGTACTTCCTGAACGAGGCGGTCGCCAAGGCGCGTTACGGCAATGCCAACGAGATGAACTACGAGTCTCCTCTGACCTCTCTGGTATGGCTGACTTCGATTATCTCCATCGTGCTGACCTACATCGTTTCGAGGGTGATCATTCCCGATCTCGGCGGCGATCCCACGCAATGGTGGAAGCTGGCGACGATCATTTCCTGCGGCACTCTCGCAGGCGCGGTGATTCCCGAACTCGTCAAGGTCTTTACGTCAGTGTCGTCGGGACACGTGAAGGAAGTGGTGACGTCGGCTGAAGAAGGCGGCGCATCGCTCGACATCCTGTCAGGCCTGGTGGCGGGTAACTTCTCCTGCTACTACCTGGGATTCACGATGGTCATCCTGATGAGCATTGGCTATTACGTCAGCACCTTTGGACTGGGCATGCAGATGCTCGCTCCCGCGGTGTTTGCGTTCGGCCTGGTGGCCTTTGGTTTCCTGGGCATGGGGCCGGTGACAATCGCCGTTGATTCCTACGGACCAGTAACGGACAACGCACAATCGGTGTACGAATTATCGTTGATCGAGCAGGTCCCCAACATCGCGAGCGAATTGAAGCGGGACTACAACATTGATGTCAACTTCGAGCGCGCCAAGCACATGCTGGAAGAAAATGACGGCGCGGGCAACACCTTCAAGGCCACGGCCAAACCGGTGCTGATCGGAACGGCCGTAGTGGGCGCAACTACCATGATCTTCTCCATCATCATGGCGCTCACTCATGGGCTTACCGAGAATGTCGGGAATCTCTCCCTGCTGCATGCTCCTTTCGTGCTCGGTCTGATCAGTGGCGGCGCCATCATCTATTGGTTTACCGGCGCCAGCATGCAGGCGGTCACCACCGGCGCGTATCGCGCGGTGGAGTTCATCAAGAAGAACATCCGGCTGGAAGGCGTCGAAAAGGCTTCCGTCGAGGACAGCAAGAAGGTCGTTGAAATTTGCACCAAATATGCGCAGAAAGGCATGTTCAACATCTTCCTCGCGGTCTTCTTCGTGACCCTGTCATTTGCATTCGTGGAGCCGTTCTTCTTTATCGGCTACCTGATTTCGATTGCCATCTCCGGCTTGTATCAGGCCATGTTCATGGCCAACGCCGGCGGAGCGTGGGACAACGCCAAGAAGATCGTCGAGGTCGAACTGAAGCAGAAAGGTACACCGCTGCATGACGCAACCGTCGTGGGTGACACAGTCGGCGATCCATTCAAGGACACTTCTTCGGTGGCCATGAATCCGATCATCAAGTTCACCACGCTCTTCGGGCTGCTGGCGGTGGAACTCGCGGTGCAGTTGACGGCCACCAGCGGCAAGACGTTCGCGCATATTCTGGCGATCATCTTCTTCGCGATTTCCTTCACGTTCGTATGGCGGTCGTTCTATGCCATGCGCATTGTAAAGACCCTGTAGGCCTTTCGCAGACAAAGCAAACGCCATCCCATGCGGGATGGCGTTTGCTTTGTCAGGGCAAATTCACCGCACCAATATCAGTTGCCGCCCTTCATTTTGTCCTTCACCGCATGTGCCAGTTTCTCGATCTGTTCGGCTTTCTTGATCACATCGAGCGAGATGATGTTTTCGTTCGTCTTGTCCACATACTGCTTGAGTTCGGTCGCCAGTTCGAGCAGTTGGTCGGTGTCCTTCTTGATGTCCTGCTGGCGCTGCGCGTTCTGCTTCTTCACCAGTTCGCGTTTCTGTTGCAGGGTCCAGGGATCTTCAACCTCCCGCTGCCGCTGCCCCCCAGACGAACTGGCATCTGGCACCTGCGAGGGATCGACAACCTGCGCCAGCGCGGTGCTTCCTTGCAGCGCCAGAATTGCGAGTGTTCCAGCCAGCATGAATCCTTTCGTCTTTCGCAACACCGAAAACCATTTCATAGCATCTCCGAACTCGTGAGCTCAGCCGAACTGATGATAACGTGACCTGCACGACCTGCCTGGTTCACCGACGCACTCGCAACGCGTTGTTATAATCGCCCCAACGATGATCATCCCCGCGATCAAAATCGACTTAGGGGCAATTATGGCTCCAAATCGCGTCCTTCGGGTAATGAATGACTGGGGCGATGACGCGTATGATTTCCTGCGCCACCAGGTTCCGAGAATTGTCGCGGTCCTGATCATCGCCTTCATTCTCACCCGGCTGCTCAAATTGGTTTCGCGGCATCTTGGAGAACTCAGCAATCGCCAGAACCTTCCCTCGTCCATTCGTTCCCAGCAACTCCGCACGCTGTCCAGCGTCATCTACAGCGTCGGAGTGATTGTCATCATTTTTATCTCCGCAATGCAGGTCCTGCCCCTGCTGGGCATCAATATGGGGCCGTTGCTGGCCAGCGCTGGCATTGCCGGTCTCGCCATCGGTTTCGGCGCCCAGGCACTGGTCAAGGATTTCATCAACGGCTTCTTCATCCTGGCGGAGAACCAATACGATATCGGCGACACTGTGCGCATTGCGGCGGTACAGGGCGTGGTGGAAAGCATGACTCTGCGACGGACGGTACTGCGCGACTCCGATGGGACCGTCCACACCGTTCCCAGTAGTGAAATCAGGGTGGTCAGCAATCTGACGCGCGACTGGACACAGATTAACCTGCACGTTTCCGTGGCATATGGCGCCGATAGCGAGAGGGTGATCGGCTTGTTGAAGCAGGTGGGTGACGAGATGGCCAGCGATCCCAGGTTTGCCGACATGATCGTCGCCCGGCCAGAAGTTGCTGGCATCGAGAAGGTTAGCGGCAACGAAGTGGACTACCTGATGCTGGTCAAGACTAAGCCGGGGTCGCAGTTCGCCATCAGGCGCGAACTGCGGCGCCGCATCAAATCGTGCTTCGAGAAAAACAATATCGAGCCCGGCGATCCCAGCCGGGTAATCGTTGCGGGCATTCGAAAACCAGACTAACGCCTGTGGCCGGTTCCCTACTTCATCGAACCACCCAATCCAGCCCACTTCTCCAGCAGCTGAATCGTGGCGGCATAGTCGAGATCGTCCCAACCCTCTTCGCTGGACAACTCGTAGATCTCGTCCACGGTCTCGAGGGCCGGCAATTTTACCCGCGCCTCTTTGGCGGTATCGAGCAGCAGGTGAATGTCTTTGTGCATCAGCCGCAGGGGGAAGTTGGGCGAGTAGTCGCGCCGCAGAACGAACGGCGCTTTGTAATCGACCACGCCCGAACGGATCATCGAGGCCTGGACAAGCTCAACCATCTTCTCGGGCTCGACTCCAAGCTTCCGGGCCAGTGTCAACCCCTCAGCAAATCCTTCATAGATCATAGCTATCTGTAGGTTCATACAGATCTTAGCTGATTGCCCCTTGCCAGTATCGCCGACGTGAATCACGGTCTTGCCCATGGCCCTGAACAGAGGATCCATGGCCTGGACCGTCTCCGCGGGACCGCCCACAATGAAAATGAGCTGGCCATTTTCGGCCCCGATCTTGGAGCCGGTCATTGGTGCGTCGATCCACTGCACGCCCTTCTCGGCGACACGTTGGGCGAAGCGCAAGGTGGCCGACGGCGAGATGGTGCTGGAATCAGCAATCACCATCCCTTCGCGTAGCGCTTGTTCGATGCCATCGTCGGAAAACACCAGGCGTTCGACCGCAGCAGTGTCGGCCACGCACATCCAGACAAGTTCCGCATCCTTGGCCGCATCGGCAGGAGAAACAGCCGTCCGGGCTCCATCGATGTGTTGCCGTGCCGAGCGGTTCCAGACCGCGACTTCGTGCCCGGCTTTAACCAGGTTCGAGGCCATTGGCCGCCCCATAATCCCCAAACCAAGAAACGCGATTCGCATGCATCTCTCCTTAAGTCTGCAACTTGATTTAAGCTGACTGGCTGAGCAAGGTCAAGGAACCTCTTCACGGAGAAAGGCGAGGGGCGCATCGCAGAGCGGGTCGCCAGCGTCTAATAGCCTGGCATCCTATGACAGGTATCAGCCTTAGACGCAAGGCCGGGCAACTGAGCACGCTGGTGGGGCGCTCAGCCCTGACTCCCCGCAGTGGTACCAGTCGGAAGCCGGTCCTGGCTTCCCAAGGACAACTGGGAGTCACATTCATCGGGCACTCCAGCTTCTTTCTGCAAATCGGCGGCAAGAACATACTTATCGATCCGAACTTCGCCCGCTGGATCTTCGTTCTGAAGCGACTACGCCTTCCGGGACTGCGCATGCGCGATCTGCCGCCCATCGATGCGGTGCTGGTCACACATGCACATTTCGACCACCTGCACCGCCCGTCGTTGCGAACGATCGCAAGTTTGACCCGCCGAAAATCTGGCAAGCGGCCGGTCATTGTGGTGCCACGGAACCTGCACGATTTGGTGGGTGATCTCGGATTCTCACGCGTGGTCGAACTTGAGTGGTGGCAGAACTATCAGCTTGGGAACATCGAGATCACACATACGCCATCGCGCCATTGGGGAGCACGCGTGGTTCGCGACGTTCATCGCGGCTATGGGGGGTACGTGTTGCGCGCCGATAACCAATCGGTGTACCACGCCGGCGACACGGCATACTTCGATGGTTTCGCGGAGATTGGCGCGCGCCTTAAACCTGACCTTGCGCTGCTGCCTATTGGCGCCTATCATCCGGCTTCGTTTCGCAGTGTCCACACCAGTCCAGAGGACGCCATTCAAGGGTTTCAGGATCTGGGTGCCCGCTGGATGGTGCCGATGCACTATGGGTCGTTCCGCCTATCCTACGAACCGGTGGATGAGCCCGTGCAGCGGCTGTTGGCCGGTGCGAAGCAACACGGGATTGGGAAGAAGGTGCGCGTGCTGGAAGAAGGCGTCACACAGTTCTTCTAGCGGTGTCAGCTAAATCCCTACCAGCGCCTGATCGAGATCGGAGATCAGGTCTTCGACGTCTTCGATTCCAACTGAGATTCGCACCATGCCATCAGTCAGGCCGATCTCCTTGCGCCCCTTTGCGCCAATAGCAGCGTGGGTCATAGTGGCAGGATGCGAGATCAGCGTCTCGACACCGCCCAATGACTCGCCCAGGGTACAGACTCGCACCCGCTTCAGCAGCTTTTTTGCATTGGCGAGAGAACCGGTCTCCAGAGTGATCAACGCTCCGAAGCCCGACATCTGGCGGCAGGCCAACTCGTGTTGAGGATGGCTCTTGAGCCCAGGATAGAAAACTCGCTTCACCTTGCGGTGCGTGTTGAGATAGTCGGCGATCACGCGTCCGCTCGTGTCGTGCTGCTTCATGCGGACGGCCAGCGTCTTGACGCCGCGCAATACCAGCCAACATTCGAATGGCGAGAGAATGGCTCCGACCGCTTTCTGCACGAACGCCAGTTTCTCGGCTTGATCTTGCGTGGTGCAAACCAGAACGCCGCCGATCCCATCGCTATGTCCGTTCAGGAATTTCGTGGTTGAGTGCAGCACCATGTCAGCGCCCAGCTTGAGGGGCTGCTGAAAGTACGGCGACATGAAAGTGTTGTCCACCACTACCTGGCAGCCGCGCCGGTGCGCGATCTCGCTGACCGCAGCTATATCGGTCAGCCCCATCAGCGGATTAGTTGGCGTCTCGAGGTACACGAAGCGCGTGCTCTTGCGGATCGCCTTGGTCACGTTGCGTGGATCGCTGGTATCGACGTAGGTGAACTCAAGTCCAAAATTCGCCAGCACCTGGTTGAAGAGACGAGGAACGCCACCATAAAGATTGTTCGAAGCGACGATGTGCTCTCCCGCTTTCATCAGGTTCGCCAGCGCCGATACCGCGGCCATCCCGCTGGAGAACACGCGCGCTGCAACACCACCTTCCAACGATGCCAGGTTCTGTTCAAGTCGCGTACGCGTGGGGTTACCGGCACGTGAGTAGTCGTATCCCTTGGTCTTGCCCAACTCTTCCTGGGCATACGTTGAGGTTGCGAAAATCGGAGGCGCGACTGCGCCGGTGGATGGATCAGGCTCGTTGCCAACATGGATCGAGCGCGTGGCGAATCCTGCTTGCTTTTTGCTCATGAGTTTTTCTTAGCCTTGTTCTGAACAGGCTGGCACGGGCGGAATTTTCCAGCTATCCGTTGAAGTGAAATATGTCCTTGGAGAGATACCTCTCCGCTGAATCAGGAATGATGGTCGCCACCCGCTTGCCGGGGCCCAGCCGTTTGGCGATCTCGATCGACACGAACACGTTGGCTCCGGCGCTCGATCCGGCCAGCACACCTTCCTGCGCAGCGAGCTTCTTCACCATGTCAAAACCATCATGATCGCTGACTGCGATGATCTCGTCGGCGAGGGTACCGTCAAACGTTTTGGGAATGAAGCTGGCTCCAATGCCTTCGATCTGGTGGTCCCCTTTTGGACCGCCACCCAAAATCGACCCCTGTGTCTCCACGGCAATCGCCAGAACGTGCGGATTGCGTTCCTTGAAATAGCGTGCCACGCCTGTAAATGTTCCACCGGTGCCAGCGCCGATTACAACGGCGTCCACCCGACCTTGCAGTTGATCGTAGAATTCGCGACCAGTGGTCTCATAGTGGAAGTCGGGATTCGCCTGGTTTTCAAACTGAGCGGCAACCCAGGAGTTTGGAGTCCTGGCCGCGCGCTCTTTCACGCACCGGATCGCGCCTTCCATCCCCTCCGAATCCGGAGTGCGAATGACCTCAGCGCCCAGCGCCTCCATCAGAATGACCTTCTCCTTGGAAAAGCGTTCCGGAACCGCCAGCACGACTTTGTACCCGCGATTGCAGCCGATGAGGGCCAAACCGACACCTGTGTTGCCGGCGGTGGCCTCGAAAATCGTGGCGCCGGGGCAAAGACTGCCTTCTTTTTCGGCGCGCTGAATCATCCCGAGAGCAGCGCGGTCCTTGATGCTCCCGCCGGGGTTTAGATACTCGAGCTTGGCATAGACATCAGCGGCATCAGCGGGAACGATTCTGCGAAGGTGGAGAACAGGTGTCTCACCGACGAGTTCAGTGATCTCTTCCGCTACCCGCAGAGTGGCCATTTCAGCAGTTTTCATGAGCACCTGGAAGTTGACGAGGTTGACTGACAAGGGTACGTGATGCCGATTGCCCAGGTCAACGACAGCCGTCACATCCGACGGAGTCCGATCGCAATCGCGGTTCCACGAAGATTAGCTAGCATCATGGCTGAAGCCGCGGCCCTTCGAGCGACGGGCGGGCGACATCGACGATTAAGCCGCTATCGTTACTTGGAAACAGCTTTCTCCGCTGCCGCATCCGATGCCGACCGGTTCTGCCCAGCGTAGTAGCCGCTGCGGGTGCGCACCTGGAGTTTCTTGTAGCCTTTCGCGTTGGCGTCCACCTTGACTGTGCGAAATCCTCCCTCGCTCTGCGGTTTCGAGGGCTTATATCCGATGGTGTATTGATTGCGGATGTCGTGGGCGATCTGCTGGGTGATAGCATCCACTTCGCCCAACCCTTGAGGGAAGAATGCGATACCGCCGCTTTCCTCTGCCATTTGCCGCAGGGCACGGCGCGCACGCTTCGAATGTTCTTCGCCTAGCAACCCGATGGTGTACACAGTCGGGCCATTCTCTTCCTGCAGGCGGCGGATGGCCTGTTCGAGGGACTCCCGGCTGGCATTGTCTTCGCCATCGGTCACCACCAGCAGAACTTTCTTTTCGAGTAAGCCCGGCTTCTTCAGGTGATCCGACGACGCGACCACGGCATCGTAGAGAGCGGTCCCACCGCGCGCCTCGATCCGCTCCAGCGCATCCTTCAGCTTGGGAATCGACGCAGTGTAGTCCTGGTCGAGGAAGAAGTCTTCGTTGAAGTTGACGATGAACACCCGGTCCTGCGGGTTACTGGACTTGACGAAGTTGATCGCGGCCGCGTTCACTGCCTGACGCTTGTCACGCATTGAACCGGAGTTGTCGATCACGATACCCATGGCAACCGGGATGTCTTCCCGCCGGAAGGCGGTTATCTTCTGGGGTTGGCCATCCTCATAGACCGTGAAGGAGTTGCGGTCGAGGTCAGTGACCAGGTGGTTCTTGTCGTCCACCACCGTCGCATGCAACGTGACTTCGTCAACTTCCTTGCGAAAGACATAGACATCGCCGCTCTTCTCGGCGGGGACTTGTCCTTGATCTGCGGAGGGACTCGACTGGGGCGGCGTTGGTTGAGCCGGGGCCGTAGAATTCTGTCCGACTGTCAGGGTTCCCAGGAAGATTAGGGCTGCGATCAGAAACAAATAGCGACTATTCCGTAGGTGCATAGTATCCAGTTTTGGCGTAAACATGCAGGGGCGGCAGGCCTTTTGGCGGATTCAATTTCACTTTAATCTTGCGCCATTTGCCATCCCGAGTTGGATTGCTGGGACGGTATCCAAGGACGTACTGGTTCCGCAACTCGATTCCGATCTTGGTAGCCACGTCCGCCAGTTCATTCGTGTTTGCGATGGTGAAAGTGCGCCCGCCAGTAACGTCCGAAATCTCAGACAGCAGTGCCGGGCCTTCGCGCTCCTCCGCAGTCTTGAAATCACGGTCATAGAGGCCAATACCGTAAATCTGTACATCCGCCTCTTTCACCATCGACTTGATTTCGGCCTCGGTATATCGGCTGTGGTTATCGCCACCATCCGAGATTATCAGGAGGGCCTTCTTCTCCTGCTTCGCCTTGCGCATGCGATTCATACCCAGATAGATCGCATCCAGCAGTGCTGTTCGCCCTTTTGGGGTCGCGTACACCAGCTTGCTCTGGATGTCTTCAATGGAGGTCGTAAAGTCCGCCAGCACCTCGGGCTTCTCCGAAAAGGTGATAAGGAAAAACTCGTCCTGAGGATTGGCGGTCTTAAAGAACTCCACCACCGCATCGCGCGACTTGTCGATCTTATTGGACATCGACCCGCTGACATCGAAGATCACTCCCAGTGACACCGGAGCGTCTTCGCTTGAGAAGTGCCGTATCTCCTGGGGTTGGCCACTGTCAGTCAGGAAAAAATTGTCCTTCTCCAATCCGGTCACCAGTCGGTTCATGGGATCGGTAACGGTCACCGGAACGAGAACTAAGTCAACGTCCTTGCGGATGGGCTTGGTGTGCGTCTTGAGCGACGGATCTACCGAAACTCCAGCCGCCTTTGCCTCGGCGGCAATCGCCGGTGGCATGACTGTTGGGTCGGGCTTGGCGTCCTTCTTCTGCTCGCGCGGGACGACGTGAATATCCGATTGCTCGTTCTGCGCGCATACGGGCACGACGGCGCACGCGGCCAGAAATAGGGCCGCAACGACGACAGCGAAATTGCTACGAAGGCGCACCAAGGTATGGACGGGTTGAAAGGCAAAACGTCCCGTCCCGTCATGGTCAATCCGAAGCCGAATCATCGAACTGGTTGACCCGACTTCTTTACTGCCACCGCGGGCCATAGGAACCTCTACGCAAGTGGGCTGAATGGTAACACAGGTTGCGATCAACCTTGTCATCGTCGCCAACGTCTCTCGGGCTGGCATTCAGCTCTCTCAGTCCCCTTGATGGTGGTGCAAGCGTTGTGGGTCCAACTTCTCAAACTGCTACAATCAAGCTTCTTCTTGAGCGCTGGTGAGCCTCCAGATTTGGCGCCAGGAAGCCGATTCCTATGGCAAAAATATACCCCTTTAGAGCCCTGCGGTACGACCCTTCGAAGGTGTCGCCCGCCCAGGTAGTTACCCAGCCTTACGACAAGATTTCTCCCGCCATGCAGGACCGTTATTATGCGGCCAGCCCGTACAACCTGGTGCGGGTCATCCTCGGCAAGGCCGAACCCGGCGACGATGAACGACAAAACGTATACACCCGGGCTGCTGCCAATTTACAACACTGGCGCGCCGAGCATGTTCTGGTTCGCGATGCTGAGCCCAGCATATATCTGTATACACAAACTTTTAAAGTTCCCGGCGACCCCGCGGAAATGCAGTTCGAACGCCGCGGATTCATTGCCGCGGGCCAGCTTGAGGAGTACGCCAACAAGGTCGTCTTCCGTCACGAGCAAACGCTGAGCAAGCCCAAGGCAGACCGCCTCAACCTTCTGCGCGCAACCCAGTCGCATTTTGGGCAGATTTTCATGTTGTACAGCGACCCGGCAGGCGCGATCGACTCAGCGCTACAGCAGAGTCGTCCACCCGACATTGAAGTGCGCGACGAATACGAAGTCCTGCATCGGATGTGGAAGGTCTCTGATCCTGCGACCATCCAAAAAGTCCAGGCTGCCATGGACGATAAGAAGCTCATCATCGCCGACGGCCATCACCGTTATGAGACCGCGCTGAACTTTCGCAACGATATGCGCCAGCAAGGCGGAGGTGACGCGAATGCTCCCTATGAGCGCCTGATGATGACCTTCGTGAACATGGACTCACCTGGTCTGATCGTATTGCCGACCCACCGCGTGGTCTTCGGACTCGAAGGCTTCGACGTCGCCGGCATGAACGCTAAACTCGGCAAATACTTCGACGTCGAGGACTTCGGCCCGGTAACCGACATGAAAGCTGCGATGGACTGTCTTCGTGACGCTGGCAAGCAGCGTTCTGCACTACTGGCCGTCACCGCTAAGGGTGCATTTCTGATGCATTCGCGCGCGGCCCAGGATTCCCCGGCACTAGCGGGCCAGTCGGAACGCCAGCGCGGCCTCGATGTCGTACAACTACACAAGCTGGTGTTGGAAGAGACCCTGGGAATGTCGGAGGAAGACATCCGTAACCAGAAGCACCTCAAGTACGTGCGCGAAGCCAAGGAAGCCGCCGAGGAAATCCGCAAGGGTGCGAATGTCGCCTTCCTGCTGAATCCGGTACGCATGCAGCAAGTCCGTGACATCGCCTTCGGTGGTGAAGTGTTACCGCAGAAATCGACCGACTTCTTCCCCAAGCTGCTCAGCGGCCTCACCATTTATTCGTTGGAGGACGACGCCCAAGGCACGGTATCGGGAGGACACTAGGTTGCGGTTGTCGTGCCTGAGAGCGGTCCCCATCGCGGCGACACTCGTCGCGATTGCACTGCTCAGTGGAGCCGCTCAACTGCTGCGCCTCGCGACCGTGCAAGCGCAAACGCAGCCTGCGTCCCAGCTTTCGGTGTATTCGCCGCAAACTTTCTATTCTGTCCCGCTGCTCAGCCTGAATGGGCAGCTTTACGTCGGACTTGTGGAATTGCTGGAGCCGCTGGGCGCCGTGGACGCCAAGCCTGACGGCAAGAAGTACAAGCTGAAGTTCACGCCACCCGGCGCTCGCGAGTTGGAATTCCAATTCCAGGATGGCAAAGATAATGGCAAGGTCAAGGGCGACAAGTTTAAGCTGCCGTCGATCTTCGCCATCCAAAGTGGCCGGGGATATGTTCCGCTCTCGTCGGTCAGTGAGTTGTTGTCTCGCGCCCTCGGTACGCAGATTCGGCTCAATCCAAACGCACGGCGGCTGTTCATAGGCAACATCGGCGAACGGTTCACGCTTGATCTGCGCAAAGGAGAGCCCTCGAAGTTGTTCGTGAGCTTCGATTCGGCGGTAAATCCCACGATCGCGACCGAGCCCGGACACATTCGCTTCGCCTTCCGACGCGAACCAGTGGTCTCCACTGTGGACCACGCTTCCTACAACGACCCGCTGATCACCGGAGCGAATTTCTCGGAGCATGATGGCATCGCAGAGCTGGATGTAACTGGCACCTCCCCGTTGATGGCCAACTTTGCCGATGCCGGCAAGACCATCATCGTGACCGGAGTACCCGCCCCGCCGCCCTCCGTCGCCCAGTTACCGATCGCGCAGCCGAGTGTATCGCTGCCAACCACGCCGATCTTAAAAGCGCCAACGGGACCACGATTTCTAGTGCTGATCGATCCTGCCCATGGAGGCACAGAAACCGGTTCCGCCATCAGTCCCACACTACCTGAGAAGGACGTTGTGCTGGCGCTCGCCCGCAAGCTGCAGCATGAATTGCAAAACCGCGGGATTGCTGCCGGACTTCTGCGCAACTCCGACATCGCCATCGCGCTGGATCAGCGAGCGATTTCGGCCAACGCTGCCCGGCCTGCACTCTACATCGCACTTCATGCCGCCAACAGCGGGCAGGGGGTGCACGTTTTTACCGCGCTGCTGCCCGCCGAGGCAGTCTCCTCGCGCGACTTCCTGCCCTGGGATTCTGCCCAAGTTGCCTATCTTGATCTCAGCGGAACGGTGGCAGGCTCGGTGTCCGCCGAACTGGAGGCGCGCAAGCTCCCAAACGCTACCCTGGCCGCGCCATTGCGGCCGATGAACAACATCGCCGCTCCAGCCATTGCGATTGAGATTGCCTCGCCCAGCAATGACGTTAACGATATCGCTAGTCCGGCGTATCTGGACCAGGTTGCGCAATCGATCGCCGCTGGCGTTGCGGCCGTGCGCGCTAAAATCCCAGAGGTGCGCCCATGACCCGGCCCATTGTGTGGATGTTTGTGGCGCTATTGCTACTTGCCGCAGGCCTCGGATTCTACGCCTACCATTTAAAAACTAAGGTCGCCAGCGAGGAACAACGCCTAACCCAACAGCCACAGAGTGTGGCACCCCCAGCGAGTGGGCCAACCACGTTGGTCACGCTTTACGTTGCTTCCGATCACGAAGGCGGACTACGCCGCACGCCACTCAAGGTCGCGCTTCCCCAGGAGCGCAGCGAGCGTGCCAGGGCGGTACTGCGTGCGCTGTTGACTGCGTATCTTCAGCCCGGCTCGCAACATCCGATCGGCGCAGGCTCCGACGTGCGCGACGTGTTTCTGATGGGCGGCGACACCGCCGTGATCGATACTAATACCGCATTTGCCGATGCCCATCCCTCGGGCGTTTTGGCCGAAGAACTCACCATCGCATCGATAGTCTCCACCCTCAACGCCAGCGATCCGAGCATTACGCGGGTGAAAATCCTCGTCGATGGCAAAGAGCGCGATACACTCGCCGGTCACGCTGACCTGCGCCGCTTTTATCTAGCCAGCGGCATTGGGCAGGTCGTCAAGGATACGCAGTGACTCTTCCACGCATTGGAGTATTCGACTCGGGCGTCGGAGGCCTGACCGTGCTGAAGGCCATGGCCGAGCAACTTCCTGCGCACTATTTGTATTTTGGAGACACCGCCCGCCTTCCCTACGGCACAAAGTCGGCCAACACGGTTGCGCGCTACGCCATCGATGCTGCCCGATTTCTCGAAGCGCAGACCATCGATCTGCTGGTCATCGCCTGCAACACCGCAACTGCGCTGGCTTTGCCACAAATCAAGCAGGCAGCGGACGTTCAGGTCGTCGGCGTGGTCGAACCCGGAGCGGCCATGGCCGCCGAGATCAGCCGCAGCCGCTCGGCCATCGTAATCGCCACCGATGCGACGGTCAGCAGCCACGCGTATCGCAACGCACTTCAGCAGTACGGGTTGGAAGCATACGAAAAGGCGTGCCCGCTGTTTGTTCCACTGGTCGAAGAGGGATGGATCGACCATCCTGTAACCGAACAGGTCGCGCGCATCTACCTTGGCGAGGCCATGGCGAAATCGTCGGACGCCGCCGATGTGCTGGTGCTCGGCTGCACCCACTATCCCTTGATCGCTCCCCTGCTGCGACGCATTACGCCCGCCCACGTCAAGATCGTGGACTCCGCCGAATCGACTGCGCGAGTAGTACGCCGAGTGTTGCTCGGCCAGTCGATGCCAATCGAACCGCGGGACGTGAGCTCTCCAAGCCCTTCCGGCGCTTCGTCCGACCATCGCAGCTTTCGTTTCTTCGTCACCGACTCGGTGGACAAGTTCAAGCGACTAGCTACCCGCTTCCTGGGACGCCAGGTTGACCACGTCGAGCACGTGGACCTGGGCGGCTGACCTGCGAACGATACAATCGTGGCTTATGGTCTATCGCTCCGACAATCGCGCTCCCGACCAGATGCGGCCCCTGAACATCATTCCCGGCTACATCTCTACCGCTGAAGGCTCGTGCCTGATCGAACTCGGCAATACTCGCGTCATCTGCACCGCCACGATTGAAGACACAGTACCGCAGTTTCTGCACAACAGCGGCAAAGGCTGGGTCACGGCCGAATACGGCATGCTGCCCCGCGCTACCCTGACGCGCAGTCCTCGCGAGTTAACCAAGGGGCGCGCCAGCGGACGCACACACGAAATTCAGCGGCTCATCGGTCGCTCGCTGCGAGCCGTCACTGACATGGGCAAGTTTGGCGAGCGCACCATCTTTATCGATTGCGATGTGATTCAGGCTGATGGCGGCACTCGCACCGCTTCCATCACCGGAGCCTTTGTCGCTATGGGTCTGGCCATGACTGCCATGGTTGAAACTGGCGCTCTGAGTGTTGCGCCCATTCGCGACTACGTGGCCGCCACCAGCGTCGGCATCGTGGACGGAGAAGTCATGCTCGATCTCTGCTACGAAGAAGACTCACGCGCCGACGTGGACATGAACCTGGTGATCACCGGCAGTAAGACAATCGTAGAAGTGCAGGCGACGGCAGAGCATCGTCCGTTCGACGATGCGCAATTGGCACAGATGATGTCAATGGCAAGAAAGGGAATCGAGTCGCTGGTGGCGCGCCAGCAAGCTGTGCTGACGGGGTTGCCGCTGCGGCAATAGCCCTAGCACTTGCAGGTGGTAGCGGGTCAGATTCCGGGTCGCCGGCAGCGGGAAGCTGACCCAAGAGCTTGATCGCTCGTTTTTCGCTCTCCATCCCATAATTCATTTAGAATTAAGGGTCCTGTAAATCTTCACCACGGGACCAGCCATAATCCGTAAGGCCGGATTCAAATTTCATAAAAACCGGGCGCAGTGCGCCTGAGGAGGATTTGCCGTGAAACTTACCCCTGGAAAACTTGCTGGCATGAATGCTGTTTCGAACGAGAATGGCGTCATTGCCGCTGCCGCGATGGACCAACGTGGCTCACTCAAGAAAGCCCTTGGAACCCGGGCCACCGACGAGGGTTTGATCGAATTCAAGAACTACGTCACCGAAGTTCTTACCCAGCACGCCAGCGCCATCCTGCTCGATCCCGAGTGGGGCCTGGGGCCGTCTAAGCTGCGCGCTAAGGGCTCCGGCCTGCTGCTCGCTTACGAAAAGACGGGCTATGACAAGGCGCTTCCTGGCCGTCTGCCTGATCTGCTCGATGTATGGTCTGTTCGCCGCTTGAAGGAAGCCGGCGCGGATTGCATCAAGATCCTGCTCTACTACTCGACCTTCGACGACGCGAAGATCAATGATCACAAGCAGGCGTGGACGGAGCGCATCGGCGACGAGTGCCGCGCCAATGACATCCCGTTCTTTCTCGAACTGATCGGCTACAAAGAGGGATTGGAAGACAAAGGCCCCGAATACGCCAAACTGAAGCCGCAGGTCGTTGCCGACTCGATGGCGGAGTTCTCCAAAGATCGCTACGGCGTGGACGTGCTGAAGGTCGAAGTTCCCGTCAACCTGCAGTACGTGGAAGGCGCGAAGTCGTTCAAGGGCCCCAAGGTTTACACCAAGGCCGAAGCGCTGCAGTATTTCCGCAACGCCGCCGAGGCGACCAACAAGCCGTTCATCTATCTGTCGGCGGGCGTCAGCAACCCTGAGTTCATCGAAGACCTCGAGTTCGCCAGGGAAGCCGGCGTGAAGTTCAATGGCGTGCTCTGCGGCCGCGCGACTTGGAAAGATGGCATTCCGATCTTCGCCGACAAGGGCGGGAAGGCTTTCGAAGCCTGGCTCAAGGATGAAGGCGTGAAGAACATCGCGAACGTGAATAACGCGCTGAAGGCCGCGACTCCGTGGTACAGCATTTACCAGGTTGCCGAGCCTGCAATGGCCGCGAAGTAACCAGCGTCCGCTATTCGTAGCTTGAAACATCAAAGGCGCGGGGATGACATCCTCGCGCCTTTCGGGTTTTTCGCGATGGCATCCCGTCACCTCCTGCAACCCGAGCAGTACCCTCCGATCTCGAAACGCGCAATCAGGATGTGAAACTGGCAATCGCGCTCGACCTGTCCCTTCACGCGGTCAAATAGGTCACTCTCGAACTCCTGCACTTTGCCACAACGCAGACAGGTCATGTGCATGTGATCGCGCTGCGGACGACGCTCGTAAAAATGGCCTTCCCCCTTCACGTGCAGCAGGTCAAGTTCGTCCACCAGCCCGTGACGCTTCAATAGAGACAATGTACGGTACACAGTCACTCGGTTGATGTCGGGATCGACCTTTGCGGCCTTGCGCAGGATCTGCGCCGCGTCGAGGTGCTGCTGCGCGGTCTCAATGATCCCTAGAATGATACGGCGCTGGCGTGTCAGCCTGATCCCATGGCTTAAGAGAGCATTTTGTAATGAGCCCGGTGCGGCTGATTCCGGCAACGGCATCGCTTGTATCTCCTCGGCTACGCTGCATCTAGTTGCAACGCAATTGCAACACTATTCGCCGCCCCTACTTGACCTGCGGCTCGTTGCGAATTCAAATGGATCTATACTACTTGCAACCACGTTGCAAGTAGAAATTATAACACCGAAGTCATTCTTACTCCATATTTTTCGACGCAGTCGATGATCATTGGTTCTTGTGTTAACGCAATTTCTTTTATCTGCATGCTCTGGTTCGCCGTCTCATCCGCCTCTGCCGGCGAGCGGCCTTACTTCATCACTTACGACCAGACCATGGAAGAACCCGGAAATCTGGAAATCGAATTGAAAGGGTTGACCGCTTCTCCCCAGGAAGGCGACCGATTTGTGTCCGGGGTCACGGAATTTGAATATGGAGCGAAAGGCTGGTGGACTACCGAGTTCTATCTCGACGGCCAGACGACGGCTAACCAGAGCACCCTCTTCACCGGTTATCGCTGGGAAAACCGTTTCCGCGTGCTCATGCATGAGCACATCGTCAATCCTGTTCTCTACTTCGAATACGAAGACACCAACGGAGCCAATAAGAGCCTGCTGGAAGTCGTCGGTTTCGACTCGCAGTTTGACGCGCTGCTCCCAAATGATCAGGCCCGTCGCGAACGAAAGCGCGAGATCGAGACCAAGCTGATCCTGTCGAGCAATCTCAACGGCTGGAACATTTCGGAGAACTTCATCGCCGAGAAGAATCTTTCCGGCGATCCCTGGGAATTTGGGTACGCTGTCGCGGTGAGCCGTCCGCTATCTCTGTTGGCCTCCCCGGATGAATGTGCGTTGTGCCGCGAGAACTTCCAGGCCGGCGTCGAGTTCTACGGCGGACTGGGTACAGAGAACAACTTCACCCTGCGGGGCACGTCGCAATACATCGCTCCGCTGCTTTCATGGCAGATTGGTGATGCGGTGTTCAAGGTGTCGCCGACGTTTGGCCTGACGGATGCCAGTTTTCGGACCATGTTACGTTTCGGCGTGCAATACGAATTTTCCGGCTTCGGACGCAAACTAGCAAAACTGTTTCGCTAAAGCCTCCTTGTAAAATGAAAGCCAGGAGGGAATTTTGACCCTACGCTTGCGCCTTTTGATCACTCCCGCCGCGTTTATGGCGGTGGCGGCCGTATTCTGCATCATGCCGGAGGTCGTCGCCCAGACCTTTCACAGCGCACCCGCCGCGGCCGCGCAAATGCAAAACCCATACGCTGGTGATGCTCAGGCTGCGGCTGGTGGCAAGAAGCTGTACGCACAGAATTGCGCACAGTGCCACGGCAACAATTTGCAGGGCATGGGACCGGCGCCAAGCTTACTGGGTCCGTCCACCCGGAAAGCCAAGCCGGGCGAACTGTTCTGGTTTATTACGAACGGTAATCTGAACAACGGCATGCCGTCGTGGTCGCAACTGCCGAAGCCGCAACGCTGGCAGATTGTCACCTTCCTGGAGTCGAAGAACGCAGGAAGTGCCGGAGCTCAGTAGAGCGAATCAGGAATTCCTGTAACCGGCGTAAGTCAGGAATGCCGCCGGCTGAAGCCGGCTCTAGATTGAATAAGCGCCACCCGTGCCGCGCAACGATTACGGCAAATCGGAAACTCGTCCGGCCGCTTCGCCTGGTTTGCGCCGCTACTGTAGAGATACGGTTCCGTAGAGGATACGCGCCAGCAGTAAACCTCCAGCGAGTGCCAGAGAGATACTCAGAAGTGTTCCAATCAAGAAATACTCGGCGAAGCGAACCTCTTTCAGCTCCTGCAAGCGGGCAATCGACTTCCCTGTCAGGATCAGTCCAACCATGGCGGGTGAATGGACGGCAATCGCGGTGATCACCAGAAATCGCTCGATCCAGCCGATGTAGAGTCCGGCATTTCGCAGTTGATTCGGTGATTCCAGCACAACTCCTTGGGACAACTGCCGGGTGAAGTACCGAATCAAGTAGCCACCGCCGAACATGCTGGCGGCATAGATTGTGGAAACCACGAGCAACTGAAAACGGGCGGCCGGAGAGAACGAGACGGACGCAATCACAGTTGAAAGTCCACTCCCGGTCAGCGCGAGAGCGACGCCCACCAAGGTAGCTGCGTGCGCCAATTGATCAATCAGGAAGCTCACCCAATTGTCCGGAATTGCCGTTCGCGTGATGAGTCGCGTCCTGGTCGCATCGATCAAGATGTGCGCGGCCACGTAGGCGGCCAGCAGACACTGGTGAAACAGGGACCACAACGATATGCCCGTGAAACCGAAAAGACACGCCGAAGCAAGTACATAGTGAACGCCTGCATGGACCAGCGTGGGCCACAGCCGTTTGCCCTTTTCGCGCGCGATCCAGTCCGGCTGGAAGGGGAAATCCGCCAGCAGATGCGCCAGAAACAGGCTGAGAACGGTGGAGAGCATGGGTTGCATCAATCTGTCCACATCCTTGAATTTGTATCACTACGTACAACCACTAGGAGCGGCCTGCGATGATCCGCTCCATGGCCTGCTGCGTCTCCAGTATCTGCCAGAAGTGCCCCCGCTTGAGGTTCCGGGAAACCGTGGAATCGTCCACCTTCAGCTTGCGGGCGGTAAGGTCTTGGCGTCCAGTTTCCAGTTGTACGTTGATCGTCACCCACTGTCTGGCGGTGACTCCTTCCAGGAGCGTGTCGTGAAGGTGATAGATGGTGTTGGCGGTGGCGTCTAAAATTTGATCGCCGGAATTGAAGCCGGTCAGGACACGGTATTTCGAGTTTCCGGTCTTCAGGCGGTCGGCAGCTTCGCGGGCGCGCTCGAAGGCCTCGCCGCCGGCATACACATTGACCGGCCGTTTGTGAGCTTCGCTCACCAGTCCGATGCCAACGGCGATCCAAAGCTCGAAGGGATAGAAAAGCCGCCGCAAGTCGAGGATCACGCTGGGAACATACTCGGGTTTTCTGAGGATCGCCTGGAATTCATCCCAGGCCGTCACTGCATACGAGGACAGGATGAGCTTCCGGCGAACGTGGAGGTCTGAAATCGTCCGTAGTTTTTCGTCCCGCCGGGGGCGGAACGATTTGATGCGGCGCGAGCCGACAATGTCGGCGGTGATCACGGCGTATTTCTGTTTGTCGGGCATGCAGGGCTCCCGCAGAGTTGTACGTAAACATACAATTTAACATATTTGTACATATTCGTACAAGCTGCACATTGGCTAAAAATCGGCTATAACTGAAGCGTGAGTACCAGCAATCCTTTCTTCGCTCCCAAGACGGCCCTGATCACCGGCGCATCCAGCGGCATCGGTCTGGAACTGGCGCATCTGTTCGCGCGCGACGGCTACCGCCTGGTGCTGGTGGCGCGCAATCGCAGTACCCTGCGCCAACTGGGTGACGATCTTCAGTCGCGCTACAGCATCACGGTGCGAATTGAGCCCAAAGACCTGGCGCATCCCGCAACTCCTACAGAGCTTTACCAGGAATTGCAGGAGTCCGGCATCGTGCTTGACGTTCTGGTGAACAACGCCGGATTCGGCGGCGCTGGCGCATTTGTGGACACCGATTGGAACCACGAATCCGAGATGGTGCAGGTCAACATGGTCGCGCTCACTCACCTGACAAAGTTGTTCCTGCCGCAAATCCGCGCCCGCGAAGGCATGATCATGAACGTCGCCAGCACGGCAGCATTTCAGCCCGGCCCCTTCATGGCGGTCTATTACGCCAGCAAGGCGTATGTGCTCAGCTTCACCGAAGCGTTAGCGGAAGAGCTGCGAGGAACGAGTGTAAAGGTTTCGTGCCTCTGCCCGGGGCCGGTGAAGACCAACTTCCAGAAGCGCGCCTACCTTGAAGGCACGGCGATGGCCAATAGTCCCCTGTTGGTGGATGTGCGGGAAGTGGCGCGCATTGGCTACGAGGGCTTGAAACAGGGCAAGCGCATCGTCATCCCGGGATGGAAGAACCGTGTAGCCGTCGAATTGTTGCGGATCTCTCCGCGCGAAACCGTCACCAAAGTCGTCAGGAAGATTCAGGAAAAGAAAAACGGCTGAGCTGCGGGGCGAGCTACCCTGCATCCGAAAGCCGAGCTGGCACCCAGCGTCGAACCTGCTCATGATGTTGAGCCCATGCCTGCCACGCCGAGAGCGCCCAATCCTGGACAGTGTGGATGTGTTCCTGAGCGCCGTTCGTTCTCCAGACATCCACCGCCGTAGTGGGTCCCATCGAGGCTGGCGGCGTGAGCCAGTGAAATTCATCTTTGCCGCTGGAAATCCTCGGCATCGCCTTGGCTGCCGCTTGATCGCTGAATCCACGCTCCAGGATGAGGTAAAGCCGAACTAAATGAATGCCTACCGAGCGAATGCTCTGCTTTGATGGTTTACCAGGGTGCTGCACAGCGAACGCATCGACGGTTTGGCGATGCACGGTGGCATAGGCCGGATCCGAGTACTCGCGAGCCAGAACTTCCCCATAGACCGCCCAGCAACCCGGAGAGGATTTCATGTATCGATGAGTCGGGCCTGCAACTGCCGGGGCCAGCCCGCCGCAGCCCATGCAGCGTACGAATTCAGGAACGTGGAGCTTCACTGACGACATGCACGAATCCCGTTACAGATTGAACAGTTCGCGAAGCCGCTTGGTTTGCGCGCGACTAACCGGGATCTCCGCCTGCTTCTTGTCGTCCATGCGGATCTGGTACGAGCTCTTGAACCAGGGAACCACTTCCTTGATGCGGTTGATATTCACCAGGTACGAACGGTGTGCACGCCAAAACACGCCAGGATCGAGAGAGTCGAGCAGTTCTTCCAGCGTCCGGCAATTGGATTGGCCTTCCATATTAGTCGCGACCACGGTAATGATGCCGTCCTCGATCGAGGCGTAGCAGATGTCCTTTTGGTCCACCAGGAACAGACGTCCCGCGGACTTCAGCAGGACTTTGGCAGATTGAGGGCGTTGCTGTTGTTCCAGCATTTTCACCAGAGTGCCGATCTGGTCGCTGGGCGACGCGGACGATTCGAGCTTCTTGCGCGCCTTTTCCACCGCTTGCGAGACTCGTTTCTTGTCGAAAGGCTTCAGAAGATAATCGATGGCGTTGACTTCAAAGGCCTTCACCGCATACTGATCGAATGCGGTGGCAAAAACGATCTGCGGCATCGGCACCTTGCGGTCGAGCAGCTTCTTGATCACGCCAAAGCCGTCGAGTCCAGGCATCTGAACGTCTAGAAAGACAAGATCAGGCGACAGGTCTTTAATCAGATTGACCGCTTCAACGCCATTCTTGCCCTGCGCGACCACATCCACTCCAACCTCTTTCAATAGGTACGCGAGTTCGTCACGCGCCAGTTGCTCGTCATCGACAATCACTGCCGAAATCGACATTCGTACTCCCGAAAGTAAATTGAACAACAGAGTATAAACCCCCCGTGGGCTGATTGGAGCAGGAGCCACAATGCGGCTGGCTGTCGGTCCTGTCGTACACTGTTACTCGATGGTCGTTATCTTCGGGATTCACGCGGTTAGCGAGGCGTTAAAATCGGGCGCCCGCAGCTTCGATTATGTGGGTATCGCGCGCGAGCGCCACGATCAGCGGGTGCAGCGACTGATCGACGACTGCCGGACCAGCGGCGTGCAGGTACGATTCCTGCCTCGCGAGGAACTCGACCGCACTGCCAATACCAACACGCACCAGGGCGTGATTGCGGTCACCAGTAGCAAGCAATATGCCGACGTGGACACGCTGCTGGATCGACGAAACGCTGAATACAGTTTCCTTGTGGTGCTGGATGGCATCGAGGATCCGCACAATCTAGGCGCGTTGATCCGTACTGCCGACGGAGCGGGCGCGGACGGCGTCATTATCCCGGAGCGCCGTGCGGTAGGCTTGACCGGAACCGTGGTGAAGGCTTCCGCAGGAGCCTCTGAGCATTTGGCGATTGCTCGCGTGACCAACATTTCGCGCACCCTGGAAGAACTCAAGGTCCGTAACATCTGGACCGTCGGTCTGGATGAGCGTGGCACTCAAAGCTACGACGAACTCGACTACAAAATGCACTGCGCCATCGTACTGGGTGCGGAGGGCAAAGGCCTGCACGATCTGGTGCGCAAGCGGTGCGACTTTCTGGTGTCTATCCCAATGCTCGGAGAGGTGGCGTCGTTAAATGTGTCGGTTGCGGGCGCGGTCGTGATGTACGAGGTGGCGCGTCAACGTAGAGCCGTGCAAAGCCAGGGGAAAGCCAAGCCTCCCAAATGAAGCGGTGCCTCACGCTCATGCTTTTTGCCCTGGCGCTGGCCTGTTCCGCGGCGGCCCTCGACCGGGAAGCCTTCACCATCACCCGCTACCAGTTGGAAGTCCAGATCGACCGCACCTCGCACGTGATGGCCGTAACTGGCCAGTTGACGATGCGTAACGATTCCCAATCACCCCAGAAAAACGTGACTCTTCAAGTTTCGTCCTCGCTGAGTTGGAATGGCATTGTCGTCGACCGCAAGCCGATAGAGTGGATCGGCAATGAGTACACTTCTGACATCGATCACACCGGCGGCCTGGCAGAAGCCATCCTGACTCTGCCCGAAGAGGTGTCGCCAGCAGGCACCATCACCCTGGAAGTTCAATACGGCGGAACCGTTATACCGGACGCCACCAGGCTTACCCGCATGGGCGCTCCCACCGAAATGGCGCTGCGGAACGATTGGGACCAGATTAGCGAGCCCTTCACCGCGATACGGGGGCTGGGCTTTGTGGTCTGGTATCCGGTATCGCTACCGGCGGTAAGCATGAGCGATGGTAATGCCGTGTTCGATGCCATCGCCGCCTGGAAAGTTAGGCACCAGCGAACTGAATTCGACGTGCGCATACATGTCATTAGCGGAGACACAAAGCTCTGCATTGCAGGAAACGCCACGACCTCAAGCTGCGGCGATCTGGGCGAAACCGAAAACCCGCGCAAGGGTGGCCAGGTAGATCAGATCAGCAACGGTATTCACCTCAGCGGTCTGGGCGAAGTTGTGCCAGCGTTTTCCGTGGCGAACTACGTTCAACTGGATCGACCCGGCTTGACGCTGTTCCACACCCCGGAAAGAATATCGCTCGCCAGGGATTACGCTGCCGCCGCCGAAGCCAACGAATCATTGCTGCATGAATGGTTGAACCCGGCCGCGCAAATGCCTGTGATGATCGAACTCACCGATCCCAACGCCAATCCCTATCAGAATGGCGCGGTATTGTTCACACCTTTGCGGCAGTCTGAAAGCGCTACTCTCGGGCTGTTGCTGATGCCGGCGCAGGTCGCGGCCCGCTTCCCCACTCCCCGTCGATGGATTGAGGATGGATTGCAACGCTTTCTACAAGCCGTCAGCGTGGAGCGCCGGTCGGGACGCAAGGGCGCGCTGCAGTTTCTCGGCGAGTATCTGGCTCCCTTGGGGAAGGCCGAAGAAACGGCGAACCCAGAAACGGGCGCCGGGGCGAAGACCAGCGACGCTCACCCGGGGAACGACACACTGCTAAATACCTCTGACGAGATTCTGCTGCGCGGCAAGGGGAGTTTCGTCTTCTGGATGCTGCGCGACATGGTCGGCGACGAGTCATTGCAACACGCGCTGGCAGCTTATCGTCCCGGAGCCGACTTGAACCCGGCCTACTTTCAGAATCTGCTGCAGGAGGGCAAGAAGCACGATCTGGAGTGGTTCTTCGACGACTGGGTATATCGGAATCGCGGCTTTCCAGATTTCCGTGTGGAGAACGCCTATGTGCGGCCATTGCTCGACGATCCCAGCAAGCTTGTTCTGGTCACGGTGACCATCGAGAACCGCGGACGGGCCGGGGCTGAGGTTCCGGTCCTGATCCAGACTCCCGGAGGCGAAAAGATCGTGCGAGTGCTGGTCAAGGCGCATCAAAAGGCTTCGGGCAGGTCACAAGCCCCCGCTGCGCCCACCAAGATTGTGGTGAACGATGGCAGCGTCCCTGAAACTAACTCGGGTGACAATACTTTCGACGTACCGGCAATTCCGACACCTCAGTAACCCGGCACTTGCCAACAGGCAGGGCCGAAAGCTACAAACGTGATTAATCGCAGACGCGCGACCAGCGCACGAAAGAGGTCGGCTTGAGTTACATCCAGTTTTTGGGCGCCGCCGGGGTTGTCACCGGATCAAAACACTTAGTCAACACTGGCGATGAAAGCGGCAAACGCGGCATTCAGGTTCTGGTGGACTGCGGACTCTTCCAGGGTCAGAAAGAATGGCGCGAGCGCAATTGGCAGGATCTGCCTATACCCGCCCGCGAAATTGATGCGGTCATCCTGACCCACGCGCACCTCGACCACTCCGGCTGGATACCCCGTCTGGTGAAGCAAGGTTTCCACGGCCCGATTTACGCGACTCCGGCCACCATCGATCTATGCGGCATCCTGCTGCCTGACTCAGGCCACCTGCAGGAAGAAGACGCGGCATTTCATAACCGGTTCAAGACATCGAAGCACGACCCGGCGTTGCCGCTCTACACCATGGAAGAGGCGCAGCAGTGCTTGACACTATTTAAGCCGGTGAACTTCGGTGAGCCCAAGCGCCTGTCCGACGAGATCTCCTTCCAGTTCGTTCGAGCGGCCCACATACTTGGCTCGTCCATGGTCGAAATCGCGCTGACCTCTCCGGGACAGCCCTCGCGCCTGCTCTTCACAGGAGACATTGGACGCGTGCGCAACAGCGAAACTTCGCCCGGGCGGCTGGAACGTTCCGGCCCAACTGAAAACGAACGGTGTGACTACCTGGTGATGGAGAGCACGTATGGCAATCGCCAGCATCCTCATGACGACCCGAGGCCGGAGATGGCTGCTCTCATCCGCACCACGGTGCAGCGCGGCGGCAGCGTTGTAATCCCTGCCTTCGCCGTGGAGCGCACCCAGAAGTTACTCTTCATGCTCAAGGAGTTGATGGAGAACGAGCAAATTCCGCGGGTCCCAGTCCACACCGACAGCCCGATGGCAATCAAGGCGGTGCAGATCTTCCTCAAGTATACGAACGAATTCAGTCCGGAAACCAAAGCGCTGATCGACAAGTACGGATCTCCGCTGGATTGGGCTAATTTCTATTTCGACCTCACCACGGACGATTCGAAGAAGATCAACCAGTCGACGTACCCTTCGATCATCGTCTCATCCAGTGGCATGGCGACCGGCGGACGAGTGTTGCACCACTTGATGCGGCGCCTCCCGGACTCGAGGAACCTGGTGTTGTTTATCGGCTTTCAGGCGCAGGGGACTCGTGGCTACGACATCAAGAATCATGCAGGAGAAGTCAAAATCTTCGGGCAGATGATCCCTGTGCGAGCGCAGGTGGCAGCGCTAGAACAATTCAGTGACCATGCCGACACGCCCGAATTGCTGGAATGGCTGCACACTTTCCAGGCAGCACCCAAGCAGACCTACCTGGTCCACGGCGAACCCACTGCCTCATCGGAGTTGCGAGCGGCGATGGAGAAGGACCTTGCCTGGAATGTGCAAGTTGCTGCCTACAAACAGAAGGTCCCAATCGCCTGAACGAGGAGAGTCCGATGGCAACCTGTGGCTTGATTGAATATGCGAACGCCGGCACCGAAGTCCGCGCCGTCTATGATGACATCATGGCGACCCGCCAGGTCGATTGGATCAACAACTTCTGGAAAGCCATTGCCCACGATCCGGCCCTGCTGAAACGCACCTGGGAAAGCATCAAGCAGATCATGGCGCCCGGCGCACTCGATCCGCTGGTTAAGGAGATCATGTACGTCGCCGTCAGCGTGACCAACGGATGCGATTACTGCATTGCTTCCCACACAGCGTCGGCCCGCAGGAACGGGATGACTCCTGCAATGTTCCACGAACTGATGTCCGTGGTCGGCATGGCCAACGAAACCAATCGACTGGCCAAGGGATACCAGGTTGAGATCGATGACGCCTTCAAGACGGCGGCGCCGTAAGCTGCTCAATCGCGCGATCAGGCAACTCAGCGGCATCGGTATAATGAGGACTCACCTATGAAAGCCTACGTTTACGTTTCGCTCAAGAAGAGTGTGCTCGATCCCCAAGGCAAGACCATTCATGGTGCACTGAAAAAGATGGGCTATCGCGGCGTCAACGACTTGCGCCAGGGTAAGTACTTCGAGCTCGTGCTGGATGACAGTATCGGGCGGGAAGACGCTCAGGCAGAAATCGAACGCATCGCCCGCGAAGTGCTCACCAATCCGGTGATCGAGGAATATCGCTACACTCTCGAGAGCTAGTCGCTGGTGTCTTCGTCCAACTGGCGAGACCCACTGCGCTACCGAATGTTGGTTACGAAAGTAACTGACTTGTACCCTATCGATCCTCAAGATCGGATAAGATTTATTGATACCTCGCCTTTCCACTTGAAATAGCGAGCTTTTGTCTTCACCGACCGAAAATGCGGTTATAGCCATTTTCCTGGAGCCTAAGAGATGTGCGGCATCGTTGGATACGTTGGAAAGAAACGGGTTGTCCCGGTCATCATCGACGGGCTGCGGCGGTTGGAATATCGCGGCTATGACTCAGCCGGCATTGCTGTGGCTGGCAATGGAGAGGGATTGCAGGTGCGCCGCGCCGAAGGCAAACTGCGCAATCTGGAAGAGGTCATCCAGCTTAAGCCGCTCGACGGAACCTACGGCATCGGCCACACCCGCTGGGCCACGCACGGACGTCCCACCGAAGAGAATGCCCATCCCCATCGCGACTGCACCGGCAAAATTGTCGTCGTGCACAACGGCATTGTTGAAAACTACATGAGCTTGAAGAAGAAGCTCATCGAAGGCGGCCACAAATTCCGCACCGAAACGGACACTGAAGTCATCGCCCATCTCATCGAAAAGAGCCTGGCGGACGCCGATCACAAGATTCCTCTGGAACAGGCGGTGCGTGAAACCGTCAAGCAACTAACTGGCGTCTTCGCGATTGCTGTCATCTCCTCGGATGAGCCGAACAAGATCGTTGCCGGGCGTAACGGTCCCCCAGCCGTGATTGGGTTAGGGGATGACGAATATTTTGTTGCCAGCGACGTGCCCGCCATCCTCTATCACACGCGCGACCTGTTCTTCCTCGGCGACGGCGATCTGGCGGTGATCACGCCCGCCGGCGTGCAGTTGACCGATTTTGACGGCAATCCCATTACGCGCCAGGTGCAGCACATCACCTGGGACCCCATCATGGCCGAAAAGGGCGGCTTCAAGCACTTCATGCTCAAGGAGATCTTTGAGCAGCCCCGTGCCGTGCGCGACACCACGTTGGGACGCGTCTCACTCGATACCGGCAAGGTTTTCCTCGATGAGATGGACATTACCGAGGCCGACCTCCGCAAGCTACAGCGCGTGTACATCGCCGCCTGCGGCACCAGTTGGCACGCGGGATTGGCCGCCAAGTTCATGATCGAGCGCCTGGCGAAGGTCACGGTAGAAGTCGATTATGCCAGCGAATTCCGCTACCGCGATCCGCTGACTGGCCCAGATGATCTCACCATTCTGATCACCCAGTCGGGAGAAACTGCCGACACCATCGCGGCCATGCGCGAGTCGCGCGCCAAGGGTTCAAAAACCCTCGGCGTCTGCAACGTCGTTGGCTCGATGATCGCCCGCGAATCTAATGGCACGATTTATACCCATGCCGGACCCGAAATTGGCGTTGCTTCCACCAAGGCTTTCACCGCACAGTTGACCGCATTGTTCCTGTTCGCGGTGTACCTGGCCGAAGTGCGCGGCACCATCAACACCGAGGAAGCCAAGAAACTGTTGACCGAACTCACACTGATTCCTGGCAAACTTGAGGCGCTATTGGGCAGTGACGACGAGACAGAAGAACTGGCAAAGCGCTATCACCGCGCCCACGATTTCCTCTACCTCGGACGCGGCATTCACTATCCCATCGCCCTCGAAGGCGCGCTGAAGATGAAGGAAATTTCCTACATCCACGCTGAAGGCTACCCCGCTGGCGAGATGAAGCACGGCCCCAATGCACTGATCGATGAAGATCTTCCAGTCGTCATCATGGCCACGCGCGATCTCAACGATCCCGGCTCGGTGCAGCGCTACGAAAAGACGATTTCCAACCTGAAGGAAGTGAAGGCGCGTTCGGGAACGGTGATTGCGGTTGCTACCGAAGGCGATGAGGAGATCAAGGAATCGGCAGACCATGTCCTCTACGTTCCAGCCGCGCCCGAGTTGCTGGTGCCAATCCTGGAGGTCGTCCCGCTGCAACTGTTGGCGTACCACATCGCCGTCCGGCGGGGATGCGACGTCGATCAACCTCGCAACCTGGCAAAATCGGTCACGGTAGAGTAGTAGAAACGGGACTCATCACCGCGTACGCGTGAAGTCGGCATGGGATGCGGCGGTGTTTCATACCAACAAAATCCCAGCCCTGCAGGGGCCGGGCATCCCGGCCCAGCACGCAGCAGTAGGCGAAGTGCTGGGTAAGCTGCGAGAAGGATTCGAGTCCCCCGGGAACGGCAGGTGTTTCTTTGCACCCCGCGTAAGCCGCTGGGGGACATCGCCCACCCACTCCCAATACCCCTTGTGCTGCTTCCAATGTGCCCCACGCGCATCTAACCACTGTGACCCTTCCCAACCAAACTGACGACCTCTTGGCGCCGCCCCCTCCAGCCTCCCAACGCCGCCTCCTTACCGCTCGCCTGGTACGCGCCATCTTACTTTCGGAGCAAACCAAGCATCTCGAATTCAAGGTCGAAGGAGTAGATGAGTTCAAATTCACTCCCGGCCAGTTCGTGTCAATCCAACGGCCGAAACCCGACGGCAAGACGCACACTCGCGCATACTCTCTCGCTTCCACTCCTCGAGTTGGCGCACAATTCGATCTGTGCCTGAATCGTGTAGAACAGGGCCTTCTGTCGAATTGGCTGTGCGATCTCGCAGAAGGCGCGATCGTCCAATTCCACGGACCGCACGGGATGTTCACGCTGCGCGAGCCTCATCACGATGCGGTGTTCGTCGCCACCGGCACTGGAATCGCGCCGTTCCGCGGGATTGTGCACTGGCTCTTTGAGCAGCCTGAACGCAACCAAGGCCATGAGTTTTGGCTGGTCTACGGCACGCGCCACGAAGATGGCCTCTATTATCGCGATGAGTTGCTCGCCATCGAGAAGGCCCATCCCAACTTCCACTATGTCCCAACTCTGAGCCGTGGCGACAGCAACTGGCTGGGTCTTCGCGGATACGTCCAAGACCACGTGCGCCAAATCGTGACCGGACGCTCCGACATGCGGGCCTACATCTGCGGGCTGCACCAGATGGTCGACGCCAACCGCACGCTGCTCAAGGACGAACTGGGTTGGGACCGCAAGCAAATCGTCTTCGAGCGGTACGACTGAACTGTCGCAGCCGCGCTATTGCAGGGCGTTGGTGAGAAATCCCCCAACCTCCTGCTTCAACCGCCCCAGAGCATCACTCTTGATGTACATCATGTGCCCAGCGTCGTAATACCCAAGAGTGATCTTAGCGTGCTGTTCCGCGTTGAGGTTCATGTGGCTCAACGTGTACTGCGTTGCGAAGTACGGCGTCGCAAGGTCGTAATAGCCCGAGGCCACGAACAACTTCATGTACGGGTTCTTCACGAACGCCAGGCGCAGCGCTTCGCTCGTGTCAGGAAATCCATCTCCTGCCGATCCCCAGTCCCAGTCGGTCACGCCGCCACCGAGAACGTAGTACTCAAGATCGGTCTTGTATCCAAGTTCGCTGTGAACGTAGTTATTGAACGTCGCGGTAAAGGGCGGACGTATCACCGCCATCGAAGGATCGAAAAACATGCCCTCGCCGCGCACCCGAGAGAGGTCGTCGCCGGTGAAGCGGCTATCGAGCCGCCCCACCATGAGCCGCTGGCTGCGCAGCAGTTCGCGGCAGAAAACCCACTGCGTCAGACGCATGTCGTTCTCGTTGACGACACTTCGATCCAACCCGGTGAACCGCGCCACCTGGTCAATCAGGCTCTGCCGTTCCTGAGGAGACAGGTTGTCGCCCTTTTGCAGCGCGCTGGCATAGGGCCCTGCGGCAAACTGTTGCACTTCCGTCAGCACGCTGGCAAGGTCACGCTGCTGCAAGTCCGCAGGCAGTTTCTTGTGGTACCAGGCGGTGGAAGTGTAGCTCGGCAGGTACAGGATATAGGGCAGGTCATTGCCCTTGGTGAACTCCAGCGTCTGGAAATTCAGTACCGATGAAACCAGTACGACGCCACTGAGCGCAATACCACGATCCACCAGGTATCCGCTCAGGCCGGCCGCGCGGGTTGTGCCGTAGCTCTCACCCACCATAAAAAGCGGCGAATTCCAGCGCTGATAGCGGCTGAGGTAGAGTCGGATGAATTCGGCGACCGACGAAATATCGCCCTTTACACCAAAGAATTTCTTGGCGAGTTCCTTCTTGGTCGCTCTACTGTAGCCGGTTCCCACGGGGTCGATAAAGACGAGGTCCGTTCGATCGAGCCACGTGTCCTGGTTGTCAACCAACTCGAAGGGAGGCTGCGGCATGCCACCGTCCGGCAGCATCTTTACCCGGCGCGGACCGATCGCGCCGAGATGCAGCCAGATCGATGCCGATCCCGGCCCGCCGTTGAACGAGAACATTAGCGGACGCTTGGAAGCGGGATTGTCGAGAGTGTAAGCAACGAAGAAGATGTTGGCCTCAACTTCGGTTCCCTCGTCGTTGTGAATCGGCAGATACCCAGCAGTTGCCGTGTAGTGCAGCACCCGGCCACCGATGTGGATCTCGTGGTGCGTGACAATCGGCGGTTCCTCTTTCGGGGCAGCGGTTTTCTCGGCATCGGCTGGAAGCTTGCCTGATCTTTCCGCTGTCTGAGCGCCCTTCTCGGCTGCCTTGCCTGCCTCAGGGGAATCTTTCTGCTGGGCGGCAAGGATAATGGCACAAACAAGCATCATGAAACAAACAGCGGTGGTGCGAACGTAGCGCATCCAGTTCAACCTCGGTCGAGAGTGAATTTCATTCCGTCAAAGGACGGTCAATTCGTGCAACTTTAACATGCAAAACGCCGCGCTAGGACTTCCCTGCCTTGCGCTGCTCGCGCTCGGCCTTGGAAGCTTCGCGCCTCCGCAATGCGCCTTCGTATCTGCGCTTTTCGTCTTCCGTTTCCGGGATGACCGGGTTCACCGGCAAGCGGCGGCCGTGACGGTCCACGGATACGAACGTCAAATACGCCTTGGCAACCTTCTGGCGGGAGCTGGAGATGTAATTCTCAACAGAAACCCTGACTCCCACTTCCATCGAGGTCTTGAACACCCGGTTCACCGACGATTGGAACAGAACCATATCGCCCACGTGCACCGGCACCAGAAAGTCAATGTGGTCCATCGAGGCCGTAACGACGTACGAATGCGAATGCCGATGGGCCGCCAGCGCCCCCGCGAGATCGATCCAGTGCATCAGGCGGCCACCTAACAGCGCTCCCAGCGGGTTAGTGTCATTGGGCAGCACCAGTTCGATCATCTCGGACTTCGACTCACCCACCGGCCTCGGTTGCAGGACTGCTTCGTTTGGCTCCATCTTCTTCCTTTTTTGGCCTGATCTCCGTGATCGGGCAGTGTGGCTTGGCTCCGACAACGAACAGGCTTCATCTTCTCACCCAGGGGAAGGAAGGCTGTTCTGTAATTGTAATGGCCACGCGCTCCCGATCGCACCTCGCTGGCGCCGCGTCAAGGTTCGGACGTTGAGATTGGTGCACGCGCTCCTGTAACATTCGTTCGAGTCCCAGGAGAGCCGATCGATGGCCGATGAAAGCCGAGTGTCAGCGTTACAGGAGATCCTGAAGGAAAATCCGAATGACGCTTTTGCCCGCTACGCGCTTGGCTTGGAATACTCCGGCTCTGGCGATACCGATGCCGCGTTGGCGGAGTTCTCCAAATTGCTCGAGGCCCATCCCGACTACACCAACGGTTACTTCATGTCGGCCCAGGCCCTGGCTCGCGCCGAACGCATCGACGAAGCCCGCACGATGTTGCAGAAGGGCATTGAATCGGCGCGCCGCACCAACAATCGGCACGCTCTCTCGGAGATGGAAGCCATGCTCGATGAGCTGGGGAATGGAAACTAAATCCTTAATTCGGCGGCGCGTGGCTGTAAGCCCGTATCAGCTTGGATGAAGATTTGCGCTGGTCTTGGCGATCTCATAGGCGATAATTACGCCAGCATGGTCCCAGTGGAACGTGGTGTCCCTACGGTAAATCCCGAAGTTCGCATTTCCAGGTTGAGACTCGGTCCGTCGTTCTCTGCAAGGCGGCAGCTACTGCTGATTGTCCTGCTGGCAGGCTGTGCCGTCTGCCAAACGCCCAAGACGTCAGGTCAGGCCTCTCCTGCGAAACCGTCGACCAACCCCCTTGCATCCATCATGAAGGGGAAGCCGGTGGTCCCGGTGGCGCGTCAGGAATTGCCCGCGGCACTGCCAGAGCCGGCGGTTGTGGTCAGCATTCCGTTGCCGGACATTGCCGCGCGATCGCTGGATCTCAGCCAACAGTTGCGAGATATCTCCAATAATCTGGCCACAACCGATCAGTTACAAGCGATGCAAACTTCACTTACGGATCTCGGTCCGGAAATCGAGACCAAGGAGAAAGAGGTTACTGCTCTACTCGCTGGAACCCCGAATTCGCTTGAGCTAGGAGAACAAGACAGCTACTGGCGCGGCATGCAGGCCGACATCGTGACCTCAGAACAGCAATTGCTGGGATGGGCCAACGGTGCCCAATTCGCTCTGCGCAAGCTCGACGAGCAGGAGCCCATCTGGGCTGCCACTCTTGAGGAAAACCGCGGCAACCACGAACTCGACCCGGTTCTGGCCGTGATCACGGACAACCTGCGGGATATTCGCAAGCTGCGGGCTCAGACCAAAGATTCACTCCAGTTGGTTGTGAATATGCAGATCAAGGCGGGAAATTATGATCAGACCACCGCTGACGTTCTCAATCAACTCGCCCGGGCCCGGGTCCAACTAAAGGGTCATGTTCTCGATCGCGACAGCCTGCCTCTCTGGAAGGTCAACCTCCGGCGCCAGACTGGCGAAAAATTCACGATGGTCGGTTCGCTGAATGGTCGTTGGATCGCGATTTCAGCCTTTGTTCACGAAAACCTGTCCTCACTGATCTTCCTGCTTCTCTTGGCCGTTGCCTCCATCGTTTGGGCCCGCCACGTGTACTTCCTCACTCGAGACAAGCAACCCGAGGATGAATTGGAGGCCGATGCCCACCGTATCTTGAGGCACTGGTTCGCCCTCGGACTTCTGCCTCCTCTGGTCATGGGCTATGTGCTTGCTCCCTCTGCTCCGATTACGGTTGTGGGGCTTGCGGTACTTATTTCTTTCCTCCCGATACTTTTGATACTGCCGCCGCTGCTTGAGCCCCGTTTTCGGCTGCTCTTGTACTTTCTCGCAGGCATGTACGCATTCAACGTGACAGTGGCGTGGCTCTCCGTCAATCAGTCGGCGAAGCGGGAATTTCAGTTCTTCGCCAACGCCGTCCTGTTTTGCGTTTTTGCCTACCTGGCCAGGCCGTCGAGATACGCTGGAAAGAAGCCCCCCCGCAATCGCCAGGTCCTGCTGTTTGGGGTACGGGCAGCGGTCATGGCTCTCGGAATTTCGCTGGTGGCCAACCTGTTCGGGTACATGAAACTGTCCCACTTCCTGGGCTTGGCCTGCACCTACAGCACCTTTGTGGCGATCGGCGTGTTCACCACCGTAAGAGTTTTGAGCCTGCTCTTTGAGGTTGGATTGCGTTCCCCGGTGGCAGAGCGGCTGGCTGTGGTACGACAGTACCGAGACTCACTCGAGTTATGGATGCCCCGCCTCCTGAAATGGGCAGGCGCCTTCATCTGGTTCTCGGCAACCCTCGATCTGCTTAGCGTGGATGACACTGTCACCCGTGTGATCGGCGCGATTTCTGATTTCCATATCGCAGGAAGTGCCGCCGGCGTAACGCTCGGAGGAGTGCTCGGCTTCTTCGCCATCCTGCTGATCGGCTATGCCATCGCCAATGTGATCCGCTTTGTCCTTCGAGAAGAGATTCTCAAGCGCTTTCGCCTCTCCCGTGGCTTGCCCGAGTTGATCGCTTCGATGATGTACTACTTTGCGTTGCTGTTGGTGTTCCTGGCAGCCGTCAACGCGGGTGGCATAGAGCTGAATAAGTTCACCGTGATCACCGGAGCGATCGGCGTCGGCGTCGGCTTCGGCCTGCAGAACATCATCAACAATTTTGTTTCTGGCCTGATCCTGCAATTTGAGCGGCCGATTCACATCAACGACGTACTCGAGATCGACGGCACCACTGGCACCGTCACTCGAATTGGCGTCCGATCCAGCACGATTCAGACAGGTCAGGGTGCTGAGGTCATCATCCCCAACGCCAGTTTAATTTCCGGCAAGGTGATCAACTGGACCCTTACTCAGTCACAGCGCCGCCTGGAACTGCCAGTCGGAGTCGCTTACGGCACCGATCCAAATACCGTAATACAACTGCTTCAAGAAGCCGCCACCAAGCATGAGTACGTCTTGACCAAGCCGGAACCTGCGGCTTTCTTCAAAGGCTTTGGCGAAAGTGCACTCGATTTTGAACTGCAGTTCTGGGTAATGCAGGAGTACAACACGGTCAAGATCAAAAGCGAAGTCGCCCTTGAGGCCATGAGGTTACTGGACGTCGCCGGAATCGAAATTCCCTTCCCGCAACGCGACCTGCATGTACGCTCGATCGACCCCGGTGCGACCGGCCTGCTGCCAGCCAGCGAACCGCAGAAGCTGCCTTAAGCGATCGAAATTCAGTTCGAAACCATCTCTACGGAATCTGGGCGGTGCCCGACGAACGACTGGAGACTGAAGGACCGAGTGCCACTCTTCCACATGCACCGCTTGTCGGTTTTCCCTTTGCTCAATTGCGTGGGCGGTTGAGTCGGATTTCTGCATCGAAACCAGCAACTCGCGCTACCCGCGCATCATCCATTACGCACCATGCCAGCTCGAGTACAAACCTGCCGCTGCTCCTGCCCGAGACATCTCCGGTGCTGGCGTAGAATACGAAGAATCGATTGGCCATTTGGGTTGGCGGTCGTGACCCTGGAGGTATCCCAGCCTTGAGTAATCTTCCACAGACCCTCGGCGAACTCCGTCGCAATCCTCAATACTCTGAAGAACGTACGCGTATTCGTCGCGTCAAAGACGAACTACGCGACAATCTCATGGTTCGCTTGCGGGAGGATGGCCCCGTATTTCCCGGCATCGTTGGCTATGACGACACGGTCGTGCCGCAGATCGTTAACGCCATCCTCTCGCGCCATAACTTCATTCTGTTAGGGCTGCGCGGACAGGCGAAAAGTCGCATTCTGCGCGCGCTGACTACCCTCCTCGATCCGCAGGTTCCATATCTTGCTGGGTGCGAAATCCATGACAACCCATATGCTCCACTCTGCCCTCGCTGCAAGCGATTGGTAGCGGATGATCCCGAGGGAGCCCGCATCGCCTATCTGACTCCGGGCGAGCGCTACGTCGAGAAGCTTGCCACGCCTGACGTGACCATCGCCGATCTCATTGGAGACATTGACCCCATCAAGGCCGCCAAAGGCGGTCACGAGCTTGGGAGTGAACTGACGGTGCACTACGGACTGCTTCCGCGCGCCAACCGTGGCATCTTCGCGGTGAACGAACTCCCCGACCTGGCCGGAAAGATCCAAGTCGGGCTGTTCAATATCATGCAGGAAGGCGATGTCCAGATTAAGGGCTATCCGGTGCGGCTGCCCCTCGATGTTGCCCTCGTATTCACCGCCAATCCCGAAGACTACACTGCGCGTGGCAAGATCGTGACTCCTCTGAAGGATCGCATCGGTTCCGAGATCCGCACGCATTATCCCGCGACTGTGGCGGAAGGGATTGCGATCACCGGCCAGGAGGCTTGGATTGAGCGCAACGGACATCAGCTGCAGATTCCCGCTTTCATTCGGGAAGTGATCGAGCACACCGCATTCGTCGCTCGCGAAGACAAACGTGTCGACAAGCGCTCAGGCGTGAGCCAGCGTTTGCCCATCAGCGCCATGGAAAACGTGATTTCGAATGCTGAGCGGCGCGCCATCCGCTCCGGCGAGAAGCTGGTGGTCCCCCGCGTGGGCGACATCTACGCCGCCATGCCAGCAATCACCGGGAAACTCGAACTCGAGTATGAAGGTGAACTCAAGGGGGCCGACAACGTGGCACGAGACATCATCCGCGCCGCGGTTGTGCGCACCTACGATCACTACTTCCACGGCAACAACAACATGAACCAGGTGGTGCAGTGGTTCGATTTGGGCGGTGAAATTCAGTTGCGCGATACGGCCAGCGCCCAGGAAATGCTGCACAAGCTGCGGGGAATCCAGGGGCTCCTCGACAAGCTCAGCGCCCTCGGACTCAGTGGCAAGGAGCCTTCGGAGGTGCTGGTTTCAGCCGCGGAGTTCATTCTCGAGGGGCTGTATGCTCACAAGCGCATCGGCCGCAGCGAGGAACGCGTGTTCACCGCGGGCGAGAAACAGCCTCGTCGCGAAAAACAGAATGTGCGCGACGAGGACGACGAACGGGACTTCCGCCGCCAACGCAGGCCGTACAACTAGAGGCTGATTACGAGCCGCTGATTCCATGAAATTCGTCAAATACAAGAAGTACGTTCCCGAGCCCGCATCGGAGATGAGCATGGAAGACCTGCTCGCGGCCCTCTCCGACCACCTGTTGCAGAGCGGGTTCCAGCGGCAGTACAGCGACTCTTACGACCGGGACGCCGCCGAGCAGACCCTGGAAGATCTTCGCAATGGCATTGCCGAAGCGCTGATGAACAGCGACATGCTCGATCAGCAGCTGCGCGAGCAGATCGAATCCATGAGTGCCGAGCAGTTCGAGCAACTCATCGAGCAGCTCATCGATCGCATGGAGCAGGAAGATTACATCAGCATCGATCAGCCGCATGACCCGGCGCGTCCGTCCACCGTCGACGGGAAGGCTGGTGAATCCCAGGCCCAGACGCGATTTGAAGTCACTGACAAGGGACTGGACTTCCTAGGATTCCGCGCCCTGCGCGATCTTTTAGGATCGCTGGGCAAGTCGAGCTTCGGACGGCACGACACCCGTGACACCGCCACGGGAATCGAGGCCAGTGGGGCCTCAAAGACCTACGAGTTCGGCGACACGCTTAACCTCGACATCACAGCGACACTCTCGAATGCCATCCAGCGTGAGGGTCTGCACTTGCCGCTGAACATCGAGTACAGCGACCTGCAGGTCAATCAGTGCGAGTATCAGTCGTCGTGTGCAACCGTGCTGATGCTGGATTGTTCGCACTCCATGATCCTGTACGGCGAAGATCGCTTTACGCCCGCCAAGAAAGTCGCCATGGCGCTGTCGCACCTGATTCGCACTCAGTACCCGGGCGATTCTCTCTCGCTGGTGCTGTTTCATGATTCCGCGGAAGAAGTTCCTCTGTCTCAGTTGGCGCGGGCCCAGGTGGGTCCCTATTACACCAACACTCGCGAGGGGCTGCGTATGGCGCAACGCATTCTGCAGCGCCAGCGCAAGGACATGAAGCAGATCGTCATGATCACCGACGGGAAGCCCTCGGCACTCACTCTCGAGGACGGGCGCATCTACAAGAATGCTTTCGGTCTTGATCCGATGGTCGTGAGCGAGACGCTGCAGGAAGTGTCCAAGTGCAAGCGTTCCGGAATCTTGATCAACACGTTCATGTTGGCGTCTGACTATGGACTGGTGCAGTTCGTCCAGAAGGTCACAGAAATGTGCCGTGGAAAAGCCTACTTCACGACGCCGTATACCCTCGGGCAGTATCTGCTGATGGACTACATGTCGCGCAAGACAAAAACGGTGCATTAACGGACTGCTTACAAGACGAATCTCTCGACGATCGAGCCGCGCAGCAGCGTCGGCTGCGGTCTTAGCCCCATGTGCGAACCCGGGGGATTTTGCGTCAGCGCACGAAAGAGCCAGGTAGTGGCCCGCGAACGTTGATAAAGCTGACTATAATCTTCCATCAATGATCTTCCCGTCCTTAGTTAGCTTTCAGCGCGCCTCGGTCATCCGCACTTTTTCGCTACTCGCATTCCTCGTGATTTTGCTGGCGGGACATATCGGTTCTGCGGGAGTCCTGCTTTCGTCGCTGATGGGCACCTGTTTCGACGAGGAAGGCAAGCCCATGGCCGGGGCAGTTTTGCGATTCACCGATCCGGCTAATGGCAGGCACTTCGAAGTCAGGTCGAATGTGGAAGGCAGATTCAGCTACATTGCGGTCGAACCTTCGCGCTACAGGCTCGACGTTCTTCGCGATCGCAAACCACAAGCATCGTTTGCCAGTGTCGATCTGCAGTGGAGTTCCCACCCCCTTCTGATGGAGATTAGCCTCCAGCACAATTCCGTCAGAGTCACCCGCCAGGTGCTTCTGGCGGAAGCATTTCAGACGGAGTCGCCGCCATTCGCACTAACCTCTCCCCCCAACACGGATGAGGCCATTGTGCGCGCCATCAATCAGCAACTTGCCGCAGCCAGAGCCTATATGGACGCAGAGAACTGGGAGAACGCTCGGGCCGCGGCCAAGGCCGCCACCGAGATCGATCCCAAGCGCGACCTGCCTTGGGCCTGGCTCGCCAACGTCTACTGCGCGGAGGCATCGCGCACCACGGCTCCGGCGGGTTCACTCCTGCAGAATTGCATTCAGAATTACAAATACGCGATTGCCATTGCCCCCAACGCCACGTACTACAACAACCTCGGCACAGCCTATTGTTCGATGAAGCATTGGAAGGAAGCAGCAGAAAACTTTAGCGCCGCCGAGCAACTCAATCCGGATCACGGCCTCTACCACCAGAATCTTGGCGCCGCTCTCCTGAAGCAGGCAGAGGCACTTCCCAATGGGGACACCCGGGAGACGCTCAAGCTTGCTGCGGATGCCTTTTCGCGGGCTGCAGCAGCCACGCCTCCGATTCCCGAGGCCTATTACTGGAAAGGACTGTGCCAGCTTCGATTGGCGGCCCTCGACGCTCCTGGAGCGTCCTACAAGTTGGCTGACGAATCCCTGCAGCATTACTTGCAACTAGCTCCCGGCGGACACTACGCGTCAGAGGCTCGCACAATGGTCGAAGGCCTCAAGGATCTCGCTGTCGCGGAAAACGTCAACCCCTGACCCAATCAAAAAGGGACTGCGCCATGCAGTCCCCATCTGGACTAGCCGTTCGCGGTTCAGCTTTTCGGTTGCTCCGGCGCTGCCTCGTCGGCGTTCTTGACCGCTGCTTCGGCCGCCTGGAATCCGATCTTCGAGTGGGTGCCGTCGCAAAACGGCTTGTTCACCGATCCCCCACAGCGGCACAGCGAAAATGCTGGCTTCCCGGTCAGGTCATACGGGGTGCCATCGGCATCAACCAGTTCAACTGAGCCCTCGGGAGCTTCCACCCGGAACGGACCGTTTCTTCGAACCGTAATCTTTACTTGCGCCATTCGCTTCCTCCCCAGATCCTCGGCGCGCTGCGCCGTCGCTTCATTGTAACGGAGTTTATGGCGTTCAGTTCCCTGTCCGGAAGCGGACAGCGGGTTGCATCCGCGGACAAAGTCTCGCTCCAGTAGCGTGTAAGTTACTGAAACACTTGATCCTGAGAGTGGCGACAGCCGTGCTCCCAAAAGATCGTGAAGCGCACTCGTGTGCGTCATGGCACTGATCCCGACGTGAGACCGAGAATCGGGTGAGTTTGAGGAGACTGAACGTGAATTCGATTGCACAGGAAATTCGTTACGCAATCCGACGACTCGCCACGTCGCCCGGATTCGCCATTGTGTCTGTGCTTACCCTCGCCCTAGGCATCGGCGCTAACATCGCTGTCTTCTCGGTCACCAACGCCATCCTGTTGAATCCCAGCGGGATTCCGCACGCGGCCAATCTCGTGGCTCTCCGGGCTCACTACGGCGCGTTGTCAGACTTGGCGAGCATCTCGTTGTCAGCTCCGGATTTCGACGATGCCGCCGAGGGCATGGACATCTTTTCCGCGGCTGCGGTGATGACCGCCAGCGGATTCAACTTCAGCCGCGACAATGCGAATCCGGAATTGCTCAACGGCGCACGAGTATCTTCCGGCTACTTCGACGTGTTCGCAGTGCGCCCCGCACTCGGGCGAGTCTTCGCGGCGGAGGAGGACCAGCCAGGAGCAGCCAAAACTGTCGTCTTATCGCACGATACCTGGAAGCAGCGCTTCGGCAGCGATCCCAGCATCATCGGGCGTTCCCTCATGCTGAATCAGCAGTCTTACAAGGTAATCGGCGTGATGGGTTCTGAATTCAAGTGGCCGAACCAGTCGGAACTGTGGGTCCCTATTGCCCTGCCACCCGCCAGATATCACGACCAGAACTACCGTTATAACGAGAACCTGTTTGGCGTTGCCCGGCTGCGGCCTGGCGTAACCCTAAAACAGGCCAACGCCTATCTCGACATGAAAGCGCAACAGAACATCGCTTCTGAAGGCACAGGCAGCTACGGTCGCGTCAGCGGTTGGGGGATGTTTTCCGTGCCGCTGGCGGAGTTCATCGGCGGCAGCTTGCGTAAACAGTTGACCGTTCTGCTGGGTGCGGTCGGCATGGTGTTGCTGATTGCCTGTGCCAACATTGCTGGCCTGCAGATGGCGCGCGCTACAGCCCGCCAGCGCGACCAGGCAGTACGGGTTGCGCTGGGAGCGTCCCGGTGGAAGCTGATCCAGCAAGCGTTGATGGAGAGCGTCGTGCTGACCATCGCTGGCCTTGCCCTGGGATTTCTTGTCGCCTATGTCGTCGCGCCCCTGCTCCTGCGCGGCCTTCCTCCAATGCTGGCTGAACACCTGCAGCTCTCGTTCCGCGGACCCGTACTGCTGTTTGTTGTCGTGATCGCAGTGCTGTGCTCGCTGCTCTGCGGCGTTGTGCCCGCATGGCAGAGGACGCAGCCCGGTTGGTTCAACGCTCTGTCGGAATCCGGACGCTCGGGGACTTCAGGCCGCATCAGCCATCGCACCCGATCTTCGCTGGTCGTGCTGCAAGTTGCGGTATCGCTCATGCTGCTCGCGGGCGCTGGCTTGCTGCTCAGTAGCCTACAGGTTGTGGAATCGGTTGAGACCGGCTTCCAGCCCTTCGGCCTGGTCTCAGCACGATTCTCCTTGCCGGGAACGGTGTACGACAAAGATGAAAAGCAAGCAGCTTTTCTGACGTCGCTGGAGGACCGACTGCGTAATGTTCCTGGGGTGAGTTCGGCAGCCATCGTCGACAGCCCGCCTTTCGGTAATGACGGCGGAATGTCGAGCTTCTACATCCAGGGACGCCCGCGGGCAACCAATGACCCCGGACCTCACGGCAGCATACGGCAGATTTCGCCAGGCTATTTCTCGACCCTGCGGATTCCTGTCTTACAGGGACGCGAGTTCACCGACGAAGACCGTCACACCACCGAACAGGTTGCAATCGTCGATGAGGTCCTGGCCCACCAGTATTGGCCTGGGCAAAGTCCTCTCGGCCAACACATCGCATTCAATGATCCCAACACAGGCCCCTGGTACACCATCGTTGGACTGACGTCGCATGCCCGCGCGTCTTCCCTGGAGTCCGACACCAACGAAGGGTTCTACTATCTAGCGCTGGCGCAGTCTCCCTCGCCGACGGCTGCTGTAATCGCCAGAAGTGCGCGGCCACCTGAAAGTGTCGCAACCGACCTTGCGGCCTCCGTACGCGCGGTGGACTCCGGCGTTCCGATCTACGACGTCAAGACTATGGAAGAGCGGGTCAACGATTCGCTGACCGGACGCAAGTTCGTAGTCATTCTGATGGGTGTTTTCGCCGCACTGGCATTGTTGTTATCAGCAGTAGGACTCTATGGAGTGATCAGCTACTCCGTGCGCTTGCGCACTCGCGAGCTGGGCGTGCGCATGGCACTGGGTGCGCAGCGCGGCCGCGTACTGCAGCTAGTCCTGTTGCAGGGACTGCGGCTGGCGGCATTTGGAGTTGTGCTGGGGTTGGTAATGGCCGCGGTTTTCGGACGCGTCTTCTCCAGCCTGTTGTTCAAGATCAGCATGTTGCACTGGGTGCCCTGGCTCGCAGCAACTGCCGTGCTGGTCGCGACTGTGCTGCTGGCAAGTTATCTCCCGGCCCGCCGGGCGGCGTCCATCGAGCCCATGAAGGCACTACGGACCGAGTAGGTCAACGAAGAGATGAGGAAATAGTGGGAAGAATCCTGCATGAAGTTCGTCTGGGCCTGCGGCAGATGCGCAAGGCGCCGGCCTTCACCATTGTCGCGGTGCTCACGCTGGCCCTCGGCATTGGCGCCAACACTGCAGTTTTCACACTTCTGGACCAGGCACTACTGCGGTCGCTTCCGGTCAGCCATCCCGAGCAACTCGTACGGCTGCGCTTTACAGGAGCGAGTCCGGGACACGTCGAGTCCTATGGCGGAGACGACAAGGACTACTTCTCGTACCCGATTTATCGCGATTTGCGCGACAAAAACACGGGGTTCGACGGGCTACTGGCCAGCGATCAGTGTCAGGCCGGAGTGCAGTGGAACAATGTCCCCGATCTCGCGACCTGTGAGATGGTTTCTGGAAACTACTTCCAGCTACTTGGGGTGCAGCCGGCAATCGGCCGCGTCATACTGCCTTCCGACGATGTTCCCAACAGCGCTCCCGTCGCGGTCTTGAGTTTCAATTACTGGAAGACGAAGTTCGGCGCCGATCCGCGTGTGATCAATCAGACACTGCTGATCAATGCACACCCATTCACAATCGTAGGCGTAGCGGATCCGGGATTTCACAGTGTAGTCGCCGGCCAAACGCCAAAGGTGTTCGTGCCCATCATGGCGCAACCGGTGATTCAGCCGCGCTATCAGGTCCTCGACGATCACAAGTCGCGCTGGCTGACGCTGGCCGCGCGACTCAAGCCAGGTGAGACTCCTGCCGCAGCGGAAGCCGGCATCAACCCGTTGTGGAACGGCCTGCGCGCGGAAGAATTTCCCTTGTTCAAGAGTACGTCGGCGCACTTCCGCCAGGCGTTCTTCGACAAGGCGCACCTCACGGTGGTTGACGGATCGAAGGGCTTCTCTCCGCTTCGCGATCAGATCGGAGAGCCGCTGCTGATCGTGATGGGCATGGTGGGTCTGGTCGTCGTGATGGCTTGCGTCAATATTTCCAGCCTGTTGCTGGTGCGCGCCTCAGCACGTGCGCGGGAAATGTCGGTCCGCTATGCAATGGGTGCGAGCCGATGGCAGATCATCCGTCAGTTGCTGATCGAAGGCCTGCTGCTGGGAACCGTGGGTGGCGTCGCGGGCCTGATCGTCGCGCCGCTGGCGATGCGGGCACTGGTCCGCGCAGTGGTCGTCGGCGATGTTTCGCAGTTTCCGTTTAATACGAGCGTTGATCTCCGTGTTCTGTTGTTCAATTTCCTGATGGCGTTTGCCGCCAGTGTTGTATTCAGCCTGGCGCCAGCCTTGCGCTTCCTGAAGCCCGACCTGGTGACGTCGCTGAAGCAGCAAAGCGGAACCTCAGGCGCGTCACCGTTACGGTTCCGCCGAATCACCGTGGGCTTGCAGATCGGACTCAGCCTGCTGTTGGTTGTCGGCGCGGGACTTTTCGTTCGCACACTGCACAACCTGGAGGCCCAGGACGTAGGATTCGTCACCAGTCACCTCGTGACCTTCGGCATCAATCCGCAGATGGCTGGATACCGTCAAGATCAGGTAAATCCACTGCACCAGCGGGTTCTCGACACGCTTGCGGCACTCCCCGGGGTTCGCTCGGTTGGCGGCACGGACGATCCTGAACTGGCGGACGACGACATCGGCAGCAACTTCTCCGTCGCCGGGTACGAAGCCAAAGACGACGAGGACATGGACATGGAAGCGCCATCTGTAACTCCCGGCTACTTCGCTTCGCTGCAACTTCCCCTGTTAGCGGGAAGGACCTTCACCGATCAGGATGTGGTTGGACAGCCCAGCGTTGCCGTGGTGAATGCGACCTTTGCCCGCAAGTATTTCGGCGATCCGCGACGCGCCATCGGTCGATTGATTGGACACGGGCAGGGACCTGACACCAAGCTCGACATCCAGATCATTGGTGTGGTCGGGGACGCCAAACACATCGGAGTGCGCGGTGAAATTCGCCGCACCATCTATGCACCGTTTTTCCAAAACGAAAAGCGCGGCATCTTGCAGTATTACGTCCGCACCGGACAATCACCCCAATCCGCCGAAGCAACCATTCGTTCTGCCATGCAGAATCTCGATTCCAAGCTGGTGCTCGACACTATGCGCACCATGGACGAGCAGATCGCCGACAACCTCACGAACGATCGGTTGATCACTTTGTTGGCCGTGGTCTTCGCCACACTCGCCACCTTGCTTGCGGCCATCGGACTCTACGGCGTGCTGGCGTATTCCACAGCCCAGCGCACGCGGGAGATAGGCATCCGCATGGCCATGGGCGCGCAGCGCATCAGCGTGGTTCGCATGGTGCTGGCGGATGTGATCTGGCTGACAGGCATAAGCATTGTGGTCACCATTCCGCTCGCCATTCTTTTTGCCCGTATGATTAGCAACCAACTCTATGGCGTGAGTACATTCGACCCAGTCACTCTGCTGGCTGGCACTCTGTTGGTTGCGCTCGTGGCGTTGCTCGCAGCCTTGCTGCCGGCCAGGCGGGCCGCCTCGGTTGAGCCCATGAAGGCCCTGCGCACAGAGTAGGTCTCACGATCCCTCGCGCGATGAACGGGTGCGGACTTGCCGCGCAGCACTGCGGCGTGTTCAAGGCCTGGATCAGTTTTCGAATCACTGCGACGCCGCGCGTTTGGGGAGGGCGGTGCTTCAGCGCAGCCTTGCAACGAGTTCTCCTGAAAAGGCCTTATTTGACCGGCGACACTGCTGGTCGATCTCGACCACACCAATACTTAAACTATGCTAGTGCGTTCGCAGCCTCGGTTCGTGGGTTGCGGCAGCCGGCATGTGGGCGTGTTCTCCAAACGCCTCTGGGGGCGTGCCTTCCAGCTCGTGGCGCATCCTCTCGGCGAGGTCGTGCATGACTTGGATTTTTCTGGCGGTGTTTTCGGAAAGCGACGGCTCCCGCAGTGCCAATTCGGAATTCAGTAGATTGGCCGTGACCTCTCCTCGCAACAGGCCGCGCAACACGTTCTCCGCGGACCGCATCGCAGCCGGCTTTTCCCGGACCAAGCGCAACATGCCGTTCTGGACCTCGCGTGTCACCGGCTCGGCGCCGTGCAGACCCAGATTGACGTAGATCGGCATGGCCAACCCTGCATGGTTTAGCAACATATTGACCCTGCCAATCTCCGCATGGTTGAACGACTCATCCAGCACCAAGACATCGTAGTCGTGGGTTTGCAGGCACTCCACCGCCCTCGCCAGCGATGTCGCAATTTGAGTCTTTTGATGTGTCGTCCGTTCAATCGCTGCGGCGCATTCTTTGGCCCGCGACGATGTTGTTGCCAGGATCACCATGAGATATCTCCCGTCAGCAGATTGGGGCACACTTCACCGGCCCCACTCGGTTGCAGGTTTACGGGGAAGACAATGCGGCCCGGCGATTACATCGCCGCGCCGTATTCCTTCAATTTGCGATAGAGAGTTGTTTTACCAATCCCAAGCTGCCTCGCCGCTTCCAGCTTGTCTCCATTCAGAATGGTGATAGCGTGCAGGATCGCCCGCTTCTCCAGATCTGCCAGGGGCGCAATGCCGGTTGACTCGAGGCTGACCGGCACCACAGGCGTCTGCGTATGAAAGTTCTGCAGCGCCGTTGGCAAGTCAGCAATGTGGATAGTGGGACCCGAGGTGAGTGCGCACGCCCGTTCCAGGCAGTTCTCCAGTTCGCGCACGTTCCCCGGCCATTCGTAGTTGAGCATCAGTTTGAGGGCGGCGTCACTGATGTTGCGCTGCACCCCCGTGGTGCGGGCCACGCGTTCCAGAATGTGTCCCGCCAGCAGAGGTATGTCCTGTTTGCGTTCGCGCAGCGGAGGAACTCGCAAGGTCAGAACATTAAGCCGGAAGTACAAGTCGCGACGGAACGTGCCCTCCTGCACTGCGGCTTCCAGATCGCGGTTGGTGGCCGCCAGGATCCGCACGTTGATGGGAATTGCGCGGGTTCCACCGACGGGCCGGATTTCTTTCTCCTGCAACGCCCGCAGTAGCTTCGATTGCAAATCCACCGGTAAATCGCCGACTTCATCGAGAAACACGGTTCCACCTTCGGCGGCCGTCATCAGTCCCTCTTTTGCCCGGACTGCACCGGTAAACGCGCCCTTTACGTACCCGAACAGTTCACTCTCGATAAGCGTCGGCACCAGAGAACCACAATCGACCGGAATGAACGGTTTGTCACGGAAGGAACCTGAGTAATGGATCGACCGGGCCACCAATTCCTTGCCGGTGCCACTCTCGCCAAGAATGAGCACAGGGTGGGTACTATGCGCTGCCTTCGCAATGATGCGGTACAGCTTGTCCATTTCCGGCGCCTGCCCAACCATCGCTCCAAACCCATGTTTCGATTTCACCTGTTCGCGTAAAAGCCGATTCTCCGTGGCCAGCTTCAGATGGGCGGTCACGCGATCCAGCACCAGGCGAAGCTCGTCGAAGCGGAAGGGCTTGGTGACATAGTCATAGGCCCCGGCCTTCATGGCTTGCACCGCCGATTGGACCGTCGCAAATCCAGTCATGATTACCACCACTGTCTCGGGACGGCGACGCTTGATTTCGTGCAGCACTTCCATGCCATTCGTCCCCGGAAGCCGGAGATCCAGCAACACGACATCCACGTTCGTGGCATCCAGAACGCGGTAGCTGTGCTCCGGAGAATCGGCTATCTGGGTGTTGAACCCCAGCGCGTCGGCCACCTCCCGGCAGGATTCGCGCACTGAGCGCTCGTCGTCAATGATGAGAAGGTTGAGAAGATTCGTGTCGGCGATCGGTTCAACTGCTGAAACTGTCTCTGCAGTAAGCACGGTCAGGCCCTCTTGCAAACGGCTGGAATTGTCGAAGCGGTCGCAAATTGATTGTGGTACCGTCTGCATCACCATTGTCCCTTTTTGGGAAATCTATACTAGTACAGGGATCACACTATCGTGTGAGGCACTTATTCCCGGCGCGGCCGAAAGACCGCAGCCGGATCGCGTGCAGCCTCCATCCGCACTCCATCCGCACCGGTTGCGGCGTCCGGCTCCTGGGCCACCACCGCACTATCGGCCCCGGCCAGGGCAGGGGTCTCCAGGCACACTTGGCCGTCGCTCAAAACAGTTGGACACTTCGCTTCCAATTGTCCCAGCAGCCGCTTCACCAGTTCGCCTCCGCGCTGCGCATTTCGCTCGACTTCATGAAGGTACCGCCTGGACCGGCTGTAGGACGGCAGCTTCCACTCCATTACCTGCGCATTCAGCAGCATGCTGGCTAAGACATTGTTCAGCCCGTGCAGTATCCCGGCGCAATCGTCGCATGCGCCCTGGGAACAGCCCGCGCCAGTACCGCGGATTGAATCGCTGGACACAATTTGTTCTACTCCGACCCTACTGTCGCAATCCGCTCTTTGAGGTACATTCATAGTTCCTGCCTGTCCTGAAATTCTCTACCCATGCACACACTGTCATTGCAATGACGATGCCAAACTGGCACCGGTCAATAACCCTTGCACTTGCAATGAGCTGGAAAAACAGCCACCGTACTCCGCCCGCGACGGCATGATGTGAGAGTTCCAAAACGGGAGGAGGGACTGTCAGAATTGATTGCAACCAGCTTGTAGTCTTGGCCTTACTCCACGATTCCTGAATTGGAATCAATTTGGAATTGATTCCCGAATCGGAAGCGAAACGTTACCAGCTCAGGCCGAATTTCAGACCTTGGCCAAGCAATGTTATCCGCCTTCGTGACGCAAAAAACGGGAGGCTGGTTGCCTCCCGTTTCAGTTACCGCGTAATTCCCTTTACTGCTGGCTTGGGGGGGCTGCACCTACGACACCGGCGGCCGCATTCGACGCCGAGGCCGGGCTGCTGACTCGCTGCAGGAGAAGCCCGTTGTGCCAGGAAATCGCCAGCAGAAGGTCTTGATAACCCATGGCTGTGCGAATGGAGAAGTTGGCTTCAGGAGTTTGGCGCCAAGTCTTGCCACCATCCAAGCTTTCGAATACGCCGCGTGAGTTCATGGCTGTCGCCAGCAAACGCTGCGCCTTGGCGTCGTACTTCACTCCTAAGACATAACTCGGCACCAATCCGTTCATGACATGGACCCAATCTTTACCGCCGTCGTTGGAGCGTAGTGCGCCCTCCCGGGTACCCAACCACAGCGACGAATCGGGAGTCATGGTGAGGTTGTAGATGCCGGTGACATAAGCCGGAGTGGCAATCTCGGACCAGGTTCGGCCCGCATCCCGAGAGAGGAACGCACGCTTCACACTGGCAAGAGTCAGGGTTCCGTCAGGATAGTCGTTGGCCGCCACGAAGTCGCTTTCGTCATCGATCGGAGCACCGTACCATTTCTTGCCGTCATCCACACTGATGAACAATCCTTCATTGGTTGCGGCATACCATGCCTTGTCCGTGATCTGGATCGAGCGCACACGCGGTGCGATCGCGACCGGGATCGGGACCTCGACCGGTTCCTTCTTCTTCGCCGTCACCGGGGCCTTCCGGGCGGCAGCGTTTGCGGTCTTCGACTTCCCTGCCTTCTGATGGACCGGTTCGGGAGTTGGTTCGGCTTTCGGTTGCCACGCCGGAACGGGTCCGCGAATCATGGCGGCGGGCAGCCACGAGCCGGTTAACGATGGCAGATAGTAAATGCCATGGTTGGTGCCTGCGAAGATAACTCCATTTTCCGCCTGTTGCAGGCTGAGCACGTCGCGGTCACCCAATCCCTTGCTGACCTGCTGCCAGGACTTGCCGATGTCGTCAGTGATAAATAATCCGCCATGCAACTTGTCGTTGACGATACCCACGTAAAGGCGGTTCGGGTCTTTGCGGTCGGTGATGACGGAGCCTACCATGCGGTGCGAAAAGCCGCGGTTCGAGGACTGGTACTTGGCGAATCCATCATTGCTCGCCAAAACTCCTCCGCGGTCCGTGGCGATGAGCACGCGTTGCGGATTGCGGGGATCAATCAATACGTCATTCACCACCACATCGTCAGACGTCACGAGCGTCCACTTGGTACCGCCATCCACCGTCTTCCACATTCCGCCGGTCGTCCCGGCGTAAACGATGGAGGAGCGCTGCGGATCCTGCTTCAGCACTCGGGTGCGGATGGCAGAGTGCGGCAGGCCTTGGACGCGGTGAAATAACTCGGCGGCATTGTCGCTCTTATAAATCCCTGAGCAGGCGCTGGCGTAAACCCGCGACGGCGTCCTGGGATCAACGATAATGCTGAACACATCGGAATCGTCCAAGATGCCGTCTTTTAAGTTGTGCCAGGTTTTTCCACCATCGGGGGTCTTCCACGGCAGGTGGCGGGTTCCAGCGTAAACGATGTCTGGGTTCTGGGGATCAACCGCCACCGACACGAAGTTCCTCATCGAGGCGTGGTTCTCGAGAATGTCGGGGTTCTCCGGCGTCATCCGCACCCAGGTCGTCCCAGCATCTTGCGAGCGAAACACGCCATCCAGTGCCCCGATTACCAGGGTATTGTGATCGCTGGGCGCCATCGCCAAGGCGCGGATCGACTTGCCATGCACTCCCGCCAGGGCCTTCCAGGTGGAACCGCCGTCATCGGACCGGAAAACATCACCTTCATCGTCGTGGAACAGGCCCCATCCTGCGGCGTAGATGATCTGCGGATTGGTCGGATCGAAAACGATATGGTCAATCACCAGGTCATCGCCCGATCCCAAATGCGCGAACGGAACCCAAGAATTCCCGCCATCGCGGGAGACAAACAACTGCCCCGCGCTCGTCCCCAGAAAAATGCGGTTCGGATCGCTGGGATCATATGCGAGGCATCGCACATTGCCGCCGTCGGGGCCGATCGGACTCCAATCCGAAGCGACTGCCGTTATGTTGCCTAGTGTGAGGACCAGCGTGAAGCCGATTACAAGCTTCGCGACGGAACAAACCAAGTTGCGCATACTCACGACTACATCTCCCCTTTGTAATTTACGATCTGAAAACACTCCATCTAGATTCTATCCGCGCACCAACCCAGGCGCACAGTACCAAGCCAAGTGCCTGTTGGCTCGGCCGGCGTGCGATACGGAGAGTCCCACAGCGGACACCGCTCTCTTGTGACGGGCACCCGCAAGACCTGCCAAACCGATGTGTGGCAATCTGGGTCCGCTGGAACTTACCTCGAATCCACTGTCCCGAGTGCCTAAAGTTCAAATCCGCTGGCCTCAGGAAAAAGCCGGTGAGAGGTCTCCCTCTCACCGGCTGGAGTCGAACTACGGCGCTTCAGCTATTGCGCTGGAGCAGCCGCTGGCTTGGCTTTCGCCTTGTGCTTCTTCGCAGGAGCAGGCGCGGTACGCGACTGTCCTTGCACCTTGGTTTCGTCAACCGGCGTTCCTTCCACTGCCTGTCCAGAGCACAGGGCCCCGTCTGGCACGAACAAGAAGCGAGTCGACTTACCCTTGGTTCCGCCCTCGCGAGACTCGATACGGCTGGCATCCGACTTGGTCGGACCATCCGTAGTCAGGTAGTACTTCACGTTGACGGAGCGTTGAGCACCGAGTTGCTGGACCTCGACCGATTCCTTCTCGTCCGTGAAGCCAACGATTACCACCTTGCCGCTGGGCATCTGTTGCAGACGGAGAGACAGTTTGTCGAGCGTGTCCTTGCAATCGTTGTCCACGCGCCACGGTTTCTTGGGGTTCTTCTCAAACGTACACTCACCCCAATCCTCGACGCTGACGCACTTGATTTCCTCAATTACGCCTACCGAGGTGGTGCAGCTTCCGGTCAGCCCATGCGAATCGGTCGCCGTTACTGTCACGTTGACCGTAGAACCAGGCAGGCCCGTGGTGTCGAGAACCGCAGAGGTTCCGCTGCCACTGATCTTGCCGGCCGATGCCGTGTAGGCATAGCTGGTGATCTGGGCACCATCCGGGCTGGTCGCGTTCGCTGTGATGGTGGACGAACCACCAGACTTCACCGTAGTCGGATTAGCCGAACAGGTTACGACCGGCGGGTTAAACGGCTTCACCGTGAAGCTCGTCGAGCAGCTCGCCGATCCATTTGTCCTCATCTTGGGATCGGTGATTGTGGCGTTGGCGGTGTAACTGCCTGGCGCCAGGCCCGTCGTATCGATGCTTGAAGTCGCTACACTCGGGCTCGCCAGTTTGCCACCCGTGGCGGTCCAGGCATACGTCAGGGTGCGCTTCGGACTGAAGTTCGTCCCAGTCGAGGTCACCGTTACCGGCTCGCCAGCAAACACCGGCGTCGTCGGGCTAGCCGTGCAAGCTGCCGACAGCGGAGCGGTGTAGTAATTGCCCAGGTTGAACACTACGCCAGCCGACAGCCGAACGCTGTTCCATGTCGAGTTATGCGCGATAAAAGTCTGGGTATTGTAAGTCGTGTACAGATAATCCGCTTGCGCCAGGCGAAGGTCGATCAGGTGTGTCAAGGTGAGGTCGAACCCGCCGCCGCCGCCAACCGCGGCACGCCACTGATCGGGAAGGCCCGCCGGACTGATTTTAGCGGCGCCCACCAAGACGCGGATGAACGGTGAAAACTCATTGTTGCGGAACTTATACTGCAATCCTGCCAACCCAAAGCCGACATTGGAATACGTGCTGTTGTAGTGGCCACTGCCATCAATCACCACGCCCAAATTACGCGCATTGGGGAAATAGAATGTGCTGGAAGCGTTCCAGCCGTGAGCGATGTCGGGCACCTTGCCCCAGTCAACGTAGCCATTCGGGTGATACCACGAATAGCCACCGAACACTTCCGCCCTCGGCTGCAAAGTAACCTGCGCTGCGGCAAATGAGCTTAACAAACAAACCGCAAACGCCAGCGCGATCGATGTCGCTACAAGCCGTTTCGGAACTCCATCACTAAACGCCATTCTCAATCCTCCGGAACTCTAGCAGTACCGTCAGCAAAGTGGCCCACTCGGGTTCAATTTTGAACTTATCAGGCACAAATTAAAGATTTAACTACCACGTAACAGTTACCGATTGTACAGCAACCGACGAGATATACAAAACTACTGTTTCCCGATGTTTACTGATTTTATAACCGGGTCTCGCGTACCGTTCACGCAACATCACTTGCACCTCGCCGTAACGTTCCGAGTTTCTACCGCGGAACGTACGCCCCGACGTACGACCGAGCTGCAGCTTTTATTATCGTACAACACCGAGCGGCAACCCGGTAAGGAGAATTTACGATAAAAATCGGCGGCCCCCGCGTGGGCACGGGCCACTTGCCAACGCTTGAGTAGCATGCATCTCCGCCATCGCGCGACCATGGTTCTAACCGCACGCACGCGAAATCACAAACCTGACAGACGCAGCAGGATACGGGACTCTGCAGCGCACGTTTGCCCCAACCGGGCCGAGCGGTGTTACCTTTACAGCAAGCCACCTGGTCGCCCGCCTCCTTTCCGGAGTGTTGGGTCTAGAATTTGTGCGCAGTAGCTGAATCGAATCCGAATCAAGTTTGACGAACGCCTTTTGAAGAGCGTCTCGTCCGGTCAACTACTTCCGAGAGGCTGCAGTTTGGAATGAATCAGGAAAAAGTACTGATCGTCGAAGACGAGGAGAACGAGCGAACTGGGCTTGCCGAATTGATTCGGGCCTGGGGCTATGAAACCGACACCGCCGCCGACGGTGTCGCAGGGCTGGCGAAAGTCGAGTCATGGGGCCCGGCAATCGTGGTGACGGACCTGAAGATGCCTCGCATGGATGGCCTCGAGCTGCTGGAGCAAATCGCCTCCGCTCCACAGCAGGTTGCGGTCATCCTGCTCACCGGCATGGGCAAAGTCGACGCAGCCGTTACCGCCATGAAGCGCGGAGCCTTCGACTTTATCGAGAAACCGGTCAATCCCACACGGTTACGAAACATCCTCCAGAATGCCACGCGTATTCGTGGCGCCGAGCGTGAGTTGGAGGCCAGCCGCCGCAGGTTGCGCGACGTCGGAGTGCTGGGATCGCTGGTCGGCCCCTCCAAGAAAATGCAGGAGATTTTTCGTCTGGTCGAGATGGTGGCTCCCAGCACGGCTTCCGTACTGATCACTGGAGAGAGCGGTACTGGCAAGGAGCTTCTGGCGCGCAACATTCATGCCCTCAGCCCTCGCAAATCCAAGCCCTTCGTGGCCATCAACTGCGCCGCCATTCCCGAAACGCTCATCGAGAGCGAGATCTTCGGACACGAGAAGGGTGCGTTCACCGGCGCGGTCGAGCGCCGCACCGGATGTTTCGAACTGGCGGAGGGAGGGACCCTGTTGCTCGATGAGATTGGCGAGATGCCCATCGCCACCCAGGCCAAGCTGCTCCGCGTCCTGGAAGACCGTAAACTGCGCCGGCTGGGCAGTAAAGGCGAAACTTCCGTGGATGTCCGCGTCCTTGCCGCCACCAACAAGCCTCCCGAGGAGGCCGTGGCTCGCGGCGAACTGCGCAACGACCTGTACTACCGGCTCAACGTGTTCAACATTCACATGCCGCCCCTGCGCGAACACATGGACGACATTACCGAATTGGTTCACGCCTTGCTCTTGGACATGAACGAAAAACATAGCCGCAAAGTTGTGGGCGTAAGTGAATCGGTGATGAATGCCTTTCAAGCTCACGCCTGGCCTGGCAATGTTCGTGAGTTGCGCAACACACTGGAGCGCGCCGTGATCCTCTGCGACGGCCCCATGGTCGAACCAAAGCACCTTCCGCCCGGCTTCGGAAAGGCTTTTGTCCGCGCCCCGATTCACGACGCCAACTCGGTCCATCTGGGAGTCGGGACGACCGTGGGCGAGGGCGAGCGCCTGCTGATCCTCAAGACGCTGGAAAGCACGCATAACAACAAGACTCGTGCCGCAGAGATTTTGGGCATCAGCCTCAAGACGCTGCACAACAAGTTGAAGGAATACGGCCAACAAGGAGCCAGCGGACACGGTGATGTAGATTCGGCGGCCAGTTAAGCGCGCTTGGCGAAGTGCCCGTACCGCTTGTACAATGAGTCTTTCAAGTCTTTGCCGACGTAACGAGTTCGGTCTCACCCTCGTTCGTTTCCCGCGCCGAAGTGGCGGAATTGGCAGACGCGCATGGTTCAGGTCCATGTACCCGCAAGGGTGTGGGGGTTCGAGTCCCTTCTTCGGCACCAGCATTTTTCAACGATTACAGCCAGGCGCAATGCCTGGCTGTTCGTGTCTCTAGTCATCGACCTTCCGCTCAGGAAGCGCGATTTTCACCGACTGCCGCCGGCGCGTACTCAACCATGCTTTTTACCGGCAGATACTGAATCGCCAATAGCGTTTCGTCGTCGGTCCTCTCGTGCCCAGCCCTGAACCCATCGAGGTGCTCTCGACAAGCCTGCACCAGCGAGTTCGGGCACGCCCGCGGCTGTCCCTCGACCACGGACCGCAATGCCTCAATTCCATATTCATCGCCGGCGTGGTTTTGGGCTTCGGAAATGCCGTCAGTAAACAGAACCAGCGTGTCACCTGGCTCCAGCCGCGACTTGGACGCCGTGAACTGCTGGTCGCAAAACATGCCGAACGGAAGGTCTGTGCTCTCAAAGACCCTTGTGCCGGACACGCCCGTCAGCAGCACAGGCAAATGGCCCGCATTCACGATCTCCAGTTCGCCACCGGGGCTAACCTTCCCCGCTACCAGCGTGGCGTACTGCGTGGGCAGTGTACTGTCGCAGAACAGGCGACTGGCCTGAGCCAGCATCTTCTCCATGCTCAGCCCGAGCGGGATCAGCGCACGAAACACGGCCCGCAAGTTGGTCGATAACAACGCCGCCGCAATCCCTTTTCCCGACACGTCGGCAATCAGGAAGTGCAGCCCACCGTCGCCCGCACCCATCAAGTCGCAGTAGTCGCCGCTGACCACACCCGCGGGGCGGTAATGGTACGCAACCTCCCATCCCGCGATTTCCACGTCCGGCGGAGGCAGCAGCCCGCGCTGGATTTGCGCCGCCAGTTCCAAATCGTGTTCCAGAGATCGCTGTTGCGCCGGTGACAAGCAGCCAAGACACACGGAAATCGTGGGATCGTTCAGCAGGCGGCCGGACTCGATGGTGTCGTGACAAACCTCGCACAGACCGAATTTGCCAACGTTCATGCGTTCCAGCGCATGGTCAACATCATCCAGCAGGCGCTGCATTTGTTCGGATTCGTTTCTGGTAAGCACGTCTTCCAGACGCGCGCGCCGGTCAAGCAACTGGTCCCGGACTTTACCGAGGAAAGGAGTTTCTGCAAGTGCCATGGCTAACCACCTTACCTGACTTAGAGGGTTATTTTGGCCCCGGGATGCAAATTCATTTTGCCCCTTTGACGTACTCGATCGCCTCAATCTACCGCTGATTCCACTTTAACGGTTGCCGCTTCCTGGTGCCATCCGGTTCTTGCGTTGAAAGCATACAAGGATGCGGATTTCCACAGTTCAGACCCTCGGCGCACATTGCATTTCCGCTCATCGTATCCTTAGGATTGTGATCTTCCCTCCGCCGCCATTGACGATCGAACTGCCTCGCCGGAGTTCGCGGGCAATCGCGGTAGCACTCGGGGTGCTCGTCTGCATAGGTATCGCCGGCCTGGGCGCTTGGTGGTATCGCTATACCGGCACTCCAGAATACTCGCTCTCGCGACTGGGTCATGCAGTTCGAGCGAAGAACTACGGCGAAGCCAGCAAGTACGTCGATGAGGAACGCATCGCCAACGCCATCAGCCAGTCACTGACCGATGTGCTGCTCGCCAAATACACCCAGAAATTCAAAGACGATCCGCTTCCCTTCACCGACACGCGCATCGAGCTTCTGCACAAGATGGCTCCTCGCTTCCACGACTGGTCACTCTTGGGAATTCGCAACGCTATCCGCCTGCTGCTGAGTGGCAATGGCCTGCTCACGGGGGCTACGGGCTTCAAGGTCCTCGACGAGCATAACTTTTCTGGACTGCATCCCGTGCGTTCGACCGTCAATGGCGATACGGCGGATGTCGTCATCGTCGGCCTGCCGCAACCCAATCCGTTCGACCTGAACGAAATCCATATACGCATGGCGCGCATTCCCAACTCGCGGCAATGGCGCATCGAAGAAATCCCCGATGCCACACCGATCTTCGCGCGCTATTTCAACGCTCCCATGCCTCCCACTCAGCCATGACTGCCCGAGTTCATCGCACGCGATTCGTGATCATGGCCGGGTTGCCCGGAACCGGCAAGACAGCGCTCGCCAAAGCGTTGGCCGGACGTTTGGACGGAGTCGTAATCAGCAAGGATGAAGTCCGCGCCGCATTGTTTCCGCGTCTCGCAATCACTTATTCAGGGGGACAGGACGATTTCTGCATGTCGGTGGTATTAATGGCAGCGCAGCGCATCGCTGCCGATCGTATCGTGCCCTTCGTTTTCCTCGACGGGCGCACCTTCTCGCGTACCCATCATGTCAAGCAGGTGGTGCAGGCCGCTGCTCTCATCGGAGCGGGCTTCAGCATCCTGCACTTGCATTGTCCAGAGTCGCTGGCACTGGAACGAATTAAGCAGGACAGGGCGAAGCATCCCGCCAAGAACCGCGATCCCCTGCTGTATTTTCTGGTGAAGTCGTACTTCGAGCCGATCACGCTGCCGAAACTCGATGTCGATACTTCGCAGAGCCTTGAGGAGTGCGTGGAGCAGTGCATCGCATATCTGAGATGACCAAAGTCGGGTTCACCACAGAGACACAGAGGGCACGGAGGAGAAAAGCCAACTAAGTCTTAAGAAAATGAGAGCGGGTTATCCGTGGTGATCCGTGAAATCCCTGGCTGCCCTTGTTTTCCTGCCTGAATTTCTCCGTGATCTCCGTGGCCTCCGTGGTGAACTACTGAAGGAGGCTCTCCACCACGTCGTAGCTCTCGGCCAGCGCCGCATCAAGCCCCGCCGGATCTTTCCCGCCAGCTTCGGCCATGTCCGGACGCCCGCCGCCCGAGCCGCCAACCTTCTTCGCGACCTCGGCAATGATCTTCCCCGCCTGTACGCGCGATGTCAGGTCCTTGGTCACGCCAACGATGAGCGCGACCTTACCGCCACTCACCGATCCCAGCACCACAACACCGGAGCCGAGCTTGTTGCGCAAATTGTCGATCAGCACGCGAAGCTGTCCGCGATCGACGTTATCAGCGCGCGTGGCCAGAACTTTCACGCCTTTGACCTCACGCACATTCTCGCTCGCCGACTGCACCGAACTCGAAGCCGACTTCATGCGCGCCTGCGCCAGTTCCTTGCGCAGCATCTTCAACTCTTCGTCGCGACGTTCCAGTTCCAACTTCAGCGCCTCCGCCGGAGACTGGTCTTCACCGCCGCGCACCAGCGTTGCAACCACGTGTTCCAGTTGATGATCTTTGCGGAAGTGGCGCAGCGAGCCTTCGCCGGTCACTGCTTCCAGCCGCCGCACGCCGCTGGAGACGCTGCCTTCCTTGAGCACTTTGATCAGGCCGATTTCGCCGGTGGCAGCGGTATGAGTCCCGCCGCATAGTTCGGTCGAGAAATCGCCGATGCGAATCACGCGCACCTTATCGCCGTATTTCTCGCCGAAGAGCGCCATCGCCTTGTATTCGTTGACCGCAACGTCGATGGGCACGTCTTCGATGACTTCGACGCGGTCGTTGCGCAGCACCTCGCGGTTGGCGAGGTCTTCGATGTCCTGCAACTCCTCGTCGCCCAGCGAGGCGAAGTGCGAGAAGTCGAAGCGCAGGTGGCCGGGATCGACCAACGAACCGGCCTGCTTCACATGCGAGCCCAGAACCTCGCGAAGCGCGGCATGTAACAGGTGCGTGCCAGTGTGATTGCGCATGGTGGCGCGGCGCACTTCGTCGTTGACCACGGCATCCACCTTGTCGCCAACATGGATCGGCTGCTTGGCGACCACGCCATGCGCGCGCACTCCCTGCACGGGGTAGCTCGCGCCCTCGACATCAGCAACGAGCGTGTTGTGGTCTTCTGCGTACAGCCAGCCCACGTCTCCGACCTGTCCGCCGGCATCGGCGTAGAAGGGCGTGTGATCGAGCACGATCTCGCCGCGCTCGCCAGGCTTCAACTCTTGCGCGCCAACGCCCGCGCCGTTCTCGGACTTGATGATGGCAAGCACTTCGCAGTTGTCGGAGCGTGTCTGGCGATAACCTTCAAACACCGTGGGCTTCAGCCCTTGATAGGCGGGACTTGCCGAGGCTTTCGTGCCGCCCTTCCAGGAAGCGCGGGCGCGAGCCTTTTGCTCGTTCATGGCCGCGTCAAAGCCCGCACCATCAAAAAGGATCCCAGCGTCGCGGCATGCGTCTGCTATGAAGTCCGGCGGGAGGCCCCAAGTGTCATACAACTTGAACGCATCAGAACCCTTTAATACTGGTTCCTTTCTGAAACCCTGAGCCAAGAGGTAGCTAGAAACCGGTCCTAACAACTCGGATCCGAACAGGCTCTGTATTTCTTCCTCCAGTTTGTCTTCGGGAATATTGCTCAGGTTCTTCTCAGCGACGAGCGGACCAAGCTTCGCATATAAGATCGTCGCCGCATCGCGGTCCATTTTGTCGAAGAAATAGTCAATGAAGCGTGGAGAAGTCTTCCGTTCTTCGGCAAATAGACCTTCTAGACGAGCGAACCCTACGTCCATTGTGTGCGCGAAGCGCGTCTCTTCCCCTTTGATCGTCTCCGACACACGATTCGCCGACTCGATCAACTCAGGGTACGCATCTTTCATCATGTCGCGGACGGCGAAGACCATCTCATAGAGAAACGGCTTCTCTGCGCCAAGCAAACGTCCATGACGAATGGCACGCCGGATGATTTTGCGTAACACGTAGCCGCGGCCTTCATTCATGGGCAGTACGCCATCGGAAATGAGAAACGTGGCCGCACGCGCATGGTCGGCGATCACCCGCAGCGAGGCCGCCTGGTGATGCTGTTCCTCCACGTCTTCGCGCTTCAATTCCTGGTCGAGCATCACCCCAGCTAACTCGGCCGCGCGCTTGATGAGCGGCACGAAGAGGTCCGTGTCGTAATTTGATATCACTCCCTGCAGCACCGAAGCCACACGTTCCAAGCCCGCGCCGGTATCGATCGAGGGCTTGGGCAGCGGAAGATAGGCGGAACCCTTCTCGACATACTCGTCTTTATCAAAATCAAGATCATCACTGAGCTTCATGGTTCCCAAGCTAACGCGCTCGAACTGCATGAACACCAGGTTCCAGATTTCGACGTAACGCCCGCACTCGCAGGGGAACTTACAGTCGGTGTGTCCGGCATCGCTTGCCTCCGGACCCATGTCGTAATGAATCTCGCTGCAGGGACCGCAGGGGCCGGTATCGCCCATCTGCCAGAAGTTGTCTTTCATCCCCATGGCGAAGATGCGCTGTTTGGGCACGCCAACGTCGAGCCAGAATTTCTCGGCCTCGTCGTCGCGCGGAATCTCTCCCTGGCCTTCGAAGATGGTCACGTACAGCTTTTCGGGATCGATGCCGAACCAGTCCTTCGAGGTCACCAGCTCCCACGCGTAGGCGATGGCGTCTTTCTTGAAGTAGTCGCCAAAGCTGAAGTTGCCCAGCATCTCGAAGAACGTATGGTGGCGATTGGTGAAGCCGACGTTTTCGAGGTCGTTGTGCTTGCCTCCGGCGCGGACGCATTTCTGCGATGAGGTGGCGCGGGAGTAGTCGCGCTTCTCCATGCCGAGAAAGACGTCCTTGAACTGGTTCATCCCGGCGTTGGTGAATAACAGCGTGGGATCGTTTTGCGGCACCAGCGACGACGAATGGACCTCTTTGTGTCCCTTGGAGATGAAAAAGTCGAGAAATTTTCGGCGAACTTGCGATCCGGTCAGCATAAGGGGTTGTACGTCAGGCCCGCGGGAATTGCGCCATACAAGTCGGGCTACGGCGGGGAACGTAAACCTTGATTCTAGCATCGGCACTGAGGGCCAGGTGCCGACGCAGTTTGAAGAGCCAACGGCCAAGAGCCAACTACCAGTGACCAATTACCAGTCACCAGTTACCCTTCCCCTGCACCCTCCTCGCCAATTGACCCGCGCCACCGAACCGCCTCATAATCTGAGTGCTCAGCGAATTCCGCTACTTACAAGGTGGCCAGTCGTGACCAAACAGGATCCCAAAGACCGCCGTCCTTTCTCGACGGCAGGGCAGAAGCTCGACGACGTGATCGGCGACACCGCCAAGCGCATCGAAGAGGAAACCAAGCAGCTCATCGCCTACCTCAACGACGAGGTTGTTCCGCTGGTGCGGCAACACTCGACCACGGGTTTGCGCGTCGCCTCGGACAAGCTGAAGGAACTTGCCGACTACATGGAGTCGGCGACGCATCCGAAAAAGGGTTGATCACGCGGCTTCCGCTCCTCACCATTGCCGCTGCCGCAATGTTGTTGCTATCGGCCTGCGGCGGACATAAGAACGCGTCTAGCAAGCACGTCCCTCCGCCGCCAACCATTGCACCCACTCCTGCGCAGCCAGCCGTGAGCGCTGCTAGATCCGGCCCCATGAGTGAGCCCACGGTCCCGCCCAAGACCAAGCCGATTTATGTCGAAACCGGGCTGGCAAGCTGGTATGGGCCGCAATATCACAACCACAAGGGATCGAACGGAGAGATCTACGACCAGAACGCGCTGACGGCAGCGCACCGCACGATTCCGCTGAATTCGGTAGTGCGCGTCACCAACGAAACCACCAAACATTCGGTTGTGGTGCGCATCACCGATCGGGGACCGTTCGTGGACAATCGCGTCATCGACCTGTCGCTGGCCGCCGCCAGGGCGGTGGACGTGTGGCAACCTGGCACTGCGATGGTGAAGGTGGAGGTGCTGTCGGCTCCTGCCCCTATTTCCGAGGGCGGACGCTGGTGCGTACAGATCGGAGCCTTCCAGAGCGAGCACGAAGCCCGCAAGCTGAAAGAGAAGCTGCAAGACCGGTACGAAAACGCCAAAGTCGTCCAGTTCACCGGACCGACTGGCGAGTGGGTGCGCATCCGCCCCGAAGGTGACGACAAGCAGAAGGCCCAGGAAGTCGCCAGCAAAACCCACGTGAAAGAGGGCGGTGTGTTTCTGGTGAGGTTGGACTGAAGAAGCAATTAGCAGTTAGCAATAAGCGGTGAGCGAAAAGCCCTGATATCGCCAGGCCCCTATACGCGGGACGCTAGTGAAAGTTAATTGCAAAATCGTGGATTTCGGTAACTCCCGCTCCTTGACATACCTCGTTCCCGAACTCAATGCTTGTCAAATAATGGGAGGAGTTCAGTGTTCCGCGCCGCAGCAGGTAATCAATGAACGCGCTTATGTCGAACGGCCCACGCAAAACGGGCTTTTGCGCGACGAACGCCACATAGTTCCAGGTGTTCACATTTTGGCCGGAAGCGTCCCGCTGGTGCTCCTCAATGTACACGTCGTAGGTGACGCCATTCACGCTCATCGCGTCCACACGTTGCCCTGCGGGCGATTGCCCGGCACGAACGGTCCAAATCATGATCTCGTGGGTGATATCTTTTCGCGAAGTAGGTATCGCGGAAACACCCCACAAACTGAATACCATGTTGTAAACGCCTTGTGCCCGCAGGTCGACCTCGAAATCGGCACTCAGGCGTTTAGTTCCTGCGCGGAATGGGAATCCGCCATCGGGCCGCGTCTTTGGGTCCCACGGCTTGTTACCGCAAATAATCTCTGGTAACGAAACAACGCGAGGCAGCAGGTGCCACGGCGCACGCCAGCGCCAGCCGATTGTCTTGTTCCCGTCGACGTCAGCAAGGAACACCGACTGTTCAAATCCTTTTCCCGCAGCCGCGCTGTTCCAGGTGTTATTGACGACCGCGCACTCTCCAGCACAGAAAGGTAGGCTCCCCCAATCTTGTGACGTCTGCGCGAGGACTCGGCCCGAAACCGGCGGAATGGTGGTCGCGCGATGGAGTGAGACAAGTCCCGCCGCCAGGACAACCGCGATCAACAGACAAGTCACCACCAAGACTGCCCGCATGAACTCTCCTAGTCTGGAACCAGTCCGACGCCCCCATTACATCAATCGCTCGCTGATCGGTGCGGTGACCTGGCTCACAGTTCGACGTTGTAGAGGCAGTCCCGCAGGTAAGGACCAAGCGCCTCATCACACCTGCAGAAAATGCTGCACGGTGCCAGTATCACGAGTGAAATGCGACGCTTCCCTGGGCAGATCTTTCTATAATCGCCGGGATGCACTTTGCAGCGGCTCCAGATCGCACTTCCGTCGTTGCCCGCGGGCGGCGGCTGGAATACCTGACCATCGCGTGGAACGGCTTCGAGGCTGCTGTCGCCTTGATCGCAGGACTGCTCGCCGGTAGCGTTGCCCTGATTGGCTTCGGGCTGGACTCTATCATTGAAACTACGTCGGCGGTGATTCTGTTGTGGCGGCTCCGCGCCGATCGGCATCCTGCGCAGCGCGAGCGGTCCGAGCAGTTGGCTCGTCGACTGGTGGGTATCTGCTTTCTACTGCTGGCTGCCTACGTCGCGTTGGAGTCGGCGCATGCTTTGTGGACACGTGAACGGGCGGCACGCAGCATCGCGGGAATCCTCATCGCTATCGCCGCCGTCATCGTCATGCCGTTGTTGGGACGGGCCAAGCGCCGCGTGGCAGCCGAACTCGGCAGCCGCGCGCTGCATTCCGATTCACGCCAGGCAGACTTCTGCGCATACCTCTCCGCCATTCTGTTGGTGGGACTTCTACTAAACACGCTCTTCGGATGGTGGTGGGCCGATCCGGCGGCAGCGCTGGTGATGGTTCCGATCATCGCGCGCGAAGGGGCGCAAGGTCTGCGTGGGGAAGCTTGCGACGACTGCGGGGATGCTCACTGACCTCGCGCGCCATAGCGCTACTTACCCACCGGTCAATCAGCGCTTCGCCATCGGCCCACTTTCCGATATTCTGAAAGCCGTCTGACGATCCGCCTATGCCAAGCCCCAAGCGCCAACCCGCCGCGAAGCCGTTTGTCCCGCTTACCATACGTTTCGACCACGCCCTGTTGTTTGCAGCGCAAGTCCATCGCAACCAGGACCGCAAGAAGAGCGGCATTCCCTACCTGTCGCACCTTTTGGGCGTGGCCGCGATCGTGCTCGACTACGGTGGAGACGAAGACATGGGGATTGCTGCGCTGCTGCACGACGCGGCGGAAGACCACGGCGGCCGCGCCATGCTGCATTCAATCGAGCAGGTATTCGGGCCGCGGGTGGCAAAAATCGTGGATGGCTGCACCGATTCCTACGGTGACGACGACAAGCGCAAGCCCAAGTGGTATCCCCGCAAGCTGCGTTATCTGCGCCGGGTGCGCACGGAAGATGCGGAAACCCGTTTCGTCTCCGCCGCCGACAAGCTTTACAACACGCGCGCCATTCTGCGCGACTTGCGACAGTCGGGCGACTCGGCCTTCGACCGCTTCTCCGCGCCAAAGGTGAAAGTGCTCTGGTATTACCGTTCGCTGGTGCGAGAATACCGGGCCGGCGGCGTTACGCATCTGTTGAAGCCGCTGCTCGACGACTACGATCGCGCCGTCACTGAACTTGAACATCTTTCGGGACTGCTGGCGTCGCCCAGCCGCACCATCCAACCGAAGATTAAGCGCAAGCGCTAAAACAGCGCGCTGACTCGCGTTGGGACCACAGGAGCCACATTTGCCCGCCAGTGAAGCCGAGCGCATCACCGAACTGCTGAAATCCGCAAAGACGATTGCCGTCGTCGGCCTGAGCGACAGCCCTCTGCGCACCAGTTATGGCGTGTCGGAATACATGCAATCCCGCGGCTATCGCATGGTTCCGGTCAACCCTGCGATTACTGAGTCTCTCGGGCAGAAATCCTACGCATCGCTGTTGGATGTTCCGGAGAAGATCGACATCGTCAACATATTTCGCCGCTCCGAATCAGTGCCCGAGATTGTGGAGCAGGCGATTCAGCTAAAAGTGCCGGCGATCTGGATGCAGGAAGGTGTGATCCACGAAGCCGCAGCGGAAAAGGCACGACAGGCAGGGATCTTCGTAGTGATGGACAGGTGCATCCTGAAGGAGCACCTGGCCAGGTGCTAAGCATAATCACCACAAAGGCACTGAGGCCCGGGGAACTTCGGTTTTCAACGAGACCTGGGCGACATTAGCGCTGTTCGCTTCCATCTTCCCTTTGTTTTTCTGGCTTCCTTTTCTCGGTGTCTCCGTGCCTCTGTGGTGAACTGGTCTTTATCCGCCTGATCTCTTCCAGCCGCGCTTTGATGCGCTTTTCAATGCCTTCCTCGGTCGGATGGTAGTAGACCCGGCCTTTCAGATTGTCGGGCAAGCATTGCATGTCGGCGACCTTGGATTCCAGATCGTGGGCGTACTGGTATCCCGCGCCATAGCCGACCGCCTTCATCAATCTCGTGGGAGCATTGCGCAGATGCAGCGGCACCGAATCCTGCGCAGTGCGTTCCACATCTTCCAGCGCCGCGCCGTAGGCCGTGTACAGCGCATTCGATTTGGGAGCCGCCGCCAGGTACACCACCGCCTGCGCCAGCGCCAGGTTGCCTTCCGGCATGCCGAGAAAGTCCACCGCCTCGCGCGCCGCCAGCGTAATGTTCAACGCGTTGGGATCGGCCAGCCCGATGTCTTCTGACGCCATGCGCACCACGCGACGCGCGATGTACAGCCCATCCTCGCCCGCCTCGAGCATGCGCGCCAGCCAGTACAACGCGGCATCGGGATCGCTGTTGCGCACGCTTTTGTGCAGCGCCGAGATGAGGTTGTAATGCTCCTCACCCGCCTTGTCGTACATCAGCACACGCTTCTGCAGCGCGTCGGTGACGACCGCATCGGTGATGCGCGCCTCGCGGCCGTTCACTTTCTCTTCCAGCGCCAGGGTGGACGCCACTTCCAGCGCGTTGTAAGCGCTGCGGGCATCACCGCTGGAGTAAGCCGCAATCTTCTCCAGCGCGCCCTCGTCGGCCTCGAGATGAAGGTCACCCAAGCCGCGCTCGGAATCTTCGAGAGCCCGTCGCAGCAGCAGCACGATCTGTTCTGCGCTTAGCGGTTGGAGAATGTACACCCGCGAGCGCGACAACAGCGCCGAGATCACCTCGAACGACGGATTCTCCGTGGTCGCGCCGATCAGCCGTATGCTTCCCTTCTCGACGTAGGGGAGAAACGCGTCCTGCTGCGCCTTGTTGAAACGGTGTACCTCATCGATGAACACGATAGTGCGAGTGCCGTACTGGCGGGCGCGCTCGGCGTCGGCCATCACCTGCTTGATCTCTTTGATACCGGTGAGCACCGCCGAAAACTGCACGAACTCGGCGTGCGTCATGCGCGCGATGATGTTGGCCAGCGTGGTCTTGCCTACTCCGGGAGGGCCCCAGAAGATCAGCGAACCGGTATCGTCGCGCTCGATTTGCACGCGCAACGATTTACCCGGCCCGAGAATGTGCTCCTGCCCGACGAACTCGTCGAGTGTACGCGGACGCATACGATCAGCCAGCGGCCGCGACTTGTCGTTCGATTTATCCGGCTGCGATATGTTTTGGAAAAGGCTCACTGCTCACGTCTCTGCCGCACGGCCTCATAAAGAATGATCGACGCAGCGATCCCGGCGTTGAGCGAATCGACTCGCGACGATTGCGGGATGGCTACGATCTCATCGGCTTGCGCCAAAAGATCCTTCGGCAAGCCTGCCCCTTCATTGCCGACAATCAAAGCCACCGAGCCTCGAAGATCGGCTTGCGAGATTGGAGTTCCCTTGTGCGACGAAGTTGCTAAAATTCGCACACCGCGCGCCTTCGCATCCCGCAGCGCGCTCGCGAGTTCAACTTTCACCGCCGGTACGCGAAACAACGAGCCTGCCGAGGCGCGCACCGCCTTCCAGTTCCACGGGCTGACGGTCCGTTCGCCCAGCAGAATTCCAGTCGCTCCAAACGCTTCGGCTGAGCGCGCAATCGTGCCTAAATTTCCGGGGTCCTGCACACCTGCGCTGATGATCAACAACGCCGGAGCCGGCGCGAAGGCCTCGTCCAACTTGAATGTCTTGACTTTCACCAGAGCCGCCACGCCCTGCGGAGTCTCACTCGGCACCGCACTGGAGAAAACCTCGTCCGGCAGCAAAAGTGCTTCCGTTTGTAACGAGAGCTGCGGAATCAGCTTGTGCGCCCGTTCCCGCGCCGGCTCGCTAAAAAACACAGTCCCAAGGCGAAGGCCGGAGCGAATCGCCTCCTCCACCAGGTGCATGCCTTCAATCGCCACTTCTCCCTTTCCGTTGGGAGTGGCCTCGCTGAAGGCGCGCCGCAGATCTTTCACCCGCGCGTTCTGGCGGCTTTCCACTCGCCGCAGTCGATCTTCGAATTGGAGCGGGTCCGTCATATCATTCCCAAAATTGGCGTCCATCGTACACTGCAGTGCCGAATGCAGCGCAGGGCCGTTCTGGCGTGATAATCTTCTCTCTTACTCTACAAGGAGCGCCGCGACGCGCTCCTGACATTCGATCAAAAGAGGTCCGGTTGCGTCCCGAAATCGTCAAAATTAACGCCGACCATCCTGAAGTATCGCTGGTTTCCTACGTCGCTGAGAAGATCCGCTCCGGCGAGGTTGTGGGCATGCCGACCGACACCTTTTATGGTTTGGCGGCAGACCCCTTCAATCTCCACGCCGTCGATCGCGTTTACGAGATCAAGACCCGCTCCCGCCACAAGCCGCTCTCACTGTTGATCGAGTCGGTGGACCAGGCGTCCGAGCTGGCGTGGCCGGTGCCGGAGACGTTTTACCTGCTGGCCCGCCGCTTCTGGCCGGGCCCGCTCACCATCATCGTAAAGGCTGATCCCAAGCTGCCTCTTAAGGTCACCGCGAACACCGGCAACGTCGCATTGCGCGTGCCCTCGGCAGAGGTTCCGCTGGCCATCATCCGCGCCGTGGGATCGCCGATCACAGCCACTTCGGCGAACTTGCACGGTGCGTCCGAATGTACGAATGCCCACGAAGTGCGTGATCAGTTGGGCGATTGCCTCCCCCTGATCGTGGATGGCGGCCAGTCTCCCCGCGACATGCCCTCGACCATCGTTGACCTGACCAGCGACGATGGCACCTGGCGCTTGTTGCGCGAGGGAGCCATACCGTCCGAGCAGATCGTCGAGTTGCTGGGCCAGGAGTAGTCGCCACGGGGCCCGGTAGCTTCCAATCTCATCCTTACCGCTGGCTGTTGGCTCTCGGTGTCGTCGCCGTGGCAGGTTATTTGCTCGTGACGGCCTTTCTAGTCATGCGCGAAGCCACCGTCGACGAAGCCCATCCCGCCGATGCCATCGTCGTCTTTGGCGCGGCCGAATATGTTGGGCGGCCGTCTCCCGTGTATCGCGCGCGCCTCGATCACGCCTATGAGTTGTTCGAGCGGGGAACGGCTCCGCTCATCATTACCACCGGGGGGGCGGGCAAGGACCCGAAATTCAGCGAAGGCCAGGTCGGACGCGACTACCTATCGAAACTAGGCGTCCCCGATGTGAACTTGATCGCCGAGACCCAGGCCGACGATACGGACCAATCCGCCCGCCGCGTGGCCGTCATTCTCGAGGCCAATGAGTTGAAGAGCGCGCTGCTGGTCAGCGATGCCTACCACCTCTATCGTGCCAAACGCATGATGGAACAACAGGGCATCCAAGTCTATATCTCACCACGTCCGGACTCGATTCCGAAGACGATGTGGGGACGCTGGCTCTCCGCCCTGCGCGAGGCGTTTAGCTACACGCTGTACAAGCTGCATCTGACTTAGGAACACTCTGAATAAGTGGACTGGGTGGAAGAGCTGGCCTTTAGGCCAGCGGTTAAGCCGCTGATAATAATCAGGGGCTTTAGCCCCGGGAGCAGACTTATTCAGAGATTCCTGAGGCCCCGCGGCATTCGCGATTTGCTTTTCGATCCTCGGCCCGTAGCGCCCTCTTACAGAACGGCTAGACGTTCGCAATAGAAGAATGGTATTACATCTGTAATAATGTAATGGGAGTGATTATGGAATCTGCAATTACGGTGAAAGGTCAGGCCACCATCCCCAAGGCCATTCGCGAGCATCTGCGATTAAGGCCTGGGGACCGGGTCAAGTTCTTCGTGCATCCTGATGGCACGGTGGTTCTGCTGCCGAAACTACCCGCCTCTGCCTTGCGGGGCTTCCTGAAGCGCAAGCGGCCAGCGGTCACTGTGGCAGAGATGAACCGGGCCGTCGCGGAAGCGGCCGCTGACGTTGGGGCAAGGCGCCAACGGAAATGATTGGACTTGATACCAACGTCGTGGTCCGTTACCTCACACAGGACGATCCGGTCCAGTCGCGGAGAGCAACACCGATTTTCGACCACCAACTCACAACCTTAGAGCCCGGCTTCCTCTCGGTTGTGACGATGGTCGAGACGGTGTGGGTGCTCGATCGCGCCTATGGTTTGACGGCCCAGGAAATCGCTGCCGCCCTGGAGCGCATGCTTCAAACCGACGTACTGCTTATTGAACACGAGCAGGAAATCTTCACCGCCATGATTGCTCTCAAGGAAAGGCGCGGCACTTTCGCCGATGCCCTGATGGCGGCGCTTGGCGCTAAAGCCGGATGTAAACACACTCTCACGTTCGACCAAAAGGCCTTGCGATTAGCAGGCTTTGAGCCCGCCTAGACTCATACTCCTCTTGCATCGTTGCAGGCGATGGAGCCATCGCTTGGCACAAGTGGACAAGTCTATCCCTCGGGGCTTGAATTCAAGAGCAAAATAACTTCATGTTTTGATGGGAACGCGACTTGAATGAGTGCCCGGCTCAGGCCAGCAAGCGTTATAGAATCATTTCACCAGCGCCAGCAGCCGCGCCGGTCCGCCCGATCCGCCTTCCAGCTTGATCGGCGCAACCACAATCGTCGCGCCTGATGGCGCAACCAGTCCCAGGTTCGCCACGTTCTCCAACTGATAAACGCTCTCTTGGGCCGTGAACTGGTGCACTGCATAGGTCTTGCTGGCGCCGGGATCGATGCTCATGGTGTCGATGCCCAGTCCCACGGTATTACGCGTCTTGACCAGAAACGTCGCGGCTTCGAGCGAATATCCGGGGAAGTGCAGGATACCGTCGGCCCCAGGGTTGCGAAATGCTTTGGGCGAACTCCAGCGCTCTTCCCATCCGGTGTAAGCCATCACGACCGCTCCGGAAGGAATCTCGCCGTTCTGGGTCTCCCAGTCAGCAATGTCCTGCACACTGATCTCGTAGTCCGGGTGATTTTCCACCTTGCCGCGCACATTCAGTACCACGAGAGGACGAACCAGCCGCTCGGCGGGAATCTGGTCAACCGTCCACATGCCGCGCGCAAAGTGCGCCGGGGCATCGAGGTGCGTCCCGTAATGTTCTGGAGTAGTAAACTCGCGGGCGTAATAGCCATCGTGCTCGTAGCTTTCGGTCTGCTTGGCGTTAAACGGAGATTTCGCAGTTCCCTCCCAACTGGGTGAATGGTCATTAAGGGTATGCGTCAGATCGACAACGTCGTGGTAGGAGCCTGGGTCGGGCATGGTGGTCTTGTGCGCTGCGAAAAGTAACAGCGCCAGCGCCAGGCTCCAGCCTATCGCAAATGTCTTCCACTTGATCATTCGTCGGTAGCCCAGACGTCGCCACTGCCGGCCGGGCAAATATATCCTTATGCATTATTGGACGCGCGCCGAGCCTGATTGTTTCCGGGAATCCGACCGAGAACTTCTGACGCACGCTAAAGAGCAAACACCAGAATTGAATAAAAGACGCTCAATGCGGCTGAATTTGCAGTAGTGCCGCCAGAAGTTCCCTGACACGCTGCAGAACCTCGGTTGGTGCCTTTTCTTTGGGCTGGACCTTTCGACTTCGCCAGTCGAGGCACTTGATTTGATCCGCCAATATCGCGCCCTTGGCGTTTGGCATCAAAACTTCAAACGGATAGCCCTTCACCTCCAACGTCATTGCGCATGCTAGAAGCAGACTTGTTTTGGCATTATACGAAGCTGGAGAAAGCACGAGAGCAGGCCGTTTGCCCGCCTGCTCATGTCCAACTGTAGGATTCAAATCAACCCAGATAATTTCGCCGGCGTCAGGAATCCATTCCCTCACCACAGTTCGGCCCCCACCGGAGCACCCCATGACTCTTCCCGGTGCAGGTTTTGCGGAGTTATCCGCGACACCAGATCAGCAAGCGACTTGTGAGGTTCGGCCAATTTGATAGCAACCGATCCCTGCTCCGCGACCTCGAGAACCAAATTATCGCCCTCGCGAAGCCCTGCCTCATCGGCAACATGCTTGGGTATTCTGACCGCTAAGCTATTTCCCCATCGACTCACCTGCGCTTTTGCCACCATCGCCGCACCTCTGACTGCACCAGCCTACACCAGAGTAGATACAATGTCGATACGTCTGACGACTTACAGAAATGAGGCTGCGGGCCACCCAAAGGACCGGAAACTCGTGGTCGCTTATTGCTTATTGCCTCTCTTCATCGCAAACCCGAACCACAGCGAGTTCGACCCGTTGTAGTTGATGCCCGCGTGACTCTGCGCCACGAAGCCCATCCGCTCCACCTTCAACGTGCAGCCCGAGCAGGGCTGTTCCAGCACAATCTCGTAGCGGCCATCCTTCTTAATGTTCGCTGTGCCCAGTACTTTGCCCGCTGAATCGCTGAGCGTGACCCTAGCGCGTGGCAGAGGATAGCCTTCATCGTCGGTAACCACTCCCTCGACCTTCCCGCGCATGGGGAGTCCATCGGGAACGTAGTCGCGCATCATGTAGCCCGGACCACGCAGTGGACGACCGCCCATCTGGCCGGTCACTTTGTCGTGTTCCAGCGCCAACACTCCGTTGACGAATACGTATTCGAATCCCACCGACGTACGGTTCGGATCCTCGAACGTCGCCACATCTTTGACTTTCTCGGGATCGAACACGGTGATGTCGGCAAAATAGCCGGGGCGCAGCAGTCCCCGGTTCTCCAGCTTCACCTGTTGCGCCGGAAGCGAAGTGAATTTGCGGATCGCATCCTCCAGGCGCAGATTGTGCTCTTCCCTCACGTATTTGCCCAGGATGCGCGCAAAGCTGCCATAAGCCCGCGGATGCGATTTCGACTCGCCCAGAAGCCCAGTCGGGCTTACTTCGCCATAGTCGGTGCCAACACTCACCCAAGGCTGACGCATAGCCAGCTTCACGTCTTCTTCGCTCATGCTGAAGTACACGGCCCCCACATTGTCGCGATCGGCGACGATCAGGTCCATGGCCGCGTCCAGCGGGTCCTTGTTCACCATCTGGGCGATCTGCGCGATGGTCTTGCCCTCGAACTTGCGGAACTCCGGGTTCAGCACCGACACCACCATCACGCCCGTTGGACCTCCGGTGCCGCGCCACATGTTTTCGAACGCGCCGCTTCCGCCTTCCAGTTCCTGGCGGATTTGTGCCCGTATGGCCGGGTCCTTCAACCGCGCGACAAAAGCATCCGTGCCGCCGTCGTGGTATTTCGGCGGAATGATTGCGCCCAGCGACGTGGCCGACGCTATATAGGGATACTGGTTGGCCGTGACATCAATTCCGCTGGCGCGTGCCTGCTCGATGGCATCGACCACTTGCGGCATCTTGCCCCAGTTCTGCTTGCCCGAAACCTTTAGGTGGAAGATCTGTACTGGAATGTTGGCTTCCCGTCCAATGCGGAAGGCTTCATTCAACGCCTGCGCTTCAGTGTCGCCTTCGTTGCGAATGTGTGAGGCATAGACGCCGCCCTTGGCCGCTGCCGCCTTGGCCAGGGCAATCAACTCTTCCGTCCTGGCGTATGAGCCGGGAGCATAGATCAACGCGCTTGACACTCCCATGGCGCCGTCGCTCATGGCATCGTCCACGGCGATTTCCATGTCTTTCAATTCTTCGGGTGTGGGCGCGCGATCGCCCGCGCCCACCACCAGGCGGCGGATTTGGGTCGCGCCAACATATGTGCCAAGGTTGATTCCGCTGCCCTGCTTGGTCAGCCGCTGGAAATACTCCTCCAGCGAACGCCAGTCGGCGGTCACGTGGTAGTGCTCGAGGACGTCGGCATGCTCCGCGTTGAGCGCGTCATTGGTCGGAGCGATCGACTCGCCTTCGCCTGTGAGCTCCGTGGTCACTCCCTGCGTCAACTTGCTGACCGCTTGCCGATCGACCAGCAGGTTGAACTCCGATTGACCCAGCATGTCGATGAAACCCGGGGCAACGATGAGTCCGGTGGCATCGATGGTGCGCTTGGTTGTCACCCCTGGGCCGGCTTGGCCAACAAACGCAACCCGATCTCCGATAATGCCGACGTCGGCGTGGATCCATGGGTTTCCACTACCATCGACGACGCGGCCGTTGCGGATGAGCGCGTCGTACTGCTGAGCGAACAGGGGCGCAGCCAAAACCGTGCACAACAGAAACACCATCAGTTTGATTCGTGCCAAATTGAGCTCCGAAACGGCGGATTTACCCAGAAACCACTGGAACAGCAAACCTTCCTACAATTCAGGCTAGATTCTCTCGGCTTCCACAATCAGTACGGCAAGGATTGCGAGGTCGGCCGCAAACACCGTGCTGACAAAGTTGACGGAATCATTCCCCATCTTCCCGCGGTTCTCCAGGGTCGCTCCCAGCACACTGTCGAGCAACATGCCTGCAATGCCCGCCACGGCGATCACTGGCCCCCACCGACTCGGTATGACTCCAAAGTACTTGCTCACCCACGCAACGATAAACGCGGCCACGCATCCCGCCAACGTACCTTCCAGGCTGACCGCTCCATTCGTACCGATGGTTGCAGGGCGTAAATCCAGAATCATGCGTGCCTGTTTGGCTGCCGCCTGGCCAGCCTCGCTAGAGACCGTGTCCGCTGCCGCCTCCGCCAGCGCAGCCATGGCGCCCACCATCAATATGCCGGAGTGTCGCGGAAAAACAATCACCGCCGCTGCGCATAGCGCCGTCGCACCCAGGTTGGCCGCCACCTGCGACGCAGTACGGCCGCTTCCGTGTTCAGCCACTCCCAAGTTTCGCTTGCGCTCGCTACGCCATCGGGTAGCTAGCAAGGTCAGAAGCAGAACTCCCAGCAAAGGGAGTAACCCGGCCACGCCAGCCGCAACCATCAGCAGAAACGCGATCGCAATGCCGATCAGCGCACCGCCATCGCTCACCGCCCCCATCAAACGAGCAACAATGGCGAAGCCGATCGCCACCAGCGCGGCTGGTAAGGCGTTGGAATGATCAAGGCTTATCAAGTGTGGTCCAGTTTTTCCCAGAGACGAATCTGTCGGGTATTCAACCCGCACCAATGAAGCAAGTCGGCTCAACGTGCTGCTGCGTATCCTAACAAACTCAGGGTCGGATCGCCGGTGCGGACTGGATGCCCCATGGCGCATAAGCTTTAGATGAAATCCGGAAGATTTGTTCTACTCTAGCCCTGGTAAGCCGTGAGGGCCCCGACATGAAATCGGCTGTGAAGAACCCAATCCGGATTGCGCTGGTGGAAAATGATCCGCTGCGTTTCGTCGGTTTTCGTGCGCTTTTCGATGGAGACCCGGATTTTGTGATCCAGAATTGCAGTTCCACTTCGATCTTCAGCAACCATAATTACGACCTTGTCCTGATCGGGTCGCGCACCGGACCAGCGATCTATGAAGTCATGGCGGCCCTGAAGGCGCTCGATCCTTCGGTGCGCATCATTGCAACTTTAAGGTTGCCCGGTGACGAGATGGCACTGCGCGCGTTATGCGCCGGCGCTAAGGGCTACATCGAGGAATCCGCATCTGCCTCCGAGTTTAAGCAGGCTATGCGAGTGGTCCATAGCGGTTCGGTCTGGGTGTCCCGGCATTTGATCAGCAAGTTCATCGAGCGCGTCACCACCGTTCCGCGCAGCACCACTCGGGAAGAACCCCTGGTTTTCACCGAACGCGAGCGCGAAGTACTGCATCTGCTGGTGTCCGGGCGGTCCAACCGAGAGATTGGCACCGCTCTGGGCATCGAGGAGCGCACCGTCAAGGCCCACGTCGCCAAGTTGATGCGGAAAGCGGGCGTCACCAACCGGATTGCCCTCTCGGTTCAAGCTCTCACTCATTCTCTGTTGGGAGTCGGCCAGCCCGAGTAGTCTGGCCTGTAAATAACTTTCGCAACTGTTGTCGATGTCGTACACCTAGTTACTAAAGTACATGGCCATGTACCTTCGTTACTTGCAAGGCCATGCATTCGGACCCATACTGCACTCACCTACCACAGAACCTGGGAGATAGGGTTGGAGGGGGACTCGAGGGTCTCCTCCTCCAACCCTAAGTTTTTGCCCGCCTCGCGAGGGCGCCAAATAGCCCAACGCGACCCTGCTGCCACGCGGGCTTGCTCCCGTGACGACACTAGAGAGTAACCCGCCAACGCGCTTCAATTCGGCTAATTCAGCGTCAAAACGAAATAAGATGACGGCAGCCGGTGTCGACTGGCCGGACGCACCGTGATTGAGATTGGAGCCGAGTTATGAAAAAGATTTCTGTGGCCCTGCTGGTACTTGCCTCGACGGCCATGTGGGCCCAGTCGGGTCCGCGCAGCGCTGATATCGAACGCGTTCAGAGCGCGACCACCATCCTTAGCCAGATCATGCAAGCTCCCGATCGCGGCATTCCTGACAGCATCATGTCGGGCGCGAAGTGCATTGCGATCGTGCCGTCGATGTTGAAGATCGGCTTTATTTTCGGCGCCAACTATGGCAAGGGAGTCGCGACGTGCCGCACTGGTAACGGGTGGAGTTCGCCGGCGTTCTTCCGTGTTGAAGGTGGCAGCTTCGGGTTCCAGGCAGGTGGACAGGCCAGCGACCTGGTACTGATCATCCGTACCGATGACGGGATGCAGCACCTGTTGCAGAGCAGGTTCAAGCTGGGGGCCGATGCTTCGGCTGCGGCCGGTCCGGTGGGACGGGATGCCCAGGCCGCGACCGACCTCACCATGCGCGCTCAGGTGCTGACCTATTCGCGCTCGCGTGGCCTGTTCCTCGGCATTTCGCTGAATGGGGCGGTCATCCGGCAGGATGATGGCGACGTCCGCGCTTTCTACGGCAAGGACTGGACGTTTTTCTCGCTTCTGAATGGAGAAGTCCCACCACCTCCGGACTCGCTGGCGTTGCTGAGTACGGTGGAACGCTACGCACCCACCCATCATGCGGCGGCACCGGCTCTTAAGCCGGCTGCCGACCCTGCAACCACGCCGTCGGTTGTGCCTGCAACTGAACCGGCAGTTACTCCAACCTCTGCCGAACCAACCGCGACGGTCAAACCGGCAGCCGAACCTGCGAAGGCTCCGACACCTGCCCCGGCGGCGTCCACCGATCCGGCCGGCAGCGGCAATAATCTGCGCTAACGGAAACACGGTTTCTCGGCGGTGGCTGCGGCCACCGCTTTCTGTTGCAGCAACGCCGCCTTCCCCGTAAGCTCCATTTTGCCGCCCATTCTGTCCGGTGCTACGTTCAATAAGCCCACTTATGCTTTACAGACTGCAATACATGCCGTTGGTCCTGCTGGTGCGATTCATCGGGATGTTGCCCCGCCCGCTGGCGCGCGGAGTGGGGCTCATTCTCGGCGGCATTGTCTATCATCTGCATCCGCGATTGCGCCGCGTGGGACTCCGCAACCTGAAGATTGCTTTTCCCGACAAGCCCCTTGCCGAACGACGCAGGATTCTGCGCGGGGTCTACCGGTCCCTGGGACGACTGTTGGCCGAGTTCTGCCTCTTCCCCCGCTACACGCAGAAGAACGCCTCGGAAGTCGCTGTTTACCAGGGTTTCGAGAATTTCGACGCGGCCGAAAAGCGCGGCAAGGGCGTGCTCTTCCTCACCGGGCACTTTGGCGGATGGGAAATTGGATCGTTCTTTCATTCCCTGCAAGGCCATCCCATGCGGATCGTGGTCCGCCCCATCGACAATCCCTACGTGGACGATCTGGTCACGCGCTACCGGACGCTGCATGGCAACTCGGTGATCGGCAAGCGGGGATTCGCCCGCAGTTTGCTTGCCGCCATGGACAACAACGAAACGGTCGGCATCCTGATGGACACCAACATGACTCCGCCACAGGGTGTGTTCGCCGATTTCTTTGGCATTCCCGCTTACACCGCGGTCGGCATCGCCCGGGTGGCTCTACATACGGATGCAGCCGTTGTTCCAGCGTTCACCATCTGGGACCCGGTGCTGCGTAAGTATCGCGTCGAGTTCGATCGGGCCATCGAGTTGGTGCGCACCGGCGACAGCGACGCCGATGCCGTCACCAACACTGCCATCTTCAATCGCATCTTTGAGGACTACGTGCGCAAGTACCCCGACCAATGGCTATGGGTGCATCGCCGCTGGAAGACCCGCCCCCCAGGCCAGCCACCGCTGTATTAGTGCTTTGCTTTCTCCAACCGCCGAGGTACCGAGACACAGTCGAGATCGTGGAACCAGGGAATTCAAAGGAATTTTCCGTCTGATCCGTGTAATCCGTGGTTGCTTTTGTCTTCTTTCGTTCTCTGTACCGCCGCGCCTCAGTGGTGAACGGTTTTGAATTTCCCCAATCACTCGCCTATAACTGACGAATGTCACAGACTCTGCAAGCCCTGGCTGAGTTCACCGCCGCCCGCCTGATCGGCGATGGTAGTATTCTGATCGACAAAGTGGCAAGCCTCGCCCACGCGCAGTCAGGCGACCTGGTTTTTGTCGGATCGGACCGTCACCTCCAAGATGCCTTGAACTCGAACGCCAGCGCAGTCATCGCGGGTGAATTCGCCGACGGTTCATCCGGACAAAAGCCGCTGCTCATCAGTTCGCGTCCGCGCCTTGCTTTCGCTACTGCCGCGAAGCTCCTGTATCCCCGAACCATACATACCTCTGGCATTCATTCCTCCGCTGTGGTCGATAGCTCTGCAGAGATCGCGGCCACCGCCGGCGTCGGTGCTCTCGCCGTGATCGAAGCCAACGCGGTCATCGGCGAACGGTCCTTCATCGCATCGGGATGCTCCATCGGAGAAGGAGTAGTAATCGGCGACGATTGCGAAATCTATCCCCGGGTGGTGATTTATCCCGGAACCACCCTCGGGCGCCGCGTCATCGTGCATGCCGGTGCGGTCCTCGGCTCCGACGGCTTCGGATTTGTTCGTGACGAAACCTATGGGCGCTATGTGAAATTCCCGCAAGTCGGACGCCTCGTCATCGGCGACTATGTCGAGATCGGCGCCAACTGCACCATCGATCGCGGCGCCCTCGATGAGACCGTCATCGGGCCCGGCACGAAACTCGACAACCTGGTGCACGTCGGCCACAATTCGAGCATCGGAGCAAACGTCGTGATCGCCGCCCAGACGGGAATTTCCGGCAGTTCGACCGTCGGTGATGACTGCCTGTTAGGCGGACAGGTGGGTCTTGGCGACCACGTCACCATCGAGCCCGGCGCCGTCCTGGGAGGGCAGAGCGGGGTCCTGCCCCATAAGACAATCCGCGGCAAGGGTGTGGTGTACTGGGGAACTCCCGTGAAGCCGGTTCGCGAATATCTCAAAGAACTCGCAACACTGTCGCGGCTGACTCGCAAGAGCGGGAAATGATGGGTGGAGAGCCTTGAAGGGGCTTGCGTGGACAGGCTGCGGGAATATTCGCTTTCTGACGCCTTTGTATCAGAGCACGACTTCAGTCGTGCCGATAAGTCGTTTATTTTTGGTCCGCCGAGGCGCGTTCTTTCCAGAGTGTTTCAGCAGCCTCTTTAGATGTGCCGTAAATGGCACCACATAACCTTACAAGCGGGCTTTAGCCCGCGAGCTTGGACATGGCCGTCGTCGTGGTGGGTGGACACTCCCGCAGTGTGGGCAAGACCAGCGTGGTCGCCGGCATAATCGCCGCGCTGCCCGAGATGCATTGGACTGCCTTCAAGATCACCCAATGCGGTCACGGGATCTGCTCCGCGAACGGCGAACCCTGCGACTGCGCTACCGACGACCACACCTGGGCTGTCGCGGAAGAGTTCGACCGCAACGGGCAGAGCGACTCTTCCCGCTTTCTGGTATCCGGTGCCGCGCGCGCAATCTGGGTTCGTACTCGCCAGGGAATGTTAGCGGAAGCCATGCCGCGACTTCGCAAGGAATTGGCCAGCGCGGAAAACGCCATCCTGGAATCCAACAGCGTCATGCGCTTCTTGCATCCCGACCTCTACATCACCGTGCTCGATGCCGCGAATCCCGACTTCAAGGCATCTGCGAAGGAGTATCTTGACCGCGCCGATGCCGTCATTCTCCAGAATGCGAAGACCATCGGCCACGAGGCGGTTTGGGAACACAAGGTCTCACTTAAGCCGGTCAAGCGGAAGGCGATCTTCTACATCACTCCGCCGCCGTATGTCACGTCCGAGTTGATCGAGCTTGTGCGGCAGAGAACTAAGTTTGCAGGGGGCAAAGGGAGCTAGGGCTGCGATGTCGCTTTCGTCGCAAACATGATCGTGTAGCTGACCTTGTGCTTACCGTCCGGTCGCAGGTACAACTTCGCAGCGCCCGCAACTTTCCGGTTTACGAGGTCAGCGAACTGCTTGGCCCCTTCACTCATTTTGGCGGAATACGCTTCATCGTCCTCCAGTTGAGCGCACGTTCCGTACTGCTTCTGGCAATACAGATACACATAGAAGGACAACCCGTCTGCGGTCGTTAGAATCGCCTTGACGTTGGTGGCCTGAACGCTTCCAGTGATACTGGCACCTGGCGCCGCGAAAGTGCAGTGCGACACCAAACCGCCGCCTCTGTTATCGATCGCAATTGCGTCATCCGGGAACGGTTGCGAGCAAGGCGTGGTGGTGCTTGGTCCGCTGTCGGCCGCCCCCACGCCGCCCCTCGCACAGTCTGCTGAAAGCTAGAGAGAACCTTCACGGTAACGTCACGTTGCGACGCGGACAACGCGATCGAAGAAAAAAGCAGTAGGACTAAGGCAACGGTCGATGCTTTCACATTCGGCCTCCCGTCTGAGGGCCCTACTCAAACCGCTGCCTCATTTTTCTTCTTCTGCGTAGAACGAGACAACGGTCTTCACGGCAGGTCTTCACACGATTCCTGAATTGGGTATGCTCGCAACAGCTATTTCGGCTCCAGCTTCAACGACGCGGAATTGACGCAGTAACGCAGTCCCGTCGGGCGCGGTCCATCAGGGAAGACATGGCCGAGGTGCCCCCCGCAACGCGAGCAAGTCACCTCGACGCGGCGCATACCAAAGCTGTTGTCTTCGTGGGCATCGACCTTTTCTTCCGAAGCCGGCTGGAAGAAACTCGGCCAGCCGCACCCCGAGTCGAACTTCGTGTCCGACAGAAACAACTCCTGTCCGCAGGCAGCGCATTTATAAACCCCCGGAGTCGTGACGCCCTCATATTCTCCGGTGAACGGCCGCTCCGTTCCCTTCTCCCGCAGCACGCGATACTGCTCCGGCGTCAATTCTCTCCGCCATTCCTCGTCGGTCTTCTCGATCTTTTCTGTCATCGGCGTCCTCATCCCCTTGGATACGTTGCAAGGCAAGTTCGTTTCATGGATGTTACTGCAAAACACCGCCCGCGACAGCCGTGGCGGCCCTCAGGAACTCCAGTTCCTGTTAGCAACATTGACTTTCTATACTCTGCAACTGTTTTTCCACATCCGACACATCACACTTAGATGTGACCATTCGCACAGCGACTTGGGAAGTTCTCTTTTATCAAAGAGGGAGATGTGCTTTCGCCCGATTCGGACGGTAAGTCACTGTCCAACATACGGATCGACAGCCGCACCAGTTATTCGCGATCAAATCTATGGCAAATCTTAAGGATGCAGACCACCTTTTCCGCATGGCAGCGGTCTTCGCCGTGGGGATCGTCTTGTTCCTGGTCTTGCGCGGCATATTTGTTCCGAAGACCTTTGGACAATACGGCCATTACCGGGCTGCCGCCATCGCCGACGTCGCTTCCCGACCGGTAATGTTCGCCGGCCACCAGGCTTGTGAAGCCTGTCACACCGATGTGCACGAATTGAAGAGCAAGGGTGTGCACGCGCGGGTCGCCTGTGAGTCCTGTCACGGCCCGCTGGCCAAGCACGCGGACGACCCCACTGCGCTTCAGCCTCCGCATATTGACGTCGCGGTGCTGTGCGTTCGCTGTCACGAAGCCAACATCGCCAAGCCGAAGACCTTTCCCCAGGTGGTTTCCGCCGACCATTCCGGCGGGGTGGTCTGCGACACCTGTCACAAGCCGCATAGCCCGAAAATCGACACCGGGGTGGGCCAATGACCATCACGCGCCGCCGCTTACTGATGTTGCTGCCTGCCGCCGCTATCGCCTGGGATTCCATAATCGCGGGCACGCCGGAAGCGTCGCCGAACTACCAGATGACCGCTCACTGGTGGGGCATGCTGATCGACGTCACCAAGTGCATTGGTTGCGGTACCTGCGTTCAGGCCTGCAAAGCGGAAAACCTCGTCCCCGACGGCTACTACCGCACCTGGGTCGAGCGCTACCACGTTGCCCGATGGGACACCGAGATGCCGCAAGTCGATTCCCCCGACGGAGCGTTGCACGGCTTCCCTCCCGTCAAGCAGGAAGGCGGAAAGAATTTCTTTGTTCCGAAACTCTGCAATCATTGCGCTGATTCTCCGTGCACTCAGGTCTGTCCCGTGGGCGCAACCTTTGTCTCCCCCGATGGCGTGGTCATGGTTGACCAGAAGTACTGCCTGGGATGCCGCTATTGCATTCAGGCGTGTCCCTACGGCTGCCGATTCCTGAATCCCGAGACCAACACGGCCTCCAAGTGCACGCTTTGTTATCACCGCATTACCAAGGGACTCACCACCGCCTGCTGCGAGACCTGTCCCACGGGCGCGCGTCAGCTTGTGGACTTCAAGAATCCCAACGATCCCATTCACAAGTTCCTTGAAACGCATAGCGTGCAGGTACTGAAACCACACTTGGCGACCAAGGCCAAGGTCTACTACTACGGCCTCGATGGCTCGGTGCGATAGGAGGGATCGTGAACGGCATACCGGTTGAAGGTTTCATGTACCCCAACGAGATCGAGCTGCAGTGGAGCGTGCTGATCGTGCTCTACCCGTTCCTCACCGGACTGGTCGCCGGCGCCTTCATCCTGGCGTCGCTGGAACGCGTGTTCCGCGTGGACGCCGTGAAGCCGACCTACAGGCTGGCGCTTTTGACCGCCCTGGCCTTTATGCTGGTCGCGCCGTTACCGCTGCAATTGCACCTCGGGCATCCCGAGCGCTCGCTGGAGATGTACCTGACGCCACACACGTCGTCGGCAATGGCCATGTTCGGCTTCGTTTACATGTGGTACCTGATGGCGGTCCTGGTACTCGAAATCTGGCTGGACTACCGCCGCGACATCGTCCGGTTGTCACAATCGGCCACGGGCTTTAAGCGGCTGATCTACAAGCTACTCACGCTCGGCTCCACCAATATCAGCGACCGGGCCCTGGCACTCGACCAGAAGGTCGGCTGGATCATTACCGTCATCGGCATACCCTCGGCCTTCCTGCTGCACGGCTATGTCGGATTCATTTTCGGAAGCGTGAAAGCCAACCCCTGGTGGTCTTCGCCATTAATGCCGGTGGTGTTCATCTTCTCGGCTATGGTCTCGGGTATCGCCGCCGTAATGCTGATTTACATGTTTATGTGCAAAGCTCGCGGTGCACAGATCGACATGAGATGCGTGGACACGGTGGCGAAGTACCTCTTCTACGCATTTCTCGTTGACTTCACGCTTGAGGTGCTGGATCTGATTCACCGCATCTATGAGTCGGACGAATCGTTCCGCAGCCTTGACTTCATGGTGCACACCAAGCTGTACTTCCCGCACATTGTCATTCAGATCCTGCTGGGCACGTTGACGCCGATTCTGCTGCTGGCGGCAACCCAAGTGCTGCCCCTGAAAGAAGGCCGGCGCAAACTGATCTACGGATTCGCCGGCTGCCTCACCCTGATCGGCATCTTTGCCATGCGCTGGAACGTGGTCATCGGAGGCCAGCTCTTCTCCAAGAGTTTCCTCGGCTACACCACCTACAAGATGGGCATCGTCACCCGCGAAGGGCTGCTGATGGCGATCGTGCTCACCATTTTGCCGTTCTTCATCTTGTGGGGACTAATGGAACTGCTGCCGCCGTGGGAGGAAACCCATTCGCTGGACCTGTCGCCGGTTAGTTTGGCTCACGGCGACGATTAGCGAGAAGACCCGGCATCATTCAAACTGCTTGCGGAACTCCGCCAGTTGCTGTTTGAGTTCGACAATCTCTTTCTGCAGAACCGCGACCGCCTCTTCCAACCGGCTTACGCGCTCGTGGTCCTCAACCGAACTCGATGGTGATGCCACCCGTGCGGCAGGCAACCCGCCCGCCTCCACCTCGCCGGACAGCAAATGTGCGTAACGGGATTCCTTCGCGCCCGGCTGCCGGGGCAACACCGCCACCAACGGAGGCTCGCGTTGCATCAGTCGCTGCAAACTGGATTGCACCGCGTCCAGGTCTTCAAAGCGGTGCATGCGCTCCGTCCGGCCACGCAATTCGCCCGGCGTCTGTGGCCCGCGCAACAGCAGCACGCATAAAACAGCAGTCTCCCCGCGGGTAAAGTTGAAGGTCTCCTGCAAGCGGTGCTCGTACTTGGTGACCCGACTGTCGGCGCCACTGGCGGGCCCCGCCAGTCCGTCGTCATGCAGGCCGTTCAACCCGTCCCGCACCGCGCCTTCCTCAAGATTCATGACAGGATCACGATTGTTTTTCTGATTGCACGCATTGACCAGCGCATTCAGCGACAGCGGATAATAGTCCGGCGTCGTGATGTCCTTCTCCACCAGCGCTCCCAACACGCGGGCTTCAACATCCGTCAATTTGATGTCCATCGGGTTCAGGTCTTCCCGCCTCGCAAGGCCGCTCACAAGCGAGGCAGCGTGATGATCCTATAGATCGGAACCGTAAGCATGAGCAACGCCATAACCGCCAGACCCACTCGGACCTGGTGGGTTTTGAAGCGCTGGGCTATGGCCGTCAGCAGCAGTACAGTTGCCAGGAACACCGTGACCCGCACATAGTCATCGGAGGTACTGCGTGCTTTGGAACCATGCTGAAACTCTTCCGTGGCTTCTTGGGACAACTTGGCCGACTCCTCCGCGTGTGCATTGTGGTATTCCGGCATCAGCAACAGCCCTGCGGGCGCATCAGGATTGTTAAGCGGATCGGTCTGCTTCCACGCGTTAAAAGCCACCTTGGCCTCTGGACGGAAGCGGCGTTCAAACAGTTCCGCCAGTTTCTTGTTGCCGCTCGATTGCGCCTTGATCCACTCCACCACTGTCGAAGCATCGTAGATTTGCTCTTGTCCCGAGCGGGTCGCCAGGCCCTGCGCCTGCACGCGGAGTCGCGTGGACTGTTCGTACAACTCGTCCTGCCTGCCATCCCATTTGGCCGCCTGATAGCCGCTCCACGCCGTAGCAATCGCTACCATCGCAAGGATGATCGCTTCTGCGATCTCCAGGACCTCAATCCATTTTGACTTGTGATGCGGCGCGTGTTCCTCGCCTTCATTCAGCCTGTGAGCAATCTCGATGTTCGCTCCGCCACGTTCACCCATACATCCCCCGGCTCCGGAAATAATCGATTACTGCGAGAAGTTTTCCATCATACATCCACGCAGAGGCCATTGATCGCAGGACCCCACGATAGAATCGATCTACCGATGGCCAGCCCCAGCCAGATTCCCGCGTTCGACGTGCTCTTCGACAACGCCGAGCCCAGTCCGTTCGCGGACGCGGTCTTCGCGCCCTACGGCAATTTTGGATTCTCCCCGCCGCCCGCCGACCGTCCGTGGATCTACACCAACTTAGTGCAATCGCTCGACGGAATTGTCAGTCTGCTGGGCAAGCACGCTTCGGGCGGCGAGATCGCGCAGTCGCGCGCCGACCGCTGGCTGATGGACCTGCTGCGCGCTCACGCCGACGGCGTGCTTATGGGAATGAACACTTTGCGGGAAGAGCAGCGCAATCGCGGGCCGGAAAGTCGAGGCATTGTCTTCCAGGTCATCGAGCCCGCGTTGTTGGAGCTGCGCAGGAAGCTGGGCAAAGGTCGTCAGAGAAATATCTTCGTCACCCGCGCGCTTGATGTGGATCTGTCGCGCTTGAAAGCCTTCGATGGCGATGCGGTCGATGTCGCGATTGTCACATCGCCCGCAGGCGCCGAGCGTCTTGGTCCGCTGACTACACATCCGCATGTTGCCGTGATTGCAGCGGGAGAAGGCGAAACCCTTGATCTCGCCACCGTGATGCGAAAACTGCGCGCTGAGCTCGGAGTGCGTTACCTGCTCTGCGAAGGTGGCCCGACTCTTTACGGCAACCTGGCGCGGGCCGACCTGGTGGACGAGAAGTTCGTTACCGTTTCGCCGCTTGAGATCGGGCAACAGGTTCCCCTTGAACAAGAGCGCCTGCCGAGTGAAGCGGGAATTTCGCCCTTGCTGCGACCCACCGTCTTTGGTGGACCCGGTTTCACCAAAGACACGATGACGCGCTGGACGTGGCTCAGTTGCCGCAAATCGGGCGATCACCAGTTCAACCGTTATCGCCGCCTACATTACTCAGCGATTTAGATGCCCGCGTACCACGAGTAACCCGCCTCCGGTGCAGCCGAGCCGAGACCTTTGCCGAAACCTTTGAGCGAGTCGGTGAACGTCAGCCGGGTAATGAACTTCACGCTCTTGTACCCAAGTTGGCGCGGCACACGTAGCCGGAGCGGTCCTCCGAAGCCCACTGGAAGCTCTCCGTCATTCATTCCCCAAGTCAGCAGAGTCTGGGAGTGCAGGGCATCGGCCATGTCGATGCTCTCCCACCAGTCGGGTTCGATCGAGAAGTACACCACATACTTCGCCTGGGGCAGGACGCCGCAGGCGTTCATCACCTCGTGCAGCGGCGTGCCGATCCACTCGGCGACATAAGACCAGCCCTCCTCGCAAACCACCTCGGTGATCTGGCTGTGGACAGGGAACGTCTTGAGGTCCGCCATTGAAAGCGAAGCGGGCCGGGCAACCATACCATCCACGGCCAGCCGCCAGTCCGCAAACCCGTTGGCCTGGTGGCTCTTGAAGGCGTCGTTGAAGGGCGCGATGTCGTTGGCGAACGGCACGGGAACGCCGGCCGAGAAGCGGTTCCTCCTGGGCGCCAGAATTATGTCCGCCGCGTGGTTGGGCTGGCTGATTGTTTGGGAATTGGGAGGCAAGCTACGAG
>Ga0208478_1000012_pt1 | contig 86674 bp, 65 predicted proteins | sample NGESurdeep072012_5_FD_184462 | JGI IMG/M metagenome (GOLD analysis project Ga0208478, IMG submission 184462) | Arctic peat soil microbial communities from Barrow, Alaska - NGEE Surface sample 415-2 deep-072012 (SPAdes) | ecosystem: Environmental > Terrestrial > Soil > Wetlands > Peat ...
TCTGACTCGTTGGTCTTCGCAAACTCAACTTATCAGAGACTCTCAGCCTTCTTCTTCCCGAAGGCGCTCAGCACAGCGGAGTTAATTTGGACGAGGATGCTTCGAAATACAATGTTGCGACTTCGTCGATTCCATAGCGATCGACCAAGATGCTCATGGGTCATTCATGAGACTGCTTCTAGGGCCAATCGTAGCCGCTGCTCCCGGGTGGGGTCGAGCGAACTGGTGAGGATTGTGACGTTGAACAGATCCGGGAGAACCAGAGCAGACGTTATCTGGGTCGAGATTCATTGGTAGAAGTCCGAAGGCTCTGCAGTAGAGCTTCACTCCGACATGATGGTGGTTCCGCGCGGCCATTCGCGCGTATCTAAGTGCGTGGCTCAGGGGACCATCGAGCAGCAAATAACGGAGGCAAAATCCGCCTCAAGCAACAACTGTCTTAACAGCGCCCGTTGGTAAGTAACCGAACTTGGTCCTGGACTTCACCGAGCATCAACTGCAGGCTCCGCTGCAGATCGTCTGCAAGTAAGCTGCTGGCAGGCCACCGTTCGATGACCTCCTGCCGGCAGCGCAGTTCCATCAGCACTTGCCAGGTCTCAGTGGAGTTTGCTGGGGTCAACATTGCGGTTCGCGCCTAAGCGACTCTGTGTCGATTCCTTTATCAACGTTGTACTGAGAGGGAGGGTTCTTCCCCCCGAAAGAACCCTCTCTCAAGCCGGACCGAATTCGATCCGAACTCATGATTGCTTTTTAAGAGTGCCCAATTCTGACGCAGCATTTAGCGCGCCGCAATTGGACCTTAGTTCAATAGAAGCCAGCGATGAGGTACGCCAGAGAAGAAGGAACGACCAACGGGGACGGTAGTAGAGATAACGTCAGGCCAACGGCAACTCGAGCAGAAACGCTGCGCCTTTGCCATTTCCGTCCGCGAGGTGGATGCGTCCGCCCAGCGATTCGACAATCGACTGGCAAATCGATAATCCCATTCCCAGCCCGGTCGTTTTTGTGGTGAAGAACGGTTGGAAGAGTTTCTCTCGCACGTCCGAGCTCACACCTGGGCCGCTGTCCTCGACCCGGATCCTTCCAACGCTCGCACCCGGCTCGATCGCCGTCCGAATCGTGAGGCGGCGCTCGGTGGCAATGTCGGTCATGGCGTCCAATCCGTTGCTGGCCAGGTTAAGTACGACCTGCTGCACGGCAACGTGGTCGCCCGTCACCCGTACGGCGGTTGGGAATGTGACGAGTTCAATTCGCATTCCGCGCAGCATTGCTTCGTTTCTGACCATCTTGGCAACGCTGGTTGCGATCTCGTTAAGGTCCACGGGCTCGACCAACACGTTTTCCTTCTTGAGCATCGCACGCATTCCCTGAATTACGCCGCGCGCTCGCTTGTCATCGCGAGTGATGTCGTCGAGCGCTTCGCGAATCTCCACCATGTCTGGATTGGGACGGCCCGCAAAGCGCTGCGCCGCCTCGGCGTTGCTCATGATGGCAGCGAGCGGCTGCGAGAGTTCGTGCGCCAGTGACGCGGCCAGCTGTCCCATGGCGGCAACGCGATTCAGGTGGTAGATCTCGGTCCGTGACTGGATTCGCTCCATCTCCGCTTGCTTACGCTGGGTAATATCAAGATGCACGATCAGGCTGCCGCTCTGTTCCTGCGGCAGTTGCAGGGCGCGAACTTCAACCCATCGCCCATCTGACGGGAGAGACAGCTCGACGGTTGCACTCGCCCCCGACCCGGCAATCACCTGCTCGATGGACGCGGCACCCGCAAATCCGTCCTCCTGGCCAATCAGCTTGCGAAGATACTCGCTGTACTTGAGTCCCGGTCGCGCCGCGTTCAGATCTGCGTCTGCGATCGCCACGGCTTGCCCGTCGATTTGGTTGGTCCGCAGGATCTCTCCCTGCCGATTCACCAGCAGTGCAAGTCCCGGCAGCGACTCGAGCATGGCAGAGTTCAAGTCCTCTTCTTTCTTTCTGCGCTGGCGTTCAATCAAGAGAAATGCCATCAGGAACAGTAGGACAACCAGCACAGAAAGAAGGCCTACGATGTAGTGACCGTACTGCTCCCACGCGGTTGGCTGTCGATACAGAGTCGTGGTGCCCGGTGGCAGGGTGCGCTCCGAAATGCCCCAACGCTTCAACTGCCTCCAATCCACAATGTAAGAATTCTTCACTTCGCGTACTGGCAGGCTGTCCGGATCAGCGCCCTTGAGCAGTTGGCCCAACTGCTCACCGACGACTTCGGCGGCACCTTGAACGCTAAGTATGTTGCCTCCAACGATACCTTTACCCATAGCCATATCTGAATCTGCAAATAAGGGAGCATTCGCACTTGGGTAAAATTCATCAATTAACTGCGGGATGTCCAACCTCTGGCCGTTGGGCTCAAACAGGAAGGAGCCGATAACGATAATCGTTCGATCGGGAAGTGAACGGATCCGGGCCTTCATGTCCTCTACAGAGGTGCCAGTAACGTCGATAAGCTCCAACGCGGGCTCTAACTCGCGGATCGACTTCACGATTTCCCCGTTCGTCCGCTGGTCACGTTGTGAAGCTCCGCCAAGCAGAACGACCCTTTCTGTATTGGGAAGCATTTGCAAGGCAGAACGAACCGTCTCCTTGTTGTCCAGGGCGAGCAGCACTCGAGTCGACCTGGGAATCGATCCGGGATTCGCCCAGCGTTCTTCGTCGATCAATACCAGCAGGAGTGAAGCTTCCGGCCAAAACCGAGCTCGCAGGTCTCTGGCTAGAAGGGATGGGGGAAAGGTGATCGCTACGATAGCGTCGAACTTCAGTCGACCGTACTTGTAAGCGATCCAATCGCCAATTCTTGCAGGATAGTTTTTCGGTTCAGGTGGAACGGGGCCGACATTCTCTGTTGCAACGTCCACGGGGCCCGAAAACGAAGCTTTCAGCCCCTGCTCGATCCCTCTCAAAATCACGACACTGCCGGGACGGGATGCCTCAAAAGGCATCAAGAGTAAGACTCGTTTGGGAGGAGTCGGCTCCGCCGCTAGGCTGAATAGCACGAGGGGACCCATCGCCGCGAGCAGCAATAGAACCAGCACGAACTTTGTCGCGTTCCGCATTCGTTGGCGCTGTGGGTTGCTTCCAAAGATTATAGGAGCGGGCGCAAACCAGCTACAGGTAGGTGGAAAATCAGAGGTCGGAGAATCGCCCCGGCCGCGTCTTAGTCACAAGGTCCAATTGTCGATACAGGAATAAGCAGGTATTTTGTGAGTGAGAGTCATACTTAATGCTTTGCCCCCCTTGCTCCAGAAGTCGGGGCCCCATGATTCACAAAACGGACGAACCCATTCGAATCGCACTCATTGATGATGATGCTTCAGTTCGGAGCGCAGTCTCCCGCCTGCTGCGTTCCTACGACTATGCCTGCAAGGCCTATGAATCAGCTGAGACTGCACTGGCCGATCCGGATTTGCCTGCCATGCATTGCCTGGTGCTCGATGTCCAGCTTTCTGGCATGAGTGGCTTTGCGCTGCGTGACCGTCTGCAGCAGGACGGTGTTTTGGTCCCGTGCCTCTTTATTACAGCCCACGCGGATACGGATTCTCCGGAGTGGATGCGATCAGTCGGACACAATCCGTGCGTGATCAAGCCCTTCGACGAATCGCAGCTGCTGTCGACAATCGACACACTACTCAAGGACCGCAGTCAGCTCCCTGGCGCCGTAGTAACATAGCCAAGTCTCTTCGAACATCCGAGTGCGGAGTATTACTGTGGAGCCACCTGAGGCCACACAGAGAACTGTCCACGTTGTCGATGATGACGCGAACCTGCTGCGTGCCGTCTCGCGCCTGTTGCGCTCTCATGGATACGCGGTCACGACCTACTCCTCCGCTTCCGAGTTTCTGAGTGCTGGCGTTCCCGCCGGGCCGGCATGCCTGCTGCTCGATCTCAACATGCCGGGAATGACCGGACTGGAACTGCAGCAAGTCCTGGCGGTGTACCAATCGCGACTTTCGATTGTGTTTATTAGCGGCCAGGGTGATATACCCGCCACGGTCAGAGCAATGAAGGCCGGCGCGGTGGACTTCCTGACCAAGCCATTCGATGGCGACGCCCTGGTTGCCGCGATCGACTCCGCACTCAGCCGCTCTCATGCTGCCCAAGCCTCGGAAGATGCGACACAAAATGACTGGGAGCTCTTCCAGGGCCTCAGCCGAAGAGAGCGGCAGGTTTGTTTGCTGTTCGCCCAGGGCTTGCTCAATAAGCAAATCGCCGCAGAACTTGGGACGGCGGAAAGAACCATCAAGGCGCAGCGTGGGAGTGTCATGCGGAAGCTGGGCGCCGATTCGGTTCCGGATGTGGTGCGCCTCATCGAGCGGCTTCGCGATGCCGGCCGCTTACTAGGTTAAGGCTGCAGTCCGCCTCCGCAGCGCTCCATCCCGGGATCTTCTTGAATGTCGCGAACGACATACGCGGGCGCGTTCTTGAACTGGAGTGAACGCGCGCGTGATCACTCGGCAGGGTTGCTCGCCACCGTCGGCAAGAGTACTGCGGATCTCAACTCGTCCAGCGACGTCTGCACGCTTTTCCAGCGAACGTCGTCATTTTTGGTTTCGATCGGTCCAGATAAATCGGAATAGAAGCTGAGGATATTATTGCGCAGGTCGGGCGTCGTATGGTCAAACTTGCTCTTAGCCAATTGACCCAGCAGCTTTTCGTAAGTCTCGTCCGTGAGCGAGTATTCAGCTACCCTGGTTGGATTCCCGCTGTCAAGATCGCAGTCAGGCAGGACAAGTGTGTCCGTTCGCACTTCCTCGAGGAGGACCCGGTATTGATCGACTGTGGCATTGATGCTCTTGATATACAGATCTTCTGTCTGTGGAGTCGGATGATTAAACCCCAATCCCTTGAACGGACCAATTTTCGGCATGTATCGCAACAGCGTCGACAAGATTCGCGTGCCTAAACCCGGCTTCACGTAGTCTTTTCCCCATTCCTTTTCATACTCAGAGCGGGAAAGGCGGTACAGGAACTTTTGTTTCGCGAAATTGGGCGTTTCGCGCATGAGTTCTTTCTTATGAATTTGCAGCGCGACCTGGGTCATCTGCGGGATCAGCCGGCTCACGGAGTAACGATAGGAACCGATTGCAATATCCTCGCGCGGCAGCACGTCTTTCAACTCCAATCCATAGACCATGGGGAAGACCCGTTCCAACAGGGGCTTGGAGACCTGAAATCCGATGAAATCGTGATACTGCGGTGAAGCGTAGCGATTCTGGGCGACTTGCACGGTGTCGAAACCGAACTCCGTTTTCAAATGCGCGGTCTTGTCCTGCGCATAACGGACTGACTTCCCGTACTTAGCCTCCAGCTTGGGATACTCGATCGCGACGGCCTGATTGACCGCCGGGTGACCGGCGATGTCCGATGCATAATGCGACAGCGCGCCCAGTGCAAATGCGTACTCATCTGCGTCGCTGCTCTGCACAAGCAGTTCGCGCACGAAGTCTCCGCTACGAACGTAATGCACCAGGTTGCTGAATTCGACGCTGCCGAAGGGATAGTAGCCGAGGTCTTGTATGACCGCCCCGCCATACGCGTAGGCGTGAGCTTCCGTAATCTGCTCCTCGGTGAGTCCGGGATAGCGCTGCAAGATGAGCGGCTTGATCTGATCCGCCCACAGCAAGTCGACGATCTGCTCGTGGGTCAGTACGGAGTACGCAGAGCCGCCGCCGCTAAAAATCAGCAGTACCAGCGACAGTGCCAGTACGCGAATCACGAGCGTTCGGTAGTTGCTTGCCATCACATTTCTCACGGCCAGACCAGGGTCCACATTCGATCTGTGCTGTATCTGGTCATCGCGCACGTATCCATTGGGCCTGAGTATCGAAGTACTTCTGTCGCAACATGCACGGCTGTTACGTCTTACCGATGTGAATATTGGTGAGAGTCTGCATCAACCCAAACACATTCAGCAGCCACAGCACCACGGCTATGACCACGACGGCGTTGAGGATCGACTTGATGGAACCCGCCATGGGGATAAAGCGATTTACCAGCCACAGAAGGATCCCGACAACGATCAGAGTCACGACAACCTGAAGTAACGGCATGTTGTTTTTGCCTTTCTACGTCTAACGGGCTGGACGATGCTGATGCAATGGTTCCAGAACGTCTTGTTCGATCTGCTTATGAGGCTAGACGAAGCGTCATCCTTTGTATGTTCATATCTGCTCACATTGTCCGTAAGTGAGGGGGTTCGGAATAAACTCTGCCACATCCTGGCCCCCACGCATCTAACTGAATGTGAAGTATGTCGTCGCTCATCTCGCTGCAATTGTTCTTCTCGGATGTCCCTGCTACTCGGGCTCCCCTGCGCCGGATGTGCAACCGTCTGCAAATGATCTTATGAAGGATGTTGTCGCGAATGAATTGACGGATCGGATGGAACGCAGCAACTGGATGTACCGCGTCACCAAGGTAGTCGAGCAGCAGACCCTGACCCAACTTGAAGTTGAGACCAAAGATGGTCCAGTTCACCGTCTGCTTACGATTAATGACGCTCCCCTGGATTCATCCCAGCGAGAGCAGGAAACGGTACGGCAGGAGCAACTCGTTCGTGACCCCAGCCAACAGCTTGCGGTCAAGAAACAGAACGATGCGGACGAACTCCGGCTGGAAAACTTTGTGCGTCTGTTACCCAGCGCCTTCCGGTTTGATTACGACGGTTGGGACGGTTCCGATATGCGACTCAGTTTTCGGCCCGACCCAACGTTTATTCCTCCTACGATGGAATCCAAGGCTCTCCAGAGCATGGCTGGAACGATCCTGGTCAATCCTCAGCAGAAACGGCTGACGCGCATGAACGGGCAACTGGTGGAGAACGTCGATTTTGGTTTCGGGATTCTCGGGCGCATCGCCAAAGGCGGGACGTTTGAGGTTGAGCGAATTCAGGTCAGTTCGTCCCATTGGAAGACCCATCTTGTGGATATTCACGTGAATGGGCGAATGCTGCTGTTCAAGACCATCAACAAACAGCAGCATGAGACCCGGTCTGATTTTGAATCCGTGTCGAAAGACCTAGATCTGGGGCAAGCCGAAGTACTCTTGCGGTCGCGCCCAAATTAGCAGGCAATTCCAGTTTGCTCGCTGCCATCACCCTCCATAAACGCGAGCGGATAACTCCGCACCGATCTGCCAGGCCAGTATGGTTAGCTGTCTTCTTTTGGACACTCAGGGACCGGTTACTCACTTCGTATGGCTCTGTTCCCCTTCCTATGGTCGATGAACACAGGCTAGGCGACATCATCGCCAACTCCGTCACGCATGGTGTCGGGGCGGCACTCGCTATCGCAGGCGCCGTTGTGCTGGTGGTCAACGCGGCGGGCGGGACCGCCTGGCAGATTGCCAGTTGCTCGGTATTTGGCTGCACGCTGGTGCTGGTCTATGTCTGCTCGACTCTATATCACTCGCTTGTCCGCACCCACGCGCGTCGAGTTCTGCGAATCATCGATCATTCGGCAATCTATCTTCTGATCGCCGGAACCTATACTCCCTTCGCCCTGGTGTCGCTGCGTGGGCGGTTGGGTTGGTCTCTGTTCGCTATTGTCTGGAGCCTCGCCATCTTGGGAATTGTGTTCAAGAGTCTCGCAATAGAACGTTTCGCGATCGCGTCGGTCATCGTGTATCTGGGAATGGGTTGGCTGGGCGTGTTCGCGATGCGCCCTCTGCTGCACGCAATCACGTGGCATGGCATATTCTGGATCGCGCTGGGTGGTCTGTTCTACACGGCGGGAATCGTCTTCTTCGCTCTCGACCGCCTGTCGTACTTTCATGCATTCTGGCATCTCTTTGTACTGGCCGGAAGCACCTGTCACTACTTCGCCGTGCTTTTCTATGTTGCCCGGCTCCGCAACTGACGCGGAACGAAAGACCATTGTTGGGTCAAGAGGTTCTCAATGCCGGTCTGAGAGCATCCCTTAACCTGTAGCAATTCGTACATGGTGCTCCTCGCCATCGTCGACAAGGAGAACATTGGGAGCCATCGTCTGCGCCGCCAGGCTTTCGGCGTGCTGCTCAATCCGCTTCCCGCTAAACGGTCCGGCGCGGATAGGCTCCGGTGCGTTGGGTTCTCTCTTCTCGAAAGATAAGTGCCATACCCGCAATGGCAGTGCAGACGATGTCCGCTCCCCATCAGGATTATGCCACGGCGGCCCAATGTGGGCGCAACCAGAAGCGGTCAATAGAATACATCTATTCGCCGCTCCTGCGCCTAGCCTGTAGTTGAGGCAATTCCAATGAAAGTACTTGCAACTCTCGGAACGGCAGTTCTGTTTATGTCTCTCGCATCGATGGCTCCTGCGTTCGCACAGCAGGAACAAAAAGAACAGAAACAGCCACAGCAGCACGCTCAGCAGTCGCCGCAACAGCATGCCCAGCCACAACAGCAGCATGCCCAGCCTCAGCAGCACCAACAGCAGGCGCAGCAACAGCAACACGCGCAGCAGCAGAACCAACAGAAACAGCAACAGCACGAACAACAGGCCCAACAACAGAACCAGCAGAAGCAACAGCAGCAGCAGCACCAACAGCAGGCGCAGCAGCAGCAGGCGCAACAGCACAACCAGCAGGCGCAGCAACAGAACCAACAGAAACAGCAACAGAACCAACAGAAACAGCAACAGCACGAACAACAGGCCCAACAACAGAACCAGCAGAAGCAACAGCAGCAGCACCAACAGCAGGCGCAGCAGCACAACCAGCAAGCCCAGCGCCAGCAGCAGGCTAATCAACAGCACAACCAGCAGGCCTACCACAGTCAAGAACAGCAGCATGCCCAGCAGGCAGCATGGCAGGAGCATCGCTCGCATAATTGGGATTCTGACCACCGCACGTGGCAGCAACGCGGCGGTTACAACGGCTACCGCATCCCTGAGAATCGTTACAACGGCTACTTTGGTCCGAACTACGCGTTCGTCATCTACAACCAACCTTATATGGTGGTTGGCGGATTCCCGCGTTTTCAGTATGGCGGCTTTTGGTTCAGTCTGGTTGATCCCTGGCCTAACTACTGGGCAAACAACTGGTACCAAACCGATGACGTGTATGTTGTCTATCAGAACGATGGGTATTACATGTACAACCGCAGGCATCCAGGCGTCGGCATTGCCATCAGCGTGTCGATGTAAGCCTCTGGGTAATTAAGTTCAGGCGGGCTGCAACCATCTAGCGCGCTCCCAATATTAGGGAGCCAGCCAGGTAATCAGGCGTCGCAAATACAGCTTGCAGTCGCCCATTGTATGTATAGTTCCGATTGCGCGCCGGATCGTCGGCAAATCCATGTATTCGCTCTTCATCGCTATTCCAGGTTGGAAACTTCTCCGCAGTCTCGGAGGAGTAGGGCTGGTAATCCTGGGCGTTGTGGACAGCTCAGTGATTCCCACGTTCGGCAGTCTGGACGCTCTTACCGCAATATTGTCGGTAAAGAATCACGAGCTTTGGCCGTACTATGCCGCCGCCAGTACAGCGGGTTCCTTGCTGGGCGCTTACATCATGTATCGAATGTCCGCGAGGGCGGGCGAGCACTGGCTCGAAGCGCGCATTGGGACGAAACGCTCGCGGCAGGTTCAAGGCCTGCTCGCGCGCTGGGGGTTTGCGACTGTGTTCGTTTCGTGTGTCGCCCCGCCGCCATTTCCCACTTCGGCATTCTTCATCGGAGCGGGAGCGCTTCGTTATCCCCAGGGAAGATTTATATCAGCAGTCCTTGCTGGCCGGGCTCTGCGCTATGGAGCGCTTGGATATCTGGCGGCAAAGTACAGCCACACAATACTTCGCTTCCTGCGGCATCCCCGAGGCTTTGAAGCGGATGCCAAGCTGATTGGCTTTACTGTGGCCGGGTTCGTGATCGTCGTCTTGCTCACTCTTCTATTGCGACATTCCAGAATCTACTTCCAGCGCGCCAAGACAGAATCGGGCGACGTTTGAACGCTGGGCAGAAGGAACAAATGGGCCATCCGTCACACACCCCGCATTGAATGGTCCCAGATTTGCGGATCGGCTCAACCATCGCGTTCGCAATGCATATTCCCTCAGTCCTCTCAATTCGAATTATCTAGGCGGAATAATGACTGACCGTCGGCAGATCCGGCAGGGGAGAGAATTGTAGGTTTCCATCAGTTCGCGGCTGCACGCAACGGGGAATTCCTCAGTTGGACGCGCGCCAGGGAGTACTGGTCTGAATTGACCGTTTTTGCCTCTCGGCGCGTGCCATGATGCAGGTATGGCGCAGAAGATGGCAAAGAAGGATGAATTCACCCGGGTGACGCTCGTCGACATAGCGAGGGAGATGGCGAAGCCTCGCTTGGCCAAGTCCGTCCGCGCAGCCGTTGAGGCTGCAGAAGAAGAAGATTCTCGCATACGGCCGCTGCATAGTCCTCGGGGAAGGCACGAGAATTAACGGCAAATCAATTTCAGGTCGGCACCATGATGGTTTGCCAATCGGCGAGGCTCCAGTAGCTGGCAGTAGAAAGCGGACCTTAGCTTTTAGGAATTGGCGCTCGCTGCATCACCGAGTCCAACCAAGATCGCCCTCATCGGGTGTTGGGAAACCGAACTCCACACGAAGCCCGTGCGGACTTCGCTCAACCTCAACCATTACCAAAACCCGAGGTCTTGAGTATCTACTTTAGGAGGGTGCACTACATAAACAAACGCAGCGGGCAAAAGAAAATCAGGCAATTGCAACTGAGTTAGCGAAACTTAACTTGATTCCTTCTTTACGCGTGAACTCTCCCCGTACTAATCTTGCCCTGACCGTCACGGGTGGCAGATGCTCAGGGGTTGCATACCGGCCTTGATGTTGGCTGCTGTGGTCGTTCAAGCACAGCGGGACAACTCCAGCTCGCGAACTGCTGCCGAATTGTCAATTCCTGCAGTACTCACCACCACCGTCCGGGCGGAAAGCGCCCACCGAGGCGATCCGATCCAGTTCAGAACACTCGAACCCGTGCTGATTGCCAATGGACTCGTTTTGCCTGCGAATGCGAAGTTGATTGGGAGAATCGTGGGGGCCGCTCCGCGTCAGGGTGACAAGCCTTCGTGGGTGGTCTTGCTGGTGGAGCGAGCCGAATGGAAACAACAGAGCATTCCCCTTCACGCATTCATTGCACGTCAGATAGCCATTTCGCGTGTGCCTCTACAAAACTCTGGGTCTACGGACGCGGCGTCACTCAGTTCAAATCCTCGTCGAGCCGGCCGCGAAAGCGCACGGGCCGCAGCGGAAGCCGGGATCGATATCTCCTCGTCGACCAAGTTGCCACAGGATGCGAGGGAGGTGTCACAGCCGGGTCCTGACGCAAAGACCTTACCTCTCAAGGATGTTCGGATCGTCCGTGACAAGGATGGAATAGCCTACTTGTTCTCTTCTCGATCGAACGTGAAACTGCCAAGCGGATCCTTCTTCATGCTGCAAAACGAAGCCGGTCCTGGGCTGGTCCGGTCGCGCACGGGAGACCCCAGTTCGGCGCCCCCGGCTTCCCCACAATGACGCACCAACTCGCGGCAGACGAGTAATTCTGCTTTCAGTTTTGCACCCAGTGCAAAGTGCCTGCACGTTATTGAAACTGACAGGCTTGCGATTGCATCGCCGCGAGATGACGGGCTAGAAATGTATACTTTTGCGTACTCGTAGATTCATTTCAGCTGGGCTGTTTGATGACTGTTAGGAGTGTGTCAATGCCAACCGGACCTGAATATTACGCAATTGACCTGAATCATGAAGACACCGCAAGTCCAGGCCAACATTCGGCTGCGCGGCTCCGGCAGTTACTGCGCCGGACGACCCTTGTGGGCGTTTGTCTGCTGAGCCTGGTGCTAGTCATCGGCTGCGAGAAAAAAGTGGCGCCTCCACCGGCCGGGCCTCTCGAGGTGCTGGTATCCGAGGTCTCGCAACAGGACGTCCCCATCTTCCAGGAGTGGGTCGCACAGCTCAACGGCCCGGTCAACGCCGACATTACGCCGAAGGTGCAGGGTTACCTGCTGAAGCAGAATTACCAGAACGGCTACTTCGTCAAGAAGGGCGAGCTTCTGTTTGAACTCGACCCCCGGCAGTACCAGGCCGCGCTAGAACAAGCTCAGGCGCAAGTGGAGATCGCGAAGGCAGGTCTTTCTGAGGCTGACAACAACGTTGCGCGCGATACACCATTGGCGGCGCAGAACGCCATTCCGCAAAAGCAGCTGGATACAGACTTGTCCGCTCAGTCGGCGCGGAAGGCACAGGTCGAGGCTGCCAAAGCGAACCTGGATAACGCCAAGCTAAACCTCGGTTGGACAAAAATCTACTCGCCTATTGATGGCATCGCCGGGAATTCCAACTCGCAGATCGGCGATCTGGTGGGAACCACAACCAAAATGGCGACGGTCTCGCAGGTAAACCCAATCTGGGCCAACTTCAACATCAGCGAGAGCGCTTACTTGGGAAATGCGGCGAAGATTTCGGGGTTTATCCGGAGCGGCAAGCCGGGCAATGTGCCCGTGCGCTACATCCAGGCGAACGGGGAAGACTATCCGCATGGCGGGCGGATTATCCAGGTAAACCGGCAAGTTGCGTCTGGCACGGGGACCGTACAGTTCACCGCCCAGTTCCCGAACCCTGACGCCATCCTGCGTCCGGGCGGCTTTGGACAGGTACGCATCCAGACGGCCGACAACAAGAACGCCTTGCTGGTCCCGCAAGCGGCCGTGATGGAAGTGCAGTCGCTTTACCAGGTTCTGGTGGTGTCGCCCGACAACAAGGCTACGTTCCGCCCGGTGAAGGTGGGCGACAGGGTCGGCACGAATTGGATCATCACGGAAGGTTTGAAACCGGGCGAGCGGGTCGTGGTTGAAGGACTTTTGAAGATACAGCAAGCTGCCGCTGCTGCTCCCCAACTGATGAAAGAGGGTGGAATCCCGGTCAGTCCCAAGCCGTATGTGGCCGCAGCTTCCGCCGCGGCGGGGAGCAACTGACCATGTCGAAATTCTTCATCAACCGGCCAATTGTCGCGATCGTGATTGCCATTTTGATGGTACTGGTTGGCGTGGTCTCGATTCTCAGCCTGCCTACCGCGCAGTTTCCAAATATCGCCGACCCCATGATCCAGGTGAAGGCCACCTATCCCGGGGCCGATGCCCAGACCATCGCGGAGTCAGTGGCGACGCCGATCGAGCAGCAGATGTCGGGCGTCAGCGGCATGAATTACATGTATTCGCTGAGCGCCAGCTCAGGCGGTGGAATGACGTTGTACATTGACTTTCAGCTCGGAACCGATATCAATACCGATCAGATTCTGGCGCAGATGCGGCAAGGACAGGCCAATTCGCAACTGCCAGCGGAGGTGACACAGCAGGGCGTTATTGTTCAGCCGGGCACAACGGCGCCGTTTATGCTGCTCGACCTGTATTCGCCAAACGGCACGTACGACAGCATCTTCCTGGCCAACTACGCCACGATTAACTTGCAATACGCCCTCACCCGGCTCCCGGGAGTTGGGCAGGTACAGATATTCGGCGCCGGGCCCTATGCCATGCGCATTTGGGTAAATCCGGACAAGCTGGCGAGCCTGGGAGTGACGGTGACAGACATCACGAATGCCGTCAAAGCTCAGAACAAGGTCAATCCCGCCGGCCAGATTGGCGGCGAGCCAGTTCCCCAGGGGCAACAGTTCACCTACAACGTGCGCGCCCCTGGCCGGCTGCCTACAGCCGAGGACTTCGGCGAGATCGTGGTTCGTGCCCAGGCTGACGGTTCCATTCTCCGACTGAAAGATGTCGCACGAGTGGAAATGGGATCGCAGTATTACTCGTATAACGCCAGATTGGGAAAGGCGCCTGAAGAGGGCAAACCGTCCGCGCCGACCGGACCGGCGGCGCTGGTGGCGATTTACAACACACCCGGCAGCAACGCTCTCCAATCACGCGCCGCCGTCCTCAAAATGATGGAAGAGGCGAAGGGACGATTTCCAGAGGGACTTGACTATGACGTCGCCCTGGACACGACACTGGCAGTGAGTGAAGGCATCCACGAGATTTATAAGACCTTGGGAGAGGCCATCGTCCTCGTCATCATAGTGGTCTTCATATTCCTTCAGGGATGGCGCGCCACCCTGATTCCTTTACTCGCTGTCCCGGTTTCGCTGATTGGAACCTTTGTAGTGTTCCCGATGCTCGGCTTCTCCATCAACACGCTGTCGTTATTTGGACTTGTGCTGGCGATCGGACTGGTGGTGGACGACGCCATCGTTGTGGTGGAAGCAGTAGAGCACCACATTGAGCACGGGATGACGCCGCACGATGCAACGGTCAAGGCGATGGAGGAAGTTTCAGGGCCGGTTATCGCGATCGCCCTCATCCTGGCGGCGGTGTTCATTCCGACGGCCTTCGTTCCCGGCATCACTGGTCAGCTCTACAAGCAGTTCGCCGTCACCATCGCCATCTCGGTGCTGTTCTCGGCCTTCAACGCTCTGACGCTTAGCCCGGCGCTGTCGGCCATGCTGCTGCGTCCGAAAAAGGAGTCGCGCGGGCCGCTCGGAATGTTCTTCCGCTGGTTTAACCGCGTGTTCGGCGCTGCCACGGATGGTTATGTGAACTGGTGCCGGCACCTGATCCACAAGGCGGGATTTGCTTTCCTGCTGCTGGCGTTAGTAGCGGCGGCAGCTGGTTTTTTCGGCAAGAGGGTGCCGGGCAGCTTTTTGCCGGACGAAGACCAGGGCTATCTGTACGCCGGCCTGCAGTTGCCGGACGCGTCATCGCTGCAACGTTCTTCGGAAGCTGCCAGAGAGGTAGAAAAAGCCATTCTAGAGACGCCAGGGGTAGAGAAAGTTAGCTCGGTCATGGGCTACAGCATGTTGAGCGGCGTCAATGCCACCTACAGTTCGTTTTTCTTCGTCTCCCTCAAACCGTGGGAAGAACGAAAGACGCCGGAGAAAAGTTACGAAGGAATCAAGGCGCACCTGCAACGGGCCCTGTCGAAAATACCGTCCGGCATCGCGTTCTCATTTCCGCCTCCGGCGATTCCCGGCGTGGGTACATCGGGCGGCGTGACGTTCGTCCTGCAAGACCGGTCGGGTAGCGGCCTCGACTTTCTTGGGAAAAACGCCCAATTGTTTGTGGCCGAGGCTCGCAAGCGGCCCGAACTTGCTGGGGTGATGACTACCGCCCTGTTCGGCGTCCCCCAGGTTGGAGTTAAGGTTGATAACGCTAAAGCGATGACCCAGCAAATTCCGCTGAATGATCTCTACCAGACGGTACAGACGTTCATGGGCGGCTCGCTGGTCAATTTCTTCAACCGGTTTGGCTTGCAGTGGCAGGTGTACGTACAGGCCGACGGCGACTACCGCACGAAAGCGGAGAACCTGGGCAAGTTTTACGTGAGAAATGCCGCGGGTGAAATGACGCCACTCAGCACCTTGACCAGCGTCTTTCCGCGCTCGGGTACAGAATTCGTGATGCGTTACAACCTGTTCAACTGCGTGCAGATCAATGCTTCGGCGGCTCCAGGATTCAGCTCCGGCCAGGCCATCGCGGCAATGGAGGACGTTTTCCGCAAGACCATGCCGCAGCAGATGGGTTTTGATTATATGGGCATGTCATTTCAAGAGGTGAAAGCGGCGCAAGGGGTGTCGCCGACCACCGTCTTCGGGCTGGCGTTCTTTGTGGTCTTCCTGATCATGGCGGCCCAGTACGAGAGCTGGACCCTACCCTTCAGCGTGCTTCTGGGTGTGCCAATTGCGGTTTTCGGGGCGTTTTTGACGCTCTATCTTCGCAAGCTCGATAACAACGTTTACGCGCAGATCGGTCTGGTCATGCTCATCGGGCTCTCGGCGAAAAATGCCATCCTGATCGTTGAGTTTGCCAAGATGGAATACGACAAAGGTGCGACCCTGATCGACGCGGCCTTGACCGGAGCAAAACTCAGGTTGCGTCCCATCCTCATGACGTCGTTCGCATTTCTGTTGGGGTGCGTTCCGTTGTGGACCGCCACCGGCGCGGGCGCGATTTCGCGCCGCGTGCTGGGTAGCGTGGTGATTGGCGGCATGCTGGCGGCTTCGTTTCTGGCCATTTTCTTCATCCCGGTCAGCTTTGACGTGGTGGAGCGATTCGGTCATTGGATTGGGGGCGGCAAGAGGCAGAATCCACCTGGAACAGAACCGCCGAACACCGGCTCGCAAGGAGCGGCACATGACTAGCCTCAGAACCTCTGCTGCGATTGTGTTGCTGCTTACGGTGTGCGCCTGCAAGGTCGGGCCAAATTACAAGCGGCCTGCGGTCACAGTTCCAGATACCTACCGAGGAGTCGCGCCCGACGCCTCGACGCAACCTCAAGGGCAGCCATTTGCCGACATGCAATGGGCGGCGGTGTACCAGGATGAGGTCTTGCAAGCTCTCATTAAGGAGGCCCTGACCAACAACTACGATGTCCGCATCGCGGCCACGCGGGTGCTACAGGCGAATGCGAACCTGGGTATCACCCGCGCCAATCAGCTCCCGACGCTGAACGGCTCGGGCTCCATCGTTAACGAGCGTAACCCGCTGACAATTGTCACAAGCGACAAGGCACCGACCTACGACAGCCTCTTGCTGTCGTTGAACTACGTCGTCGATTTCTGGGGACAATACCGCCGTGCCACGGAGTCAGCCCGGGCCACGTTGCTGGCGTCGCAATACGGGCAGGATGTGGTTCGAATATCCTTAATATCCTCGGTGGCCAACAATTACTTTCTACTGCGGCAATATGACGACCAGCTCGATTTTTCCAAGAAGAGTGTCGCAGCGTTCAAAGAGATCCTGAAGCTCAATGAGATCAAGTTTAAGGGTGGCGAGAGTGCTATCACGGACGTGTATCAGGCCCAGACGCTTTTGCTGCAGGCCGAAGCTCAGGTGATCAGCACCCAACAATTCATCGAGCAGGCGGAAAACAATATCAGTGTTCTGCTGGGCAGAAACCCAAGCCCGGTCGCGCGTGGCCTGACCATCACGCAACAGCCACGGCTGCCGGATGTGCCAGCCGGGCTGCCCTCGGCGCTGCTGGAGCGCCGTCCCGACGTGCGGGTGACGGAGGAGAACCTGGTCGCGGCCAACGCCAATGTGGGAGTGGCGAAGGCGGCCTTCTTTCCGCAGATATCGCTGACTGGTACTTTTGGCGCCCAAAGCACGGCGTTGACCAGTTTTCTACAAGGGCCGGCAACCATTTGGGCGGTGGGTGGACAGGCCCTCCAACCGCTTTATCAGGGCGGCAGGATCAGGAGTCAGTATCGCTTAGCCTGGGCCCAGCGCGATCAAGCCGAATTGGTCTACAAACAGACCGTGCAGCAGGCGTTCGGAGAGGTTTCCAACAGCCTGGTGGGCTATAGACAGTCTCACTTGTTCCGCATCAAGCTGGAAGAGCAGACGAAAACCTACAAGCAGATGGCAGACCTGGCGAACGTCCGCTTTCAGGGCGGGGTGACGAGCTTCCTGGAGGTGCAGTATTACCAGCAGCAGTACTTCACGTCCGCGCTGAACCTGACCCAGGCGTGGTACGCCGAGTTGCAGAATTACGCGCAGCTCTATCAGGCGCTCGGGGGAGGGTGGCAGCCGTAGGACTAGCCTGACAGTGATTGTGTCTGTTCCGTAAGAAGTTCAGTTAGTGGGACGGATGTCGGTACAGTCGTCGTTGACGTAGTAGCCGCCGTAGCGAGTATTGTCGCGAAATAGAATTCGGACCCAGTACCGGACGGGTTCGTCGATCACCTGCACGAACTCGAATTCGATGACCTTGCCGACCTCTAATCGTACGGTTGTCTCGAAGGCGATACCTCCCCGGCTCAGGTTGGTGCAGGTCGCGGAATAGTTCAGCGGGTTGCCATCCACGGCGAGGATCCTGATTGGCAAGCTGGTAAAGACGCGATCTTGCTTCCTGCGGTCAGGGGCAATGGGAAGCTGAATGATCGGAATCCTGGATTCAGCTGGATTGGACATGGCTGCATTACCTATCGGCAGCGTGGCGGAATTCCTTAAACATTCCTGCAAAATAGCCGACTGGGCAGGCCACGGCGTTGACCCTGGCCGAGAAGATGGTCTATGGCTCGGTTCACGCTCGCGATACACTGACGGGCAACTTGCCGAAATCTCCGGGAGGCGAACCGATTGCATAAGTCCCAGGCTCACCGACTAGAACAACTTGTGGACATGAAGCGTTGTTATGTGCCAGGGTGCGCCAAAAAGTGCGAACGCCTGCTGGTTGAGCTGCGGAGCGCAAAGCTTACCGATGTGGAATCGCTCATTCAATTCCACGACACGCTGCTGTTCTTACGTGCCTTTCCCCAGAGTGCCAAGGTTGTCGAGCTGGCTGAATCGCTTCTCGCATCGTTCGAGACGCGAGTTAACAAATTTGCGGCATCACATTCTGCTGCTCTTGCGCTGGACGACGAATCAGTTTCCGGTATCGCCGGCACCACGGTAACGAATACTTGGACGTACGAACTGGCACGCTGGCTGGTGGAGCACCATCCGCGGGCCATCCGTGCTGATTGGAACCTGGAAGAACAGTATCGGCACATGGCGACCATTCTTCCGGAACTCATGCCCTTGCTGGCGGACGACTCGTTCGTCGAGGCGGACACCCCTTACTTGCGGTGGCTGGAAGCTGCCGCGGGAGGCAAGGGAAAAGAGTTGTCGTGGCTTCTGGGCAGCTTCGACAACCTGCCGGTCCCGCGACTGGAGCGCACCAGCTTGTACGATGCCCTCGAAGTCAACCTATCATGGGACCTGAGTGGCTCGTCCGCCAGCCGGACTCTCGCCCGGCGTCCCGTAGCACATTATTTTTACCACGACTCTCGGCTCCTGCAACGCAAACAAGTCTCATTGGCTGACGAGATGGCCTCCGCACCACTCAAGTTGCGGAAGCTAAATCGAAGCGAGGGAGGGAAGATCATCGACCTGGCGCGGGACGCACTGGCGGTCCGCTATCGTGAACTGCATGGTTCCACCCACGGCGATCCGAATTACGTATTCAAAGCAAGTGTGGGCAGAGGCGTGCAGTCGTTCATTTGGGGGCTAGATGCCGAGTGGCGACTTCCGCTGCGAGTTTACTTTGCCGGGTTCACGCTGAAGAACGGCGTGCCAATTAATTACTTCGAGGCCATCGGACTCTTGGAGTGGATCGAAGTCGGGTTCAACACCTTTTACGCGTTTCGTGAAGGTGAGACAGCGTGGGTTTATTCCAAGGTCCTGCACCTGCTGCATCAACTGGCGGGCGTGACCTGCTTCTCGGTGTATCCCTACCAGATCGGCCAGGACAACGAAGAAGCGATCCAGTCGGGAGCGTTCTGGTTCTATCGCAAGCTGGGGTTCCGGCCAGGCCGTCCAGACTTGCTGGCCATTACAGAGCGGGAAGAGAAGAAGATCGCGAGCGATTCTGGATACCGGACATCGCCGCGCACGTTGCGCAAGCTGGCAGAGGGCCACATGTTCTTTGAATGGGGCGACAACCCTCCCGGTCGTTGGGACAGGTTTTCCGCGCGCACGCTGGGACTGGCGGTGCAGAAGAAGATGGCGGTTGGATTCCTCGGTGATGCGAGCAAGATGCGTCGGGCGGCAACGAACTCGCTTGCAAAGGCGCTGGGGGTGAATCCTGAAACGTGGAGCTCTCGCGAACAGTCGGCCTTTGGCAACTTTGCGGCTGTGCTGGCGCTGGTGCCTGGCGTGGCCCGATGGACCCAAGAAGAAAAGCGTGCGCTCGTTGCGGTCATACGCGCCAAAGCGGGCGCAAATGAATCTCACTATCTTCAGCGGTTACAAAAGCACGTCCCACTTCGCGATGCGTTGTTGCGAATCGGGTCGGACACGCAATCGAATATCTAGCCGTATCATTGTGGCTTCTCCGCTGTCTTCATAGTGGCGGGTGTTGCATGCGCCTGCTCTGACGGCATGTCATACTCGGGATTCGGAATTCCCATGAGCCATTTGTCGAACCATCCAACAATGTGATCGAGACGCTCGACACGGTGCCAGGGCTGCCCCGATCGCGACAACTCATGCGATTCGCCGGGGAAGTGCACCATCACCGTTGGCTTGTGCATGAACTTGAGCGCTCGAAACATCTGCTCGCCGCCGCTTCCCGGCGGGGTTCTCCAATCCACATCTCCCAGGATGAACATCATCGGAGTGTCGACATTCTTGATGTAGGTGATGGGCGAGCGCTTGATGTAGTCCTGAGGATCATCGAAGGGCGGTGCCTTAAACCAGTTCGGTTGAAACAACGTGAAATCCGCGGTGTACCACCACGAGGTCCAGTCAGCGATGTCGCGCTGCGACACTGCCGCGTGGAAGCGATGAGTCTGCGTGACTGTCCAGTCGGTCAGCAACCCGCCTCCGCTGCCGCCGGTCACTCCCAGCTTGTTCGCATCGACGTAACCACGCTTTAAGACTTCGTCCACTCCGATCATCAGGTCTTTGTAGTCGTCGCCGGGATACTTGTACTGAATGATGTTGCCGAACTGCTGCCCGTAACTGGTGCTGCCGCGCGGGTTGGGATACAGCACAACGTAGCCCTTCGCTGCCATCCACTGAAACTCGTGATCGAAGACCCAGCCATACGCCGAGTGCGGACCGCCGTGAATATTGAGGATAAGGGGATGTTTCTTTGCCGGGTCGAAGTCGGGAGGCTTCTGAATCCAGGCTTGGATCTTTTTGCCGTCGAAGCTGGTGTACCAGATCTCCTCCGGCTCGGTCAGGTTCAGCTCCGCGAACAGAGGTCCGTTCATGTTGGCGATCTGTCGCTGCGAGCCATCAAAGTTCAGTACGAACAGCTCGTCGATCACGGTTGGGGTCGAAACATTCATCACGACGACCTTGCCGTCGTCGGATGTGGCGAACTGCTCTACGGCCTGGTTGCCGTGCGACAGCTCCTGCACCTTTCCGGTTGCCGCATCGATGGAGACCAGGATCGCCCGCCCCTGTTTCGCGACTACATCAAGCACGTGCGAGCCATCCTTGCTCCACACGGGCGACAGGTGCCCGGGAGCGCGGGGCGCGCGATTGTCGCCACCGACTCCGCTGTTCACGTCGTAGTCGTAATCCGCCGTGAGGTTCTTCGGCGTCGATCCCGGCTGCAGATCGAGCACCCACAGATCGGGTTCGGAATACGATCGCACCGGCTCCTGGACCGCGCCGATGAAGGCAATGCGTTTCCCGTCGGGTGACAGCGTCATGCCGCCGAGGCCACCGAGCAGGCCACCGAGCTTCACCTTGGCGATCGATTCGATCGCACCGCCGGCGGCAGGTACCGACATCACGTCAGTGGTCGGCAGCTCGTAATACGGTTCCGCACTCCGATTGGAGTGGAAGATAATGCGGCTGCCGTCGGGGGTGAAGGCAGGCTCGTCTTCGTCGAAATTGCCCTGGGTGAGCCGCATTGGCGTGACCTTGGCATCACTGGCCGCAGGTACGTCGATGATCCAAATGTGCTTGTGGTGTTTGGGGTCGAGGTAGCCCTGTCCGTTGAAGCGGTACACAGCACGCGTGATCACTTTCACATCACTCTCGCGGTCGGCTTCGCTGGGCGGATCCTTCTTTTGCTTCTTCGCAAGGTCGTCGGGATTGACATCAGTCTGAAATGCCAGCTGTTTGCCATTGGGGGACCACACCGGGCCGCTCACGCCGCGGGGCAGATCGGTGATCACCCAAGCTTCTCCTCCAGTCAGTGATAGCAGTGCTAACTGAGAAGGCTGCGGCTTGCCATCCTTGGGTGGTTCATTGCTGCCGCGCACAAAAGCGATCCATTTCCCATCCGGAGACCAACGAGGTTCGGAATCATGCTTGCCGTTTGTCAGGCGAACTGGGGCGTCGGAGCCGGTGGTCGAGACCATCCAGAGCGCGGTGTCGTAATTGTCCTTCTTCTCGTTGACGGTCACGCGCACGAAGACCACATGCGATCCGTCGGGCGAAACCTGCGGGTCGCCGATCCATTGAAAGCGAAACAGGTCCTTGTCGGTGATCAGGCGCTTGGTTTGCGCGAATGAGGACAGGGCCGAGACAAGAACCAGCATGATGACGACGCAACGACGCATCAGAAGCGACCTCGAAGAGAGCTGGATGTTAGTTATAACTGGCTGGTACCCGGATGTCGAGGCGGGCAACCGCCCATTGGATTCCGACCCGAACGAAGAGCGAATGCGACCATGCTTCGCAGTTGGATTCGATATGATTCTGTGAGTGAAAATAGGCTGTTGTTGATTAGGGCGAGGAGCGAATGACATTCAAGCCTCTTGATCTATCGGGAAGAACCGCAGTGGTCATTGGTGGAACCAGTGGCATTGGACACGCACTAGCGTTAGGACTGGCCGAAGCTGGCGCCGACGTCGTGCCCACGTCCCGACGCAGCGATTTGGTGGCGCAGACCGCGTCTGAAATCGAGGCGTTGGGGCGACTCTCGTTGCGCTGCACCTCGGATGTGCAGGATCGAAGCATGTTGGAAAGCGTTCTCGCCAAGACGGTCGAAGCTTTCGGCAAAGTGGACATCCTGGTCAATTGCGCGGGACGCACCAGGCGGGCACCGACGCTCGACTTCCCGGAAGCTGACTGGAACGCCATCCTCGAAACCAACCTTACCGGAACATTGCGCGCAGCGCAGGTTTTCGGCAGGCACATGCTGGAGCGCGGCTATGGGCGGATCATTCACATCGCCTCCATCGCGAGCTTTGTCGCCCTCTACGAAGTGGCGGCCTATGCGGCAAGCAAGGCTGCCGTCGCCTCGCTGACCAAATCGCTGGCGCTGGAGTGGGGACCGCGCGGCGTGTGCGTGAATGCCATCGCCCCCGGCGTGTTTCCCACAGAACTGAATCGCAGCTTGCTGGAAGGCACAGCCCGCGGGCAGGAATTTCTCACGCGCATTCCCGTGCAGCGCTTTGGCGATGTGAAAGAGCTTTGTGGTGCGGCTATCTTCCTTGCTTCGGAAGCGGCCAGCTACGTGAACGGAGAAGTGCTGGTTGTGGATGGCGGATTCCTCGCAAGCGGCGTGAATCAATAGCCGCCTAAACCGTATCGAGTGCGACCGGCCTGATGATTGGGGCCAGTATCTGCACTAACACGAAGGCAACTAAGTATGCGGAACCGGCGATCATGAACACGGACACGTAAGATCCGGTCCATTGCAGAATGTATCCCACGGCTTTTGCGGCGAACATGGCACCAACCGATCCGGCCATACTGGCAAATCCCACCACGCTGCCGACGGTGGTCCGCGGAAACATGTCCGACGCCAACGTGTACATGTTTGCCGACCAACCCTGATGAGCACCGGCTGCGATCGCCACCAGTGCTACAGCGAGCCAGAGGTTCGATGTCCGAGCAGCGAACACCACTGGAACTACGGCCAACGCGCTCACCAATAACGCGGTCTTGCGGCTCTTGTTCAGGGTCCATCCATGTCGCAGAAGCGACGACGAGAGCCAGCCCCCGCTGATACTGCCCACTGTTGCTCCCGTGTAGATAACGAACAGGGGCACAGCCATGGCGCGTAGATCGAGACCGAAGCGGCGGCTGAGAAAATCCGGCACCCAGAACAGGTAGATGTACCAAATAGGGTCGGTGAAGAACCGCCCTGCCGCAATGGCCCAAGCTTGCCGATACCCCACAATTTCTAGTAACGGGACTTTTGCTGGTTCTTCCTCCTGCGGATCGCTACGGATGTACGCAAGTTCGGCTGGGGATATGTGAGGATCCTCCTCGGGGGAACGATAGAGCGTCCACCAGGCTATGACCCAGATCAGGCCAAGCGCTCCCGTGCCGATGAACGCCATCTGCCAACCGAAGCGGTAGGTGATCCATGGAACAACCAGCGGGGTGACGATCGCGCCGATGTTGGTTCCTGAGTTGAAGAGGCCCGTCGCCAGCGCTCGTTCTTTTTTGGGGAACCATTCGGCGATGGTCTTGATCGAGGCAGGGAAGTTTCCCGACTCTCCCAATCCAAGCGCGAAACGCGCCATCGCGAACTGAAACACGGATCGCGCGGCAGCGTGTGACATTGCCGCGGCGCTCCAGATCAGAACGGCAAGCGAAAATCCCTTGCGGGTGCCCAGCCAATCCACCACTCGACCCATAATCAACAGGCCTGCCGCATAGGCAACTTGGAAAGCGAGCACGATGTTGCTGTAGCCAATCTCCGACCAATCCAATTGGGTTTGCAGAACTGGTTTCAGCAGTCCAATGACCTGGCGATCCATGTAGTTGATGGTGGCGGCGAAAAACAGCAGCGCGCAGATGGACCAGCGATGGTGGGTGGCGGAGGCGCTGTCGTCGGGCATTTAAAATCCGCTGGAGTTTCGGAGGCGGTAGAGAATTTCGCCGGCGCGCGGGATCAATTTGACTCCTTCCGATTCGCGGCCTCTCCAGTTTTCAGGGTCAACGCTTTTGGGATCCAGGTAATTTAGGTTGAGCCTTCGACAGCGCTCCTCGGAAATTCCGGTGGCCAGCGTGACGGTAATTCGCGGAGTTTCTGTGTCGGAGCCGGTGTCGTAAGAACCTATGCCTTTCAGGTGGGTCGAGTGCGCCAGCACGCTGCGCGGGGCATCCTTGAATTTCTCCCACTGGTTCACGAAGTAGTCGCGACAGTGGTACCCGACCTTGTCGATATCAGGGCCGTGGGTATAGCTGACCTCTGCAATGTGCGGGGCATAGATGATGACCTCGCCGCCGTTGGCGACAGCAGGCTCGACCTTGTACATGCCCTTGGCCGCGGTCCACAAATCATCGTAGAGGTTGGGCATAACAGAGAGAACTTGCTGAAAGGGCTGATCGACCCAGACGATATGCTTCTGTGCGGAGAGATCTGCTCCCGCCCGCCACGCCTCTTTAGGCGTGCCAAAATATGCACCCGATACTCCCGCTTCGGTGACCACCAACGACAGGCAAGCGACGGGGATCTTCACGAGCTCCGCTGCCATGTCAATCAATTCGCGCACCGGCGTCGAAAGGGCGCCGATCAGTTCATAGCTGCTCAGCAGAGCACCCAGCCAATGCGTCAGCCCGATGATCTCCGGGCCGCCAATTCCGGGGAACAGATATTTGTTACCGCCTGAGAACCCGACCACCTCGTGCGGGAAGACTGGGCCGCAGATCAGGATCTGGTCGTAGTCGAAGATCATCCGATTGATGCGAACTGGAATGGCCTCGTCCAGCAAGCCGCCGGAGACGCGGGCCACTTCATCCTTCGAGATTATTCCCAGTTCAGTGAACGTGTCGGGCACGTCCCATCGATGGTTCAGTACCTTCGAGGACCCGCATACTCCATTGACGACGGGCTCGCCGGTGAGCGACGAAAGCTGCGCGTCGCGCATAAGGGGATGGGTTCCGAGAGCGACCAGATAGTCACAGGCAGCCGCCCGAGTGCCGATCTCTTGCTGTAGAAGCTCGAACATCAGCGGCATGGGCATGGTGCGCGTGCCGTCGGGAATGATGGTCAGCACGCGCTTGCCGACGACCTGCAATTCGTCGGCGGCTGCACTCACAATCTCTCGAATTTCGTCCGGCGTGAGTGATCGGTTTGTGAACCCATTGCCAGCTACCATCTGCTCTGCGTACCAGCCTGTCTGCCGTGATTGATTCGGCCTAGTCCAGTATTGTCGCATTCCCCGACGCCCGATGCAGTTTGGTGGTTGCGCTGAAGGCGAAAAGTGGAGAGCATGTTGGCATGAGTGCATTCCTGAGCGAGGACTTCCTGCTCAACAGCGAAACCGCGCGGCGGCTGTATCACGAGCACGCGGCGACGCAGCCCATCTGCGACTACCACACGCATCTCAGCGCCGCCGACATCACGTCCGACCGCCGCTTCAACAATCTCGCGGAAATCTGGCTGGAAGGCGACCACTACAAGTGGCGGGCCATGCGCGCATTGGGCATGTCCGAGCACCTCTGCAGCGGCGATGGACAGCCGTACGAGAAATTCATGGCCTGGGCCGCGACGACGCAGCACACCCTGCGCAATCCGCTTTACCACTGGACGCACCTCGAACTGCAGCGTTGTTTTGGCATCACCGAACTTCTAGACGTGAAGACCGCGCCCGCCATCTGGAAGCGCGCCAACGTGGTGTTGCAGGAAGATCTTTCCGTGCGCACGATTCTGCGGAAGTTTCGCGTCAACACCCTCTGCACCACCGACGATCCGGTGGACGATCTCAGTGCGCACCGGCAGATTCATGAGGCAAACACCGCCGATTCTCCTTTTCCCTGTCCTTGCGTACCGAGCCTGAAACGCGACGCGACCGTTGTCCTTCCGACGTTCCGTCCCGACCGGGCGCTGCAGATCGACGATACCGCAATCTTTTTGCCGTGGCTGGAAAGTCTTCGCGAGGCCAGTAAGGTCGATATCCGCAACCTGGCGACCCTGCTGGATGCTCTTGCCAAACGACACCGCTACTTTTCCGAACTGGGTTGTCGTGCTTCCGATCATGGGTTGGAACGGTGCCCGGCGCGGCCGTGTACCGAAGACACTGCTGCAAAGATATTTGCCAAAGCGCTCGACAAGCAGCCGATCGGCGATCAAGAGTGCGAGCAATATGCGACGTTCCTTATGCTCTTCTTTGCGCGGCTCAACGCCGAGAGGCGGAGCCAATGGACTATGCAGCTTCATCTCGGGGCGCGACGCAACGTCAACCATCGCGCGCATCACGCCCTGGGCCCGGACGCCGGCTTCGACGCTGTGGGCGATTACCCGCAGGGGGCAGCGCTGGCGACCTTTCTAGATCTTCTGACGAGCGAGAACGCCATGCCGCAGATGGTCATCTACAACTCGAATCCTGCGGATAACTACGTGTTCGCGACTTTGGCGGGCAGCTTTCAGTGCAGGTTGCAGGTGAGCGACCCGGTTACCCGCGCTATGCAATGGGGGCCGCCTTGGTGGTTCCTCGACCAGAAGCAAGGAATGATTGAACACCTCAATTGCTTGTCCAGTGTGGGCTTGCTCTCGCGATTCATTGGAATGACCACAGATTCCCGTTCATTTCTGTCATTCCCGCGGCACGAATACTTCCGCCGCATTCTGTGTGACCTGATTGGCGGGGAAGTCGAGCGCGGGGAAATGCCGAATGATGGCGGTTTGCTGGGGCAACTGGTGGAAGGCATTTGCTGTCGCAATGCGGAGGGGTATTTCGGGGTTGCCAGGAGGAATGGCTTCATTACGGGACCTGGTACCCGGCCCCAAACACACGGGGTATAATGCGAGTGAGTTCGGGCGCGGAAGCCGTACATCGCTCAATCAGTTTCGATAGGCTGCAACCACTTTCTGCGAGGTCATTATGGATCAGAAGAACGCTGGAAATCCCTCAACCACAAACCGTCGCGAATTTCTAAAGGCTGGCGGTGCACTAACCGCGGGCCTTGTGGCTCAAGTGGCGATGCCAGCCTCGGCCGCAACGCTGCCGGCACTGCCTTCCAATCCGGCAACGCAGAACGCCATGCCCACTCGCAACCTGGGCAAGACTGGCTACAAGGTCGGTATCTTCAGCCTGGGCGGACAGGCCGCCGTGGAACGCGCCGACAACGAGGCGGTCGCGGTTCCTATCATCGAGAAGGCGCTCGACCTGGGCGTGAATTACATCGACACATCCTCGATTTATGGTGGGCCGCAGCGCTGGAGCGAGCGTTACGTCGGGCAGGTGATGAAGAAGCGGCGTTCCGAGGCGTTCCTCGCCAGCAAGACCAGGGAGCGTACCAAAGCAGGTTCGCTCAACATGCTGGAGCAGTCTCTGAAGCTGCTCAACACTGATCATCTCGACCTGTGGCAGTTGCACGACATCGGTTCCAACAACGAGATCGAGCAGATCTTCGCCAAGGGCGGCGCGATGGAAGCGCTGCTCGAGGCCCGCGACCAGAAGATGGTCCGTTTCCTCGGCATCACCGGCCACTTCCGTCCCGAGCCGCTGATTGAAGCCATCCGTCGATATCCCTTCGACACCATCCTGATGGCGGTCAACGCAGCCGATCCGCACCACTTCAGCTTCTCCGAGCAACTGTTACCGTTGGCGGTGGACAAGCAGATGGGCATCATCGGCATGAAGGTCCCGGCGCGCGGCCGCATCCTGACCTCGTGGACGCCCCCGCCCCTCGAGCAGCAGAAACACTCCTGGGAGGGCATGGTGCTGGCGCCGACTCCGGGAACGCTCGACATGAGGCAGGCGATGTACTATTCGCTGTCGCTACCGGTTTCGACGGTGATCATCGGTTGCGATTCCGTGGCGCAGTTGGAGCACAACGTGCAACTTGCGCGCGAATTCACGCCGTTTAGCGAGAAGCAGATGGCTGGACTCGTACAGAAAGCCGAGCCGGTGTCGAAGCAGGCGCTGTTCTTCCGCTTCTACGATCACGCGTAGGTATTGCTGGACGAAGTTGCGCGTCGTGCCTAGCTCGTGGGCTTTTCCCTGGGCGGTTGCGAGGCGAAGAAGTCCTGCCTGAAGCGTTGCGCGTAGTTGCGAGTCAATTGCTCGATGCGCGCCGGATCACTTGAGCGCAAGATCAGCCCCACGTGATGCTGCTTCTCCATCCGCCAGACGATTTCGGGATCCTGGTAGGCGGACGTGTCGGGATGCTCCTGCCGGGCCAGAGAAATCAAGAGTCCGGCGAAATCGTGCCGTGCCGGAGGCACATGATAAGGTGCCTTTCCTCCGGCAATCTCAACCTTCGCCCACTCCGCCCAGAGATTGATGCCGGTTGCGGCCGCGACTAGATCGGAAATGTGGGCCCCACCAACGCGTGCCGCCGTCTCCAGAAAGTACAGTTTGCCATCGTGACCCTGGATGAATTCGCTGTGAGACACGCCGCGCACCATGCCGAACGCCCGCAGCACCTGCTGATTGAGCGCGCGCAGAGCGACTTCGTCGTCGGAACCTTCCGGTAAAGTCCGAGTCGTGAATATGTCGCCTTCATGGGACACGTCCATGGGGGGACGTCCGTACTTGCTGGCAATCGAAAACAGCAATTCTTTCTCGTAGGTGATCGTGTCCACGTGGAAAATATCGCCCGGTACGTACTGCTCCAGCAGATAAAACGACTGCCGGTCGCCCAACCGGTCAATAGCAGACCAGAACTCGTCCGCGCTAGAGACTTTCTTGACTCCAATAGACCCGGCCAGCGACCGAGGCTTAAGCACCCACGGCGCAGGCACGCGCTGCAGAAATTCATTGAGTTTCTGGTAGTTCAAAACGTGAATGAACTCAGGTACGGGCAGGCCTTCGTCGCGGGCCTTGGCTCGCATGGCCAGCTTGTCTCGGAAGTAGCGCGCCGTGGTATCGCCCATGCCAGGGACGCGCAGGTGTTCGCGGAGCGTAGCCGCGGTCTCCACGTCAAAATCATCCAGGGGAACAACGCGATCAATCACCTCGGTTTTCGACAAATGACTGATTCCCAGCAACACATCCTGGATCTTCCACGTCTTATCTTCGTCGGGGACATAGAAGATGTTGTCGAGGGATTCTCGCGGCCAGTCGGCGTCTCCAAGGCTCTGGGACGTGAGTAACAGCGTGCGGCATCCCTGTCGCTTGCACTCCTGCAAAAATTCGATTCCCTTGAAATAACTCGCAAGACACAGGACAGTGAGTGGTGTTCCAGATGCATTGCGTGGTGCCGGGGAGTCGGACAAGGCAACCTCCTTCTGAGGTAGATGAATAAGGTATCAGAGCCACAGGCTTTCGTCTGCGTTCGGTAAAACGACGACCTTTGGATTGCGTGCTTGAGTTGCGAGCGCCAGCCGATCAACTTGGGGGTCGAGAGTGCAAGAATCTACGGTAATGGTAGTAGGCCGATGTCATTGGTTAGCTTCGTAACTGTGGGGTGTCGCCGCCCGGAACGCACATGGTTTGGAGGGCAGTCGCGCACTGAATTCTTTCGAAAATCAGGTCCTACTATGGGTTTTGCGTCACGAAACCAACGTTCTCGCGTACTCGCGCCATCATTGGTCGTTCTCGCGGTTTTCCTGCTGTCTATTGTTGCGTACTCGCAGAGTCCGGCGGGCGCATTGCAGGGCGAGATTCAGGATGCAACCGGCGGCCGGATCACCGCTGCGGTGGTAATAGTTCGGTCTCTTGGCACCTCAGTCGAGCGACAAGTGGTGAGCGACAGCCGGGGAAACTTCCGCGTTCCTGACCTGCAGCCCGGAAACTATCGCGTCATCGTGAATGCGAAGGGATTTGCCGAGGCCAGCTCGGACGTGGCCGTGCAGGTGAGCAATGTGCGGGACATCCTGGTAACGTTGCGGCCCACCTCGGTCCAGCAAACGGTGCAGGTGCAGGCCGAAGCCTCATCCATTACTACCCAGCAGCTCAATACCACGGACGCCGTCAACGGGGGCGTAGTTAGTCAAAAGGACTTACAAGACATTCCTCTGGCCGCCCGCAGCTTTGCCAATATCGCTTACATGGTGGCGGGTACTGCGCCGGTCGAGCCTTCCGACCCCACCAAGGCCCGTATTACAGCGGTGTCAACCGGTGGAAGCTCCGGTTTGAACAATCAGCTCACGGTCGATGGCGCCAATAACTCGGACGACTACATCGGGGGCTTCCTGCAAAACTTTTCGCCTGATGTGATCCGGGAATTCGCAGTGCAGACCTCACAGCAGAATGCCGACATCGGGCGCACCACGGCTGGGTCGGTGGTCATCAGTACCCGGAGCGGAACCAACGAATGGCACGGAGGCTTCGCGGTGTACGAGCGGGCAGCCGCGCTGAATGCGCGCTTTCCCATCGAGAACCCTTCGCCGGAACCCAAGCAGCCGTTTTCCCGGCAGAATTACGTCGGCACCATTGGCGGGCCGATTGTGAAGGACAAGCTCTGGATTTTCTCCGGGTTTGAGATGGTGAATGAGCACGCCAGCATCAACTACAGTCCCGACAGCCTGACGCAATTCAATGCGCTGTCCCAACTGGCGCAGCAGGGATTGATTCCGAACACAAGTTCGATCGCGGTGCCTCCCTACGTTCGCGTGCCGTTTCAGTCCTACCTTGGATCAATGCGTATCGATTGGGCGCAATCGATGCGCTCACAGTGGTTCGTGCGCTACTCCCTGGATAACTCCACGACCAACAATGCCCTGGTACAACAGGCCACGCTGCCTTCCACTGGAGCGACGTCGCACTCCAATTATCAGAACGGGGTCATCAGCAACACATTTACCTTCAGTCCGAGGTGGATAGGGACTTTCACATTTGGTCTCAGTTACCTGCACGCGGCTGCCGTGCGCAATGGGGAACTTGGTTTTGCGCTGGCGTTTCCGTTCAGCTCGACTTCCAAGACCATCTCTGGTTTCGAAACGTATGGCGATAACCAGTTCGTCACCGCCATCACGGCGTTTCCCATTGTCCGAAGCCAGCAGAAATATCAGTTCCGTTACGATGTGAGCGGCTCGGTCGGCAGGCACGCCCCGAAATTCGGAGTGGACCTTATCCACGAACCAGTTCTGAGCGGTGCGTTCCCCGCCACTGAGGAAACCACGTATGTACTCACGGAGAACCCGACCTTCTATCTGACCAACCCTGGCCAACTGACGGCAGAATTGTACTGTCTTCCGCCGTTTGACGGCGCTAACTGCCAGACTACTGGCACGCCCGCCGGAAACGGCAGATTTTCACAGAATGTTCAGCGGCTGGGACTTTACGCCATGGATGCCTGGCGAGTAACGCCTCAACTGACGGTCAATTATGGCCTGCGGTGGGACACCACGTTCGGACTGTTCCAGGCTTCGGGGGTAAGCCAGCTATTCAATCCTGGGCTGCAAACCATACGAGGACTTCAACTGCCATTGCCAACGGGTGTGCCGCAGGACTATCGCAAAGCCTTCGCACCGCGATTGGGAATCGCTTATTCGCCCGACAACGTTGAGGACCTGGTGTTTCGCGCCGGCATAGGGCTTTACTACGACGACTTGGCGCAGAATGGCTGGGCGACGGCGTTCCAGGCCGTAAACACACCTTCGGAATTTCAACCCTGCACCCAGCCTGGTGATTCCGGCTGCCTGCCGGGCGCGGCCAACGGTGGCGCTGGAGTGGTGATCGATCCCAATTACCACACGCCGTATGCGCTGCATGTCGGCGGAGGTGTGCAGTACGCATGGCATAAGAACTGGACGATGAGTGCCGATTACATCCACCAACAAGGTGTACACGGCTATCGGCGTTATGAGTACACGGCGGGCTACACCTTGTTTTCGCCGCTGTTCCCGCAAGACCAGGCGAGCCAGATGGCCAACGTGCCCAACCTGGCTGTCTTCAAAGCAGACAACAGATCCAGCTACAACGCGATGATGCTCCGCGTGCAGGGGAACGTTAACCGCCGGTTCAACTTGACCTCGACTTACGTACTGGCGAGCGCGAAGACCTGGGGCTGCGTCCTGGGAGAACTCTGGGACTATGTCAATGGTGTGTGTAACCCGCAGAACCCTTTCGGTCCCGGCGATTACGGCCCATCGGGAGAAGATGTCGTCAGCCGCTTCAGCCTTGCGGGAATCGTGTACATCCCTGGAGGTTTCCAAGTATCAACGCTGATTCAGGCTGAAACAGCCCGCCCGATTACGCTGACGACTCCGGTGGACGTGAATGGATTCGGCGATCCTACGAATAATCGCGCCGTAATCAACGGTGTTCAGACAACGATGGACCAGTTCCGGGGAACGCCCTACGTCCAAGTTGATCTCCGTGTCACGCGGCCGTTTACGGTCAAAGAACGCTGGCAGATACTGCCGTTTGTCGAGTTCTTCAATCTGTTCAATCGCAACAACCCGGGCGCAAACTATGTCACCGACATCTCCGCCCTGCCGACTCCGGTGGACAACTTATACAACGCCACGCATTTGTGCCCGAGTCCGGCGTGCAACGTGCCCATCACCAACCCCAACCAACTGCTTGTTCCTGCTGGAGCCCTGGGCGATTTCTTCGGCCCTGGAACCACGGTGGGCATTCCGTTTGCCGCCCAACTCGGGGTGAAGGTGATTTTCTAAATCACACGACCGACGCGGAAGTTAAAATCTATGCAGCAGCGTACTTGGTTGTCTGCTGAATCTTAGGCCAGGCTTTTGCAACCGCCCCGTTTGACCCATAGTCTTTTGGCAGGAACGCCATGCGAACGTTGCTCATCATCGTCATCGGCTACCTGGTCTGGGCAGTATGCCTTGGATTTGCAAAACTGCTCGCCAACGCAAGTGCTGCATCGATTTACGTCGCAACCACCGTCTTTGTAGCAATTTGGTTCATGGTCGCCGCCGCAAACATGTGGTTGGGTGTCGTCCGCGCGGGTTACGCATTCGCCGACGAGCTGCCCATCTTCCTGCTGATTTTCTTACTTCCTGTCGCCACAGCCATTACTGTCAAGTGGAAGTTTCTTTGAGACGGGACAGTTGAACATTCGCGGTCATTTGCCGAACAGTAAGTTCGTTTTTCGGAACGCGGGAGCTGAACGGCTGATCGCCGGCGGCGAAGTTTGTATTGCGCTGCCACCGTTCGTGCGTGCAGCCCTGGAATCTGCCCAGAGTCACGGAGCCATGAGCAATTCGACGATTGCCGTCGTGGCACGCGTTACCCACCGCGTCCTCCGGCTTCCCGAAACAGATGCAGGTTCGACCGCAGAATGATGCCGGGATTTAGATAATGTGCTTTGGGCAACTCTGCGTCATGCAGCAGGTGCTCAGCCAGGCTGCGAATGGCAAGTTGGCCCTGACGGTAGGGCCTCTGATGCATAGACGCGTCGATGGTCCCCGCTCCGAAGAAGGGAATCATCTCTCGGAACAGATCGGTAGCGATCAGTCGCACATCGCCCGCGCGTTTAGCCGCTGACAGCGCGCGGCACACCGGCAAGCAGTTGACCGTGTTGACATAGATGCCTGCAAGGTTAGGAACCTGATTCAGTAGTTTGCGTGTCTTGCTGAAGCTCTCTTCGGGGTCCTCGTGGGCCTCAATCGTGGTTACCACGGAACCGCCGCTGCAGTATTCAGAGAAACTCTGGGTGAAGCCCTCCACTTTTTCCCGGTGATCGGCCGTCTTCAACATACCAGTCAGGATCGCTACTTTGGAGTCCGGTAGCACAAACTTCGACATGAGTTCGCCAGCAATCAGTCCGTTCAGCCGGGGCTCGACGCAGACGATACAAGACCTCTGACTTCCAGGTGCATCGGTCGATACGCAGAGCACACGTACACCACTCTGTTCTGCGGCGTCGATCAGCGGAACCATGGCATCCGCGTTTCCGGGTGCCACGACGAGACCTTGCACGCCTGAATCAATTATCTTGCGAAACGCCGGGCGCTCGCCTTTCCCTAACTCGGGGATGGGATGGAGCACAAACTCGATTCCGCGATCGGCGTATTTGCCCACCTCTTCGTGGATACCTTCCCAGAGCTCGTTGTAAAAGTATCGGATCTCCTGGGGAACACAGACCCCAATGCGAATCCGTCGTCCTGTCGAGAGAGAGCGCGCGGCCAGGTTTGGCCGGTATCCAATTTTCTTTGCAATATCGAGCACGCGCTGCCGTGTCTCATCGTTAATGCCCGGCCGTCCGTGCAGGGCACGGTCCACCGTGCCAATGGACACGCCGGCCAGTTCGGCAATCTGTGGAATACCGCTGCGTTTTCCTTTCATCGCGGCGAAAGACCCTTATCCTATGACGTCACTTCGAATGTGGCCGTTTGCAAGTCCACTGAATTTGGTCCGACCATAACAGTGAACTTGCCGGGTTCGACCACGCGCTTCATGTCCCGGTTGTAAAACTGCAGAGCCTGGGTACCCAGTTTGAATGAGACCGTTCGCGTCTCTCCAGGCTTCAGCGGAATACGTTCAAAGCCCCGCAATTCTTTCACCGGACGGGTCACCGAGCTGACTTCGTCGCGAATGTAGAGTTGCACGACTTCGTCGCCCGCGGGCTTGCCGGTATTGGTCACATCGACCTGCACCGTGACCGTGCCCGATGCTGGAATCGTCGTGGGCGCCACGCGCAGGTGTGCATAGCGAAACGTGGTGTAGCTCAGCCCGAAGCCAAATGGAAACAGTGGGGTTTTGTCGGCGAAAAGATACCCCCGCTTGGCCGTCGGTTTCATATAGTAGTAATCGGGAACTTGTCCCACCGAACGGGGAACTGTGATGGGCAGTCTCCCCGCAGGGTTGTAGTCGCCGAAGATAACATCCGCCAGCGCTGTGCCTCCTTCTTGTCCGAGGTACCAGCCGTCGAGAATTGCAGGCGCATTGTCCGCAATGAAATTGATGGAGTTGGGACGCCCGTGCAGCAATACGACCACGACGGGTTTGCCGGTGGCGAGTAACTGCCGAACGAGTTCATCTTGCTGCCCCAGCAAATTCAGGTCATCGCGGTCTCCGAGGTGAGTCTCTGCCCATGCCTCGCGTACGGTCTGCTCGTTTTCGCCAACCACCACAATGCCGAGGTCGGCGCTCTGGATGGTTGCGACCGCCTCGGCGATGCGTTGCTTATTCAGCGCTGGATCGGCAGGGACCACCTTGTCGGCGTTCCAGTCGGGCTTGCTCTCGGTGATGCGGCAGCCTTCGGCGTACAGTACTTCGGCTTTGCTCCCGACTCTGTTCTTGATGCCCTGCAGGATGCTGACGCCGCGCCCCGGCTCGCCGCTGTATCCGCCAAGATGCACCTCGGCGGCATTCGGACCGATCACCGCAATGCGCTTCGTCTTGCTGAGGTCTAGCGGCAATAGACTGTTCTGGTTCTTCAGCAGCGTGATCGTCTCATGTGCCGCCTGCAGCGCCAGTTGCTGGTTGGCAGGACTGTTGCTGACGGCCTCGGCACGTTTTGGGTCGACGTAGGGATGATCGAACAATCCCAACTCGAATTTCGCGCGCAACACGCGAGCGGCAGACTCGTTTATCAGCGTCTCCGGGACCTGCCCGCTGCGCACGAGCGCCGGAAGTTCGGCGTAACATTTGCCATAGGGAAGTTCGATATCGACTCCGGCTTCGATTGCGTACTGCGCTGCGCCCGCGCAGTCGGTGGCGATGTGGTGCTTCTGGATCATCTCGTCGATGGCGAAGTAGTCGGAGACCACAAGTCCGTCGAAGCCCCATTCTTTTCGCAGAACGTCACGCAGCAGCCACACATTGCTGTGGTTGGGAATGCCGTCCAGCTCGTTGTACGAGGGCATGATGGTGCGAGCATGCGCCTCATGAATGGCTGTTTCGAACGGAACAAAGAACGACTCGCGAATCGCACGCTCGGAGTACGGCGCCGGGCCGACGTTGGTCCCGCCCTCGGGTTGGCTGTGCACTGCGAAATGTTTCAGCGTCGCCAGTACGTGGTCCGCGTCGATGTTTTGCCCTTCGCCCTGCAGACCCTTCACCGCAGCAATGCCCATGCGGCTGACGAGGTAAGGATCCTCGCCATAGGTCTCTTCGGTGCGGCCCCAGCGCGGATCGCGCGCTAAGTCGATCACTGGCATCAGGCACTCCTGCACGCCACGCGTCCGTACCTCGAGTCCAGTAGCCGTGAAAATGCGTTGCACCAGCGCAGGATTCCACGTACCCGCCAGGGCGATGGCCTGAGGGTACGACGTGCCTCCATCTGCTGCCAGTCCGTGCAGACACTCTTCGTGGAAAATCAGGGGAATGCCCAAGCGAGTGTCTTCAATCATCAGCTTCTGCATCTGGTTGGTGAACTCGGCCATGGCGGCAGGGCCCGCGCTTTGCTTACGACCCGTGCCGGCCACAGCCTCGCTGGGACGGCTAAACTGGCCCAGTCCGTTCTTCAGTATGGTCTTGGCCTTCGCCACGTCGAGCTTTCCGTTTGCGTCAACGAAATAGGCGTCAACCGGCAGTTTCTGGCCGTGGTTTTGCCATGTGGATTGCAGTTGCGCGACCTTCTCCTCCAGGGTCATGCGTCCCAGCAGGTCCTTCACGCGTTCATCGACGGCCAGCGCCGGGTTCTTGTACGGTGGGTTGGACTGCTGAGACTGGGCTGCACCCAGGAACACCACGAGCAGGGAAGCCACCAGCGAAATCGACGTTCTTCTCATAAGAAGGCCTCGGACGGAGACAAATTGTTATTCAACTGCACGCCTCATTTATATCACCGTTAACGTACACGATTTAGCTTTTCTTTCTTCCCTATCCGCGTAATAATCCGGCAGTGAGGTTGTGGCAGCCCCCATTCCGGGCCTAGCCGGCTTCACGCAATTCATCCGTAATTTCGAATTGGAAAGCAATTCATGCCTGCAAGACTGTTGGGAATTGACGTAGGTACAGGCGGCACTCGGGCCGTGCTCATCGATGGAGAGGGAACCGTGGTGGCTTCCCGTACGGCCGAACATGCCCCATTCGCGTCTCCAGAGACTGGCTGGGCCGAACAGGACCCTCGCGACTGGTGGCGCGCGACCTGCGACGCCATCCAACAGGTATTGGCCGCCTCCAGTACTAGTCCAAGCCAGGTTGCTGCCGTCGGTTTCTCCGGCCAGATGCACGGCGCGGTGCTACTCGACGCCGCGGGTGAAGTATTGCGCCCAGCGTTGATCTGGTGCGATCAGCGTACGGCCGAGGAAGCGCATTCCTTAACCGCTCAACTTGGCGAGGACCAGATCATCGCGTGGACTTGTAATCCCGCGCTGACGAACTTCACGCTCACCAAGCTTCTCTGGGTGCGGAAACACGAGCCCAAACTCTTCGAGCGCTTTCGCACCTTGCTGCTTCCCAAAGACTATGTTCGCTACCGTCTCACCAGCGAGTTTGGCATGGACATGGCCGATGCCTCGGGCACATTGTTGCTGGACGTGGCTAACCGGCGCTGGTCAACCGAGATGGCCGCTGCCACCGGCATTGATCCCAACTGCCTCCCCGCACTATTCGAGTCTCCCGACGTCTGCGCGAGAGTCTCGGAAGCCGGAGCGGCAGCGACGGGCCTGCTGAAGGGAACCCCGGTGGTCGCGGGCGCAGGCGATCAAGCTGCGGGCGCAGTCGGACTCGGCATCGTAAGTCCCGGAGCAGTCCATGCCACGATTGGCACGTCTGGCGTGGTCTTTGCCGCGACCGACCGGCCGGCGCTCGATCCCAAGGGACGGCTGCATACCTTCTGCCACGCAATTCCAGGGCGCTGGCACGTCATGGGCGTGACCCAGGCAGCAGGACTGTCGCTGCGTTGGTTCCGCGACAACTTTGGCACCATCGCCGAAGACTCACGCGATCCGTACGAGCGGCTCTCGGAAGAAGCGGCGGCCGTTCCGCCCGGATGTGACGGCGTGCTCTGGGCACCCTACCTGATGGGTGAGCGCACGCCGCACCTCGATCCGCAAGCCCGGGCGGCACTGGTAGGATTGGCGGCCAATCATGGCCGCGGCCACATCATTCGCGCGATCCTGGAAGGTGTCGCCTTCAGCTTGCGCGATTCATTCTCCATCTTTGCCGAGATGAAGGTCCCGGTCACCGATATCCGGCTTGGCGGCGGCGGAGCGCGCTCGCCGCTGTGGCGTCAGATTCAAGCCGATGTTTACGGTCACTCCGTCGAGGTGGTTGAGGCGGAAGAGGGCGCGGCGTATGGTGCGGCATTGCTGGCGGGCGTCGGCGCTGGAACATGGTCGAGTGTCGATGAAGCTTGTCTGAGGTCGGTGCGGATCTCGAAGCAGATCGACCCCGACCCAGCCACCAGCGCTCTGATGAATCACCAATACGAAATGTACCGTCGCATCTATCCCGCGCTGCTACAGATTCATCGCAATTCGCATTCATCTGCGGTCACATAAGCCGCGAACTGTTTTGTGGGACTCTTGTCGTACGACAGGCTTGATCCCCAGCCGTGCTTTAACTGTTCCAGGTCAACGTCGTCACGGAATCGCCCGGTAATACAAGTTCACAAATGGATGCGCCCATCTGCACCTGAACCGGGCTCATAGGCCCTGGGTTCGTGACCACCAGCACCATCGTCGCGTCCGGATTGGCGAAGCCCACATGTCGCACCTCGACCGACCTCGACTGCGATGCGAACCGCACGGCCCCTCGGCGCACCGCTCGTGAATAGTGCGCCAGTGCCCAGTACTGGCCACTGCGCGTGATCGCCTTAGTCTTCGAATCGATGGTCACTACGCCTCCGCAGGGAAACGGCCCGAGGTTTGGCTTCCCGTGCTCGTCGAGCGCCAGGTTCCATCCGATAATGCAGCGGCACCAGTTTTGCAGGATATCGGTGAAGGTGGCGCTCCACTTGCTCCAGTCGGTCTGGTAATCGGACGCTGTAATATCCGGCCCGCCCTCAGTCCAATACATCTTGATGTCGGGATGATATTCGTGCACTCTGCTCATCAATTCGGGCGTGCCAACGTACCCATGCCATGCGATGCCGTCGGCGTATTTGCGCACTCCCGGATCGTCGAGCATGCAAACCGCCCGGCCCCACAGGCTGTAGTTGTGGTCGAGCAGCCAGATCTTGGTATCGAGATGTTCTGCGGCCAGTTTGGGGCCCAGGTGATCTCGGACAAAGTCCATTTCGTATTCCTGGGGCCACATGGCCGCGGGCATCTTGCCGTCCTGATCGGTGTCCACTTCGTTCTGTGTCGTGATGGCATTGACCGCAACGCCGCCTGATGCGTACGCCTTCAAGAACTTCGCTAGATAGTTGGCATACGCGGCAAAGTTACGCCGCCAGATGGCGCCTCCCAGCATGGTGTTGCTCGACTTCATCCATCCAGGCGGGCTCCACGGGGAAGCCAATAGAAACAGTTCGGGATTCACCTTGCGCGCCTCAACCAGCATCGGCAGGATGTGGGCGCGATCATGGTCGATCGAGAAGCGAGTCAACTCCGGATCGGGCGCGCCCTCATCGTAGCTGTACACCGAAGGGGAGTAGTCGCTGGAACCCACGCAGATTCGCCCTACGCTCAAGTCCATTTCTGAAGGAGCGAACAGCTCATGGAAAAGCTGATCGCGCGCGGTCGCAGGTAGTTGGTTGAACGTGTAGCACGCGGCATCGGTAAAAGCCGCGCCGAAACCCAACACCGGTTGGTATTGCTTGTCAGGATCCAGCGTGATGGCGTCGCCGTTCGCCGATCCTGATGCGGATTTCCACCCGAGGGATGGCCCCGTCGCGTATCGCCGATTCTTATCGGTCACGCGAACACGGATCTCGCCCTGCGGCGGTTGGGGCGCAGCAGCTTGAACACCGCTGCCAGACAGCATCTCGGTTGCTGCTGCACCAGCGACTCCGCTGGCGGCGATTTTCAGGAAGTCACGACGGCTACGCGAGTCAAACATGAGCGCTCCGGAAAAAGTGGGATGGACAACCGTTCGTTGCGTGCGTCACGCGCGATCGCGATGGATTGTACTCGTCTTGAGCTTGCAAAGTCTGCGGCACCTCTTACAATGATTGCGGAATCCAATTGTTGGTCCAGCGTGCGACGCTATCGTCCCGAGAACAGCTAAGGAGATTAGAAATGTCAGCTTCGATTCCTGAAAGCCACAAGGACCTCTTCCAGAAACCCGCGTTTGGCAGCTTCACCACCCTGATGCCCGATGGCAGTCCCCAGACCACGCCGGTGTGGGTGGACTTTGAGGATGGAAAGGTGATCGTGAACACGGCGCTTGGCCGCCAGAAGGACAAGAACGTGCGCCGCGATCCGCGGGTTGCTATCACCCTGATTGATCCCGAAAATCCTTATCGCTATCTCGAGGTGCGCGGCCGTATCGAGGAAATCACGCAAGAAGGCGCCGAGAAACACATCGACAAGATGGCGAAGAAGTATCTTGGAAAGGACAAATATCCGTTTGCCCAGCCAGGGGAACAGCGCGTCCTGTTCAAAATTACGCCCCACAAATTCAGTGCGATGGGCTAGTGTTGCTGTGTCGCTCTGAGTTGAAAAAGCGGGCCCGGCGCCCGCTTTATTCTTGGGCTCGCGGATTGCGCTCGCCAGCAGCATCCGTGGAGTTTTCGCGTACGAATCCGTAGGGACAGTGGCGGCATCCCGAGGTGCAGCAGTAGCCGCGATCGCGCAAATACTGGGCCGTAAATACAGTCAACCCGTTTTCCGTGTAGTAGTCGATGCCTTCGATCGGTTCGCGCTCGATCATTGCGCCCCGGCCTGGCGCAACAATGCATTGCGTTCTTCCGGATCGACTGAGACCCCATCCCGGAACTTCACATACCGTCCCGAAATTGCCGGCACCCGCTCGCCGGGAACGATGAATCCCACCAAGTTGAGCGGATCAGCCGCCGACACGACCAGGGTCTCTCCCGTTGCGGGCAGGTTGCGCATCGCGCGCAGCGATTCCACCGCCTCCGGTAACGCGAACTGCTCGCCCAGAAATCCGCTGACGAATCGACCGCCACGCACCTCGCCCCGGTCTTCCAGACGGCGGAAGGTGATGAGCAACTCACGCCACTTTGGCAGGTTCGACTCACGCGCCAGTACTTCGCGAAAGACTACACCGTAGCGACGCAGTAGCATTTGGCACATGGCATCAACAGCCTTGTTCCGATCGGTCACCTCCGCCGCGTACAGCAGCGACCAGCGTCCGGTGGAGTGTCGCGGCTTAGCAATCTTCGGAGTACCATGCGCCGCACGATGACGGGGAGTGATCAACGAACGCAGATTTTCAAAGCCGTCAGCCGTCACCAGGCCAGCGGCAACGAGTTCCCACAGCGCCGTTTCAATCTCGGCCTTCAGCTTGCCCGTTCCGCGCACGATATCCGCAAAGAACGAAGCCCCGCGCCGGCGGAGGAAGTCAGCCACCGCTCTGGCGCTTTCGCTAAGAATCCGCTCCTCGTTCTCCGTGTCGTCGGGATTGCGCGGCTGCATCCAGTCCGAATCTTCGCGCACGAAAAACGTGATTGGAGCCACGCTGGTGGGCACGACGCGCCGGCGACCGCTGCCGGAGTCTTCGAGTGTCGCCGGGTGTGGCGAGACACGTCCCCATCCCACCGCTCCGGTCAGGCATAGTTGATCGAGCACCGCCGGATCGTAGGCGTTCATGCGCGGCTTGAGGACCTGTTTTTCCCATGCATTTGCGGGTATCTCGAATCCCTGCAGTTGCCGGATGACCTCCAGCAGTCCGCGCTCGCCGCTGGCTTGCGCATTCGGAGCCAGATGCTGCCAGCGCAGCAGCCAGCGCATGAATTGCGCCGCGGTAACTGGCTCCACCTGCTTGCGAAGCGTGGCAACCGTCAGGTGATGAATGCGCGCCAACAGACGCCGGTCACACCATTCTGCCGTGTCGGGTTCACTGCCCTCAGCCTGTCCGGTGAAGTTTCCGCGCAGGGCCGAACCGCTTGCCTCTATGCGCAGCAGAGCATGGGCGACGTCGGCCGGCGGAATTCCCAGCAGAAAGCCCAGCGCTGCCGCGCTGGTCGGGCCGGAGTGCATCATCCATCCCTTGATCATTCCCAGCAGAGCGTCGTCTCGCGATTCGGCGCTCGATGGCAGCTCTGGCGGCGAGACCTCGAACTTTGTCTCCGGATAGATGAGCGCGAATTCCCTGGCGCGTTCTGATGCCACGACGTAGCGACGGCCACCGGCAATCGCCCGCACGACTCGCCAGCCCTCCACAAGTTCCCCCAGAAAGGGAACCCACCTCGCAACCACGGTTTGCCACTCCGGATCGACCACTTCTTCGGGCAGGGCCACCAGCGTCTGCAGGGCATCGTGCAATTCATCGGCATCGCGCACGTCCGGGCGCGCTTCCTCGCGCACGCGGGCGATCGCCGACTGATCGAGGCGCCCAATTTCGTTCAGCACGGCCTCGGGTAACATGCGCCGCATCTGAACCGCGCGGGCTCGCCGCTCTTCCAGCGGGGCATCGTCAAGGAAGGCGTACGGATTCGCGTTCAGAATCTCGTGCGAAAACTGCGAAGGAACGGGGGTATCTACGGCGATGCAGCGAATCGAGCCATCGCGAATGCCGGTCAACATCTGGCGCAAGCCGTCGATGTCCATAGCCTCGGTGAGAACGTCCTTCATCACCTCCTGGATCAGCGGGTGGTCGGGAATCTGAATGTTGCCAACGATGTTCTCCTGGCAGGCGGACACATCGGGGAAAACCGATGCCAGAAGATCGTCGCTGCGGATACGTTGAATGTACGGCGGGACCTTTTTGCCGCCTTGAAAACGGAGCAGGGCGAGGGAGCGGTTGGCATCCCAGCGCCAACGAGTGGCGAAGATCGGCGACGCCAGCGCTGCTTGTTCAAGGATTTCCTGCACCGTCTCCACCTGCAGGTAATGAAAAACGTCGCTGAGTGGAAAACTGTGCTGCTCGGCCAGTGCGATGTTCAGTCCGTCGTCGGTTGCGGCAGCCTGCAACTCGAAGTTGAACGAGCGGCAGAAGCGCTTGCGTAGCGCCAGTCCCCATGCCTTGTTGACGCGTCCGCCAAACGGCGCATGCAGAATGAGTTGCATGCCTCCGCCTTCGTCGAAGAAGCGCTCGGCGATGATGGTCTGCTGTGTCGGCACTTCACCCAACACGGCCCGCCCAGCCACGATGTATTCGACCAACTGCTCCGCTCCCGAGTCATCGAGGCCGCACTCGGCCTTGAGCCATGCGACAGCGGCCTGCACTTCTGGGCTGGATGCAAGGCCGCGCAGCCGCGTGCGGGGCTTTGTCGCTGCAACGTCCTCGGGTTCGATTGTCGACGCTGGTAGTGGCGCCGTGTTGGGCAACATCGCGCTCACCCGTTCGCGCAGACGCGCCACGTATTGCGAATGCTCAGCGGTGCGAGAAGGCGCTTCTCCCCGCCAGAACGGGACGTTGGGCGGCGCGCCATGAGCGTCTTCCACCAGCACCCGGCCGGATTTCGCTTCAATCCTGTTGATGCGCCATGACGTGTTCCCCAGCAACATGATGTCGCCGGCATTGCTTTCGACAGCGAAGTCCTCGTCCACTGTACCCAGCACAATTTCTTCGGGCTGCACTACCACCGTGAACAACGCGGTCTCAGGAATCGCGCCACCGCTGGTGATTGCCGCCAGTCGCGCTCCACGTCGCGCCCGAAGCTTGCGGTTGACCATGTCGCGATGGAGATAGGCGCCATAGCGCCCGCGCTGGGCAGCGATGCCTTGTGAGAGCATTTCCAGGATGCGCTCAAACTCGTCTTCCGTCAGTCCGCGATACGGATAGGCGCGACGAACACACTCAAACAGCGCAGCATCGTCCCAGTCCTCGCAACTGCACATGGCAACAATCTGCTGCGCCAGGATGTCGAGCGGCTTTTCGGGGATCTGGATGCGGTCGAGGTCGCCACTTCGAATTGCCAGGATGGCGGCAGCGCACTCGATCATGTCGTCCCGTGTGGTTGCGAATAGGCGTCCCTTGGGAACCGCTCCCCGCCAGTGGCCGGAGCGTCCGATACGTTGCAAAGCCACGGAGATTGCGCGCGGCGAATTGATTTGGCACACCAGATCGACGTTGCCGATGTCGATTCCGAGCTCCAGCGATGCCGTCGCTACCAGCACCCGGATTTCGCCGTTCTTCAGTTTCCGTTCTGCCGCCAGCCGGAGCTTCCGCGCCAGGCTGCCATGATGCGTGGCGACCAAGTCTTCGCCAACGCGCTCGCTCAAGTGAAGTGCCACGCGCTCGGCGAGACGGCGAGTGTTCACGAAGACCAGGGTAGAGCGGTGCTGTTGCACCAACTCCGCAATCCGGTCGTAGATCTCGCCCCACATTTCATTACTGGCGACGGGCCCAAGTTCGGAAGCCGGAACCTCTACCGCGAGATCGAGTTTTCGGCGATGCCCGATATTAACCACCGCAGGTGCGGGCCGGCCCGCGCCAGTGAGAAAGTGCGCCACCAACTCAATGGGCTTCTGGGTTGCTGAGAGGCCGATGCGCGTGGGTTCACCAGCCAGCAGGTCGAGCCGCTCCAGCGACAGGGAAAGATGCGCGCCCCGCTTATCGTCGGCGACAGCGTGGATTTCGTCCACGATGACTGTCCGCACGTCGCGCAGGATGGCTCGGCTTTTATCCGCCGTGAGCAGTATGTAGAGAGACTCAGGCGTGGTGACCAGGATGTGCGGCGGGCGCTTCAGCATGTCGCGCCGTTCCTTCGCCAGGGTATCGCCCGTACGCACGGCAGTGCGGATTTCGGGCATCAGCATCCCGCGCTCTGCCGCCAGCGCGAGGATTTCGCTGAGTGGTCCTTCGAGGTTCTTCTGGATATCGTTCCCCAGCGCCTTCAACGGGGAAACGTATAAAACCTCAGTTCGATTCACCAGGGTGCTGTCGAGTGCTTTGCGCACCAGTCGATCGATGCAGATCAGGAACGCCGCCAGTGTTTTGCCCGAGCCCGTGGGCGCCGAAATTAGCGTCGTGCGCCCCGCCAGGATTTCTGGCCAGCCTTGCTCCTGCGGTTCCGTGGGCGACCCAAACCGCGCCACGAACCATTCCGCCACCAGCGGATGGGCCCAAGCCAGCGAGACCGGAATTTCACTCAAAGGCATGCTGGACATTCTAGCCGCTTTCTGGACTTTCGCCAATTGTTCGCCAATAACCAGAAGAATTGTGGTGTTATAATATAAGTTATAACTTTGACCCTAACCACGGTAGAGTCCGTGACCGAATCGGCGAGTCAAACTCGGCTGTTAAGATGACCCCATGTCGGAAGAACGCGCCAAGAAGATCAAGTTGATGATTTTTGACGTCGACGGAGTCATGACCGACGGCACAATTTTTCTATTTCCCGCTCCTGGAGGGGCGGCCGGCTCCGGCACCCAGGAGCGCCGCGACAAAATGGCCGACAAGGTCGGCTTCGGAATCTCTAGTTCGACTACCATTGAAGCCAAAGGATTTAACGCCCACGACGGCACCGGCTTTTCGCTGGCGCGACTTGGTGGACTTAAGGCCGCCATCATCACCAAGAGGATTTCTGAAACCGTCGCTCTGCGCGCCCGCGACCTGAAGATCGAACACGTGTACCAGGGACAGCAGGACAAAGCGGCCGCCTTCCACGAGATCCTCAGCAAAGAGGGTCTTCAGGCTGACGAAGTGTGCTACGTAGGAGACGACATAATCGACCTGCCGGTGATGCGGCTTTGCGGGTTGGCAATTGCGGTGAAGAACTCGCGCGAAGAAGTGTTGCGCGAGTCGCACTACGTCACCCCGCACGAAGGCGGCAAAGGCGCGGTGCGCGACGCGATCGAATACATTTTGCGGGCGCAGGGCTCGCTGCAACGGGCGATTGACGATTACATTTACTCGCGCAGTCAGGACCCGGCAGCCAATGTGCAGTGATTTCGCCGTGGGAACAAAAAGCCCTCCCGTGGGTAGGGGCGAATTGCATATCGGAGGACGATCGTTTTCACGACCATTCTCAGGATTGTTGTTCCCCAAAACACCTGCACTACCGGGAAGTTTGGACCTGTACCGAAAAACCTTTTGAACTGGATTCTCCTGCTGCCTTGACCGTTGCCCAAACTGGTTTCGAGAGCCGCATAGTTTCGAAACGATCCGGTTCGGGACGGGGAACCACAAAGGGTACGGCGACTTAGGTTGCTTTGTGTGGTAAGTAATAAAGGGTATACAAGCTTGGGCGTGTTCGTTTATCTTTCGATACTCGGGCGTATTTTGTGTGTGGTTCAATGTTAACGGCTTTGCAAAAATCAGGCAGCCAGCGTTCATGCGCTACATGCTTGTGAAATTGGGGTTGCTATCAGGATCCGAATGAAGAATCGCCCGGCCATCTACGGTTTGCTGTTCCTTGCAGTTTTTGTGCTGCCTGCCCCGTTGGTGTCAGCGGCCACCATTGCTCCGCCCAAAAAGTCTCACAGCAAATCGCACCATGTGACCGAGAGTGCCGCCACGCAAAAGAAGATGGCCCGCATGAAGCACAGCAGCCGCACGACTGCCCGCAACAATCGGTCAAGCCATGTGGTGGTAGCCAAGAGCGGGAAAAAGGGTAAGAAGGCTGTGTATTACGAGCGCTTTCATGCCAGTTCCTTCGCCAACGACCAAGTGGACGGGGACATCACGACAGGTGAGGATCCGATCGTTCGCGCGGCCGCCATCGAGGCTCTCGGCAACATGAATGGAACGGTCGTCTCGATCGATCCCGCAAGCGGACGTATCCTCGCGATGGTTAACCAGAAATTGGCGCTGTCCGCTGGCGCCCAGCCCTGTTCGACCATCAAAGTTGCGGTCGCGCTGGCAGCGCTCAGCGAAAACGTCATCACCAAGGACACCGAGATTCCGCTCGGTAAATACTGGCGAATGGATCTGACCACCGCACTGGCACATTCCAACAACGCGTATTTTGCGGCTGTGGGACAGAAGCTGGGCTTCGAGAAGGTGAGCTACTACGCGCACCAGTTTGGACTGGGCGAACTGGCCGGATACAACATTTCCGGCGAGCACCTTGGCACGTTCCCCTCCACCGAACTGGATGCCAAACTTGGCGGAGTAGGGAAGATGTGCTCTTTCGGCGAGAGCATCTCGCTCACCCCTCTGCAGCTTGGGGCTCTCATGGCTGCCATTGCCAACGGCGGGTCCTTGTACTACCTGCAGCATCCGACGACGCCGGAAGAGATTGCCAATTTCACGCCCAAGGTAAAACGCAAGCTGGACATCGGGCCAATCATTCCTGAACTTTCGGATGGTATGTCGGGGGCGGTGGAGTATGGCACGGCTCGGCTTCTCCGCAGCAATTTTGTCGAAGAACCGGTATTGGGCAAGACGGGCACCTGCTCGAAAAACGGAACGCGCTATGGCTGGTTCGCCTCCTACGCCAACACCGACTATGGGCGGATCGTCACCGTCATCTTCCTCGAGGGTGGACGCCCGACCTTCGGTCCGAAAGCAGCCGAACTCGCTGGCCACTTCTACCGCAACCTCTACGATCACGACTATTTTACAGCCAGGACTTTAGCGATACCCGTACGCTCGGCTGGAGCGACCCCGGCCGGAGTGGTCCACTAACGAGTTGAACAAGCAGCATTAAGCCTCCCGCTTGGGAGGCTTTTCATTGTCTCGAACGATTGCTGCTGTCACTGTGCAGACGGAGCTGATTTCTGCGGCTGCAAATCTTGCACAGCGTGTTGGTATATGATCTTCGAGGCTGGATCCTGGGTGTCCGCGAGTTTCTTATTCAGCCACTGCACGACAGCGGCTCGCGACGAATGGGGATAGCTTGGCTCAATGTCAGCGACACGCCAGTCGCCGTTCACTTCCGAAACCACAAACTGGACCTCCTGAATCGTGTTGGCGGCTTCTGGTGAATAGCCTTCTGCCATATCGTACTTGCCGAGCAGACGATAGTGGACCGTGACCAGGTACTTCCCGTGCTCCAGAACCGGGTCTGAATCCACAGCGAAGCGCGAGGTAACCATCATCAGTGGAAACTCAGGATTGGAGCGCCAGGAAACCAGTTGTTGGAGCTTCGGCCATTCCGAGGGATTCAGGCGGGCGCCTGCATAATCCATCCGGCAGTAGCGTTCAACCAGTTCCCGCGCGGTTGCGGACTCCAACTTCGGGTCATTGCGGTTCAGCGGGACCCCGAACTGGGCCTCGGCTACTACAACTACGGCCAGTACCAATGCAAGTGACAAGAACGCGACGCGTTTAAATTGAAACAACACCCGACCTCAGTTCTGCGATCTTCGACTCTCGCAGGATACCGCGTTTGCGCCGGGAGAACGAAACGCCCGGCGATGCCGCCGGGCGTATTGAGGTTAAGAATACCGATGGTTACGCTCGTGCTGTTTTCTGATCGCTAAAGACCTGCCCGTCTTTAATGTGGATGATGCGATGAGCGTACTCGGCGATGTCGTGCTCGTGGGTCACAAGTACGATATTGTTTCCTTGCTGATGCAGGCGGTCAAACAACGCCATGATTTCCACGCCGGTCTGTGAGTCCAGGTTTCCCGTGGGCTCGTCGGCCAGAATGATGGATGGAGTGTTGACCAGTGCGCGCGCAATCGCCACCCGCTGCCGCTGCCCGCCCGACAACTCATTCGGTTTGTGATTCATGCGTGACTCCATTCCAACCGACGTTAGTGCCTGTTTGGCGCGTTCGATCCGCTCGTGCGCCGGCACACCCGCATAGATCAGCGGCAACTCAACATTGTGCAGCGACGTGGCTCGTGCCAGCAGGTTAAACGTCTGGAATACGAAGCCGATCTCCTTGTTGCGAATGCGGGCTAGTTCGTCGTCATCCAATTCGCTGACCAGTTGGCCATTTAGCCAGTATTGGCCCTTGCTGGGTGTGTCGAGACAGCCGATCAGGTTCATCAGCGTCGATTTTCCGGAACCCGAAGGACCCATGATGGCGACATACTCACCACGCTGGATGCGAACGTTGACGCCGCGCAGCGCCTGCACTTGTTGCTCTGAGCCCATGTCATAAGTCTTCCACAGGTCTTCGGTGCAAATGATGCATCCTTCCGGCGGTGCGCCGGTTTGCAGTTCCGTTAGACTCACCAGTTCGGTCGCCATCCTGTGTTTCTCCTCGATTGGTAGCTCGTCAGGGTTGCTCATTGTCGCGGATTCCCGTGCCTTCCCGCCGGCGTCGCCGGTCTCATCAGGACTAGGATTCTTCCTTCTTGGCCCCTGTCGTATTGTCGATTTTCACGCTGGCTCCATTGCGCAGCGTCCGAAGTACCTTGTAACTGCCGGTAACGATTTCGTCCCCTTCTTTCAATCCGTTGGTTACCTCGATATCGGTTGTTCCACTGATGCCTGTGGTCACAGGTACGAAAACGGCTTCCTTCTTGTTCTTCAGTACAAAAACCCCTTGCAGTTCTTCCTTCGGGTTGCCCTTGGTCAGTGAGGCGGACTGGGCCGCAGCCTCCTTGGACTTCTTCTCCGGCTCCAGTTCGCTGCGCTGCCGGATGGTTAATGCCTGGATCGGAATGGCCAGCGAGTTGGCCCGTGAGGCCGTGGTGATCCGGGCCGTGGTCGAAAGACCCGGCAACAAGTTCGGCGGTGGGTCTTGAATAGTCACCACGACCTTGAAATCCTTCGCTTCCTGGCTGCTCGAGGTCGACTGCGCCGTGGATACGCCGGTCGAGCGGAGGATCGCGTTGTTGCCAATCTCAGTGACGATCCCCCTGAAGCGCTGCTTCGGAATCGCGTCGATTGACACTTCTGCAGCCTGTCCAAGCTTTACGTTCACGATGTCGGTCTCATCGACCTTGACTTCCGCGGTAATCACCGAGGTGTCGGCAATCGTCATCAGTGTGCTGCCGGGCGAGTTTTGTATGCCCACAACCACCGTCTCGCCCTCGCGGACCGGCAGGTTGGTAATGACGCCGTCAAAGGGCGCTTTGTATTCGGTCTTGCTCAAAACGTCTGTCACACGCCGAAGGTTTGCGGCATTTTGCGGAATCCTTCGCTGCGCCGAATCCATCTGGGCCTTCGACTGTGCCAGCTTTGCTTTGGCCTGCCCCAGTTGTGCCGTCGCCGTTCCGTAGGCCGCTTTTTTGGTGTCGTAGTCAGATTTGGCGATCAATTGGGCCTTGTACAATGCCTCACTGCGGTCGTAATCCAGTTTGGCTCGCTCATATTCCGATTCCGCCTGGTTCTGGTCCATCGTGGCGGTATTCACAGCGGCCTTGGCCGCGTCGGCATCAGTCACCGCAGCATTGAGTGCGGCCTGATTGGCCGAAACATCCGCAGACGATTGCACATTCTCCAGGGTTGCCAGCATCTGTCCCTGTTTAACGCGATCACCCTCTTTCACGTAGAGGTGCGTAATCTTGCCGAAAGCGTTGGCTCCAATGTTGACGTAAACCTTGGGTTTAATCTCTCCCGATGCTGTCACAACCGACGTCAGGTCCTCGCGGACCACTTTACCAGTCTGCACCGTAACCACACCTTTACGGCTTTGCTGGACCGTAAATCCCACAATGGCCAGAAGTACGACGACAGCTCCGATGATTAGTGCAAGCTTTTTCCAGTTCTTCATTCGTCCTCAGTCAGACATACCTGCCTCTCATCCGTACTTAAATCTGCAACTTAGTACGAATTAAGGCAATGGAAAGTTCCTTAAGGAAAGCAGCGTTTCGAGGCCTGTCTCGTGATGCACAAGGAATCGACGGCGGCGTATTCGTTGCTTCGCTCACGCACAGGATCCGGGACTCACCCGAATGTCTAAGATTATAGCCGCTCCCTACGCAAGAATCGATATTGTTGGTGGAATACGTGTACGAGGGCCCCTTGCTGGTTTCTGGGAGCCACTTTCGTCGCCTGCGAGAGACTTTCCGCAGCCAAACGGGTTAAGAATTTTTGGGCCTGGGGGCTATGCGGGAAGCGGGATGCAGTGTGTGAATCCTTGCTTTAGCCTCTACAAAAACATACAATTTAAAGGCCCTAGGTGTTTCCTCAGGAGTCCATTGGTTTACATGAAGTTGCGCATTTTCCGCTCTCTTTTTTCGTTGCTTATTGGCACCTTGCTGGCCGGATCCATGGCTGTCGCTCAGAGTGCAACTCCAGCGGCAGAGGACAAGTCGGTTAAGCCGGCTGGCGCGTCTGCGACATCTGGTTCTGGCGCCGCAACTGCCCCGTCCGATGCGCAGGGAGACCCGCTGAAGCGGCCCTTGAATGACAAGCAGAAGAAGGCCAACGCCAAGGCACTGAAGCAAGAATTGGGCTCGACTTACAAGAAGTGGCTGAATGAGGACGTTCGTTGGATCATCACTCCGGAAGAGATGTCGGCCTTCAAACAGCTCTCCAACGATGAAGAGCGCGACCAGTTCATCGAGCAGTTCTGGTTGCGTCGCGACCCGACTCCCGACACGGAAGAGAACGAGTACAAAGAAGAGCATTACCGCCGCATAGCCTATGCCAATGAGCATTTCGCTGCCGGCAAGGCGGGTTGGAGAACGGATCGCGGCCGCATCTATATCGTATTTGGTCCGCCCGACGAAATTGAAGCCCACCCCTCCGGCGGCCAATACAATCGGCCACAGGAAGAAGGCGGAGGCGAGACTTCAACCTATCCTTTCGAAACTTGGCGTTACCGCTACATCGAGGGCCTGGGCGACAAGGGACAGGAAGTCATGATTGAGTTCGTTGACCCCTGCATGTGTGGCGATTACCACATGACCATAGACCCAAATGAAAAGGATGCCCTGCTGCATACCCCAGGAGCCGGTCTGACGCAGTATGAACAGATGGGTTTGGCCAACAAGGCGGATCGCATTGCGGGCATTGGCAGCGGTGGCCAGAACGGAATGACCGGCCAGAACAGCACCAAGCAGTTCGACAAACTCGACCTGTATGCCAAGCTCAACACCGCTCCGAAGGTGAAGTTCAAGGACTTGGAAGAGGTCGTCAGCCACAAGATCAACGTCAACCTGATGCCCTTTGACATTCGGACCGATTTTGTGAAAATCACCGGGGACACCGTGCTGGTTCCGGTTACGATCCAGGTGAAGAACAAGGACATCACCTTTGTAAACAAGGACGGCATCCAGCGCGGAACCATCAATATCTTCGGCCGGGTCACCGGCCTCACGGGCAAAATTGCCCAGACCTTCGAAGATACGGTGCAGGTCGATGTGCCCACCGAACTGCTGGAGAAGACCCAGGAACACCAATCGCTGTACTGGAAGGCCTTGCCGTTACGCCCCGGTCGCTATCGCTTTGACGTCGTAGTGAAGGATGTAAACGGTGATCGCGTGGGGACTTGGAGCCACGGGGTAGCGGTCCCCGAGTACAACGAGGACAAATTGGCCTCCTCTTCCCTGATCTTGGCGGATCACATGGAGAAAGTCCCGGCCAAGAGCATCGGCGCCGGAAATTTTGTTATCGGCCAGACCAAGTTTGCGTATCCTCACCTGGAACCGGCAGACGGCAAACCGGCGAGCTTCAAGCGCGATCAGCGCCTGAATCTGTGGTTGCAGATCTACAATCTGCAGGCCGACTCGAAGACCAACAAGCCTTCCGCCAAGGTCGAGTATGAAATCGTAAACATGGCCAATAACCAGGCCGTTGTCCATTCATCGGAAAATACCGATACTATGGGAAACCTCGGTGACCAGATGACGTTGGAGAAGAGTCTGGCATTAAGCAGCTTTCAGCCCGGTATTTACCGGCTGACGGTGAAAGTGGATGACAATATCTCGAAGCAGCAGATAGCGCCTTCCGTGCGCTTCGCTGTTGAATAACCTTGTTGTTGTACCGGTCGGCGGGTGCTTCTTTCGGCCCGCTGCATTCTTGAACCCGGGGATCCTTTGTTTGGGGGTGTGGTGATGACCCGAATACTGGGATGGTTTGCGGTTGCGGTCTCGCTCTGCATCAGTGCAGGAGCTGGGGTGGCTCCGGGTTCGATTTCGGGATCGGTCAAGGATTCCTCAGGCGTCGCCCGGATGGGTGCGATGGTCGAGATGCTTGCGGTTGGCACGGGCCAGCGCCTGCTGGCGTATTCCGATGTTGACGGGCATTTTAGTATCGCCGGCTTGCCCCCAGGCAACTACGATTTGCGCGTTAGCGCTCCCTCGTTCCTGCCGACCGTCCGCGACGATATTGCTCTCGCCGCCGGGGCCACGAAAGTCGTCAACATCACGCTGAATACGTTGTTCGAAGCGGCCCGGATGATGCCTTCCCGTAAGCGTGAAAACGATGAAGACGATAGTTGGAAGTGGACCCTTCGATCTACCGCCAATCGCCCCATCCTACGCTTCGACGATGGCATCCCGGTGGTCGTGGAAGCTGGCCAGTCCGACCGGACGTTAAAGGGCTCGCTTGCTTTTATGGCCGGAGGCGTCAACGAGGGTTACGGCAGCGCTTCCGACGTTGGTACTTCGTTCACACTGGAACAGTCTATCTTTAGCACGGGGATATTGGCCTTCGACGGCAACTTGGGATACGGCGCCGGCACCGGAACTCCCGACGGAATTTTGCGCGCGTCCTACAGCAGCGGTGGCGAAACCGGCTCACCTCACCAGCTTGCCTTCACCATGCGCCGCTTCTCAGGCCCAGACCTGTTAGTACATCGCGGGTCTCTCCAGGCTCTGGCCGTGTCGTCGGCCAACACGTTTTCGATTGGCGATTTGCTGGATTTGCAATACGGCGGAGAATTGCAAACTATCCAGTTCATGGGGCGCGCCAATGCATTCCGCCCCTATGGGTCGATCGATTGGCATGTCGGCGACAACACCGTCATCGAATATCGGTATGCCACCAGCGAACCCAACACGCGTTCCAGCAAGGGATTCGATTCCGCGCCGGCGGACCTGAGCGAGAGCGGCCCTCGCATGACCCTGCTGAATGGCGCTCCACTGCTTGAGAATGCGCACCACCATGAGCTTTCGATATCGCAACGGATGGGCGACAACCGCCTTCAGCTCGCCTATTTCCGCGACCGAATCAAGGACCCGGCCCTGCTTGGTGTCGGTGATATCGAGATCGACACGGGTGACGTGCTTCCTGACGTCTACTCCGGGACGTTCAGCTATAACGGTGGCGCCTTAGAGGCCCAGGGCGTGCGCTTCGTGTATCAGCGCAAGCTAACAACCGATGTTACGGGAACGCTGGATTACGCCTACGGTGGTGTACTCGATCTAGAGCAACCCGGCGTCGAATGGTCCGCCATTCGTGGTGATTTGCGCCATGTCTGGCGACACTCGGCCGCCATTAAGCTGAATGGCATCGTTCCTCGCTGGAATACCGAGTGGATTGTTTCTTACCGTTGGACCAGCGGTGGCGCACTTACCCCGGTTGATCTTTTCAATGCGTCTGCCGGTCAGACTGATGGATTCTTCAACCTGTTCTTGCGTCAACCTATGCCTCGCGTGCGTTTCATGCCAGGTCGCATGGAGGCCCTGATTGACCTCCGTAATCTACTGGCGCAAGGCTACATTCCGGTCATTGGACGCGACGGCAGTACCGTCTACCTTGTGCAGTCGGCGCGCAGCGTGCGCGGCGGCGTGGCCTTTACTTTCTAGCTTTCCACTGCGATTTTCTGCATGGGCCGGCCTGAAAAAAGCACCGCGTACGCCGGTGCTTTTGATCTTTGCCATTGTCCATAGTTCCGGATTATCGCATGGCACCTTCGACCTCGCTTAGCCAGTCGGGACGTTTTAGCACTTCCCGCGGCTTCGGGCCGTCGGCAGCGCCCACGATTCCATCACGCTCCATCAGGTCGATCAGGTGGGCCGCGCGTCCGTAGCCGATGCGCAACCGGCGTTGCAGTAGGGAAGTGGATGCTTTTCCATACTCCAACACGATCCGAACGGCATCCTGGAACAACTCGTCCTGTTCGTCCTCACCGTCGCCTGCCGCACCTGAACCGCCGCCTTCCCCATCTTCCCGTGGAGCCTGCAAGAAGTTCTCCTGGTACTGCGCCGGGCCCTGCGATTTCCAGAACTCAACCACTGCCGCAATCTCTTTCTCGGTAACGAACGGTGCGTGGAGGCGATGCACGCGCGCCGAGCCGTTCGGGAGGTACAGCATGTCACCGCGCCCCAGCAGTGCCTCTGCGCCATTGGCATCGAGGATGGTGCGGGAGTCGATCTTGGTCGCGACCCGGAACGACATGCGTGCAGGGAAGTTCGCCTTGATGAGTCCCGTAATCACGTCAACCGACGGCCTCTGGGTCGCCAGCACCAGGTGAATCCCAACCGCCCGCGCCATCTGCGCCAGGCGCGTGATCGAAGCTTCGACGTTCTGACCGTCAAGCATCATCAGGTCAGCCAGCTCGTCGATAATGATGACGATATAGGGCAGAGGCTTGGCATCGGTGCCTTCCTCGAATAGGCTCGGTGTACCGCTGTCGAACAACTTGTTGTACTGATCGATGTTGCGCACGCCCTTCTCGGCAAGCACTTTCAGCCGCCGTTCCATCTCGCGCACAGCGTTGCGCAGGGCATTGGACGCCAGCTTCGGCTCGGTGATGATCGGGGTATGCAGATGAGGCACGCCCTCGTAATTGCCAAGTTCCAGGCGCTTGGGATCCACCAGGATCAGGCGGACTTCTTCGGGAGTCGCCTTGTACAGGAGTGACATGATGAACGCGTTGATCGCCACGCTCTTGCCGGACCCCGTCGAGCCCGCAATCAGAAGGTGCGGCATGCTGTTCAAGTCGGCGGTCACGATCCGCCCGTTGATGTCCTTGCCCATGGCCAGCGTCAGCCTCGACTTGGTGCCGAGGAACTCCTGCGATTCCACGACTTCGCGCAGCCAGATCGTTTCGCGTTCGTGATTGGGGACCTGAATACCGACCGTCGATTTTCCCGACATGCGTTCGATCAGGATGCTTTCGGCACGCAGCGCGAGGCATAAATCGTCTGTCAATCCTGTAATCCGGCTGTATTTGATCCCGGCTTCGGGCTTGAACTCGAAGGTCGTTACCACTGGTCCGGGATTGATTTGAGTGACCTGACCGCGAACGTCGAACTCGCCGTACTTTTCCTGCAGCACCTGGGCCGTGACCTTCAGCTCTTCTTCGTTGATGGCGCTATGCTCGTCGGGCCGGCGCAGCAAAGCCGTCGATGGAAGCTTGTATCCGCCTGCCAGCTTCGGCATTGTCGTCTTGCCATGGAGTGTGCTGTCGGCGCGCGAAGTGACTGCGATCGGTTCCGTCGCGGCAAACTCCTGAGGTTGAGTTGCGGCTGCATCGGTAGCATTTCCGGCCGCAGGCACCGGTGTAAGGGAGTTGGGAACTTCCGAGTGAAGTTCAAGCTCCGCGTCAAACATCCGCTCGATTCCGCTCTTGCTCCGGCCCGCTGACGGATCTCCAGCCGCACTCACGGGCTGGGGCACTCGTGACGGACGAGCTGTCGCTTGCACCTGTCCTGGAGTTTCAGCCCGCCTGGGAACCAACTGCGCCGTAACCACCGGCTTGGCATTGGCTGATGCGCGCTTCTGCTCTAGCTCCTTTGCGGCTTTTTTGCGTTCTCGTTCGGCCCGCCAGTCGGCGAACCGGTCGAGCGCCGCATAGGCGAATGAGAACCGCGTCTGCGACCAAATGTGCACCGCTCCGAACGAGAACGCGGTCGACAGATACAGAGCCACCGCGATCATTGCTACACAAATCAGATAGGCGCCGACCATGTTGAAGTAATGGATGAGCGTGTCAGCTACGATCCGGCCCAGCAACCCTTCCGCCGGCACTGCTCCCATCCAGCGGAAGCCCCAGGGCGGCAATCCGAGAAATCCCGCTACGAAAACCACCAGCACCAGGCAGCCGAGCGTCTTGGCATACGGAGAATTGATCGGCCGCGACCGGAACCAGCGAATGGAATACAACACCAGGTAGACCGGGATGAGGAACCCCGCGACCCCTAGAACTTGCAAAGTCAGGTCGCTGGCGACTGCTCCGAAAACGCCGGTCCAATTGTGCGCCGGATAGCTTGCCGGCGGTGTTGCCGCCGTGTTCAACGACGGATCCAGTGGTGAGTACGAAACCAGCGCGAGGGCAAGGAGGAGCGCGAAGACCAGCACCAGAAAACCGATCAGCTCATTGAGCCGCCGGTTGGCCGTCGGAATAAATGCGCGTGACAGAACTGTCATGTTGGCGTTTGGCCAGACTGCAGATCCACGACGTTTCTTAGAACCCATTCCACCTGCTCGATCTAGCGCAGGCAGACACTTCCGCTACACGCGCAGCGGTCAGAAACGCGCGAATCCGCGACTTGCCCGAAGTACGCCAGAGCCATTATGAGTATGACAAAAAGCGAGGCTCGAGGTGCGAGAATTTAACTGTCCGGCGTTGTCGATCTAGTCTCCCCCACCGGCAAGCGATTGCCGGCCGAATCCTAACCGGAGAACCCTGCGTAGTATCCCAGACCCAGCACTAGTAGTCCGAACAGGATTCGATAGACGACGAAGACGGTTAGCGTTTTTGCGGTCAGGTAGCGAACGAACCAGGCGATTGTGGCATAGCCGACGACCGCTGAAACCACGATTCCCACCACAAAGGGCGTGGCCATACCTGACGGCAGACCTGCTTTCATCACGTGGTGGAACTTTAGTAACGCCGCCCCGGCGATGATGGGAGTCGAAAGCAGAAAACTGAAGCGGGCCGCCGCTTCACGAGTGAAGTTGCGAAAGAGGCCTCCAGAAATGGTAATGCCTGAGCGGGAGACGCCGGGAACGACCGCGAACGCCTGCAATATGCCAACGGTAATGGCATCGCCGAAGTTAATTTGCGGCAGTGTCTTCCGAAACCGGCTGGCGCGCTCCGCCAGCCACATGACGATTGCGACGATGATTAACATCGAGGCCATCAGCACCGGCGATCGGAAGCTGGTTTCAATCCGCTTCTCCAGTAGAACGCCCGCGAGTCCAGCGGGGATAGTTGCCGCAAGCATGTACCAAAGCAGTCGGCGCTCGCTGCGTTCTTCTTCCTGCGTGAGGCCGCGCTGCGAGTCGCTGGTCTCGGAGAACCGTACTACCTTCCCGCCGAGTGCCGCGCGCAGGATCTGAACCCATGTTCGCCAGAAGTACAACAGAATGGCCAGCAACGTTCCGCCATGCAGCGCCACATCGAACGTGAGCCCGGGATCGGTCCAACTGGCTAGTCCAAGCTTAGTGACCAGCCACGGAGTGAGTGCTAGATGCGCAGTGCTCGAGATCGGCAAGAATTCCGTCAATCCCTGGATAATTCCCAGGACAATCGCTTCAAGAATGGGCAAACTATTCCACCGTGCTCCCAAATGTGGGCATGTTGTTCTGAACCATGTATAGCAGACGTTGGGCTCGCGTCGACCAGTCCGTATTGTCGGGAAATTGCGACATGATCTTCTTCGCAACCGACGTTGCCCGCACTGTAGAATCGGCGGCCTTCTTGCCGTCGTTGTTGCTCTTGTAGATCACGATCAGCGCCGAGTATCGCCAGGCAGCCTTGTAGAGGGCTTCCGGAGTCTTCGGCGATTGCGGATGCTCATCGGCGTACTTCATGTAGAGCGCGGCTTCCAGTTCAGGACACTTCGACTCGGCTGCCCAATCGCCGCAAGTCTTGTTGTCGAGCAGGCGGTACGCCGCCAGATCAGCCCACTTGGTCCCCGGAAACTTTTTCGTCACTTTCTTCATGTACGTCTCGTCAATCTGGTATTTCATGGAAGGATCGCGCTCTTTCGACGAAGGCCTGGTCGCTGCGTCAATGGCGTCAATCTGCCAGCGAATATCGGCCGAGCGGTACAACGCCTCAGCAGCCAGTGGCGAAGTCGGGAAGTACTCCGCCAGCCGCGCATAGAGCCGCATGGCGTCCTGGGCGGCGCCTTTGCGTCCTCCACGGCGGCTGGCTTCGGCCTCGGAATCCACCGCTTCGCCGAAGATGATCTTGTCGCCGTCAGGTGTCGCGGTAGTGATCACACCTTTATCGACGGTCCATCCGGTCACGTTGCGCTCGGTTTCCTGATCGGGATCCGTCTCTACCGTACCCACAACATTGACCCAGCCGGGGGCGTGCTCGATGACAGCCACCTCGCGTCCACGGCTGATGTTCGATAGCTTTGCCGACGACGGGTCAGGCGACACAAAGATGATTCCTTCCCGAATTATGATTCCGCGCTCGATGGCCGCCATGCACGCCATGGACATGGCTGAAACTACGACACATGTTGCGGTTACACGTCTGATGAACACCTTTGCGACTCCCGGTTCTCTCCCTCGAAATGGGATCCCAACTCGATCGGTCACTTGGCGGACGAATCCTCCGACAGGATCTGCGCCAGCAGTTGCGGTTCAAGGATCCCGCCGCTGACGATCACGACGGTCTTCTTGGAAACCGGCAGTTCGTCATGGTGGAAGAGCCACGCTGCAAACGTCACTGCTCCACTGGGTTCCGCAACGATACGAGCCCAGGTTGCCATTCGCCGTACTGCGCTGCGGATTTCGTCCTCCGTCACCGTGACCATCTCATCCACGAATTTCCGGATATGCTGGAAGTTCAAAGGCCCCACGGACTGGGTGCGCAGGCCCTCCGCGAGGGTGCTCGAAACTCGTTCCGCTGAGAGTTGAACAATTTCCCCCGTGCGAAAACTCTGCTGCGCATCGTTGGCAAGTTCAGGCTCGACTCCGACAATCTTCGCCAACGATCCGCTCAGTTTCAGCGCGCTGGCTACTCCGCTGATGAGTCCGCCTCCACCCACCGGCACGAGAACGAGTTCGACATCATGGCAATCTTCCAGAATTTCCAATCCCGTCGTGCCCTGGCCGGCGATGATGAAATCGTCATTGTAGGGAGGCACGATGGAGTAACCGTGCTGCTGCGCGAGTTCTTCCGCCTTCTGCATGCGTTCGGCACTCGCCGGACCGACGGTGACAATCTCCGCTCCCAGCGCGGCTGTACAGTCTATCTTGATTTTGGGAGCGTTGCGCGGCATCACGATGATTGCCTTCACTCCCATCGCCCGCGCAGCGTACGCAACTCCCTGGGCATGGTTGCCGCTGGAATACGAGATGACTCCGCGCAGCCGCTCCTCGTCGGAGAACGACGCAATCTTGTTGTAGGCGCCTCGTAGCTTGAACGATCCAATAGGCTGCAGGTTCTCAGGCTTGAACCACAACTCTTCTTTACCGCAAAGCGACTTCTCATCACCATTGTTGTCTGCAGGCGGAAAGTACGGGATCAAAGGTGTGCGTGCGGCAATTCCGCGTAGACGTGTCTGTGCCGCCTTAATCTGGTCGAGTGTAACCATGTCAGATCTCGAGTATGACGGGCATGATCAGCGGCCTGCGCGACGTGTTCTTCACGATGAAACGTTTCAAGTCCTGGCGAATCTTCTCCTTAATCACGCCATAGTCTCCTCGCTCCTCGTCGCTGGAAGAGTCAAGAGTGTTCATCACGGTCAGGCGCGCCTGGTCGAGGAAACCATCGTCGGTGGTGCTGGCTGAAAAACCGCGCATCACGATTTCCGGCGACGTCTCAACCTTTCCGGTCAGTTTGTTGATTGCGATGATCGGAAGCACGATGCCGTCCTCGCTCAAGTGTCGGCGATCGCGGATCACCAAATCCTCCACGACGTCGCCCATCGAGTTGGAATCGATGCAGATGCGGCCCACGGCCACGCGTCCCGCCTTCTTCGCTCCCATTTCGTCGAACTCGAGGATGTCGCCGCTTTCGATCATCATCACTTTACCGACCGAGCCGTGCATCGATCCCGCCAATTCGGCATGCAACTTGAGTTGCCGGTATTCGCCGTGGATCGGGATGAAGTATTGCGGCTTAACCAGGTTGATGATGAGCTTCAGTTCCTCCTGGCTGGCGTGACCGCTCACGTGAACCGGTGGTGTGGAACCATCGTCGTAGATTACGTGAGCATCGCGACGGAAAAGGTGGTCGATGACGCGATAGATCGCTTTTTCATTACCCGGAATGATGCGCGACGACAGAACGACAGTGTCGCCCTTCTGGATGCGCGCGTGTTTGTGATTGTCCACCGCCGCCCGCGATAACGCCGACATGGGCTCGCCCTGCGTGCCGCTGATAAGCACGCAGACTTTTTCCGGCGGCAGATCACGAATCTGCGCGGGATGGATCAGCGTCCCGTCTGGAACATCAATGTAGCCGAGGTCCTGGGCAATCTCGGCCGACTCCATCATGGAGCGGCCGACCAGCGCCACCTTGCGCCCATTCTCGAAGGCCTGCTCCATCGTCAGCTTGATGCGGTGGATCGACGAGGAGAAGCATGAAACGAACAGGCGCCTCTTGGTGCGGGCAAAGATTTCTTCGAATCGGGCACGCACCGCACGCTCACTCGGTGTATAGCCCCGCCGCTCCACGTTCGTCGAATCCTGGAATAGTGCCAGCACTCCCTGTTTGCCGTATTCCGCAAAGGCGTGCAGGTCGAACAACCGATTGTCCGTGGGTGTCGGATCGACTTTGAAATCGCCAGTATGGATCAGGACTCCCAGTGGCGTGTGAATCGCCAGCGCCACGCAATCGACCAGGCTGTGCGTCACACGGATGGGGTTGATCGTGAAGGGACCTATCTTGAAGCGCACTCCCGGCTCGATCTCGTTGAGCTCCGCGTCGTCCAGCAAACCGTGCTCTTCCAGCTTTCCTTCAACATAAGCCAGCGTGAACTCGGTTCCGTAAACCGGCACATTCAGCTCCGACAGAATCCATGGCAGCGCGCCGATATGGTCTTCGTGGCCGTGCGTTAGCACAACCGCGCGCACGTGCGTGCGGTTTTCCGTCAAATAGGTGATATCGGGGACAACGATATCGACACCCAGCAGTTCGGCTTCAGGAAACATCAGGCCGGCGTCGATCACAATGATGTCATCAGCCCAGCGAATGGCCATGCAGTTCATGCCAAATTCGCCGAGTCCACCCAGGGGCACAACTTGTAGCTTTCCAGTAGGCATCAGCAACTTCGATGCTAGCACAGCCTCGCGCGCGGAACTGTGAGCAGCCCGGTCGTCGCCCACGGGTATTCCCTATACTGGACAGAGCATGCAAAACCCGGGCAACAGCTCACGAAAGTCCCTGCTGAGGCGGGGCCTCGAAGGCGCGATTCGAAGCGCTTTCATGAAAGCCTATGAGACCGTCAAGGTCGATCCCGACAATTATCTCGAGCATCTCCGCATCGCCTACAACCTGCCGGCGCTCACTTATGACGGTCTGTACTCCGTGAACATTGAGGTTCTCGATCAAATTGCAGACGAAGCAATCCGCGGCAGCATGAGAATCGCCGCCGCCGAGGGCGCCGGCCTCGGCATGGGCGGCATGTTTACCATCCTTCCGGACCTCGGCATCCTTGCCGCCATTACCATTCGCATGATTCAGAAGCTCAGCCTGATTTACGGATTTTCCTACAATACCGAGCAGGAAGAAGCGGAACTCTGGATCGCTGCGGCCAGCGCTGCCGGTGTGGACGTCAGCCGCGAACTGGTGGAGAAGCAGGTTGTGTCAAGGTTCATTCCGCGCGTGATTCAGCGCATTGCGACGAGTGCCAGCGCTGAAATGGTCGAGAAGTGGACCGCCCGCCTGATCCCCTTTGTGAGTTCCGTGATTGGCGCCGGACTCAACTATTATTTCATGCGGGTGTGGGGAGAACGCGCGGTTCGCCACTTTCGGCAGCGGCATCTGGAAATTCGAAGGCGGCAACTTCTCTCACCACAGGCACCCATCCTTCCGGGCCGGTGAGCGACTACGGGACGACGCGGTCTGGCGGCACAGCTTCTCAGTGTGGCATCGCCTCTAGTGTTACCGGTGAAACACGGCTGTCGTCAAACTCGCCTTCCCACTTGGCGATGACCACTGTCGCGAGACAATTGCCCAGCACGTTGACTCCAGTGCGTGCCATGTCCAGCAGTTGATCGACTCCCAACAGGAGGAACACTGGCTCGGTTGGAAGTCCAATCGACGCCGCCGTCGCCAGCAGCACGACCAGCGCTCCTCGCGAAACGCCAGCTATTCCCTTGCTGGTCAGCATCAGGGTCAACATGATGATGAGCTGCTGTCCGAGAGACAGGTGGATACCCGCAACCTGCGCTACGAATATCGTAGCCACAGAGAGATACAACGATCCGCCATCCATGTTGAAGCTGTATCCGGTGGGAATGACGAAGGCCACGATCTGTCGCGGCACTCCGATTGACTCCATCGCTTCCATGGCCCCCGGTAGTGCGGCTTCGGAACTCGATGTCGCGAAGGCGATCGTCACCGGTTCGATCGCAGCCTTTACGAAACGCTTGACCGGAACGCTGAACAGCAGTGCGATCGGCAGCAGCACTCCGAACACGAACACCAGCAGGGCCGCGTAGAGCGTGAGTACCAGCTTCAACAGGCTCACGATGATTCCCATTCCGGTGTGGGCGACGGTGTAGGCGACCGCGGCGCCCACGCCAATCGGCGCTATGTACATCACGATGTTCGTGAACTTGAACATCGTTTCCGCCAGGCTCTCGCAGAAGCCCAGCATGACGGCGCGCTTCGGCTCGCTAACCACGGCCAGCGCCACGGCGAAGATCAAGCTGAACACCACCACCTGCAACACCGCGTTGTCTGCTACTGCTCTAGCGATGTTCTCCGGAAAGACGTGCAGGATGGTTTCTTCCACGCTGAGCTTGCTGACCGGCACGTTCTCGTTGGCGGCGGCAGTCGGCAGATGCACGCCTACGCCGGCTTTCGTCAGGTTGATCGCTCCCAGGCCCACGAGGATCGCGATGGTGGTTACGATTTCGAAGTAGATGATCGATCTCAACCCCAAACGCCCGACCTGCCGCAGGTTCGAGTGTCCAGCGATGCCCACCACCAGCGTTGCAAACAGCAGCGGAGCGATGATCGTCTTGATCAGGCGCAGGAAAATCATCGCCAGCACACGCAGGTTGGTGGCTACGTTGGGGAAGTCGTGGCCGATCTCGGCTCCCAGCAGCATGGCAATAAAAATCCATGCAGTGAGAGTGCGTCGAATCAGGCCATCCGCTACCAGTGCTGCCAGAGCGGCCCATCGCAGCGCAGGAAACACCATCGAAGCAGAATCACCGGCCATGCGCCAGTACACGAGTGCGACGCAACCCAACGCCACTGCCGTGAGCAGCGCAATGTTCTCGCGTTTGGAGGATGACTTTTGCATGGGAAGTTGATCTAGCGCAGGATGTCTTCCAACTCCACCCCGCGGTCAGTACGTTCATCGCGGTACTTCACAATCACGGGAGTGTACAGGGACAGTCCCCATTCGCCCGCTTTTCCTTTCGTGATCGCGCGCGATCCGGGAACGACGACCGCACCATCAGGCACGCGAAGCGGTTCCGTCTCGCTGGAGCGATGAATAATCCCGTTCACCAGATCAAACAAGGGCGTTGAACGTGTCAGAATCACCCCTGCCCCCAGCACCGCTCGCTCGCCCACCTGTGTGCCCTCGTACACACCGCAGTTTCCGCCCACCAGGACGTCGTCCTCAAGGATGACGGGTGATGCATTGATCGGCTCCAGCACGCCTCCGATCTGGGCCGCGGCGCTGATGTGCACGCGCTTGCCGACCTGCGCACACGATCCCACCAGCGCGTGCGAATCCACCATCGAGCCCTGGTCAACGTAGGCGCCCACATTGATGTACATCGGAGGCATGCACACGACTGAGGGAGCGACATACGCTCCAGCACGCACCGAAGAACCGCCCGGCACTACCCGCACACGTTCTTCCGTCGTGAACTGCCGAATGGGATAGGTGTCTTTGTCAACGAACCGCAGCACATTCGGATCGCCACTCTCCACCAGTCCGCCAATGCGAAATCCCAGCAGTATGCCCTTCTTGACCCATGCGTTGGTCTGCCATGTTCCGTCCAACTTCTCGGCCGCCCGGATCGTTCCTGCCGTCAATGCATTGCGGAATTTCTCAAAGCTGGTGCGGGCGTCCGGCTCATTCACTGCCGCGGCCCCCGCTGCATAGAGTCTTTCGATGGTGGTTTGCAGGTCGCGCATATTGCGGGAAGTATATATGCTCGCTGACTGAGGCTCTACTGCGGATGGCATGCCGTAGTGTAAGGATTTAGCGAGGCAGTCTCACTGCACCGTAACCGAGTGCGGCTGCAACAAGCCAACTTCGGTAACGATCTTTTCCAGCTTCGCCCGGTTCTCCGGCCGCAACGGCACGATGGGAAGGCGATAGACCTCTTCAATCCGGCCCATCATCGACAGCACGGCCTTGGCGGGGCCCGGGTTCGATTCCATGAAGTTGGCCTGCATCAAAGGCAGGTATTTGCGGAACATCAGGCGTGCCATGTCCCATTTGTTGGCCAGTGCGGCTTGAGTCAGACGCGTCATCTCCGCCGGAATTTCGTTAGACACAACCGAGATGATCCCCACTCCGCCCAGTCCTATTACTGCCAGAGTTATCGCATCGTCGCCTGCGAACACCAGGAAGTCCTCGGGCAGCGTCGCACACACTTCCGCGATCTGGGAGATGTTGCCGCTTGCTTCCTTTACGCCAAGGATGTTGGGGATTTCGGCCAGTCGCCGCAGCGTTGGGGTCTCGATGTTGGTCCCCGTCCGGCCCGCGATGTTATACAGCACCAGCGGTTTCTGCGAGGCCTCCGCGATGGCCCTGAAGTGCTGATAGACGCCTTCCTGCGTGGGCTTGTTGTAATACGGCGTAGCGGTCAGGATCACGTCTACGCCTTTTCGCTCCGAAACTTCTCTCACCTTGGCGACCGCCTCCTGCGTGTTGTTAGAGGTCGCTCCCGCCATGATCGGTACGCGGCCTTCCGCCGCCTCAATCGTTATGTCGATCACATGCAGCCACTCGTCATGGCTCAGCGTTGGTGTCTCGCCTGTCGTTCCGCAGGGCAGCAGAAAATCAATGCCCGAATCGACTTGCCAGCGCACCAGTTGGCGGAGCGCCATTTGGTCGACGCTGCCGTCTCGCTTGAAGGGAGTGACCAGGGCGGTGCCGCATCCACGCAGTTTCATCGCGACTAACTACCTCTTGCCCAGAATTGTATGGCCTGCCGCCTGTGCAAAATCAGAGCTGGCCAAAAATATCTTTGAAGTCAAAGAAGCCTGTCTGGCCCACGATCCATTCCGCCGCCAGCACCGCTCCTTCCGCGAAAGCGCGGCGCGACTTGGCCTCATGGGTCAGCACAATTCGATCGCTACCCGACGACAGTTCCAGCGTGTGTATTCCGGTGACATCCCCTTCACGCTCCGAGGTGATCTCCGGCTGAACGCCCGAGGCCTGCGCCAGGACGCGCTGCAACGCCACCGCTGTTCCTGACGGTGCGTCCTTCTTGTGAATGTGATGCCGCTCGGTGATGTGGCCTGTGTATCCGTGATGCAGAGCCGGGGCCGCTGCCTGGGCGATCTGGAAAAACAGGTTCACGCCGTAGGAAAAGTTTGCGCCGAAGACGAACCCCGTGCCTGCCCGCTCCACTTCTTGTCGCACCCGGTCCAGTTCGGAGTACCAGCCGGTCGTTCCCACTACCATCGGCTTCCCGGCGGCTACGCATCCAGCGATGTTCGCGAGTACCGCTTCCGGCGTCGTGAAGTCGATCACTGCGTCGGCGTCCCGGAGGTTTTCGGGGGTCAACCACGCGCCACCCTGGTTCTCCGTCTCAGTTACGATTCGGGTCTGGTGCCCTCGGTCGGCCGCCACCTCGGCTACCAAGGAACCAGTTTTCCCTTGTCCCAGCAGCACGAGACTAAGCGGGCGCCAGCTCAATCGAATACCTCGGGGTCCACTTCCGAGAAGAATCGGTTATGAAGTCGCTGGATCGCCCCCGGCACATCGGCCCCATCGATCACGAACGACATGTTGATCTCCGATGCCCCCTGCGAAATCATGCGCACGTTGATGTCTTTGACCGCGTCGAAGACTTGCGCGGCCACTCCCGGCCTCTCCCGAATGCTTTCGCCCACCAGGCAGATAATGGCCATGCGGCCGGAGAACTTTACGTACGCCAGCTTTTCCAGGTCCGCAGCGATCGCAGGGATGGCCTCATTCGAATCCACCGTCACTGAAATGCTGACCTCGGAGGTGGACACGATATCAATTGCGCAGCGATGTCGTTCGAATATCTCGAATACTGCCGCCAGAAAGCCATGCGCCATCAGCATTCGCGCTGCTACGATCTCGATGATGGTGATGCGCTGCTTGGCGGCGATGGCCTTGAAGAGTGTCTTCGATTTCTGCGTGCGCGCTACGATTCGCGTACCTTCATTCGCCGGATTGCGGGAATTCAGCACCAGGACTGGAATGTTTTTTTCCACCGCGGGCAAAACCGTTGCCGGGTGTAGTACCTTCGCCCCAAAATAAGCCAGCTCCGCTGCCTCGTCGAAACTGATGATCTTGATGCGGTGTGCGTCGGGACAAATCCTCGGATCGGTGGTCTTCATGCCGTCCACGTCGGTCCAGATTTCGATGCGCTCGGCATTCAGACCGGCGCCCACCAACGCCGCCGAAAAATCCGAGCCGCCACGTCCTATCGTCGTGGTGATGCCCTCGCGGGTCGAACCGATAAACCCACCCATCACCGGCACTCGTCCGGCGCGGACCAGGGGTTGCCCGTGGACTTGCAACTTGTGATTGATCTCATCGACCTGCGGAATAGCACGGCCGTGCTGACCGTCGGTGATGATGACCTGCCGCGCATCCACCAGCGTCGCGGGAATTTCGCGTGCTACGAATGCAGCCGTAACCACCACACTCGACAGGCGTTCTCCAAATGACACGACGTTGTCGGATGTCCGTGGCGTGAGCTCTCCCACCGCGCAGATGCCGCGCAACAGCTGCTCCAGCGAGTCGAACTCCGCTTGCAGTTCGGAGTGGAGTTCGGTAAACAGCCCCGTCCCCAGCAGTTCACCGGCTGTGTTGAAGTGCCGTTCGCGCACCTGACGGCAGAGATCAAGGGCCTTGTCGCGATCGCCCTTTCCCGCTGCTGCCGCCATGGCAAGCAACGTGTCCGTCACCTTCGACATGGCGCTGACCACCACATATGGGTGTTGGGCAAGACGTCCCTTCACGATGCCGGCGATTCGGTCGATGGCGGTGGCATCCTCTACCGAGGTGCCGCCAAATTTCATGACAATCACGCCGCTACCACCGTTGGGGAGATTGAAATCGCGTCAGGAATCACGACAGGTAGCCCTGGACTTTGAGCAGTTCAGCGTTCAACAATGCCGCGCCTGCGGCGCCGCGAATCGTATTGTGCGACAGCACTGTGAACTTGTAATCAAGCACGCCACACGGACGCAGACGCCCAACGCTGACCGTCATTCCGTTGCCCCGGTCGAGATCGAAGCGCGGTTGCGGGCGGTCCTGGGCCGCGTCGTACACCAGCGGATGCTCGGGCGCGAGCGGGCATCCCAGTTCATGCGGTTTCGATTTAAAGTCGCGGATGGCCGCGAGAACTTGCTCAACGTCGACCTTCTGCTTCAGCTTCACCGAGACCGACTCGGTGTGCCCGTCTTCCACCGCGACGCGATTGCAATGTGCTGTCATGCTGAAGCCGGCATCCTGCACATGATTGCTGTTCAGTTGGCCGAGGAGCTTCTTCGTCTCCTCCTCCATTTTCTCCTCTTCGTTTGCGATGTACGGGATCACGTTTCCAAGAATGTCCAGCGAAGCGACACCGGGATAGCCAGCTCCGCTGACCGCCTGCATCGTGGTCACAAAGAGTGATTCCACGCCGAACTTCTGGTGCAGCGGCGCGAGTGCTACGACCAGACCGATGGCCGAGCAATTGGGATTGGTCACGATATATCCGCGCGACTTTTTGCGCCAGCTTTGCAGCTCGATCAGCGCGAGGTGATCGGGGTTGACCTCCGGAATCACCAGCGGCACGTCCTTTTGCATGCGGAACGCGCTGGAGTTGCTGACCACGGCGCATCCCGCCTCAGCGAACTTTGGCTCCAACTCGCGCGCGATGCCGGAATCCAGGGCGGCGAATATCACGCGCGGAGCGTCCTTAGGGTCCGCCGGGGAGACGGGCATTCTGCGAATGCGCTCAGGGATGGGCGTTTTCAGCCGCCAGCGCGCGGCGTCACCGTACGCTTGTCCGGCCGAGCGGTCCGACGCGGCCAGCCACGCCACTTCGAACCATGGATGGTCTTCGAGCAGTTGAATGAAACGCTGACCGACAACTCCGGTAGCGCCGAGAATTCCGACGGGGATTTTCTGGGATGACATCGTTATGAAAAATAGTTTACATTACTGCGGCAGCTTCAAGCGTGTCGCCACCGCGGCTCGTGATGCTCCGCAAGGCTGAGGTAACACTGCCGCTCGAACGCAGCCCGGAATCAGCGGCTTGCGATCAGTTTGAGGGCCTCGATAATCTCGCGGGACACGTTCTCAATTGTTTTGCTTGACGGATCGATCGTCAGGTTCGCGGCACGATACCAGGGAAGGCGCTGCTCATACAACTTACGAAATTCGGGACCATCTGCCGCCAGTGGACGCGGGTTCTCCGCATCGGGTTCATCCCCCACACCGCAGCGCGTCATCATCTCTTGGACCGGAGTTTCGAGAAATACCGTTCGGACCTTGCTCTCACGCAGGAGGTCAACGTTGTTCGGCTGAACGAACGCGCCACCGCCGAGTGCCAGGATCGTAGGTTTTGTGCACCGTGCAAGACAACTACGCAGGGCATCGTGTTCAATCGACCGAAACGCTGTCTCTCCCCGCTCCCAGAAAAGCTGCCGGATCGGGACTTGCTGCTCGCGTTCGATCGCTTCGTCCAGATCGACGAACTCCCAACCTAGCAGTTCCGCCAAGGCGCTTCCGGTCGTGGTTTTGCCGCTGCCCATGAATCCTGTCAGCGCGACGATGGTTTGTGGAGTTTTGGAGCCCGCGGGATGGGATGGTGTACTCACTGCCGTTCGGGGCATCGCCTATCGCGCATTCTAGCATCGCCCCCAGCATCGCCGTTCGTGACGGATACCGGCTTTCTCGCGGTGTTAATGCTGTTGCTTTGCACAAGCGAACCCGTGTCAGTAGAATTATCAGTTACGGCGCAGTGGCTTGGCCGGTTCCATCGTAGCCTGCAGTTAGAGTGAAGCTTCGCTGGCGAAATCTCGGCACGTCCGCCCCGATTGTTCCCTGGTAGTCAGGCGATAGTTCATGTCTCTGAAGCAGTCGGAAGCGATCGTTTTGCGAACCTATCCGCTGCGTGAGGCCGATCTTCTGGTCACCCTGTTTACCCGCGCAGAGGGCAAGGTCAAAGGTGTCGCGCGCGCAGCCAAGAAATCGAGGCGGCGCTTTGGTGGAGCGTTGGAACCGCTGACCTGCGTGCGGGCGTATTACGAAGATCGCGAGCGCCAGGAGTTGGCCAGGCTGGACTCCTGCGACATTTTGGAGTCGCCGCTCTCGACCGAAGTGGATTATCCGCGCGTCGTGGCTTTGGAACACGTGGCCGAGGCGCTGGACGAGTTGCTGCCCGACCGGGAAGCCAATGACGCGATTTATCGCCTGGCTGTCTCGGTGCTGCGCCAGTTGCGCACGGGCTCCATCTGGATGCCGCTGACCTACTTCCAGCTTTGGCTAGTTCGGCTGGTTGGTTTTTTGCCCGAACTCGGTGTGTGCGGCAATTGTGGGCAGCCGCTGGATGGTAGCAAGGCTTTTTATCACGCGCTGGCGGATGGTTTGATGTGTGCGCGGCATAAGCGGCTGGCCTCGTCTGAATTGACCGCCGAGTCACGAGCTCTGGCGATGCAGATGTTTCGCATGCCGCTCGAAAGTTTTGCGGCAGAGTCTTGGACGTCGGCAAACTACGCGGACTTGCGGCGATTTCTTTTACAGATCGCCGAGCGCCACATTGAAAAGAAATTGGTGACTGCGGTCATGCTGAACAAGTTGTAGCTCGATCGTAAAATCCCCGGCCTTTTCTCGCCGGAATTATTCAGGAAGAACCCATTGGCTTCTTCACAAAATGCGCTGACGTTTCAGGGACTCGTTCTTCGTCTGCAGAATTTCTGGGCTGGCCACGGCTGCGTTCTGCAGCAGCCCTACGATGTTGAAGTCGGCGCCGGAACCATGGCCCCGGAAACCTTCCTTCGCGTGCTGGGTCCCAAGCCTTACCGCGTCGGTTACGTGCAACCCTCGCGCCGTCCCGCCGATGGCCGCTATGGCGAGAACCCCAATCGCCTTTTCAAGCACACGCAGTATCAGGTCATCCTCAAGCCGCCGCCGGTCGATGTGCAGGACCTTTACCTCGCGTCGCTAAGCGCAATTGGTATTGACCTGCGCAAGCACGACATCAAGTTTGAGGAGGACAACTGGGAATCGCCCACTTTGGGTGCCTGGGGAATCGGCTGGCAGGTCATGCTCGATGGACTCGAAATCACCCAGTTCACCTACTTCCAGCAGTGCGGCGGCATCGATCTCGACCCAATCTCTGCGGAACTTACCTACGGACTGGAGCGGATCGCCGCATTCCTGCAGGATGTGGACAGCATTTACGACATCACTTGGGTCGTCGGACCCGATGGTCGGCCCGTGAAGTACGGTGAGATTCGCTTGCAGGACGAGCTGCAATTTTCCGTTTACAACTTTGAGCGCGCGGATGTCGAGAAAGCCTGGCAGCACCTGCGCCTCTACGAAGCCGAGTGTCAGTCGCTGCTTGACCAATACGCCGAAGGCACTTCCCTGGCTGGTCGTGGCAAGGATGGAAAGTCCGCGAAAGGCGTGGTCTCGGATGCGAAGTTTAACGCGGAGGAGCGCAAGCGCTTTCCAGTGCTGGGTGCGTTTGATCTCTGCCTGAAGTGCTCGCACTTGTTCAACATTCTCGATGCCCGAGGAGCCATCAGTGTGACCGAGCGCGTGGGTGTGATAGCGCGTATCAGGGCACTAGCGGTTGGAGTGGCGAAAGCATATGTCGACCAGCAAGTTGCGGATGCGCAGGGCGAGTCGCAGTCGGATAGAAAACCAGAGCAGGTCGCCGTTGGACGGTGAATCGGCTCCAGGCTTTCAAAGCTGATTGCAAGTTGCTTTCTTGTGACCCGAATCACATCACCGAACCCGTGGAACGCGAGAGAATAATGGGACGCTTTTAAAATGCCTGACTTCCTTCTCGAAATCGGTGTCGAAGAGATTCCCGCGCGGATGATCGATAGCGCGCGCGAGGAACTGGCGCGCCGTGTCGGTGAGTTGCTGCGACGCGAACGGCTGGCAAAATCGCCCGCTGTCCAGGCGTACTCGACACCCCGACGCCTGGCTGTGCTCGTCTTAGGACTCTCGCCGTCGCAGGCCGACGCAGTTGAGCAACTCACCGGCCCATCGCTCAAAATCGCCTACAAGGATGGAATCCCTATGCCAGCAGCCGAGGCCTTTGCTCGCAAAGCTGGTGTGGCAGTGGAATCGCTCGAAAGGGTGACGACTTCCAAGGGCGAATATCTCGCCGCCACAGTCCAAAAGAAGGGCCGTACCGCCAGCGAAATTCTCTCGGAGTTCCTCCCTAAGGAGATCGCCGGACTCTACTGGGCCAAGAGCATGTACTGGCGCGGCAAGTCCGCCGAACGCTTCGTCCGCCCCGTGCGCTGGTTGGTCTCGCTGCTCGACGGGGAGGTCGTGCCCGTTGAGTTCGCCGGCGTCTCTGCTGGTCACACCAGTGAGGGCCATCGAATTCTCTCGACCGGGCCGGTGACGATCAACCGCCCTGCCGACTACGCCTCTGACCTCGCTGAAAGTTTTGTGACGGTCTGTGCCGCAGACCGCGAGCAACGTGTCCGCAAAGCGCTCGATGCTGCCACCCGAACCGTTCCCGGCGCGCGCTGGCGCGAAGATAAGTCTCTGCTCGACACCGTGGTTGACCTCACCGAGTGTCCTTCGGTCGTACTCGGCAGCTTCGACCCCGAGTTCCTTTCGCTGCCCGCCGAGGTGTTGGTCACCGTAATGCGCGATCACCAGAAGTATTTCGCGCTAGAGGATGCCGACGGAAAGCTGCTGCCGCACTTTCTCGCCGTGCTCAATACCGACGGCGATCCTGACGGCCTGATTCGCCATGGCAATGAACGCGTCCTGCGCGCCCGCTTCAACGACGCTCGCTTTTTCTGGAACACCGATCAGAAGATCTCGCTGCGCGATCGCGTTGACATGCTAAAGACGGTGACCTTTCAGAAAGACCTGGGCAGCTACTTTGACAAGACTTCGCGGGTGCAGAAACTCGCCAGCCTCGTTTCGACAATATTGGAAGACGCTGGTGTCGCCATACGTCCGGGAATTGTTCACAAGGCAGCGTTGCTCTCCAAGGCCGACCTCACCACCGATCTGGTGAAGGAATTCACCGAGTTACAGGGCGTCGTCGGCGGCCTCTACGCGAAGGTCCAGCAACTCGATCCCTTGCTGCCAACCGCTACTGCCGCAGCGATCGGCGACGCGATTTATCACCAGTATCAGCCGGAGTCGATGGATGACCAAGTTCCGCCGACGGTTGAAGGCGCGGTTCTGGCGATTGCCGACAAGGCCGATAGCATTGCCGGAATGTTCGCTCTGGGATGGCAACCCACCGGTTCGAAGGACCCATTTGCCCTGCGCCGCGCCGCCAATGGGATTGTCAAGATCATCGCCGAGCACAAGCTGCCGCTGCCAATTGCGAAGCTGTTTTCGGATGCGCGTGCTGAATACGCAGGCACCGCCGCGGAAGTCCGCTTTGACAAGAAGATTGATTTTGAAGCGTCCGTTGCTTCTTTCATGCGGGAGCGTTTCGAGTTCTACCTGCGCGACGCCCGAGGCCTTGCCTACGACGTAGTCAATGCCGTCCTCGCCGCCGGCAGCGACGACATTGTTGACGCCATTCTGCGTGCCGAAGCCCTTACCCAGGTGCGCGGTTCTGAGGATTTCGCATCGATTTCCGTCGCTTCTAAGCGCACGAAGAATATCCTCCGCCAAGCTCGCGAGGGCGGAAAGAAGATTGCGGACCAACTCGATTCCACGGCGCTGACCGAGGACTCGGAGCGGGCATTGGCAGTCCGTCTCCCGCAAGTCGCCGCCCACGTCCGCCAATTACGCGACCAGAAGAATTACACGGCGGCCCTCACCGAGATCAGCCATCTTCGCCAGCCCATCGACCTGTTCTTTGACAAGGTCATGGTCATGGTCGATGACGAGCGCCTGCGTTCCAATCGCCTGGCATTGCTGCAGACCCTATTGCAGGAGTTTTCCACTATCGCGGATTTCAGCGAGATCGTAACTGAAAACAAGTCTTCATAACTTAAATCACAAAGGACTCATCCCATGAGCACTTCAACGATTGAGACGGTAAAAATGGCTACCCCAGAGAAGAATGCTGTGAAGTACGTCTACTTCTTCGGCGACAACCACGCCGAAGGCAATGGCAAAATGAAAGACGATCTCGGCGGCAAAGGCGCCGGGCTCGCCGAAATGACCAACGCCGGGTTGCCTGTTCCTCCCGGCTTCACGATTCAGACCGAGGGCTGTCGAGAGTACATGCGCGGCGGCAAGACGTCGGCTGAGGTCGATAAGCAGATGGATGAAGCGCTGGCCAAGCTGGAAAGATTGCAGGGCCAGAAGCTCGGCGGCTCCGACAATCCTTTGCTGGTCAGCGTTCGCTCCGGCGCGAAGTTTTCCATGCCCGGCATGATGGACACCATTCTCAACCTCGGCCTCAACGACAAGTCAGTCGAAGGGCTGGCCAAGCGCACCGGCAATCCCCGCTTCGCCTACGACTCCTATCGCCGCCTGATCCAGATGTTCGGCAGCGTTGTACTCGACATTCCCAAGCGCGCGTTTGAAGAAGTTTTCGACGGCAAGAAAAAGCAGAAGAAAGCCAAGCTCGACACCGAGCTCGACGCCAAGGCGCTGCAGGAAGTCATCGCTGACTACAAGAAGGTCGTTCTCAAGCACACGAAAGTTGAGTTTCCGCAGAACCCGCACGATCAGCTCGTGATGGCGCGTGATGCCGTGTTTCGTTCCTGGATGAACAATCGCGCCAAAACCTACCGCCGCATCAACAACATCGACGACATGCTCGGCACCGCGGTCAACGTGCAGGCGATGGTTTACGGCAACCTGGGCGACACCAGCGGTACGGGCGTCGGTTTCACGCGCAATCCCGCCACCGGAGCGAAAGAGTTCTACGGCGAGTTCCTGATGAACGCGCAGGGCGAGGACGTGGTCGCCGGCATCCGCACCCCGATTCACATTTCGGAGTTGGAAAAAATTCAACCCGAGACTTACAACCAGTTGCGCGAAATCACCACGCGTCTCGAAAAGCACTACCGCGACATGCAGGACTTCGAGTTCACCATCCAGGACGGCCGCTTGTACATGCTGCAGACCCGCAACGGTAAGCGCACCGGGCGCGCGGCTGTTCGCGTCGCCATCCAGATGGTGGAAGAAGGCTTGATCAGCAAGGAAGAAGCCATCTTCCGCGTTGAGCCCAATCAGTTATATGACTTCCTCGTTCCTAGCCTTGCGGAAAAAGGAGTGGACGTCGAAGTGCTCGCCACTGGCCTGCCGGCGTCGCCGGGCGCGGCTGTCGGACAGATCGTCTTCACCGCCGAAGAAGCGGTTGAGAAGTACCAGAAGGACAAGCACGCGAAGATCATCCTCGTCCGCAGCGAAACCACTCCCGAAGACATCGGCGGCATGGAAGTCGCAGCCGGAATTCTCACCTCACGTGGTGGTATGACCAGCCACGCCGCGGTTGTCACCCGCGGCATGGGCAAGTGCTGTGTTGCCGGAGCCGGTGATATCGATGTCGATGAGAAATCCCGCGAGATGCGCGTGAAGGGTAAAGTGCTCAAGGGCGGCGATTGGATTTCGCTCGACGGCACCACCGGCCGCGTCATCAACGGCAAGCTCAACACCGTGGCGGCCCGTCCTGACGATCCCGAATTGGTCAAGCTGATGAAGTGGGCAGAGCCGTTCCGCCGCATGGGTGTTCGCGCCAATGCTGACATTCCTCGCGATGCCCTGCAGGCCCGTGCTTTCGGCGCCGAAGGCATTGGACTCTGCCGCACCGAGCACATGTTCTTCGCCGAGGACCGTCTGCCGCACATGCGTTCGATGATTCTCGCCACCACCGAGAAGGACCGCCGCATAGCGCTGAAGAAACTCCTGCCCATGCAGCGTGCCGATTTCGTCGGCGTCTTCCGCGCCATGGACGGATTCCCTGTGACCATCCGCACGCTCGATCCTCCGCTGCACGAATTCTTGCCGCGGCGCGAAGACCTCATGGTCGAGATTGCCAAGCTGGAACTCACCAAGCCCAAGTCGCCCAAGCTGAAAGAGTTGCGCAACTTGCTGAACCGCGTCGAGCAGTTGCACGAAGTCAACCCCATGCTTGGACTACGTGGCTGCCGTCTCGGCATCACCTATCCGGAAATCACCGAGATGCAGGCGCGCGCCATCTTCGAGGCCGCCGTTAAGGTCGCGAAGGAAGGCGTGAAGGTGAAGCCCGAAGTCATGATCCCGCTGACGGGAGGCCTGAAAGAAATGGCCAACCAGGCAGCCATCGTGCGTCGTGTGGCAGATGAGGTTTTCGCCGAGAAGGAGTTCAAGGTCGAATACCTCGTTGGCACTATGATCGAGTTACCGCGTGCGGCTCTGATGGCCGATGAGATCGCCCAGGAGGCCGAGTTCTTTAGCTTCGGCACCAACGATCTCACCCAGACCACCTTTGGATTCTCGCGCGACGACGTGGGCAGGATTCTGACGGCCTATCTGGCCGAGGGCATCCTGAAGCAGGATCCGTTCGCCACTCTCGATCAGCAAGGTGTAGGTCAGCTAATCAAGATGGCGGTGGAAAAGGGTCGTGCAACTCGGCCGACGATCAAGATCGGCATCTGCGGCGAACATGGTGGCGACCCTTCGTCCGTCGAGTTCTGCGCGCAGAACGGCTTCAACTACGTGTCCTGCTCGCCGTTCCGCGTGCTGACTGCCCGTCTGGCAGCAGCGCAGGCCGGCGCCAGCGCAGAGTTGAAGATCGAGGGCGGACGCACCAAATAGTTGTTTTGAAAAGGCATGGCTTCAGCCGTGCCTGGGATCAACAAAGAACTGGGTGCCTCACTCAAGCCGCAGTTGCTTGAGTGGGGTTTTTCGTCGGGATCAACTATCACTCAGGGTGTGACCTACAAAACCAATTACTAATTACCAATTTCCTAGTGTGTCTGTTGCAACTGTGCGATTAACTTCTGCGCAAGGTTGCTTTCCGATTCCGACCACAACACGCGTCCTGACAATCCGCAATTGTTTTGCACCGCGAGTGTGAACGCGATCAGCTTGGCTACATTGAAGCGCACATGTTCTTCGTTCATGGCCGACAGTTCCAGTCCTTCGAACAGAAACGGCGTGTCCAGCCCGAAGTCGACCTCGACGTGTCCATCGTCGGTGTAGATACCTTCGTCGAACTGCACTCCATGCACGATGAAGCGCACCGCGACCGGGCGCTGCGTCCACGCTTCTCCTGTCTCTTCGCCATTCGGCACCCACAAATCCCAGAATGCTTCGAACACAAATCCGAAATCGTCGTGCGCAAATTCATCCGCAATCTCCGCCGCTTCCTCAGGGGAGATGCCAGGATTAAATCGCCGCTCCAACACCGTCGGCTCCGACCATGCGACCGGATGCACCGACAGGTACGTGATGCCTTCGCGCACCTCGGAGTAGAGGAATTGCCGCATCACCGAAACGGCACGAACCAACATCTCCGCTTCGTGGAAGCTAGGAAACCACAGGCTCAGATTGAGGGAGTCAGCCATCGCCGTATTGTAACGCTTGGTTTAACCACGGAGGCACGGAGAACACCGAGGAGAGATTAATTCCAAAAACCTCTGTGCCTCTGTGTCTCTGTGGTGGGTTCTCCAACGCGCGATCTACACTTCCGCCTTCAGCCGTGCCGCAAATTTCTCCCGCACCTTCTTCACTTTCGGCGCCACCGTGAACATGCAATACGGCTGCATGGGATGGTTCTTGAAGTAGTCCTGGTGATAATCCTCCGCGACGTAAAACGTCTGCGCCGGCTCCACCGCGGTCACAATCGGATTGGGAAACACCTTGTCCCGCGCCCACTCCGCGATCACGTCTTGCGCCGTCTTCTTCTGCGACTCATCGAGGTAGAAAATCACCGATCGATACTGCTCGCCCACATCGTTGCCTTGGCGATTCAGTGTGGTCGGATCATGCACTGTGAAGAACACGTCCAGCAGGTCGTGATAGCTGATCATCGCCGGATCGAACGTGATCTCCGCCACCTCGACGTGTCCGGTGACCCCAGTGCACACCTGCTCATAGGTTGGATTTGGCCGCCGTCCGCCCATGTAGCCCGAATGCACCGACTCCACGCCTTCCAGTTGCACAAATGTGGCTTCGACGCACCAGAAGCATCCCCCGCCCAGTATTGCTTTCTCAGTAGCCATAATGATTTGGATGCACAATTTAACGAAAATGTTCATCCATCAACGGACGAATCGGGTCAGCTAATCGCTTGCGGCCGATCACCCTTTACCAGTCACCAGTTACTTCTTCTGATACACCCTTACATAATCCACCAGCATCTGCTGCGGGAATTGAGTCGTCGCATCGGGATTCCCGGGCCAGTCGCCCCCCACCGCCAGATTCAGCAGCATGAAGAACGGTTGGCCATCAAAAGGCCACGATGTCGGCAGCGGCGAACCTGCTCGCGTGTCCGTCGCGTAAAGGTTGCCGTCAACATAAAGGCGAATCTGCTGCGACTCCCACTCGACGGCAAACACGTGAAAATCGTCAGCGAAAACACCGCCGTTTGGTAGCGTGTATGCAGCCGTGTACCCTTCGGGCAGATACCCAGGTGCGTGCAGCGTACCGTGTACGATTGACGGCTCCTTCCCGATATTCTCCATAATGTCGGTCTCGCCGCATGCCGGCCAACCTGCCGTATCGATGTTGTTGCCCAGCATCCAGAATGCCGGCCACATGCCTTGCCCCCGCGGAACCTTGATTCGCGCCTCGAACCGTCCGTATTGCTGCGAGAACAATCCCTCCGTCTGCATGCGCGCCGAAGTGTAGTGACGCGCGATACCGTCACTGCCCGTATAGTCCTCTTTGATCGCAGTTATGACGAGGTTGCCGCCTGAGACTTGAATGTTCGCCGGACGCGCGGTATAGGACTCCAGTTCGTTGTTGCCCCATCCGCCGCCACCCGTCTGGATGGCCCACTTCGTCGCGTCAGGAGTCGATCCATCTGCCCCGCTGAATTCGTCAGCCCACACCAGTTGATAACTAGGAGTTGCAGGCGGCGTTGCCGTCTGTGTCGCTTGCCCGCCACACGACACGGCCGTCAACATCGTCAGAACAGAAATCGCAATCGTACTGAAAATAGCCCGGTACTCGTAAGTATTCATGGTTGCCTCGGAGAGTAGATCAGGAGGATTCTAGAACAGTGCAGAGATGCGTCGATGTCATACCACAGACTGGCACCGCATGGGCCGTTGTATGGGACTTTCGATTTCGCGTTCAATATTTCTATAACTGGTCTCATAGATGTGATTTGAAAGGGCACGGCTTCAGCCGTGCCGCTCCGGGCACCGTAAACAAAGGGCCTTAGCCCCTGTGGGAAATCGAATTCCCTTCCGCTCATCATTCATGAGACCGCTTCCAGCCACGCAGGCACATGACGATTACCGGGATGTCGCCGAGATTATTGTGATGGCATTGAATTCAAAAACTCAGTATCTCAGTGCCTCTGTGGTGAATGACTCTCGACCTACAGCCCCACCTCGATCCTCGACCGCGGATCTAGGTAGTCGCGCAGTCCGTCGCCAATGAAGTTGAACGACAGCACTGCCAGCATCACCGCGGCAGCAGGGAACAGCACCAGGTGCGGCGCGTCGAAAAGATGCGAGCGAGCGTCGTTGAGCATTGCTCCCCAAGTCGCCGTCGGAGGTGGCACTCCCAGCCCCAGGAAACTCATCGTTGCTTCTGCCAGGATCGCCCCCGCCATTCCGATCGCCGCCTGCACGATCACCGGCTGAATAATATTCGGCAGGATGTGTCGCACAATAATCCGCGAGTCGCTTGCGCCCAGCGCCCGCGCCGCTTCCACGAATTCCCGCTCCCGCACCGCCAGCACCTGCGCCCGCACCAGTCGGGCGTAACCCACCCATCCGCCAATCGAGAGCGCCAGCACCAGGTTGAACAGTCCTGGACCGAGAAACGCCACGAAGGCAATCGCCAGCAGGATTCCCGGAAACGACATGAACGCGTTCATCACGACTACGTTGAGAAAGCGGTCGATAAAGCCGCCGTAATACCCGGCAATCGATCCGAAGATCAGCCCCAGCGTCAGCGAAGCAGCCACTACGCAACTGCCCACCAGCATCGAGACGCGGGCTCCATAGATCACGCGCGACAGAATATCGCGGCCCAGCTCGTCCGTCCCGAACCAGTGTGCAGCCGACGGACCCATCAATCGCGACGGCAAGTCGATGTAATAAGGGTCTTGCGGGGCGATCCAGGGTGCAAATAGCGCGCACGTTACGAACATCACGATCAGCACCGCCCCAGCTGTGGCCAGCAGGTTATGGCGCGCGATGCGCTGTAGGGAACCAACTTGAACGGCCGATGCCATGCAGCGCCATCTTAAATCACGGCGCCGTGGTAGGCGGCACTGTGTTCCCGAAGTTGCTACAAAACTTCGCTACAAAACAATGCGGCGCTGGATGAATTCCAACGCCGCAATCCCGACCAAATCAAAACGCAGCTACCGCAGGGTGATGTCGCGCAGCAGGTAGCTGTCCACGACGTGCGCATTCTCAACCCGCTTGTCGATGACTTTCTGCTCTGCAGCCTGATCGCCGTAGTGTTTCATGCGAAGGTCGTACAGCTTATCGGGCAGGCCATCCAGAGCCGCCATGTTCTTATACGTGAGCGAATAGCCTAAGTCCCAGTCGCCCTCCCCGGAGCTAGTTTGATTCAGGAACATCTGGTAGCCCGTAATCAGCCCGGCAGCTTTCTGCGCCTCCCAGAGCGGGACCACATTCTTCTTGAAATCGGCCATCAACGCATCGAAGTGGCCGGGGGTGAGTTTTAGGAGCACAACACGCTCCACTGGGCCCTGGTTGTAAGGAACCTGCGCGGTCACTGCGGTGACCGCCGCGAACGACAGACACAACACAGCAATTGCAAGACGCACAGCTCGCTTCATCTAGAACGCTCCTCAGAGGTGGTATTTGTAGTCCTGCGAGTGTGAATCAGAATCAATAATTCGCCTAGACCACTAACGTCAAAACGCAACCGGCACTAACGGGGCATCTCCACCGAGTCGCCTCTGAACGGGTTGTGCACTATACTGCTTCGTTGCGTTCCGCGGAGTTCTTGGAGCTACTGCCCGGCCGCCTCGAACGTGCGTTCTTGGGCCATCGTCCATGCTGCCTTTCAAACTGGTCTACAGCGAAATGTACTTCCTGCCGATTGGCGAGCACGTCTTTCGCGCTGACAAATACCGACTCATCCGCGATCGCCTTTTCGCCCACGGCCTGGTCGACGAGTCCGATTTCATTGCACCACAGCCCGCCTCCGAATCCGACGTGATGCTCGTCCACTCTCCGCACTACGTCAACAAACTCATGGAAGGCAGCCTTTCCGCACGCGAAGAGTTGGAGATGGAGATCCCGTACTCGCCGCAGGTAGTTGACACCTTCATGATCCACACCGGAGGTTCGATCCTCGCCGCTGAGTGCGCTCTCGCCGACGGCGTGTGCATCAATGTCGGAGGCGGTTTTCATCACGCCTTTCCCGACCACGGGGAAGGATTCTGCATGCTGCACGACTTCGCCATTGCCATCCGCAGTCTGCAAAAGCGGAAGCTCATTCAAAGCGCTATGACGGTGGACTGCGATGTTCATCAGGGCAATGGCACCGCCACCATCTTTGGAGGAGCACGCTCCCAAGCCGCGGACTTGCCGTCTGCCCATCTGGGTTCAGTACCTCGACTAGCGGGCGGCAGCATGGTGTACGGGAACTCGAAAGACGTCTTCACCATCTCGCTGCATCAGGAAAACAACTACCCGATGATCAAGCCGCCGTCGTCCATCGACGTGAACTTGCCCGATGGATGCGATGACACAAACTATCTGGCCTGGCTCGACAATGCACTCAGCTCCGGCCTGCGCCAGTTCCAGCCCAACCTCATCTGTTACGTGGCCGGCGCCGATCCTTTCCGCGAAGATCAGCTTGGTGGACTGAACCTGACCATCGAAGGGCTCAAGCAGCGCGACGAACTCGTCTTCCGCGCCGCCCGCGCCCGCGACATCCCCGTGATGGTGACTCTCGCTGGTGGATATGCCATCCGGGTCGAAGACACGGTCGCCATCCACGCCAATACGGTGATCGCCGCCGCCGAAGTCTTCCACACCTCAGCATCCCAATCCCCCCACTGACCTGATTCCAGCATCAATCTCATGAATTAGTTTTGAAGGGGCTCGGCTTCGGCCGTGCCGAACAAGCGTTCCATTGCTCGTCATCCCGAGCGGGCCAATCGGGATCCCCACGGAGCGCCGCACTTGCGCTTCGTGGGGTGAAGTTAGCCCGCGAGGAATCTGCTTCTCTTCTTTTGGCCCGCCCACTCATTGGGGTCTCTTTTGCGTGATATCCTGATATTTCGCGGCGAAAACTGCGCCGCCACGCCCATCGATTTGGATCCCAATCATGTTTGAGAATCTTACAGATAAGCTCCAGCGTGCCTTCAAGAACCTGCGCGGACAGGGCACCCTGACCGAAGAGAACATCGGCGATGCGCTTAAAGAAATCCGCATGGCCCTGCTCGAAGCCGATGTGAATTTCAACGTCGTCAAGGAACTCATCGAGCACATTCGTGAAAAGGCCCTCGGCCAGGAAGTTATGACCTCGCTCTCCCCTTCCGAGCAGGTCATCAAAATCGTTCACAGCGAGCTCATCGCCATCCTCGGCAAAGACACTGCCAAGCTGAAATTCTCGTCGCAGCCGCCAACCGTCGTCCTCATGGCGGGGCTGCAGGGATCCGGCAAAACTACCACCTCGGGAAAGCTGGCGCACTGGCTCAAGCAGGGTGGACACCGTCCCATGCTCGTTTCGGTTGACGTCTACCGTCCCGCGGCACGCGAGCAGCTTAAAGTCGTTGCCCATGCCGTTAAGGCCCATCTATACGAAGGAGAGGTTGGCGAGGCCAACACCGCCAACGTCGAGCGCCTGGTGAAGGAAGCCCGCCGCGACGCCATCAGCAACGGTTGCGACGTGCTCATCGTCGATACCGCCGGCCGCCTGCACATCGACGAACTCCTGATGGAAGAGATGCAGTCGCTGAAGAAGATCCTCAATCCGCAGGAAATCCTCTTCGTCGCCGACGCCATGACCGGACAGGACGCCGTTCGCTCCGCCGACGAGTTTCACAAGAAGCTCACGCTCACCGGTGTGGTGCTCACCAAGATGGACGGTGACGCCCGCGGTGGCGCAGCCCTCTCCATTCGCCATGTCACCGGACAGCCCATCAAGTTCATCGGCGTCGGCGAAAAGTACGAAGCGCTCGAGCCTTTCCATCCCGACCGCATCGTCGGACGCATCCTCGGCATGGGCGACATCCTCTCGCTCATCGAAAAGGCCGACGCCACCCTCGACAAAAAGAAGTCCGAGGCCTTCGCTGCCAAGGCGATGAGCCACGAAGGCTTCTCGCTCGAAGATTTCCGCGATCAGTTACGCCAGGTGAAGAAGCTGGGCTCCATCAAAAGCATCATGGGCATGATGCCCAAAATCGGCCCCTTCGCCGACATGCAGAAGGCCGCCGACAACGTTGACGAGAAAGAACTCAACCGCGTCGAAGCCATCATCAACTCCATGACGCCCTACGAGCGCGAGCATCACGAATCCATCAACGGCAGCCGCCGCAAGCGCATCGCCCGCGGCTCCGGCACCAGCGTGCAGGAAGTCAACCATCTCCTCCGCCAGTACGCTCAAATGCGCAAGATGTTCAAAGGCATGGGCAAACCCAGCTTCGCCCGCCGCATGGCCGGCATGAAGTTGCCGGGAATGTAGAGCAAGTCGCCACACAGCCGCTGGCACACCCAATCAATGGCTGACATCTGAATGGTTGCGAGAAGCTCAATTCTCGCCAAGAGAGGCTCTACCTCCGAGTCACCCGGCGTCCGAACAGCATCATCTGGAGCGGCACAGCCGAGCACGTCCCCGGCTCACGGCGACTAATGATCTGGCGTGTTTCCGAGCCACAAACATAGCCAGCGCATTACCTTTGAAAGCCATTATCATCTGACGATGGCACGATTCATCCTTTGGCTGCTCTGCACGGCGCTTGTGCTGGTTAGTCAGGCGCAGGAAGCCAATCCCGGCAAGGTGATGAATCGAGCTGAGCTCGAGGCAGCCTTGAGCTTTGAGGCGCCTCCGGACGGCGGAGTACCTGGGGGATGGGGCGGCGGTCCGCCGGGAACGATCTTCGCGGACGACAAGGTCGTTCATGGCGGGCGGTGGTCGGCTCGAATCGAAAGGTACTCCGACAGTCCCGGCGACTTCTCCACTATTACCAAGGCCATTCCCATGGACTTTTCAGGTGTCACAGTTGAGTTGCGGGGATTCCTGCGCACTGAAGATGTGAGCGATTCCGCTGGCTTATGGATGCGCGAGGACGGTGAGACACCCGGCCTTGCCTTCGTCAACATGGAGGACCAGCAATTGAAGGGAACCACAGCGTGGAAGGAGTACTCCATCACGCTGCGTGTCGTGCCTGAGGCAAAGCGACTCTACTTTGGTGTGCTCGTCGCCGGGACTGGAAAAGCGTGGGCGGACGACTTACAGCTGCTGGTTGACGGCAAACCGGTTTGGGAAGCGCCTAAGGCGGAGCCGCCAAAAACGGTGCTCGATCGAGATCACGAGTTCGACGGCGGCTCGGGGATCAGCGTCGATGCACTTACGCAAGTTCAGATAGAGAGCCTGGCGACTCTAGGCAAAGTCTGGGGATTCCTGAAGTACTATCATCCCCGGGTCACGTCCGGCGAGCGCCACTGGGACTATGAGCTTTTCCGCGTCCTGCCCGCGATCCTCGCCGCGCGAGATCATGCGGCTGCGAACACCGCCCTCCAGGGTTGGATTGCAGCTGTGGGCGGCGTCAGCCCTTGCAATCCTTGCGCCAAGTTGGACGAAGCCGATCTTCAGTTCCGGCCAGATTTGGATTGGATCGCGAACGAGAAGTTGTTGGGAGACGATCTCAGCCGGACCCTGCGATCGATCCGCGAAAATCGCCTGTCGATCAAGCAGTTCTACGTCTCCAAGGTGTATGGGGTCGCCAATCCTGTGTTCGACCACGAACCTGGTTACCCGAATCTCAAATTTCCCGACGTTGGATTTCAACTTCTGAGTCTTTATCGGTTCTGGAACATTATCGAATACTGGTCTCCCAATCGCGACTTGACGGCAGAGGATTGGAACCATGTGTTGACGGCGTTCATACCCCGAATCGCGCTAGCGAAGACTGGCGAATCCTACCGGCAGGAAATGCTGGCGCTGATCGCCGAGGCCCGCGATGGTCACGCTTACCTGGTGGGCGCGCTCGATGTGCAGCCGCCGCTGGGCAAGTGCCAACTTCCAGTCAATGTGCGCTTCGTTGACGGGCTCGCGGCGATAATCGGATTTTCTTCTACCGATCCCAACAGCCTCACAGAATTGAAAATTGGCGATGTTATTACCGAACTCGATGGCATCCCGGTCAGCAAGCTCCTAGAGAGATGGAAGCCGTACTATTCAGCCTCCAACGACTCAGTGCGACTGTGGAGGATGGGACTGTCAATGACTCGGGGAGAGTGCGGCGAATCGAGCATCAGGATTCGTCGCGAGAGCCAGGAACTCACACTCAAGGTCCACCGAATACCGCCTGGCCGCCCGGATTCCCGGTCCGGGAGACACGACTTGCCGGGACCAGCCTTCCGCCTGCTCTCGAAAGACGTCGCCTATATCACGCTATCGTCAGTGAAGTCCGCGGACGCCGTTAGCTATGTCGAGCAGGCCGCCGGCACGAAGGGACTGGTCATCGACATCCGCAATTACCCTTCGGATTTTATGGTCTTTGCGCTGGGAACGCTCCTGGTCAACAGCGAAACCGCGTTTGCACGCTTTACTAACGGCGATCTGGCTAACCCGGGAGCCTTCTACTGGACAGAACCGATGACGCTGAGTCCACAACAGCCTCATTACGCGGGAAGAATCGTGATCCTGGTCGATGAAACGTCCATAAGCCAGGCTGAGTACACCAGCATGGCGTTTCGGGCGGCACCTGGGGCGATTGTCGTGGGCAGCACGACCGCCGGGGCGGACGGCAACGTATCATCTTTCGCTTTGCCCGGAGGTCTTCGTACGGGGATCAGTGGCATCGGAGTGTTCTATCCCGACAAGAGGCCAACTCAGGGCGTTGGGATCGTCCCCAATGTGGAGGTTAGACCGACG
>Ga0208478_1000013_pt1 | contig 85559 bp, 48 predicted proteins | sample NGESurdeep072012_5_FD_184462 | JGI IMG/M metagenome (GOLD analysis project Ga0208478, IMG submission 184462) | Arctic peat soil microbial communities from Barrow, Alaska - NGEE Surface sample 415-2 deep-072012 (SPAdes) | ecosystem: Environmental > Terrestrial > Soil > Wetlands > Peat ...
GCTTCACGATCAATATCCATGGGCCTTTGGACGCAGTTTGCGAAGGGCTCCAACTTTCGAAACTTGGACCCTGTTTGGTTCCGGCTGCGCCGGGTTAGGAAGAAACTGGTTCTGACAGTGAAGTAGATCGCGGGACGGCGGCCACCGGTCGCGACCGCTATCAACCGTCAGTTGCTTCCCGCTGACACCTGCGCCTCGCGCGGCGCGAACGCGTCGGTTAACGAGATCACCTTCATGTTCGCTTTCAAGTCGTCGAGCGAGGCTACACTGGCAATGGTCAGGTCGACGGCTTGGCCGGGTAGCAGGTCGAAGTAATTGTCTGCCGGCTTCGCGTCCAAGTTGCCGAAGCTGACGTAAACACTCTTGGCCAGCACCGGAGAGGCCAGGTGCAGGACATAGGACTCTCCCGGCTTGCTCGCCGTCAATTCGCTCGTGAGCTTTACCTGTGGCAGTTGCATGTCTTTCTTGGGAACGAAGAACAGCGTGTTGGTCGATATCGGCTTGTTATCAACCAGCAGGTCGGTCACGGCGAAGATCTTGCCGAGGTCGCAGTTTGGCAGGTTAGTGATATCGAGCATTGGCATAGTGAGATAAACCTTGCTGGCTAGCGGAGCCACCTGGACGGTCTGTGACTTGTCACTCAGCACTGCGCCGTCAAAGGTCAGGATGCGCACGCGCAGGGTCGCTACCAGCGGCGAGGTCTTGTCGGAGACGACATACACCGCGACGTTGCCGTCCTCCTGATGAGGGGAGACCAGCACCGGCGCGTAGAAGCGGCGAGCATAGTAGTGCAGGGCCTTCCAGCGTCCGTAATAGTCAAGGCTCGACCAGGAGGCGACCGGCCAGCAGTCGTTGAGCTGCCAATAGATCGACCCCATGGTGCGGGGACGATTGCGCCGCAGATGCTCGGCTCCGATCTTGATGCCTTCGGCCTGCAACACCTGGCTGGCGTAGAGGAACGACGCGAAGTCTTTAGGCTGGGGATAGTCGCGCAGCATGTAGTCGCGGATGATGGCATTACCGGCCGCGTTCTTCTGGTGAGCGAGCATCACCGGAGTGAAGATGTTCATGCGGTCTTCCGGAATTGTGAAGGTTTCCACCGTACGCATTTCAGGGAACGATTGGAATCCGTATTCAGTCATGAAGCGCGGATTGTGTTTCTCGTAGTCGGTGAAGGGAACGCGGCCATGCCACACCGACCAGTCATGCATGTCGCCGGATTGGTATTTGTCGGTGAGTTCCTCGTAGTCGGCGCTGGGAGAGCTGGGCCAGTAGGGCGTTTCGGGCGCCAGGCGGTTGACCGCCGCAGCCAGGATGCCGCTGAAGGTGGAAACGTAGTCCTGCCACATCTGGAAGCGGACTTCAGGATTCAGTTTGTCGCGATCTTTCCAGGCGAGAGCGACTTCGGTCTCATTGTTGCCGCACCAGATGACGATACTGGGATGGTCGCGCAATCGTCGAACTTGCTGCTCGGCTTCCTTCGTAACGTTCAGCTTCCAGTCATAGGTGCCGGGCTGCCAATCATTGCCGAACATGAAGTCCTGCCAGATCATGATTCCAAGCTCATCGCACAGGTCGTAGAACTCGTCGGTCTCATAGTAGCCTCCGCCCCAGTGGCGGATCATGTTCATGTTGGCGTCCACCGCCGATTGCAGCACCTGGCGGTATCGCTGCGTGGTGACACGGGTGGGAAAGCTATCGAACGGGATGACGTCCGCACCTTTGCCAAACACCGGAATCCCATTGACGACGAGCTCAAACGAGCGTCCCCACTGGTCAGGCTCGCGGCGCAGCACGATCGAGCGCAGACCGGTCCTGGCGGTAGCGTCATCTAAAAGCTGCTTACCCGTCTTGAGTTGAATTTGAAATTTGTAAATTGGCTGAGCCCCGTATCCGGCGGGATACCAAAGCTGCGGATTGCTGATGTCGATCGGCAGCGTGACGTGATTCACTCCAGGCTGGAGCTCGACAGTGCGGGTTGCGTCAGCGTGTTTTGCCGATGCGCCGTATTCCACGGAGATTGTCGAGCTTCCGGCTTCCGAAGCGGTGACTTCGACCTCTGCGAGCAGATGCGCGACTGTGCTGCTGACATCGAGCTGGCGAATGTGGACATTGGAGATGCGCGCCGTGTCCCATGCTTCAAGCCTCGCGGGACGCCAGATGCCGCTGGTAACAAAGCGCGGTCCCCAATCCCACCCGTACTCATACGCGGCTTTGCGGATGTAGGTCTTGGGTTCGGTGCGAGTTTTCTCGCGCCACGGGTCGTTAGCTGCGATTTCGGATGCGGCCTTGATCGGCGAGGGAAAGACAACGCGCAGGGTATTCGCGCCGGGCTTGAGGTCGGCCTTCACGTTTACGCGCCACTGGCGAAACATGTTGTCAGCGGTCAGGACGAGCTTGTCGTTGAGATACACCTTCGAATAGGCATCGAGTCCTTCGAACACCAGATCAACATTCTTCTGCCCGAGCAATGCAGGAGTTGCCTGCACGGTAGTGCGGTACTCCCAGTCGGCGTTCTCAATCCATTGCAGTTTGGCTTCGTTGTCGCGGTAGAACGGGTCGGGAATTAACTTGTTGCGCAACAGATCGAGATGCACACTTCCCGGAACCACTGCTGGACGCCACAGTGCAGTGTCATTAGTAGAGGCGCTGGGCGCCTGGTCCGGAGTCGCAGCAGGGACCTGGCGGAATTCCCATCCCGAGGTGAGCGGCAGAACTAGTTTCTGGATAGGAGCGGCTGAGGCAAAAGAAATGAGACAAAGGATGATGGCGACGAGCAAGGTATGAAGGCGGAGATTTCGAGACAAGGGTGCAACTCCTATTCGGTATGAGCGAAAAGTGGTACAGCGCGAGTCGCCAAATAGTAACAAGGAAGCGTGTCGGTGGCCGTGATTTGTTGAGGAGCGTGAGGAAAAGAGGGGCAGAATTGTGGCGAAACCCGCTGCCCACTGCCTGTGCGGGGCGATTACAGCCAAAGTAGCAGATGGCCGCTATTTCAATGTTTTAGGCGCAAGTGATACTCTGTTTTCACGCGAAGCGACCACAGGTTTCCCGTACAATTGTGCTTCGAGGCGAATCGGTCCCCCGGATGCGGGCGAGCGGACGGGCTCGAAGCGCCGTGTAGTCGCGATGATGTAGCGGTCCGGAGCAAGCGGGCCGACCGGTCCTGCCGGCGGTGTCCTCGCAACGACAATACTCTGGAGTTGCAGCACATTCGTCATCCTGTTCTTTGTGGGTGAAGGCATCGGGTTGCGAGCGCGTGCTCGGTAATGGAATAACAGTGGCAGCAACATTCATATATTCATACGGTCCTCATAGAAAGAAGCAGTCGTGATGTCATCCAACGGTTTTCATAATCGTCCCTCACGCTTCGGGAACCTGCGTTCGCTATTCAGCATGTTTTCGAGCGATCTGGCCATCGATCTGGGAACGGCCAATACCTTGGTGTACGCCCGCGGCAAGGGCATCGTAGTCAACGAGCCGTCGATCGTCGCAATCAACAAGAATACCGGAGAAGTGGAAGCGGTGGGCAAAGAGGCCAAGGAAATGCTTGGCCGCACCCCCGGCAACATCGTCGCCATCAAGCCCATGAAAGATGGTGTGATCGCGGACTTCAAAGTCACCGAGAAGATGTTGAACTACTTCATCCAGAAAGCGCACAACCGCAAGATGCTGGTGCATCCGCGCATCGTGATTGGGGTGCCGTCAGAGATCACGCAGGTGGAAAAGCGCGCGGTCATGGATTCCGCCTACCGCGCCAAGGCCAGCGAAGTGCATTTGGTCGAACAGGCCATGGTGGCGGCCATCGGCGCGGGGCTGCCGATCACCGAGCCCAGCGGCAACATGGTGGTTGACATCGGTGGCGGCACCACTGACATCGCGGTGATTTCGCTGAGTGGCATCGTGTATTCTCGCTCCGTCCGCATGGCGGGCAACCAGATGGACGAAGCCATCATGAATTTCATGAAGCGCAAGTACAACCTGCTGATTGGCGAGCGCACAGCCGAACAGATCAAGCTGGAGATTGGCTCTGCTTATCCGCTGGAAAAGCCGCTGACCATGGAAATCAAAGGCCGCAACCTGATTGAGGGCGTGCCCAAGACAATCACCATCGACGACAGCGAAATCCGCGAAGCAGTCAGCGAATGTGTTTCGACCATCATGAACGCCATTCGCGTGGCGCTGGAGCGTACGCCTCCCGAGTTGTCGGCCGATATCAGCGACCGCGGCATCGTGTTAACAGGCGGCGGCGCGTTGTTGAAGAACCTCGACAAGCGTATTCGCGAGGAAACTGGCTTGCCGGTTTCGATTGCCGACGATCCGCTGTGCAGCGTTGTGCTGGGCACGGGAAAAATGTTGAGCGACTTCAAGCTGTTGCGCAAGATTTCGATCGACTAGGGACAGTTGTCAGTTGCCGGTGGTCAGTTGTCAGTTCACCCGTCGAGTCGGCGCTTCTTGAACCGGTTGCCAACCCGTGATAGGTTACATGTAACCAGGGTGAATGGTTGTGGCAACCCCGACTTCGACAAGTTCGTCTCGCGAGAAGGTTCGTGCGCATCGTGAGCGCCTACGCCAGCAAGGGCTGCGGCCTATCCAGATTTGGGTGCCCGACGTGAGCTCACTGGCCTTCGCGAAGGAGGCACACCGCCAGTCACGCGCCGTTGCCCGCAGTGCCCAGGAGAGGGAAGATCAGGACTTTATTGACTCGATCTCCGTTTGGGACGATAAGTGAAGCGCGGCGAGATTTGGACCGTTGCGGGTGGCAAGGACCATACGGGGAAACCGCGTCCAGCGGTAATCGTTCAGGATGATCGATTCGATGCCACAAAATCCATTACGATCTGCCCTTTCACCACGAACCCAGCTGAGGCGCCACTGTTTCGTCTCATCGTTCAGCCAGACGTGGGAAATGGTCTGCGTGCTGTTTGCCGACTGATGGTAGATAAGATCACGAGCGTTCAGAAGTCGAAGCTTCGGGAGAAGATTGGACGTCTGGCGGATCCTGATATGTTACGGCTCAATCGCGCGATTCTGGTTTTCCTCGGCATAGCGGCGCCGGCGAATAAGTAGCTGGTTACGCGGCGGACACTTACTATGCGTGCCGCCTTGCTACACTCCCACCTGTTCAGGTGCGACAATGATTCACACGCCGGCTTGCGGGTGCCGGTCCCGTTATGGACACAATTCTCGGCCGCTATAAGAACCTCATCGTGCTTGCGGCCATCTTGTTCGCCCAGATCATCGCGCTTGCAATGCAGGTGCGAAGTCCGGCGGCAGAGGGCGAAACCCGCCTGATCCGCGTTTGGGCGACAGCCGCCGTGACTCCCTTTGAAAAAGCCGTAGTGCATACCCAGAAGTGGGCCCACGACAAATGGGATGGCTATCTATACCTGCGCCATGTGGATAAAGAGAACCAGGAATTACGGGCCGAAATCGACCGCATGAAGCTGGAGCAGGCTCGGCTGGCGGAAGACGCCAACATGGCGCGCCGCATCCAGACGTTGCTGGCCTTCAAGGAGCAATACGTTGAGAGCACGATCGCGGCGCAGGTGATTGGCACCAGCGGCAGCGAGCAGTCCCGCGTTCTGTTCATAGACAAAGGCTCGAATGACGGCGTCAAAGCTGACATGGCGGTAATTACGCCAACCGGAGTCGTAGGCAAGATTGTGCAGGTGTTTCCCGGATCGTCGCAGGTATTGCCCATCAACGATCAATTGAGCGGCGTTGGCGCGGCCTTGAAGGCCATGCGTTTGCAGGGAATTCTGAAGGGCGCTCCCAACGGCACCACCACGCTGCAGTACATCATGAGCGATGAGCCCGTGAAGCCGGGCGAAGAAGTCATCACCAGCGGTGGCGACCGCATTTTCCCTAAAGGGCTACCCATCGGGACCGTGGCGTCTGTCGAGCCCGGAAAAGATTTGTTCCTGAACATTCGCGTAATTCCGTCAGCCCGCCTCGACCGGCTGGAAGAAGTGCTGGTCGTGACAAAGATTCAGGAGAAGCTCCCAGACGCAAAAGATCTGGGACCGATTCGCGCTTCTGACATCCTGAGTGAGCGGTTGCCCGGAGTGCCGGCTACGCAGACCGTCGATGCTGCGGGGAACGCAGCGGGGACTGCAGGTGGCGCTGGCAATCCAGATCAAGCGAACGTTCCAGCAGGCGCAACGGCTGTGAAGCCCGGGACCGCGACCAGCCCTATTACAACACCCGCAACCAGGCCCAATACTGGCAACACCACCACCGCGCCGAGAATTAGCGTCGGCGCTGGCGCCGTGACCGGGGCTACGACACCCAAGCCAGCGCGCAAGCCGCCCGCCACGGTGGCTCCCGACGCCCGCCCGACGCATCCAGCAAATTCGCCCAGCACCCAGGAGAATCCGCCACGATGAGCACACGATCGATGCCATTTCGCGGAAGCTTCACCTCGCGGGAGCAAGTTTCGGTCTATGAGTTCAGTTGGCTCGCCACCGTCCTGATTCCGCTGGCGGCCATTTTCATACAGGCGTTTCTGCCGACGAAGATCCGCTGGCTGCCGATCATCGATCTGCCGATGATGGTGGTGATCTTCTTTGCTGTGGCGCGGCGCAACCCGATCAGCGGCTGCGTTACGGGCGCGATTATCGGCCTGCTGCAGGACCTGCTGGGCGGCCCGACCCATCCCATCGGGATGTACGGCATCGCCAACACCATCATCGGATACATGGCCTCGTCACTCGGGGTGAAGATCGACATTGAGAACCCGGGATCGCGCTTCCTGATCATCTACGGCTTTTTTGTCATTCACCAGGCGCTGTACTACGGAGTGGGACATGGGCTGCTGCGACAGTCGCTGCAGTGGAGCTGGAGCCATGTCGCTATTTCCGCACTGGCCAATGCCGTGGTGGGGGTTTTCGTCTTCAATCTACTGGACCGCTTCAAACAACGATGAACTTTGACGTCACGGACCAAGGAGTCCGCTTTCCGGCGCAGACAAAATGACGCTTGACTTGCCGCTTCCGAGGCTTCCACGTACCGGATCTACGCGGCTTTATTTCGAAATCCCCGCGGCAGCGACTCGGATTAGAATAGATAAAGGGACGTGCGCCATTCCCGCCTGCTTGAGTGTTGACGAACCACAATTTGGCCTGCGCGTGCGCAACCGCTTAACTGCGAGCGGTGGAGTGTTGGCGGAACAAAGTTAGTTTCAGGACTTCGCAACGGTTGACGGGTCCCGATCGAGAGATGTAGTTACCGATGTTTGGTCGCGAGGAAAAGGTTTCACCATTCCGGCTGACAGCAGTGCAGTACGTGCTGCTGGCGATATTTTTGTTCCTCGCGTTCGGATTGTGGAGGCTGCAGGTCGCGCGCAGCGATTACTACAGCTCGCTGGCCGAACAGAACCGCATCAAGCAAGTCCCCATCCTGGCGCCCCGCGGCAAGCTGCTGGACCGCGAAGGCCGCATCATCGTTGACAATTACCCATCGTTCTCCGTGCTGCTGCTGCGCGATCAAAACCGCAATCTCGAGGTCGATGCGGAAGAGATTGCCGAGGGGCTGCACATTCCTCCTGACGAGCTGAGGGCTCGCCTGAAGCGCATGGCCGCCGTTCCGGGCTATCAGCCGCTGTTTCTGAAAGACGACATCACCCCCGACGAACTGGCGTTCATCGAGTCGCACCGCGCCGACCTGCCGGAACTCGACATCATCACCGTGCATCGCCGCTTGTACCCCAAGGGTGGCTTCATGGCGCATGTGATCGGCTACGTCGGGCAGGTGAGCGAAGAAATGCTGACCCAGCCGCAATGGGAACTCTATAACCCGGGCGACGTGGTTGGGATGTCGGGAGTCGAGCAGTACTACAACGATGTGTTGATGGGCAAGAACGGCTCGCGCCAGGTGCTGGTCAATAGCCGCGGCAAGGAAGTCGGCACCCTGAGCGATGTGCCGGCGGTTCCCGGCAAGCAACTCAAGCTCACCATCGATCTCGATCTGCAGATCGCCGCCGAGCAGGCGCTGGAAGGCAAGCCAGGAGCGATTGTGGCCATGGATCCGCGCACCGGAGAAATTCTGGCGATGGTCAGCCGTCCGGCGTTCGATCCCAACGCGTTCGCAGTGCGAGTGAGCCGCGAAGAGTGGAACCGCCTGATGACCGATCCTGGCAAACCGCTGCTCAACAAGGCCATCCAGGCACAGTTGGCTCCGGGCTCAGTGTTCAAGATCATCATGGCCACGGCCGGCGTGCAGGAAGGGATCGCACAAGACCTGGTGGTGAGCTGCGGCGGCGGCAAGAGCTTCTACGGTCGCTATTTTAAGTGCTGGATTGCCGCAAGGCACAGCACTCATGGCAGCGTGAACATCACCAAGGCGATTTACCAGTCTTGCGATTCGTACTTCTACACACTGGCGGAGAAGCTGGGTATCAGCCGCATCGCTAAGTACGCCACCATGCTCGGTCTGGGACAGAAGACCGGAGTCGATCTGCCCCAAGAGGTCTCCGGCGTGATGCCGTCGGAAGAGTGGAAGATCAAGAACTACAAGCAGAAGTGGTACGCTGGCGAAACGATTTCCGTGGGCATCGGGCAAGGCGCTGTGGCGACCACGCCAATTCAACTTGCCCGGGCGGCGGGCGCGATCACGACGGGTGGATCGCTGCGGCGTCCGCACATCGCGTTCCCCGAACAGTTTCCGCCGGAATTCAAGCAGGTAGCCAAGTACAACGACGAAACCAGGATTCCGATCGACGAGAAGAATTGGGTGACCATCACGGACGCGATGGCGCAAGTCGTGTCGGGGATAGGAACGGCAGGAAGGGCAGCGGTCCCGGGGATTGACATCGCTGGTAAGACGGGGAGCGCGCAGACGGTTTCCAACGACCTGAAGAAGAAGATGGGGGCCAGCGAGAAGGACCTTTACAAGGACAATGGGTGGTTCGTCGGGGTGAGCCCGCGGCGCAATCCCGAGATCGTAGTGGCGTGCCTGTTTGAGGGTGGCGAGCACGGAGCACTGGCGGCAGCGGTCGCGACCAAGGTAATCAAGGCTTACGTGGAGAAGCAGCGCAACCGGCAGACGCAGGTTGCGAAGGCTGCGGCTGGCAATCAGGCTGAGGTAGCGGCTGTCTGGCACGACGGTGACGCCAAGCCCGGCGACAATAAGTTGCAGGGCGGGCACTTCACGGTGCCACTGGATGCGAAGACGAAGCCGGTAGCTGCAGCTCCGGGTATGTCGCAGAGCGGCGGGTCCGCACCGGCGTCGGATTTACAGGCGACGGAATCGCACCGTGAGATGGCGAGCCCCGAACCGGAGACTCCGCCGCAAGCTCAGCCGACGCAGCCTCCGCTGCGGCAGGAGGTCGCGCCTGATGGTCAGCCTGCGACCGAGCCGATTCCCAAGAAACCGGCTGCCAAGCCCGCGATTGCGCCTGCTGCGACTGCGGTTCGAGGGGCCCAGCCATGAGCCGCTATGTTTCATATCGCGACTTCGACTGGGTCCTGCTGGCGCTGGTGTTGCTGATCTGTGCGCTGGGCGTGGTGGAGATTTACAGTGCGACGCTCAACACCAAGTTCATGGGCGTCCACATCAAGCAGATCTACTGGGTGCTGGGCGGCGTGGGCCTAATGTTTGCCATGAGCATCGTCAGCTATCAGGCATTGATAGAGCGTGTGCCCGTGTTCTACATCGTCTCGATCGCATCGTTGCTGGCGGTGGAGCTTTTCGGGCAGAAGTATCTTGGCGCACGCCGCTGGGTGAAACTTGGATCATTCCACTTCCAGCCGTCGGAGTGGGTGAAGCTGGTGTTGATCTTGGCGATGGCCAAATATTTTGCTGACAACAAGGGCGAGTGCGACGCGCAGGACATTGTGAAAGCCGGGGCCTTGGTGGGTATCCCAATGCTGATGGTACTGGCGCAACCCGACCTGGGGACCGCTTTGACCTATCTTCCCATCGCGATCATGGGCCTGTTCCTGGGTGGAATGAAGGCCAAGCACGGGCTGGTGATTGTACTGATTGCCACGCTGTTGGCTCCCGTCGCGTGGCACGTCCTCAAGCCTTACCAGCGCGACCGTCTGACCACGTTTATCGAGCCGGAAGCCGATCCCCAGCACAAGGGATACCAATTGATTCAGTCCCTGGTGGCGGTGGGGTCCGGGGGGATTTTCGGCAAGGGAACCGCCCAAGGCAGCCAGACACAGGGACAGTTCCTTCCGGTTCCCCATACCGACTTCATTTTCGCCGCCTATGCCGAGGAACACGGATTCATAGGCGCGATGGGCCTACTGCTGCTATACTTTATCGTGCTGATGCGTCTGATTCAGAACGCTCAGACGGCCCCTGACCGGGCTGGTGCCTTCGTGGTTATGGGCGTGGTGGCGGTTTTAGCCTTCCACATCCTGGTCAACGTAGGCATGGTGGTTGGATTCATGCCGGTCACGGGAATCCCCTTGCCGTTAATGAGTTACGGGGGATCGTCGGTATTGTTTATGTTCCTGGCGCTGGGGATCGTAATGAACGTCCGAATGCGCCGGTTTGTGAACTGAGGTAACCAAAGTTTTTGCTGTTCGTCAGATTACGCGCCAATGCGACGCGGGTCGGCAGCAACCGGTTTCACTCGCCGGGAAGACTTTCCGAAACAAGGATTCGGGTCTTCGAAGAGTGACCCAAAATTTTACGAACGCCCTCACGTACGAGGGCAGGTATCGGCCGCAAGTGAAAAAGGCCGGACAGGATTGCAGGTTAAGTCGTCAGAGGCGGGTAACGACCCCTTCCGCGGTCGGAAGGTGTGGTCACAAAGTTCCGACGGCTTTCCTAATTACGGTGCAGACGATTCCAAACATTGCTGGAGCCAACATCAGGCTGGGAACACGGCCGGGCGAGATCCCGTGCTCGTCCGCGGCCTGATCACCGTTGATTGCTTTCTTGTTCGCCTCCTGAGCGCGCGCGCCGGTCCACCGGAGCGTCCATGAACAAAGAACTTTACGTGTCCTCGACACCCCACGAAACCAAAGTGGCCTTGGTGGAGGACGATCAGCTCGCCGAGGTATTTTTCGAGCGGGACAACGAATACACCCTCGCAGGATCCATCTACAAAGGCCGGGTCACCCGCGTACTTCCGGGAATGCAATCCGCATTCGTCGAAATCGGGCTGGAGCGCGATGCCTTCCTTTACGTTTCTGATTTTCTCGAACTGAGCGACGACGAGGACTCCGAGGAGTTTGGGGAAATTCCCGCGCCGCACACTACGGTCAATATGAGCCAGCAGCCGCAGAATGTGGCAGCGCAGGCGGCGATTGCCGAACCTCCGGCCGACGAGGAGGCCGAATTCCTGGCGGCCGTGGACGGCGTCTCACCTGTGGAAACGGATGACGAAACTGAATCGGGTGAGAGCTCAGCTACTTCCGCCGAAGACGAGAAGTCCGGGGAAGGCGCCCGCCGCTGGCGTGGCCGCCGTCGTCGGGGAGGACGTCGCGGTGGTCGCGACGAGCGTCCTGAGCGCACGGAACCAAGGGTCGAAGCCGCTAAGGTAGAGGATCTGCCAGTCGAAGCGGTCGAGCTCGCAACCGATGCGCCAGTGGATCATCGTCCGGAACCGCGTTCGGACGCGCGCTACGAAGCGCGCCACGACAGTCGCTTCAGTTCGCGCGGGGAAAACCGTTCGCGTTCCGATTTCGGCCCGCCTCCGGGATACACGCCGATGGTAATGCCGGGAGAATCGATCTCCAAGTACCGCAACCTGCCTCAGCAGCCCGCTGCTGAAGCCGTCGGGGTGGCTGACGAAAGGGACGAGGCGAACCAGCAGGTAGAAGTTCTCGCGGCTGTGCCGGTTGAAGATTTCGTCGCACCCGTCGAAGCGCAGCACGTAGAAGGAGTGGCTTTCGAAGAAACCGAGGAAGTGGTCGAGCCGCGCGTCGAGCAACACGTATCTGCCGCCACAGAAGAAGAAGGCGAACAAGAAACTCTGTCGCCCGCACCGGAGCAGACGCATGCCACGTCGTTCGTGGTCTGCGACTCTGAGGTCCATCCCATCGATGTGCAGAACGTCGACGTGCAGAACAGTGGGGCGCGCGAAGAAGCCGCAGCGGTTTCGGTCAGCGATGCTCCGCAACCTCATTCGCACATCGAACCCTCCGAATACGGGACGATCGATATTGTGCCGGACGCGACCGAGGAAGAGCAGTTGCATCCGGATTCCCAGACCGAGTCGCAATTCACTTCCGGATTCCAGCAACACAGCGCGCCTTCCGAGGCACCTGAAGGACGCACGCTGGAGCACGAAACGCTGGAAGACGACGAGATGGAATTCCATCCCATGCCGGAGAACATCGAGGCGCTGAGCGAAGTGGCTGGCGATCTGGAACTGGAAATGGAGGAGGAGACACTCGACAGTAGCGATGGCTACTCCGACCGGTGGATTCCGAAGGTTGCTGACGTGGACGAAGATGAAGTCGTCGCCGCCGAGGAACGCGGCGAAACCCGGTATGCCGCAGGCGAAGAGGAAGGCGAAGAAGACGAAGAGGAAGCGACAGGGGAGGAAGAAACCAATGGCCGGGCAGAGTTAAGGGCAGCGCCTCCGACGGCCGGGTACCAGCAACGCCAGACGGAACGTCAGGGATTCAATCGCCGCAACGACCGGAGTCGCCGTGGAGGGGGACGACGCAACAATGTTCGCACGAGCCCACATTCGCACCGTCCACAGCCGCTGATCTCAGACCTGCTGAAGGAAGGGCAGGAAATCCTGGTACAGATCGCCAAGGAGCCAATTGGCAAGAAAGGCGCTCGCATCACCAGCCACATTGCGCTGCCGGGTCGGTTCCTTGTGTACATGCCGACGGTGAACCATGTGGGGGTGTCGCGCAAGATCAATTCCGAAGAAGAACGCCAGCGCCTGAAGCGCATCGTCACCAGCGAACGGGAGAATGGGCTCGGCGGCTTCATCGTTAGGACGGCTGCAGCCAACATCAAGGAAGACGAACTGCGCGCCGACATTCGCTTCCTGAAGCACCTTTGGGCGGAGATCAAGAGTCGCGCCGACAGCAGCAAGTCTCCTGCGCTGATCTATCACGACCTCAACCTGGTGGAGCGTGTGTTGCGCGACCAGGTGAACGCCGACTTCTCGCAGATCTGGGTGGACACCGAGGACGAGTACGAGCGCGTGGTGCGGTTTGCGCAGCGCTTCCAGCCCTCGCTGGTGAGGCGCATCAAGCTGTACACGAAGGCCGCTCCGATCTATGAGCACTTTGGCATCCAGGACGAGATCAACAACGCCCTGAAGTCGAAGGTGTGGCTGAAGAGCGGCGGGTCGATCGTGATCAACCAGACCGAAGCGCTGGTAGCGATTGACGTCAACACCGGCAAATTCGTCGGCAAGACGCAGCGGCTGGAAGACACCATTGTGAAGACGAACGTGGATGCCATCAAGGAGATCGTGCGGCAGATCCGGTTGCGCGACCTGGGCGGCATCATCGTGATCGACTTCATCGACATGGACGAGCGTAGGAACCGGCAGAAAGTGATGCAGGCGCTGGAAGAGGCACTGCGCTCCGATCGTGCGCCGTCGAAGGTGCTCCAGTTCAACGATTTTGGTCTGGTAGCAATCACGCGAAAGCGCGTCAAGCAGTCGTTGGAGCGGACGTTGGGCGAGCCCTGCCCCTATTGCGTCGGAGCCGGCTTTGTGAAATCAGTCCCGACGGTGTGCAACGAGATCTACATCGAGATGCGCAAGATGGTCCACGAACACGAGCGTACCGACATCACTTTGCGGGTTAACCCCGAAGTCGCGAAAGTCCTGAAGGCTAACAATGGCAAGCTCATCACCGAGATGGAAGAGCTGACGGGAAAGACCATCCTGGTCAAGAGCGATGCTTTGCTGCATCAGGAAAACTTCGACATGCAGTAGCGCGGACTTGCGCAGAATGAATTGCCGGGCCAACGGGCCCGGCTTTTTTGCGAACTTGATGCACTAAGCGAGAGGTGGCGGCTTGGGCAAGTCCAGCTTGCCGAACAACTGCTCGAAGGGCAGGAAGACCGAGAACGCGGTTCCGGCTCTCCCGGGACGTACGCTGCTGATGAAGTGGATGGTGCCCTCGTGTTTCTCGATGATTCCGCGAGTGACCCACAAACCTAGTCCGGTCCCACCTTCGCCCTTGGTGGTATAGAACGGCGCGAACAGGTTCTTCCGGACGCCGGGCGGGATGCCCTGACCGTTGTCGAGCACCGTCACCCTGACTCCTTTGCGCTGTGCGTCCGACGGCAGGCTCGACTCATAGACGTGCAGCAGCAGTTTGCCGCCGCCGGGCATGCTATGAATTGCATTGACGACGAGGTTGGAGAAAACCTGACGCAATTCTCCCGGAAAGCCCCGCACTGGCCGGAGCGTGTCGAAGCGCGAAGTGACGATTATGCCGGTCATGCTGATCTGGGGAGCCAGCAATGCGAGTACGCTCTCCAGGACCTTGGTGAGGTCCACCTGGACCGGAGACTGGGCTTCACGGTGAAAGGTCAGCAGCTGCCCGGTGATCTGGGTGATGCGTGACAGCTCCTCGCCGGCCAGATCGAGATAGTGCTTAGTTTCGGGATTGGGGTAGGATTCGTGCCGCAGTAAGAAGATGAGGTTGGAGACAGTATCCAGAGGGTTGCGGATTTCGTGAGCGATGGTTGCGGCTAGCCGCCCCACCTGAGTGAGGCGATCGCTGGCGCGAAGCGTCTGCTCGGTCTGGCGGCGCTGGGTAATGTCGCGGAAAACCAACACCACTCCCACCAGTTGGCGGCGATCATTCATGATGGGGGCGCCGTTCATCTCGATGGGGTATTCCTTTCCGGAGCGGCTGATTAGGAGCACGTGATTGGAGAGTCCGACGACCTTTTCGGCGCGGCGCACGATGTCGATTGGGTCGGTCAAGGCAAGGCGCGTCCGTTCGTCGATGAGCCGCGCCACCTCAGCCAGAGGTCGGCCCCTCGCCTGCAGATAGTCGTTCCAGCCGGTGAGTTGCTGCGCCACCGGGTTGACGTACCTCACCCGGCCGGCCGCGTCCGTGGCAATAACCGCATCTCCGAGGCTATTGAGTGTGATCTGGAAACGTTCGCGGCTTTCCGCCAACTGCCGGCTCCTCTCCTCTTCGGCGCGCAGGTGTTTTTCGTAGGTATTCGAGAGTTGCCGCAACTCACGGCGGGTAAGGGTGAAGAGCAGACCGGCGACCATAACGGACAATCCGACCGCGGTAAAGAGAACTACACGGCTCAAGTAAGTGGCTTGGCGAGTGCGGAATTGGAGCAATCGCTCCTCCTCGGCGACGATCTCCCGCTGCCGGTTCCTGATTTGTTCCATGAGGGCGTCGCCCTGCATTAACTCGTCTTCTGTGGGCTTCTTCTTGGCATGCTTGGCGATCTCGCCGTCCGCCCAATGAACCCAGTTTTGGTCCAATGCGCGAATTTCGCGCACCCGGGCCTGTTGTAAAGCATTATCACTGGTCAATTGGGACAGTGCATCGATACTGGCGGGTAGTTGCGACTCGGCACGATAGAAGAGATCCAGGAACCTCTCGTCCCCGGTCAGTTCGAAGCCCCGGGCACTGGACTCCATATCAATCATATAGCGCATGACCTGGCGGGCGTTGGTGATGACCTGGTCAGTGTGGTCAACCCGACGCAACGACCCAGTCAGGGTCAGGATCTCAACCACCAGGACGATCGCGAGCAATCCCAGCAGAGCCACGGGTATGGCTACTGTGCGACGGAGCAGCTTCTGGAACTTGCGTTCATCCATGGTGGAGGCGCTCGGTGGAGCACGCTGGCGGACCGACACGATGATACCGCAGCTCCGCTTGCTGGTTGGGAGGAGCGATTCTAATCAGCGGCCACAGCACTGTGGTCGATACGGGTAGGCGGCTTGTCCGTGCCCCGTTGCAGCGGTTTTCGCTGAATCACCCGGACGACCACGCGATAGAGCAAGAGGACGCCGAGTATGGCGGTGTAGATGAGTGGCACGCGAATGTCTTTTTTTACCAGCCAGATGTAATGCACGACGCCGGCGATGGCCACAACGTAGATGAGCCGGTGGAGCACTTGCCAACGCTTGCCCATCCAGCGGATGGCGCGCTGGGTGGAAGTCAGCGCCAGGGGAATCATCAGGACAAATGCAGTAAATCCGAGAGTAATGAACTTCCGCTTCACGACATCTTTGGCGACACTGTTTAAATCGAAAAACTGGTCGAGCCAGATGTAGGTGAGGAAGTGCAAACAGCCATAGAAGAACGCGAACAGCCCAAGCATCCGCCGGTATTGGATGAGCCAATATTGCTTCGTGATCTGGCGAACCGGCGTGACCGAGAGTGTAACCATCAGGAACACGAGCGTCCACGTCCCCGTTGACCAGGTGATGACTTGAATGGGGTTGGCGCCCAGCGCGGAGTTGTAAGCCCTCCATGCCAGGCGGCCCAGGGGCACGAGACTGGCAACGAACACAATCGGTTTTAAATACTTAGCTTTCACGGGATCGGCTTTCAGAAGTTCTTCTTCAGGTCCATCCCGTTGTACATGGATGCGACCTGGTCGCCGTAGCCGTTGTACATCAGGGTGGGCCGCTTCAGGAACTCGCCGATGCGGCGTTCCTTGGCCTGGCTCCAGCGGGGATGATCGACATTGGGATTGACGTTGGAGTAGAACCCGTACTCACTCGGTGCAGCCTTTGTCCAGGCAGAAACCGGCTGTTTCTCAACCAACATGATGTTCACGATTGCCTTTATGCCCTTGAAGCCGTATTTCCAGGGGACGACCAGCCGGATTGGCGCACCGTCCTGGTTGGGAAGCGTCTCGCCGTAAAGTCCAACGGCAAGAATTGTAAGCGGGTGCATGGCTTCGTCCATCCGCAGACCCTCGACGTAAGGCCAGTCGAGCACGGCGCGGTGTTGGCCCGGAAATCGCTTGGGATCGTAGAGCGAGGTGAATTCGACAAACTTGGCCTTGGAGTTAGGCTCCACTTGGCTCAGCAAAGCACTAAGGGGGAAGCCGATCCAGGGAATCACCATGGACCAGCCCTCGACACAGCGCATGCGATAAATACGCTCTTCGGGATGCATTTTGAGCAGCGTGTCTATGTCAAATGTCCTGGGCTTGTTAACCAAACCATCGACCTTCACCGTCCAGGGACGCGGATTGAAGTTCTTGGACAACTCCGCAGGCTCGTACTTGTCGGTGCTGAATTCGTAGTAGTTGTTGTAGTGCGTAACGTCGTTGAACGGGGTTTCCTTGTCGGTGGTGCTGTAGGAGCTCTTGCCGTAGTCCAGCTTCGTTCCCGCCATGACCGTACTGGAGGGCGACAAGATTTGGCCCAATCTTCCAGCAGCGAACCCAGCTCCGGCGAGCGCCCCCACACCGGCGATGAATCTGCGCCGGTTCAAGTACAGGCCTTTTGGGGTGATCTCCGATGACGGAATGTCGGACGGTTTTTTGATAAACATCCACGGCTCCTGCTCGATCCAGATTGCATCCCGGATCTGTCTTGTATTCGTATTGATTCGCCAGCTTGGATTTAGATACAAGGCGAAGGCCTGAGATTTGCATGGGCGGCACATTCGTTGAGGTGAAATTCTCGCGGGGCCAGGGAGGCATCTGGACTGTCATGACCGCCGATTTGGGGGCTAGATGGCACAAAAGAGCTAGATGATGACTTTGTTCGGATGATGAAACTAAGGAACTAAATCTGACGAACTTCCGTATATTTCATCAATCCGGTAGTGTGGCCGGCAGGAGATTGAACTTATGAAAGTCTCTACGTCTGCGATCCTCATGTCTCTCCTGGTACTGATCTTGGTTGTCCCCAATGCGGCGTTTGCGAAAGCCGACGGAGACCGGGTCCAGTTTTTTCAGACCATCACCGTAGGCCCTGACGAACATATTGGGGACGCGGTCTGCATCTTCTGCTCCATCCGAATGGCCGGTTCTTGTGGCGATGTGGTCGCCATCTTCGGCAATATTGTGGCGGACGGCGCGGTCAGCGGAGACGCGGTATCCGTAGGCGGCGGCATCAAACTAGGGGAAGATGCCAACGTCAGCGGCGACGCCGTGGCGATAGGACAGGGTGTTCACCGCCACCCTAACGCGGTGGTCAAAGGCGAAGTAGTCAGCCAGGCCGGTCCCATAATCCTGCTAGGCTTGATCATCATTCCGTTGTTGCCCGTTATTCTGGTGGTCGCGCTCGTAGTCTGGTTGGTGCGACGAAACCGTTACGTCCCTCCTTCCCAAGTTGCCTACCGCCGCTAGCCGGAGTAGCCGGGTTGGTAAGCGGAGTCCAGAATTTGGACGCGCTTGTTGGCGCTCTGCGAGTCTTGTAGTTTGTCAAAAGATTGCATAGTTTCCATAAATTGAGATATTGGTCACACTAATGTGTAATCGGAATCACCTTAGTACCTCCCTAACAGTGCTAATTTGTAGCAGCCGATAAGTCCCTGGCCGCGCCAATCTAGGTAGCTTTCGGATGGGAGTCGGTCCGAGTTTGGAACTAGGGGGGTGCGTTGGATGACGCAAACCGGCCCGAATCGTTCTGAAGGATCGCCCCAACCACAACACGCAGCGCTTTTCCACCGCGAATGGCCGATAGCCGCGGCAGCGATCGTTGCATGGACCCTGATCTGGGCGCACTACGCCACGCAGCGCATTGAAAGTAACGCCGGCACCGGGCAATCGCACGGATTGCTGCGGGCCCACTTGCTGGTGGGCGCGGTCATTCTTGGGAGTGCTGTCGCTTTTGCAATTGTAAGTTGGCGCGGTAAAAGGCTCCACCGAGAAGAACTGGAACGAGCCGTTACGGAACTGCGGAATGAGACTGCCAGCGCCCGGGAGACCGATGAGCGCTTCCGGTTGATGTTCCACGGGAACCCTCTTCCGGCGTACGTCTATGACTGCGCAAGCCTGCGCTTGCTGGACGTAAATGAAGCAGCGGCCGACAAATACGGATACACACTCGATGAGTTTCTGGAGTTGAGCGTTCCCGACATCAGGCCGGGCTGCGGCGCCGCGGAACTCGTCCGAGAGTTGCAGGGTCGGCACCCGGGATTCAATCATGCCGGAGTTTGGCGGCAATGTAGAAAAGATGGGAAGGAATTTTCTGCTGAAGCTACCGTTGTGAGGTTCTCACGAGACGGGCGTAACCAGGAACTGGTGCTGGCGAACGATGTGACGCAGAGAATTGAATCGGACGAGGCGCTGCGCGAGTCGCGGGAACGGCTGGCCTCACTGGTGGACCAGGCGCCATTCGGCATCTGCCGGAGCCAATACTTGGGCGAACGATTTGAAACCGTGAACCCGGCTCTCTGCGAGATGCTGGGCTACTCGGAGAAAGAGGCGCTCAACCTGTCAATCGCGACCCAGGTATATGCCAACGGAGCTGACCGAGCCCAATTCAATGAACTCCTGAATCGCAACGGGAGGCTGCAAGGCCACGAACTGACGTTTCTGAAGAAGGATGGAAGTCCGATTCGGCTGCGCGTGTCGGCGATTCTCACGGCGGGCGAGGATGGAAAGCTAGACCGGGTGGAAGCTTATCTTCAAGACCTGACCGAGCAGGGTGCGCTCGAGCAGCAAGTTCGGGCGGTGCAAAAACTGGAAGCCGTTGGCCGTCTCGCGGGTAGCGTGGCGCACGACTTCAACAACATTCTGGTGGTGATCAAACTTTCAACGGAGATGATGCTGAGCCAGGTCGCGCCGGACAATCCCTTGAGCAAACCGCTCTTGCAGGTTTCCAACGCGGCCGACCGGGCGGCCGCGCTCACCAAGCAGATGCTGGCATTCAGCCGGCGCCAGATGATGCAGGCTCGAGTCGTCAGCATGAATACGATCGTGAGTGACACCTCGCACATGTTGCGCCACATCATCGGAGAAGACGTTCGGCTCGTTACCAAGCTGGCTGAAAACCTGGCGAATACGAAGCTGGATCCTGATCAACTGGGTCAGGTCATCATGAACCTGGCGGTGAACGCGCGAGACGCGATGCCGGAAGGCGGAACGCTTCTCATTAAGACCGCGAATATTGAGCTGGATGAGGCGTACGCTAAGGCACATCCCCCGGTGCAACCGGGAAGCTACGTCATGCTGTTGGTTTCCGATACCGGAACGGGCATTGCCAAGGACGATCTTGCGCGGGTGTTCGATCCCTTCTTCACCACCAAGGAATTAGGCAAAGGTACAGGACTGGGATTGTCGATTGTGTACGGAATTGTGAAGCAGAGCGGGGGATACATATGGGTTTACAGCGAGCCAGGGCAGGGTACCGCATTCGAACTGTATTTCCCCACTACCGATGCCACGCTCGAAGTGTTTCCCTGGCGAGCCGACGTCGCGGGGCACGTCACGGGCCAGTCAATCGTTGTTGTGGAAGAAGAACCCGCGATTCGAGGCAATGTGCGCGAGTGCCTGCATCAACTGGGGTACGCCGTGATGGAAGCAGACAGTGGCGAAGCCGCGCTGGAACTCTGCGAACAGCAGCAGGGGAAGATCGACCTGGTCATGACGGACCTGATTATGCCTGGCATGGGTGGACAGGCGATGGCGAGGCAATTAGCACACCGGTTTCCCAACGTCCAAATTCTGTACACATCGGGTTACACGGACGACGCCAATGCCCGGCGCGAGATGATGCAGGCGGGAAATTCGTTTCTGGAGAAACCATTTAGCGTTTCCGAACTCTCCCATGCAGTCCATAAGATATTGGCGCTGCACTCGCGGCGAATGGAAGAACACAAGTCGAAAGCGACTCGGGCTATCCCAAGCCACTAGCAGCCAAGAAAATCAGAACAAGATTAACCGGCGCGGAACAAGCTCGACCACGATTCGTCCAGGTTGCTCCAGCGATCGCGATCCAGCGAATTGGCCGGCGAGTCGGGCAGGTACAACACCCCGTGGCCATGAGAGCAAACCATTTCGGTGCCTGCCCAATTCAACAGCACTGAACCCGTGCGCCCGATCTCCACAGGTAATTCCAGACTGCGCAAACAAGTGCGGCAGCGCTGCTGCTGATCGCGAACCGACCACGACAGCGCGGCGATCGCCAGCGGCAGAAACAGCCAGATTGACAATTCGTCCACTAGCGGGTAACCCGAACCAACCAACCAGCCAGAAATCCAGTGCACCAGACCCCATGAGACTGAGGCGGAGATCGCCAGTAGCAAGGCGGACTTTGCCAGGAAAAACGCTATCCACGCGATTCGACCGCGGAATCTCTCAGGGAGGTGTCCGAAGTTATTGGTGGGGCGACGTAGGATGACGGCGAACACGGCGCAACCGGCGGCAAGCAAAACAAACCAGACCGTGTTCAGAAGGTCGTGCCGCAGTTGCGCTGCAACCGTGATGGCTTGCAACTGCGAGGCGGGATGGATATATCCCGCACTCTCGGTGAGGTCAGTCAAGTCGGTTCGCAGGCGCGGGGCTGTCGCGTCGCCGTGCAAGTGAGCCACGGCCCCGACCCGGCGCTGGAAATTGGTAAACAGCATAGCTGGATCGATCAGGCTCCAAACCGCGATGCCGGAGGAGATCAGGCGGAAGTCAGCGGGCAGGATTCCGATCACGGTTTTGGGTGTGTCATTGAGCGAGATCGACTTGCCGAGAAGGGTTGGGTCGCGATGGAACTCGTGCTGCCAGACGGCATCGCTCAGTAGGACGCAATTCGGGCAGTTTTGCACATCACCCGGCGCGAAGGTGCGACCGAGAGCGGCCTTCACATCGACGGTCGAGAAGAATTTCGGACCAACTCGGGCTGTCGCCACCGGTAGGTTGCGATCGTGAAGCAGCAGCTTGCCCGGTGCCCAGGAGAAGGGGGATACTCCATCCATCAGTTTTGACTTACTCCAGATTGAACACAGGTCGAGCAATGTGTCGGAGCGGGTACGGCTGAACTTGCCGTTGATCCCATTGCCGTCCATGGTGATGAGGACGACTTGAGAAGGATGGGGCACCGGAGAGCTAAACGCAATTCGAGCCGCAGAGACCAATCCGCTGCCGAGAACGAGGGCCGAGAGTCCCAGTGCCAACGCCGCCAGAAAGGTCAATGGAGACACAACGAAACTTCGCCAATGGGCATGAAACCGTTCGCGATCGAATCGTCTCCAGAATGCGTCGGGAAACGTTGCCCAGCAGTGCCGAGCGATGATCAAGCGGTTTTGTGCCGTGAGGGCACCCGATTCCGCGAGGTAATGGCACCAGTGCCAGAACTTGCGGTTGTGTTCGGAGCGCCAGAGCGCACGCTGGTCGCGAGGCACCAGCCAGCTGGCGATCCACACGATCAACTGGCCTCGCCAGAGAGTCGTTCGCAACCGATCTGGGAACCACATCGCGCCGCTCCTCGACCAACGCCCCACGTAGAGCGCTGGCAGTCATTCTAGCCAGGTTTTCCCTTCGTTAGACACCCCAAACGTGGACAAAGGTTCCGCAAAATAACGACTACCACAAATGGCACAAAAGGCGAGTTTCTAGTGGTTTTCGATTATTGTTCAGGAGTTTTGACCACGATGTAATCGCCATAACGGCGATCTGAGGATGAGCAGCCAAGTGCGCTACAGACCGGCGTGCGGTCTTGCCTGGCGTAAATGGAATCGGAAAGAGCTTTTACTGGCGCGAAAACTGCAGAGCGGGAACCATCAGCGGCGGCATGAGGAAGTCGAATCGGAAGCGGTGGCAACCCCTATAATCAAGGGAACTCTCGTCATCGAATCCGAGGAGACAGTCTGAATGTTTGCACGTCTGCGCCGGTGGATACCGGGCCTGGTTGCAACCTGTTTGTTGGCAAGCGCCTGTGGGGCGGATACCCCACAGGTCCGCGCCGAGGCGGCCAAACTGAACAACCTGGGTGTCGCGATGATGAACCAGCAACTGATGGAGAAAGCGGTGGTGAAGTTCGATGCCGCTTACAAACTGGATCCGTCGCTGGCGACCGCCTCGTTGAACAAGGGGATTGCACTGCTGAATCAGCAGAAGCTTCCGGAGGCGGAAATGGCATTGCGGTTGGCGGCAGCCGCAGAGCCAAATAACCCTCGGGTCTGGTACAACCTCGGGCTGGTACATCGCGGCGACGGACAGACAGCGGAGGCGATTTCGGATTTTCTGCGGGTCCTGAGGATCGATCCCACCGACCCCGATGCGTACTACTTCCTAGGCACGTTTTATAGCCAGCAACTGGACTATCCCAAGGCCATCGAGGCGTTTCAGCAGGCACTGAAGATCAATCCGCTTCACGCATCGGCGGAGTTTGGGTTGGCACGCGCATTGCAGCGGTCGGGCCAGACCGACGAGGCACGGGTGCACCTCAAGAAGTTTGAGCACCTGACGCGCGACAAGATCTCCGCTCCGATCACATTGACCTACGGGGAGCAGGGCCGCTACTCGGTTGCCCAGGACGTGATAGTGACGGAGCCTGCGGTAGGGGCGATGATTCCGGTGAGTTTTGTCGCCCGGTCACTGGGCACCGCTGGCGCAGGTAATTCAAGTCCGGCCTCAGCGGGTGGCGGGATGTGCATGATCGATGTGGACGGCGATGGCCGCATCGACGTGGTGTCCCTCGCAGATGCCGATCCCGTGGTGAAGGTGTTTCGCAGTCTCGGCGATGGCAAGTTCAAGGAAGAGCCAGCGAGCCAGTACGGGCTTGCGCTCAAGGGGAAGGGAGTCTCGTGCGCCGTCGGCGATTATGACAACGACGGCAAGAACGACTTCGCACTTGCACTCACGGATCGCGTAGTCCTGTTTCATAACGACGGTAGCGGCAAGTTCACGGACGTTACCGCGAAGGTTGGCATCGTGCCGATGAACGAGCCCGCAGGGATGACCTTTGTCGATTACGACCACGACGGCGATCTGGACTTGTTTGTCACCGGAAAGCGCACGAGCGACGTCAAAGAATCAACCGACAACGTGCTTTGGCGCAACAACGGCAATAGCACGTTTACCAACTGGACGAAGGAAGCCGGCGTAGAGGCCAACGGCTCTACCACGGCGGTCGTGCTGTCAGACATTAACAATGACCGCGCGGTGGACCTGGTGGTTGCGGGCACGGGCGGCGCGCCGACCGTGTACCTGAATCAGCGCGAGGGTCTCTTCAAGGCGATGCCGCTGTATGACGCCGCAGGTCTGCCGCCGACCCTCGGTGCATACATTTTTGATTTCAATAAAGATGGCTGGATGGATGTTGCGCTCACGCACGCCGGGGCTCCCGGAATCAGCCTGTGGCGCAATGTCGACGGCAAGCGATTTGAGCGTGTGCCGCTGCCGGTGACGGACGCGACGCGAGGCTGGGGCATCACAGCTGTCGATTTCGATAACGATGGATGGATCGACCTGGCGGCTGTCGTCGAGACTGCGAAGGGACCGGAAGTGCGCGTGCTTCGTAACAAGGGTGCGCAGGGATTTGAGGATGTCAGCGCGTCGCTTGGACTGAACGGGCTGAAGCTGCACGACCCGCGCGCTCTGATCGCCGCCGACCTCGATAACGATTTAGCTGCCGACCTGATTGTCACGCAATTGGGCGGCGACCCAATCGTGTTGCACAACGATGGCGGCAACAAGAACCACGCGCTGCGCATCGACCTGAAAGGCCTGGCCGACAACAAGACCGGGCTGGGAACCAAGGTCGAAGTATTTGCCAATGGGTCTTGGCAGAAGTTCGAAGCCGTAGGTGGAGCGGGCTACTTGAGCCAGGGACCGCCCCAGATTCTAGCCGGGCTGGGCAAGAACACAAACGCCGACATCGTGCGCATGCTGTGGCCCACCGGCGTATTGCAGGACGAAATCGATGTCGCGGTCAACAAGCCTGTGTCGTTTCTGGAACTCGACCGTCGCGGCAGTTCGTGCCCGACATTGTTCGCGTGGAATGGCGAAAAGTACGAGTTCATTACCGATGTAATCGGCGCCGGTGTGATTGGCCACTGGATCTCGCCGACCTCAAAAAACACTCCCGATCCCGACGAGTGGGTGAAGATCGATGGCTCCACGATGCGTGCCAAAGACGGCTACCTGAGCGTGCGCTTTGGCGAGCCGATGGAGGAAGTGAACTACATCGATCAGATCCGCATGGTCGCGGTCGACCATCCGCCGGACGTTGACGTCTATCCAGATGAGCGCTTCCTTGATCGTCCGCCGTTCGCCAGCGGTAAGACGGTTGCGACCTCGACGCCGCACGTTCCCGTGGGCGCATGGGACGACCATGGCCGCGACGTGCTGCCGTTGCTGAGCGCGCGCGACCATCGGTACGTTCGCGACTTCGCCAACCTGCCCTATGCGGGTTTTGCCAACACGCACACACTGACGCTCGATCTGGGTACGTGGACGCCGCAGAATCCGCTGCGACTGTTCGTTGGCGGTTTCATCGAGTACTTCAGCGCGACCTCGATGTACGCGGCGTGGCAGGCGGGATTGCAGCCGATGTCTCCATACATCGAAGCGCAGATGCCAAACGGTTCGTGGAAGCGCGTGGTCGATGACATGGGATTTCCGGCGGGGCTGCCGCGCACGATTACCGTCGATCTGACGGGCAAGCTTCCCGCCGGAGTTGAAAAGATTCGCATCACCACCAACCTGCAGATCTACTGGGACCAGGTGCTGGTGGACAACGGCCCGCCACGCGAGAAATCGGTGCGTACGACTGAGTTGCCGCTGTCTGCGGCGACGCTGGGATTCCGCGGCTATCCCCGGCAGGTGGACGGCGAAACGCCGGGCGACCTGACTTATTACTACGAGCAGGCCAGCACTACGGGCCCGTTCTCGCGCTTCCGTGGAAGCTACACGCAATATGGCGATGTCACTTCGCTGCTTACGTCCATCGATAACCGCTTCGCGGTGTTCGGCACGGGCGAAGATATCGACGCCGAATTTGACACGGCTACGCTGCCCCAGCTGCCAGCGGGCTGGAAGCGCGATTATTTTTTCTACGCCAACGGATACGTGAAGGATATGGATTTCTATGAGGCGATTCCGTTCACCGTCGCCGAAATGCCGTTTCACGGCATGACCACCTATCCGTATCCCGCGACCCAGCACTATTCCGACGACGCGGCGGCCAACGGCTACCGGTTGGACTGGAATGATCGTTACGAGTCGGGAGCAAGCCGCGCCACAGGTTATCGATTTGAATTTGTGCCCCGGACAATTGATCCGAAGCCATTAACGCCCCGCACGGCGCCGCAGGCTTCCGCGGGTGAGCAGCGCGCTGGAGGCGCGAGCGGTAAACGATGAGAAAACTGGCTTTAATTTCGATTTCTGCACTAACGCTGTCGGCGTTGTATCTCTATGCATGGCCTTCTGCGAATTTGTTTTACGCAGCCGTCGTGCTATTCCATGTTGGATTGGGCGTGTTGTTTTGCATTGGCGGCTTGCGGCTGTTGCCAATTGCCATGCGCCAACCGGCCATCGTGAACCTGGGCACGCTGTTGCTGGCGATCGGTGCTGTGCTGGGACTGGTGCTGATCTACACCGGCGCCTCGCGTCCCTATACGAAGCTGTTGCTGTCACACGGAGCAGTCTCGGCGCTTGCGGTGGCTTTGCTGGCGGGGTGGTGGCTTAGCCAGCGTGAGGGTTGGACGCGCAGCCCCTGGATTCCAGCTTTGGGCATGGTGGCCATCGCAGTTGTGATTTCCTTTGGAGCGAAATACTCGCGCGATTCCTGGAGCAAGCGCTTTGTAATTCGCAACCCACGGATCGCGCCGCTCTCGATGAATAACGAAGGTGACGGTGCCAGTGGCCCGTTCTTCCCGAGCTCATCGCAAGTGGCCGGGAAGCGAAAAATCCCTTCGAAATTCTTCATGGAGTCGGACGCCTGCGAGCGCTGTCATCAGGACATCTTCAAAGAGTGGCAAAGTTCGGCCCATCACTTCTCGTCATTCAACAATCAGTGGTACCGCAAGAGCATCGAGTACATGCAGGACGTGCAGGGCACTAAGCCTTCGAAGTGGTGCGCCGGCTGTCACGATCCGGCCGTGTTGTACAGCGGCAAGATGGACATTCCCATCAAGCAGATCGTGAATACTCCAGAAGCGCAGGCGGGCATGGGATGCATGATGTGCCACTCCATCGTCAGCGTGAAGAGCACCATGGGGCAGGGCGATTTCATGCTGGAGTATCCCGAACTTCACGAGCTCGCCGCGACCAAGAACCCCGTGTTGCGCTGGGTACACGACTTCAGCATCAAGCTGAATCCCGAGCCGCACCGGCGGGTGTTCCTGAAGCCATTCATGCAGAAGCAGACGCCGGAGTTCTGTTCGTCATGCCATAAGGTCCACCTCGATGTGCCGGTGAACAACTACCGCTGGTTCCGCGGCTTTAACGAGTACGACAACTGGCAGGCCAGCGGCGTGTCGGGCATGGGGGCGCGCTCGTTCTATTACCCACCGAAACCGCAGGGCTGCCAGGATTGCCACATGCCCGATACCAAGTCGAATGACATGGGCAATGTCGCCGGCAAGATCCATTCGCATTCGTTCCCGGCCGCCAACACGGCGTTACCGATGGCCAATCAAGACCAGCACCAGATGGAGATGGAGCAAAACTTCCTGAAGAGCGGGGCGCTCACCATCGATATTTTTGCCGTGTCGAATGCAACGCCACAGACCAGCGGGAAGGGCGGGCCGCAGACCGAACTGCAGACGACCTTCGCTGTCGGCGAAGAAGCGGAAATGAAGACCACGGGCGAAAGCGGAGGAGTTGTCGCTCCCGTGACTGCACCGCTGGACAAGGCGAGCGGGTCGGTTCGCCGCGGCGAGAGCGCGCGCGTGGATGTGGTGGTGCGCACCAGGAAAGTCGGACACTTCTTCCCCGGCGGTACGGTGGACGCTCCCGAGACATGGGTGGAGCTGAAAGCAATGGACGACAAGGGACAATTGCTGTTCTGGAGCGGCAAAGCCGGTGACGATGGCAAGGGGCCAGTGGAGCCGGGCGCGCACTTCTACCGCTCGCTGCAGATCGACGAACACGGCAATGCCATCAACAAGCGCAATGCGTGGTCGACCCGGGCGGTGGTTTACGTGCGGCTCGTCCCGCCAGGGGCGGCTGACACCATTCATTACCGGCTGAACGTGCCGCAGAACGCGGGCAGCAAGATTACGCTCACGGCGAAGCTGTGCTATCGCAAGTTCTCGTGGTGGAACACACACTTCGCCTATGCCGGAGTGTCGAAGCAGGACCCGATAGGTCCGCAGACTGCGAAAGGCTACGACGACCGCCAGTTCACGTTTGATGGCGATTTGACGAAGGTGTCAGGCAAGTTGAAGGAGATTCCCGAGTTGCCAATCGTCGTGCTGGCGGAAGACACGGTCGAGTTGCGCGTGTTGCCCAAGGGCGCTCCCGCGGAGGCTCCGAAGACGGTAGTCGAGAAAGCCGACTGGCAGCGATGGAACGATTACGGCATTGGCCTGTTCCTGCAGGGCGACTTCAAGGGCGCGGCGGCGGCCTTCCAAAAGGTCACGGAGGCCGACCCCAACAATCCTGATGGATGGGTGAACCTGGGTCGCGTGGCAGTGCAGGAAGGCGACATGGAGCGGGCGCGAACGGTGCTGCAGAAGGCCCTTACGCTGAGTCCGAAACTGGCGCGAGCGCACTATTTCTATGCTCGCGTGTTGCGCTCCGACGGCGACTACGAAGGTGCAGCGAGGCAGCTGCAGATGGTACTGGAGCAGTACCCGAAAGACCGCGTAGTGCGCAACGACCTGGGACGCACGCTGTTCCTGTCGCGCAAGTACCCGGAAGCGATCGCCCAACTGCAGCAGGTCATCGCCATCGATCCTGAGGACCTGCAGGCGAATTACAACTTAATGCTCTGTTACAAGGGGATGGGCGACTCTGCAAAGGCTGCGGAGTACGAGAAGCTCTATCTGCGCTTCAAGGCGGACGAATCGGCGCAGACGATTACTGGGCCTTATCGGAGGCTGCATCCCGAGGACAACAACGAACGGCAACTGATTCACGAGCATGTCTCGGTTCCACTTACTCCGGTGAAGCAGACTTCGCCGGTGGCGGAAAGACATGTGGTAAACCCAGCGGGCAAATAATCGGATCCCATGAAACTCATACGAAAGTCATCCTTACTGATGTTGCTGACTGCCACTCTCGCATCTGTGGGAGCGGCGCAAGTCACATTTCGCGATATCACCAAGCAGGCAGGCATCAACTTCGTGCACAACAATGGAGCGGCCGGCAAGAAGTGGCTTCCGGAAACCATGGGCGTGGGTTGTGCCTTCATCGATTACGACAACGATGGGTATCCCGACATCCTGCTGGTCAATGGAAAAGACTGGACCACTCCAGGCAGACCCTCGACCCTCAAGCTTTATCACAACAATCGCAACGGCACGTTCACCGATGTGACCGCAAAGTCCGGGTTGGGCATTTCGTTGTTCGGCATGGGTGCGGCCGTCGGCGATTATGACAACGACGGCTTTGACGACATTTACGTTTCGGCACTGGGCCAGAGCCACCTGTTCCGCAATAACGGCAATGGGACGTTTACCGATGTCACCAAAGCCGCGGGGATGATGGGTCCGAACGAATTCAGCACCAGCGCGGCCTGGCTGGATTACGACCGCGACGGCAAGCTGGATCTGGTGGTCGTCAACTACGTGCAGTGGAGTCCGCAGGGAGACATTTATTGCACGCTCGACGGAACGCATAAGTCCTATTGCACGCCGGAGTCGTACAAGGGTGCGTCAGTGCGCCTGTGGCGAAACCTGGGCAACGGGAAATTTGAAGACGCTACGGCGAAAGCTGGACTGTTCGACAACTCATCGAAGTCGCTGGGCGTGGCCGTGCTCGACGTGAACGGCGACGGCTGGCCCGACCTGGTGATTGCCAACGACACCCAACCCAACAAGCTCTACATCAACAACACCAAAGGCGGCTTTACCGAGTCGGCGGTGTCGGCCGGCATCGCCTTCAGTGAAGATGGCGTGGCACGGGCGGGCATGGGCGTCGATGCGGCGGACTACGATCACTCAGGACGGCCCAGCATCGTGATCGGCAATTTCGCCAACCAGATGCTGGCGCTCTACCACAATGAAGGCAGTGGTTTGTTCGTGGATGAAGCGCCGCGCTCCGAAGTCGGGCGTCGCAGTTTGCTGACCCTGGGATTTGCCACGCTCTTCTTCGACTACGACAACGATGGGTGGCTCGACATCTTTGTGGCCAACGGGCACATCGAGAACGAAATTGAGCGCATTCAGAAGCGCGTCAAGTACGCCGAGTCGCCGCACCTGTTTCATAACCAGGGCAAAGGCCAGTTTGTCGAGGCCACGCAATCGGTCGGGCCGGACCTCGGCATTCCGCGTGTCGGCCGCGGAGCCGCGTATGCCGACATCGACAACGATGGTGACCTTGATCTTCTGTTGACCACCAACGCCGGGCCAGCGGTGCTGTTCCGCAACGACGGCGGGAATGCGAATCACAGTATGCGTATCAAGTTGGTGGGCACAAAGTCGAACCGCGACGGCATCGGAACCGTCGCCATCGTGAAAGCCGGCGGCGACCGGCAGACGGCGATGCTGCGCAGTGGTTCAGGCTATCTTTCATCGAGCGAACTGGTGCTGACCTTCGGACTCGGCAAGTCCGCGCAGGCCGATGAGATCGAATTGCGCTGGCCCAGCGGACAGGTTGATAAGCTCTCGAAGATTGCAGCCGGACAGACGATTACGGTGAAGGAAGGTGCGGGCATTGTGCAGCAGCGCGCGTTCGGAGCGCAGGCACAACCGACCCCGCCAGCGGCTGTACAGAGCAAGACTACGCGATGAAGCCAGTCACGCAGCAGTCAGCCGTTGAGTTGCTGGCTCTCCTGCGCACGAAAGAGATTTCAGCGCTTGAGTTGGCGGAAGAATACATCCGGCAGATCGAGCGGCTGAATCCTCAGATCAACGCCCTGGTGGACTTCGACGCCGAGAGAGTGCGAGTGCAAGCGAGGGCTGCCGATCACTCGGCGAGCCCGAGAGGCCCGCTGGCTGGATTGCCGGTGACGGTGAAGTCGTCGATCGCGACTGCAGGTCACCTCTGCGAAATCGGCAGCCTGGTCAACAAGGGAAATGTCCCCACAAAGGATGCGACGGTGGTGGCGCGCTTGCGTCAGGCGAGTGCGGTCATTCTCGGCACCAGCAACTGTCCGGAATTCCTGATGGCGTACGTGACCGAGAACCTGCTGCACGGTCGCACCCAGAATCCATGGAACCCCGACTACACTCCCGGCGGTTCGAGCGGTGGAGAATCCGCGGCCATCGCCGCCGGAATGTCCGCCGGTGGATTGGGCAGCGACAGCGGAGGGTCGGTGCGTGTGCCAGCACACTTCACCGGCATCTGTTCGCTCAAACCAACCCCCGGGCGCATTCCTGGTGAAGGCCACATGCCGCCGTGCGTAGGGCCATTCTCGTTCCTGGGAGCTATCGGCCCCATGGCGCGGACGATCGCTGATGTTGCGCTGCTGTTTCACGTGCTCTCGGGACAAGACCCGGTCGATCCTGTGAGCCCGCCGATCGCGCTGCGAACGCCGAGCCTTGATGAGATCAAGCGGCTGCGCATCGGATATTTCGAAGACGACGGACTGACCCCGGTCACACCTGAGACACGCCAAGCGGTTCAGGATGCCGCGCAAGCTCTGCGCAAGCAGGGATTCGATGTTCGGCCATTTCGTCCCAAAGGGCTGGAGCAGGCGCGCAAGTTGTGGGAGACATTTTTCGTCCGTTGCGGCGCCTTGTTCGAAGAGCCACTGGTGCGCGGACACGAAGATCAGTTGAGCCCGGTGTTTCAGAATTTTCTCGCCAGGGCTCATGCGGCTCCCCCACTCACGGCAGGTGAGTTGCTGAACGCCTGGGCTGAGGCTGACATCATTCGCGGGAAATTGCTGGCGCAGATGCAGGAATTTCCGCTGCTGCTGTGTCCGGTGTGCGCCGTTCCCGCATTCCGGCACGAAGAGCGAAGCTGGATCATCGACGGGCAGGCGGTCGAGTATCTCGACGCCATGCGCTACTCACAATGGTTTAATTTACTGGCTGCGCCAGCGGCAGTTGTGCCCGTGGGCCGGGCGCCGGAGGGATTGTCCATCGGTGTGCAGATCGTGGGCCGTCCCTACGACGACGAAATTGTGCTGAAGGTGGCGTCGGTGATCGATCGCGAGTTCGGCTATGTCGTGCCGCCGATTTCATAGTCAGCGGCGCAGATTCGAATGACCATCTTGGCCCTCAGACGTCAAATGAGTGGCCGCAGAAGCACAGATTCTGGCCTCAACGGGCCGCAAGAGCGCTTCCGAACTGACCTGCGATAATAGAAAATTGGATTATCAGCCTATGGTATTTTTCCTACGACTTCGCACCGGTCTGGCTCTTTTGATGACGGTGCTCATGGCAAGTAATGCCTTCTCGCAAGCGCACGCAGTCGCTCCACCGCCTCCGCCGGGGGCAAAGAACGTTGTGTGCAAGAACCGGCCCATTCCCCAGTTGGTCGATATCACCGAGAAAACCGGTATCAAGTTTGAGCATTTGTCCGACCCCGACAAGAAGTACATCGTCGAGTCCATGGGCGGGGGCGTACTGGTCCTCGATTACGATCGCGACGGATGGCCGGACATCTACTTCACCAACGCTCCCAACGTGGCCATGGCGCTGAAAGGCAAGACCGCCCGCAGCGCGCTTTACCACAACAACCACGACGGCACATTTACCGACGTCACCGACAAAGCAGGGGTGGCGTCGCCATGTTTCGCCATGGGCGGGGCAGTGGGTGACTATAACAATGATGGCTGGCCCGACATGATCATCACCTGCCTGGGCCACCAAGTCCTTTACCGTAACAACGGTGACGGGACGTTTACCGATGTCAGTAAGCAGGCGGGAATCGACGATCCGCGGTGGTCCACCGGCGCTGCATTTGGCGATTACGACAACGATGGTTTTGTCGATCTAATGATCTCGCGGTACGTGGATTTTCAGCTTGGCGACCTGCCCGCATTCGGCAGCAGCCCCACGTGCAAGTATCGTGGGCTCGATGTACAGTGCGGCCCCCGCGGTTTGCGGGGAGCGGGAGATTCGCTTTACCACAACAACGGCAACGGAACGTTTACCGAGGTTTCCAAGCAGGCCGGAGTTGACGACTCGCGCGGCTACTACGGCCTGGGAGTAGTGTGGTCCGACGTGAACAACAGCGGGCGCCCGGATATTTACGTGGCCGACGACTCGACTCCCAAATATCTTTATCGCAACGATGGCAACGGGAAGTTCACCGATATCGGCTTGGAATCGGGGACGGCCGTGAGCGCCGACGGCTCCGAACAGGGATCGATGGGAATCGCCGTCGGCGATTACACCCACAATGGGCTGCCGTCCTTTTACGTCACAAACTTTGCTGACGAATACAACATTCTTTACCTCAACCAGGGGGCCTACGATTTTCGCGATGTTTCGTATGAGGCAGGAGTGGCAGTGGCGTCGCTTCCCTGGGTGAAATGGGGCACCGCCTTCGTCGATCTCGACAACGATGGCTGGCTTGACCTGATCTCGGTCAATGGACAGGTATATCCGCAGGTGGATTTGCTGCCTTCCGGCGCTCGCTACCGGGAACCCAAAAATTTGTTCATGAACGAGCGCAACGGGAACTTCTGCGACGCCGAGGACCAGGCTGGCCCTGCGCTGCAAGTCCCTCGGGCGAGCCGGGGTTTGGCGGTTGCGGACCTCGATAACGACGGCAACATGGACATCGTGGTGGCCGATCTGGACGGCGTGCCAACGATCCTGCATAACCAGGGGTTGCCCGGAAAACACTGGGTGAGCTTTGAGCTAGCCGGTACCAAGAGCAACCGGCTGGCGCTGGGTGCGCGGCTGAAGTTGGTGGCCGGCGGTATGACGCAAACGTCGGAAATCTTTAGCGGCGGAAGTTATCTGTCAAACCACGATTTCCGTGTGCATTTCGGGCTAAACGACGCGACCAAGATCGATTCCCTCGAAATCCGGTGGCCCTCCGGCAAGGTGGAAACCATTAAGGACCTCAAGTCCGACCAGTTCTATTCTGTGCTGGAAGGCAGCGGAATCGTGGACCGCGACAAGATCGTGCCGAAGAAAAAGTAGCGCGCGGTTGTGGAGTTGGGTTCGGTGGTGGAAGGTTTAGGCTTCGCCGCGTTGGGTTCGCGACGCCCTCACTTCCACTTCCCGCTGCCCTCAACCAGAGTCACGTAGCGATCAATCGGCAGATTGCTGAAGCGCTCGACAACTCCGCTGGGTTGTGGCCAGGTAACTTCTACCCATTCGATCTTAGGTCGATCTCCGATTCCCAGCACGACGCGAGGGTCATGGGCTGACAGAAAACTGCCACCGCCAACCTTGAACCGGCTGCGCTTCAGGTCATCACTTTGGTAGGTAATCCTCGCTCCGACCGCATCAGCATTGCATTTCTTACCAATCAACTTCACACCCAACCAGTGGCTCAGCTTGCCGACATCGTTCCGCAACAATACAGGCGCCTCGTCGTTAACGGAGATCAGGACGTCGATACCGCCGTCATTGTTGAAGTCGCCGACCGCCAGGCCGCGCGCCGAGAATACCTTGGAGAAGATGGGCCCGCTTTGGGCGCTGACATCCTGGAAGCCCTTTCCTGAATTGTGAAAGAGCAGCAGGCGTTCCTTGAAGGTTACGCGGTTGGAAAACTGCTCCACCAGGTCGTCGGGGAAGCCATTGGCCACGATGAGATCAAGATTCCCGTCGTTGTCGTAGTCAAAAAACTTCAGGCCCCAACCGCTCATCCATCGCGTCGGCATGCCAACGCCCATTGGCATGGCGAGGTCATCAAAAGTGTTATCGCCGTTATTTTTATAGAGCGAGAAAATCTCCTCATCGATGTTGGCGACGAAGATGTCCATCCAGCCGTCCTGGTTGAAGTCGGCGGAGTCCACGCCCATGCCGGAACGTGCCTTGCCTTCCGCGCTGTAAGCCACGTCCGCCGGCAGGCCGATCTCTTCGAATTTTCCGTTCCCCTTATTCAGGTAAAGAAAATTGGCTACCGTGTCGTTGGATACGAAGATATCCATCTTTCCATCGTTATTAATGTCAGTCGCAACCACGCCCCAGGCTTTTCCGAGGTGCTCGGCTATGCCGGCTTCCTTGCTGACATCGGTGAAGGTGCCATCTCCGTTGTTATGGAACAGCCAACTCGAGGTGGGCTTGAAAATACGTGGGATGCAATAGTGATGCGCGCCATCTGCCGTGATGCCGCAGGTTTGAGACGGATCCCAGGCGGCAAAGTGGCAGACGAAGAGGTCGAGGCGGCCGTCATTGTCATAGTCGAACCAGGCGGCGCTGGAAGCCCATCCCGGGGCGGCGACGCCTGCTTTTGCAGTCACGTCTGAAAACGTGCCGTTGCCATTGTTGTGGTAAAGGACGCTGCGGCCGTACTGGGTCACGTAGATATCGGGGAAGCCGTCATTGTCGTAATCGCCGACCGCGACTCCCATGCCATAGCCACCGCCCGTGACGCCAGCCTTTTCAGTGACATCGGTGAAAGTTCCATCGCGGTTGTTGCGGTAGAGTGCATTGCGCAATGGTCTGGAGGGAGTATAGAAATCGGCCTGGCCGCTGTTGACCAGGTAAATATCCATCCAGCCATCGTTGTCGTAGTCCAGAAATGCGCAACCGGCACCACTGATCTCAGGCAGATGCTTGAGCGCGGATTTGCCCGCAGTGTGGACCCAGTTGATTCCGCTCGACGCAGCCGGTACTTCGACAAACGGGTACGTCGGAAGGGGAAGCGCGCCCGCGATCTTGGACAGTTGACCTGCAGCAAAGGACGTAATCAGGCCCTGGAGAAAGAGACGACGTGTCATTGCAAACGACCGCCACGCCGGAACTGGAAAAGACCGTTCCCTCCCCATAAGAAAAACATAACACGAACCGTTGAAGCCCGAGACTGCACTCGCGCAGCGCGTTCCGTGACTGCAGCAATGCTTCCAGCTGTGCGGACGCGGCAAGAAAATTCGCGTGCTAACATCGCATGTGATTGTTTTGCGCAGGTTTCACGGTCATGCCTAACCGGCAATTCCGCCGACCCAGTCTTTCGTTGGTCGCGATCACTTTCTTCCTGCTGGTCATTTCGCCACCATTTCTCTTCAGTCAAACAAGTTCGCCGCTATCCGAGCCCGCGAGCTTCGAGAGCCTTGCCCGTCAGGCCACGGCTGCCCGCGAGCAGGGCAACCCCGCCGAGGCGATCCGCTATTACCAGCAAGCCCTGCAAATCCATCCGGAATGGGAGGAGGGCTGGTGGTATGTCGGAACATTGCTCTACGACACCAACCACTTTGCTGAGGCCATTTCCGCCTTTGCGAAGGTGGTCGAGCTGGATCCGAAAATGGGGCCTGCGTGGAGCTTCCTGGGCCTCTGCGCCTTTGAAATGAAGGATTATCCGGCAGCGCTGGCCCATCTTGAGCGAGGACACGAGCTCGGTTCGGCCCAGGTCCCGGAGATTGCCAAGGTTGCCGGGTACCATCTTGCGCTGCTGCTGATTCGCAAGGGCGAATTTGATCGCGCCACCAAACTGCTCTCGTCGGAGTTCGTACAGGGGCAGGTGTCAGACCAGGTGAAGATCGCCCTGGGACTTGCCATGTTACGGGTTCCTCTGTTGCCGGATGCGATCGATCCGTCCCAGGACGGTCGGATAGCTACTGCCGGCAACATAGCCGTGCTTTTCGCGCAGAACCAGCAAGAGCAGGCTCTCCAGGCGTTCCAGCAGGCACTGAGGGATTACCCGAACACTCCCAATCTGCACTACGCCTACGGATGGGCGCTGGCCGCGGCGGGCCGCATGGACGAGGCCCAGGCACAACTGCCGGAAGAGATGCGAGTCTCTCCCCGGAGTGCGTTACCTTATCAGGCCCTAGCCGCCATTCAACTGCAATTAAATCGTCCGCAGGAAGCTCTCAAGGCTGCGCAAGAGGCGGTGAAGCTAGCTCCTCACTCGGCCCCGGCGTATAAGGCGCTGGCGGAAAGCTTGCAGGCAGCGGGAAAGTCCAATGACGCAGCAACCGCGCTGGCGAAGGCGGCGGAGTTGGGGCCAGAAGAACCACAGGAGGGCGCAAGGATTGCTCATCTCTACGAGCGAGGCGCGCAGGCGGCAGCGTCCGGAACCGCATCAACCAAGACCGGGGCCGCATCTGGCGCTACCAGCGGCGGAACAGCCAACTTCGAGGAACTCTCTAAACAGGCTGTTGCGGCCAGAGACTCCGGGAACATAGAAGAAGCAATCAGGGACTATCAGGGAGCACTGCAGTTGCGTCCCGCTTGGGAAGAAGGCTGGTGGGACCTGAGCCTGGTCTTTTTCAGCAACGCTCACTATAGGGAGGTGATTGAGCCACTCAAGCATGTGGTTGATCTCAATCCGAGATTCGGCACGGCGTGGGCACTGCTGGGCCTGAGCGAATATGAGATCAAGGACCATAAGAACGCGCTCATCCACCTCGAAAAGGCGCAGGGGTTTGGAATACAGGGCAGTCCCGAAGCGATACGAATCGCCCAACTTCACCTTGGTACGTTGCTGAACCAGAATCGCGAATTTGAGCGAGCCGTGGATCTGCTGGCGACGGGCAGTCCGGATTCGTCACTCTCGAAGGAGTGGAACACAGCTCTCGGAATGGGATTGCTGCGGGTGCCGCTGTTGACGGAACAAGTCGATCCAACGCAGCAGCCGATGCTGCAGGCGGCGGGACAGGCTGCGGCGTTGCTGGCCACCAGCAAATATGACGATGCCTTTATCATTCTCCAGAAGCTGCTGAAGGACTACCCGAACACCCCGTTCCTGCACTACGCCTATGGATCGGCGCTGGCGTCCCTTTCGCAGTATGACGAAGCCGAGGCACAGTTGCGCGAAGAAATTCGGATTTCGCCGGATAGCGCACTACCTTATACACGAATTGCATTTATTGCCCTGAAAACGCAACGTCCGGGGGACGGGTTGACCGCAGCGCAACGTGCCGTGCAACTGGCGCCCCAGTCGGCGGAGGCGCATTACATTCTGGGACGCTCCCTGCTGAGTTCTGGCGAAGCCCAGCGGGCCATCCAGGAGTTGGAAACAGCCAACAGAACGATGCCCAACAGTCCGGAAATACACTTCCACTTGGCGCGGGCCTACAGCAAGGCCAAGCAACCTGAAAAAGCCGATCAGGAGCGCGAGATCTTCGCGCGGCTGAACGCGATTGCCGAGCAGCAGCGCAGCACGCGCGGAAGTCAGGCATATGGTGCGTCGCACGAGCAGCAAAGCGATCTCTCGCTCCCGCCGGTTGCTGCGACACCCGAAGCAGGCTCCCAGCCGCGCTGATCAAAATGCATTTCGAAATGCAAACTGAAAGTTCAATAAGAAACACGGCCGGAGAGATTTCACTGCTCGAAATTGTTCAAGCTTGCTCGAAGGTGCTCGCTTGGAGACTACCGAAATCCCCATCTCACAAATCATCAAGCGGTCGAGAAGCGGCAACTAGCGCTGCGGAGTTTTGGGAGCGGGACCGGTCGATTCGCGGACTACGAGTTCCGGCTCCACTAGGATTCCAGCCTCATGCCCGTTGCGTCCTTCGATGCGATCGATCAGGGTCTCGGCAGCCATGGCGCCGATCTTACGCAGGGGCTGGCGAACCGTGGTAAGGCTGGGCAGGTGATAAGCCGCTTCCCGAACGTCGTCGAAGCCGACAACTGAAATATCTTCCGGCACCCGAAGCCCGGATTCCTTGATGGCGCGAATTGCTCCAACCGCGGAGATGTCGTTATAGGCGAAAAGTGCGGTGAAAGGAACCTTGCGCGACAACAGCTCTTTGGTGGTCTTATAGCCTTCCTGTGGGGAGGGATCGTCAACCGCCAATTGGGTGATGAGCTCCGTCCGTAACTGGATGCCCAGACCGCGAGCCGATTCGGTAATGCCATGCCACCGCGCGCCCGAGTCAACGCTTAGGGGTTGGCCCTTGATGACGGCAATTTCAGCGTGGCCCAGCCCGGAAAGATGTGCCAGAACCAAATGGGCGGCCTGAAAGTGATCGAGGGTGATGTTGGTGACACCTTCGATCTGCCGGTGCCCGGAAATTACAATCGCGGGTACGCGGGGGGGCTGGCTAACCGTGGTGTCGATGGTGATAAAACCCTCGACTCCCCGGGCCAGCAGGATGTCAGAGTACTGGCGCAGCAATTCCGGGTCATGATGATGCACTACCGTAACGAAGAAGTACTTGCGTTCGCTGAGAGCGGCTTCAATGCCGCCGATTACCACACTGCCGTAGGCGTCGCCAATTTCCGCCGCGATAACGCCAACGGTAAACGTGCGCTTCTTGCGCAGTGAACGGGCGAAGAAGTTCGGGTGATAGTTGAGTTCCTTAGCGGCCGCTATGATGCGGTCCTTGGTGTGCTGAGGGATGGCCTTCGCGTAGGGCGAGTCGTTCAGGACCGCTGACACCGTGCCCTTGGTCAGCCCCAGGTGCTTGGCCAGTTCCTTGAGAGTCGTCCCGTTGGGAGTGGATGGTTTATTGCGTTCCGGCATGCGTTGGTCACACGAAGCACGAATCTAACCACGAGTGAGTACATTACGCAACCGGTTTTGTTCGATGGAAGGACATTATCCAGAAAAAACACGCGATGCCGTTCCATTTTGGGAATTCAGGAACCCGAGAAGGCGGAAGATGCGCGAAATCTTCAAAAGATTGTGTTTTTTTGTTGACAGCCATACCAGTCAATAACATAAATTAATTAGTCACGGGGTTGTACGCAGAATCGGTTCTGTAAGCAAAGAGAATCGGTACTGTTAGGCTTCAGATTGAACAAACTTTCTCGAGTACGCGTTGGTATAGGCGTGTGCGGCGGAACTCCTCGCGAGAACCGCGACAGCGCACGTTGTAGCAAAAATCGTTTCTGGTGGGGGAACAAATGAATCGTTTGGGCAGTTGGCTTTTACTGACTCTCTGTATCGTATCGCTGCTAGCTGTGCCAATGGTGGCGCAGAAGACTTCCGGTACGATCCGGGGCGTCGTTACCGACCCGTCCGGCGCTGTCCTGGCCAATATTCCGGTGGAAATCACAAACTCCGAAACCGGTCAGGTACGTACCGTAACCACTAACACTCAGGGCGAGTACGTGGCTCCTGAAATTGCCGTCGGCACGTACACGGTGACCGTCAAAGCTCCGAACTTCAAGGAGTCGGTCTCGAAGAATGTCGACCTTCATACATCCAGCACGCAGACATTAAACATTCAGCTTCAGGTCGGTAGCACCTCGGAGCAGGTAACCGTAGCCGCCAGCGAAGTTCAGGTTCAGACTGACAACGCGGCGCTGGGCGAAGTTGTCACGGGCGAGCAGGTTCGCGAACTGCCGTTGAACGGACGCAGCTTTGTTCAGTTGACGCAGTTGCAGCCCGGCGTTTCGGCTGCTGACAACTTCAGCGCGAACAACAAGGGCCTGCTGGCCGGCGTTGACTTCTCGGTGAACGGCAACGCCACCACGAACAACCTGTTCCTGGTTGACGGCGCCAACAATAACGACGTAGGTTCCAACCGCACCATTTTGATCTATCCGTCGATCGAAGCGATCAGCGAGTTCAAGATGCTGCGTAACTCCTACGGTCCGGAATACGGCCAGGCCTCCGGCGCAGTCATCAACATCGTGACCCGGAGTGGATCGAACCAGTGGCACGGCGATGTTCTTTACTTCGGCCGCAACAGCTCGCTGAATGCTGAGGAGTGGTTTGCCCACGCAGCCGGCGTCTCGGCAGCCGCCAGCGGAACTCCTCTGCCCAATAACGGAAAGAACCAATTACAACGCAACGACTACGGCTTCTCCCTGGGCGGGCCTATCAAGAAGGACAAACTGTTCTTCTTCTACAGCCAGGAGTGGAACAAAGAAATCCGCGGCATCACGCGTCAGTCGTGTGTGCCTTCAGCGGCCGAGGTGGCGGGCAATTTCGCTAATCCCACCTGCGGGGAGCCTTTGCCGCAGGTCACGGGCGCCGCGAATCCGAACGGTTTACCGGGATTGGTGTCAATTGGGGCGAATCCCGCGACGCCGTACCAACTCCCCACCGGTTTGATTGATAACGGCGGTGCAACAATCGTAAAGTGGCTGCCCTTGCCGAACTTGAGTAATCCCTTGCCGGGTGGCGCGGACTGGAGCGCTTCGTTGAACACCCCGATCGACTGGTCGCAGTTCAACATTCGCCTCGATTACAACATCAGTCACTCGCAGACCCTGATGTTCCGTTATACCCAGGACAGTTGGACGAACAACTCGCCCAACGGCAACTCAACCCTGGGCCTGTGGGGTGACGCAATTTACCCCGCGTTGAACAGCAACTGGGCGCAGCCGTCCAAGCAGGTCATCGGCCGCCTGACCTCAACCATCGGCACCTCGATGGTCAACGACTTGGAATTTGCCTATTCGGACAACCGCATCAATATCACCCCGGGTGGTACAAACCCTGGGCTGTTGGCGCAGTTGACGACCGCAATTCCGACCAGCTATCCCTCGGCTCTGAAAACCTCCAAACTCGGTACGCCCACGTTGTGGGGCGGCTTGGGCAATTACACCAGCGGCAACACTCTGTGGTTGATCGCTCCCTGGAAGAACAGTCTCGACATCTACACGGTGCGCGACGACTTCTCCAAGGTGATCGGCGCCCAGACGCTGCGGTTCGGAGCGTTCCTGGGATGGAACGGCAAGAACGAATACAACGGCTCCACCAGTTCCAGCGAGTACCCGCAGTTCACAACCGGAAACGGTGGAACCAGCATCCCGACGGGCAACGACCTGGCAAACATTTATGCCCAGGGCGCGATCTGGAATAACATGGGTGAGCAGTCCACCAACACGTATGTCCACTTGCGCTGGCGCGACTACGAGTTCTACGCAGCGGACAACTGGAAAGTACGCCGTAACCTGACGGTGGATATCGGAGTCCGCTACTCGATTCTGGCGCCTCCGTTCCAGCCGAACAACCAATTCACCAGTTTCCGTGGAGCACTTTACAACTACGGCCTACCGTCTAGTGATGCTTGCAATGGCCTGGTTACGGTCCCAGGGTACAGTCCCTGCCAGGCCGCTAACCAGATCTACGGAACCAACTTCACGCCCGCGGCGTATGGTCAGAACAAGAATCTTAAAGACATAAACGGACACTTGTTTGCTCCGCGCCTTGGCCTATCGTGGGATCCGACCGGGAATGGCAACATGGCCCTCCGCGCCGGATTTGGTCAGTTCTTCCAGCGGGATCGCACCACTCCGGCTTACGTGAATGCCAACAACGCGCCGTTCTCAGTCAGCAACACGTTCCACCGCACCTTGGACGCGGCACCCACGGGTCTCCTGGCTGCCAGCGCCTCTCCGTCCGGTGGCTATGACCCAAGTAACCAAGTCTCCAACGCGCTGCAGTGGAACCTTGCTTTCGAGTACGGTTTCACCAAGAATGCAACCATTGAAGTTGGTTACGTTGGGAACCACGCGATCCACCAGTTGAACAACTACGATCTCAACGTGGTTCCGACCGCGCTATGGGGTCAGGGTTCGTTCTCGGGCAATATCAATGGCCTGCGGACCTACCCGGGCTGGGGCACGATGGCTTGGTGGTTGAACAACGGCAGCGCGTCTTACAACGCCTTGCAGGTCCTGGGCAAGTACCAGGTGCAGAAGTTGCAACTCCAGGCTGCTTACACCTGGGGCCACTCCATCGGCGACATTACCAACACCAATTCGTCGGGTGGCACCGGATGGGAGAGCTACACCTTGGGTTCAAATCCCAGTCTGGATCGTGGCAACACGGCAATCAACCGTCCGCAGATCTTCGTAGCCAATGCGGTTTACTACTTGCCTGACCTCAAGGGACAGCACGAGATCGTGCAAGCGGTAGCCGGCGGATGGGAACTGGCCGCAATTTCACAATATGCGGCTGGTGCCTCTTTCTCCCTCTACCAGGCTGGAGTCAGTGAGTCATCGGCATTTCTGGCACCCGGCACTTCGGGTGGTGGCTTGAACTCACTGTTCGGCAGCGGCTTCACCAACAACCAACGGCCGCTGATTTCAGGACAGGGTTGCACGGCGGGCATTAGCGGTGCGCAGGTGCTCAATCCGCAGGCGGTAACCCTGATCGGCTATGCGATAGGGACGTATCCGGCGGGAGTTGAGCCGCGTGGTTATTGCCACGGGCCCGGCACCGTCAATACGGACTTGTCGGTCGACAAGAACTGGCGTGTATGGGGTGAGAGAATGCGGATCCAGTTCCGCATGGACTTCTTCAACCTGTTCAACCATGCCAACTTCCGCGGCGATCAGATCAATGGCGTGAATGGTGGGACAACCTTCGCAAACGTGAATTGCGGAGCGGCGAACGCGGCAGGTCTGTATCAGCCTTGCAACGTGAGCAACAACATCATCACCCGGCAGACCTATAACACGAATGCCGGGTACGCCGTGAGTACGAAGGGTGCTAGAGAACTGCAGTACGGTTTGAAGATCATCTTCTAATCGTCCTGTCCGTCAACTCGTAACCATGACCGGCAGTGCCTGTTACAATCAGGTACTGCCGGTCAAACTTTTGTGAGGAATAATCCTGAGTCCGTGGGTTGGGCGTCTCTCGTTTTTCCCATCGCCAGCATTTGAAGCCGTGATCTCCCCTGGTATCTCCTTCTGCCGTCGCCTTGCGCTCAGCGTGCTGCTGGTCGTGCCGCTGGTGGCTTCCAGTGGTTCAGTTCAGCCACAGACGCCGAAGAAACAGGCACAGAGCCAGAACACCAAAGCCTCGCCCTACGAGGAGCTGCAGCGGCGGTTGCTGGTGCAGCGGTCCGCGATTGAGTCGGGAAATCCCGAAGCCGTCCAGACTTCCAGCCAGGCCCTGGTGGCGTTGGCTCTGAGAGGGATGGCGCAGATTCGCTCGTTGGAAGGGGCGTGGCTGCCGGCGGTCGAGTTGTATCGGAAGTCGCTGGACTTGGAGGATGATCCCGCCACCCGGCTCGAATTGGCGAACGCCAGCATTTCAGCCGAGCGTTATGACGATGGGCTGGCGGAGATCAACAAGGTTTTGGCCGCCGATCCCGAGAACGCCGAGGCTTGGCACGTCAAGGGGAAGATCCTGATGGCCAAGGGGGACTACCGAGGTTCGGCCGATGCCGTGGCGCGTTCCCTGGAGTTGCATCGCGATGTGAATGCCCAGTTGCTGCTGGCCCAGGCCCTGCTCAACCTCAAAGAAAAGAACAAGGCACAAGACGTTTTCCAACAGATGCTGCAGGACTACGGCAATCGGGCGATATGGCATTTCGTGTTCGGCGGCGCCTACCGGGATGCCGGCTACATGGAAGACGCGATTCGAGAATTCAAGAAGGCCCTAGAGCTCGACCCGAAGCTCCCGCATGTGCATTATTTCCTAGGTTTGACGTACCTCGAAATGAACAACCTTGGCCCCTCGCCGGAGATCGTCAAGGAATATGAAGAAGAAGTGCGGCAGTTCCCGAATGACTATTTCGGGAACTACACGCTGGGAGGACTTGAGTCCGGGGCTAGCCAGTACGACCAATCCAATAAGCACCTGATGATCGCGGCAAAAGCCGACTCCACCAATCCTGATCCGTGGCTGTATCTCGGGCTCAATGCTTACAAGCAGCGGGACAACGTGACGGCCGAGACATACCTGCGCAAGGCGATCACACTCACGGGAGATGATACGGCCCGCAACGGTTACAACATTCGCAGGGGCTACATCGCATTGGCCCGAATTCTGGCGAGCGAGGGCAAGAAAGAGGAAGCGCAGCTCTACTTCGATAAAGCGAAGGTCATGAGTGATCAGGCACTACACACGAGCTCGGAGGCCATTCAGTCCGAGATGGGTGCTAACCAGGATTCGGCGCCGGGTGTCATTCCGAGCACGGCGGCTCCAAAGCCGCAACTGCCGTCCGCCGGGGCCGACAAAGTGGATTTCACTGCGGATATCGGAACACCGCAGTTGGAACATACGCGTCTCACCCCGGCGCAATTGGAAGAAGCTGAGAAACGCGTGAAGGCCCTGCGCGCTATGCTGGGCACCAGTTACAACGACTGGGGGACGTCGGAGGCCAAACGCGGCCAGTATGGAATGGCGCTGTCGCACTTCCATGACGCCGAGAAGTGGGACGACGCCACGCCCGGTCTGATGCGGAACATCGGCCTGGCTGCACTGAAACTGGGGAACAACGAAGAGGCCGCGCGCGCTTTCCAGTTGGCGGTGGACAAGGACCCCAAGGACTTATCGGCGCGCGCCATGCTGGCGATCTCGTTGTATTCCTCGCACCAGTATGGCGAAGCTGCCAAGGCCTTCGACCAGGTCGGCGACGGGGTGTATCGTGACCCGCGCATGGCCTATGCATGGGCGTTCTCCCTCGCCCGCACCAACGATCCGCGGAAAACAATTGAGGTACTGAACAAGCTCACGACGCAGCCACTGACGAAGGAAATGTGGATGGCCACGGGCGATCTTTACGCCCAGGTGGACGACCAGGAAGATGCCTTGCGAAGTTTCCGAAAGGCGATCGAACTGGACCCAACCGCGGAGCGGGCCCACCACTTCGCGGGCGTGGCCCTCATCCGTCTGGGGCGTCCGTCGGACGCAATACCGGAGTTCCAGGCTGAGCTGAAGTTGAATCCAGACGATCCAGACACACAGTACAACCTGGCATACGCTTTGCTTGAGACTTCTCAGAAGGACCAGGCTCTGGCTCTGCTGCGAGCGCTGCTCGCGGCCCATCCCGATCACGCGCAAGCTCAGTATCAACTGGGCAAAGAGCTGCTGGCCTCCGGGAACATAGATCAGGCCGTACCGCACCTTGAGGCCGCGGCGCGACTCGATCCCAGCGAAGACTACATCCACTACCAATTGCAGGCGGCCTATCGCAAGGCAGGCCGTACCGCCGACGCGGACAAGGAACTGCAGGTTTACCGCGAGATCAAAGACCAGAAGCGGCAAAAGAGCGTTCCTCAGCACAACCAGTAGGCTGATTCAGGACTTCCAAGGCACAACACAACGTCGGCGATTGCTGTCGACGGCCAACTCAATGGCGCGCATCACCCGCAGCGCCTGTTCGGCCGTGACCGCCAGACGAGCGTTGCCGAGAATGGCGTCCCGAACATTCTGGTAGTACTGGCGGTAATCGCCGGGAGCGGTTGGGAGCTGTTCAGTAGCGAGGACGTCCCCCTGTGCCACCAGGAGCGTTCCCCAGCGCTCAGGTGCCTCGTAGCCCCAGAACTCGCCCGAGGGCCGCTCTCCGCGCTTCAGAGCCTCTTCCTGGGGATCGAGGCCACACTTAAGATAGCCGCTCTGGGTCCCATGAACGACGAACCGCGGAGTTGGCGTGCTGACCAGCAAGCCAGCCCGTAACAGAGCGCGCATCCTTGGATAATGCAAGACGACATCGAAGGCGTCATCTACCGAAGCCCCGTCGCGCTCGATTCGCAGGTCGGCGCTGATGGCCTCGGGTTCGCCGAAAAGCACCATTGCCTGGTCGATCAAGTGAGGTCCTAGATCGAAGAGCACGCCACTGCCGGGTTCGGGACGCTCGCGCCAGGCATCGTCTTTGAGTTGGGGACGAAACCGGTCGAAGTGTGATTCAAAAAGGACCACGCGCCCCAGCTTGTGGTCGGCGAGCAACCGCTGCAGGGTGACGAAGTCGCCGTCAAATCGGCGGTTCTGGTAGACGGAGAGAAGTCGCTGCTTGCGGTTCGCGAGATCGACCAACTCCGCGGCTTCGGCGTATGTGGTCGCGAAGGGTTTGTCGATGACCACATCGCGGCCTGCCAGCAGGCATTGCTTGGCGAGGTCGAAGTGCGTGGTGTTGGGCGTGGCGATGACGACCAGGCGGATGGTGTCGATGGCGAGGAGCTCGTCGAGGTTGCGGACGGGGCGAGCGTCGGGATAGGCGTTCTCCGCCTCAGAGCCGTGACGCTGCAGTATAGCAGCCAGGCGCAGGCCCTCCACAGCGGCGATCACAGGCGCGTGAAAGGTTCGCCCAGCGAATCCGAAACCCACCAGACCGACGTCGATCATCTGCTCCCTCGAAGATTACCGAATCAATTCGTAGAGCAAGTGTAATGGATGATTGGAGCACGATTCATCACAGCCAAAGTGCAAGTGTCTTGGTAACATGACGGGTTACGAAGGCCAGCCAGATACTCATGTCTAGAGGACACTGATCCCCAATGATGCGAAGACTTTTGTTTGCAGCTACTTTGCTTTTCACATCTCTGAACCTGATGGCGCAATCGGCCTCACCCGCCTGGAAACGGGTGGAACATCTCCGGCGCGGCATCAATGCCGGCGAATGGCTGGCGCAGTCGAGCGACTATAGTCCGCAGAGGCTGCGTACGTTTACCACGCTGGACGATATCGCGCGCATGCACAGCATGGGATTCGATCACGTGCGTCTGAGCATTGACCCCGCGATCTTCAATTGCCCCGGCCCGTGGGACCAGTGTGAGCGGGTACAGGTCCTGGATGAAGTGATTGCCAAGGCCCTGTCGCAGGACCTCGCGGTGATCGTCGATGTTCATCCCAGCGATGAGTACAAGCGGCAGTTGGCGAGCAATGACAATGCCGTCGATAAGTTCGCGGCCTTGTGGAACCAGATTGCGACCCACTACGCAAAGTCAGACCCGGAGCGGGTGTTCTTCGAGATCCTGAATGAGCCGGAGGTTGGGGTTTATCGTTGGGCCGGCATCCAGCAGGCCCTGGTGAGCGCAATCCGGCGCAACGCTCCTGCGCACACCATCATCGTGACGTGCGGCGAATACTCCAATCCCGACGACTTGGCGCGGATGCCGCAGGTTGCAGACGACAATTACATCGTGAACTTCCATTACTACAATCCGCACATCTTTACTCATCAGGGAGCGTCGTGGGGCGAAGGCTACTGGGCCAGCCTGCGGCAAGTGCCGTTTCCGGGCACTTCCGAGCTAGTTGCAGCGGCGATTGCGAAACAGACGGATGAATTCGCGCGCTGGAAGCTGACACAGTACGGACTGGAGCACTGGGATGCGCAGCACGTTGCGGGCGAGATCCAATTTGCCGCCGAGTGGGCCAGGCGACGGAACGTGCCGCTCACCTGCAACGAGTTCGGGGTGTATCGCAATTACTCAAATCCCCAGGACCGGCTGCGCTGGCTGGAAGCAGTCCGCACTGCGCTGGAGCAGAACAAGATTGGTTGGACGATGTGGGATTACCAGGGCGGCTTCGGGGTCGTGACAAAAAGTAACGGGACTACCGTCGAAGATGAGGGTGTGTTGAAAGCCCTGGGATTGCCGCCACGCTAACGGCAGACGCAATCAGTCCGAATTGACGATGGCAGAAGCATCCAACAACCCGCGTAAACACTTGCTCGATCCGACCGAGAGGCTCTCGGAAATACTGTTCGGGTTGATCATGGTGCTTACGTTCACCTGCTCGTTTAGTGCTGCCCATGCCGGGCGGGCAGAGGTTCGCAACATGCTCCTCGGCGCGCTGGGCTGCAATCTGGCGTGGGGGATTATCGACGCGGTGTTCTATCTTATGGGCTGCTTCAGCGAGCTCGGGCACAATCTTCTCACCTTCAGGGCGGTGCGCAACGCGGCAGATCCCAGCGAAGGCCGGCGCATCCTCGGTGACGCCATACCGCCAGTGCTGGTGTCCGTACTGCCGGCGGGAGAACTCGAGCTGATGCGCCAGAAATTATTGCAGATGCCTGAACCACAGGCGCGAGTCCGGCTGGCGAAAGACGACTGGCTGGCGGCCGTGGGCGTTTTCTTCTTGGTATTCCTGTCCACATTTCCGGTGGTAATTCCATTCATGGTGTTCAGGGACATCACGCGGGCACTACGCATTTCCAACGGAGTTGCCATCGTGATGTTATTTCTAAGCGGCTACGCATTTGCCCAGTACTCTGGTCTGCATCCGTGGAAGACCGGCGCCTCGATGGTGGTGCTGGGTGGTGCGATGGTCGGGGTAACAATCGTTTTTGGTGGGTGAAGGAGAGAAGTTGAACTTGGCGGCCGCAGTCAAAAGGACGGGTCGGCGATGATACAGCTCGCAGTCTTCGTGCTACTCCTGTTTTCGTACGCGCTGGTTTCGCGGCGACTTGAGCAAACCATCCTCACTGCCCCCATCGTGTTCACGCTCGCGGGGATGTTCATGTTTCCCGCGTTGCCGACGCTCCTGGAAGCCGGGTTCAACGCCAACGTCTTTCTACGTTTGGCAGAAATAGGCTTGGTGTTGCTGCTCTTCACCGACGCCAGCCGCACCGACTTCAAGCTCTTGCGGAGCATCGGAAATCTGCCGATACGCTTGTTGAGTACCGGCATGTTGCTGACGATCTTTCTTGGCACCGTCGCTGCCCGCTTGGTGTTTCCAGAACTTTCTCTGTGGGAAGCGGCAATTCTCGCTGCCATCCTCGCGCCCACCGATGCCGGATTGGGACAGGTGATTGTGAACAGTGAACGGGTGCCGACGCGGATTCGCCAGGCCCTCAATGTGGAGGCCGGCCTCAACGATGGACTTTCAGTCCCGCTCCTTCTTTTTTTCATGGCCCTCGCCGAGGCCAAGATCGAAGGTGGGGCGGAGAGCCTGGCGCGGTTCATTGGGGAACAGCTTGGCTTGGGTTTGGTGGTGGGCTTGGGAATCGGCCTGATTGGGGGATGGTTGCTGGGCTGGGCGCGCCGCCGGGATTGGGTGTCGGAGCCGTTTCGGCAAATTGGGGTGGTCGCATTGCCGCTGCTGTGCCTGGTGATATCGGAAATGATTGGCGCCAGCATGTTCATTGCGGCATTCGCAGCAGGCTTAACCGTTCAGGTGGGATTCAAAGATGTGGGCGAGGACAGCGTCGAGTTTACTGAGGAGTGGGGTCAACTATTCAACCTTGCCGTGTTCTTCCTGTTTGGCGTGCTGATCATGCGGGATTGGCCGCAGTTCACTATGACGATCTTGCTGTACGCGGTCCTTAGCCTGACGGTGGTGCGAATGGTTCCGGTCGCGATAGCGCTGATGGGTACGCGCCTGAGTCCGGCCAGCGTGGTGTTTATGGGCTGGTTCGGTCCGCGGGGGTTGGCGTCCATCGTGTTAGGACTGGTGTACCTGGAGGAGGGAATGTATCTGCCTGGCGAAAACACGACTCGGCTGGCGGTGATTGCGACCGTGGCGCTTAGCATCTTCGCCCACGGGTTCAGCGCCATGCCCGGAATCAACCTATACGCGCGTAAGATCGCGACGCTCGGTCCCGATGCGCCGGAACATCAAGAAGCGGCTGCATGACCTCGATCCGCATTGGCGGGCGAGAGCCACCCACTGTATCCTCAAACCGTGACTGCTCCCCCGAAAGCCAGACGCTCGCCCACTCCCGGTCTGCTGTTCGGACTGGTGGTCACGCTCGCGGCGGTGGTGGCGTACACAGGCTACATCACCTACCAGATCAAGGGACTGCGGGAGCTGCAAAGCAACATCATCGACCACAACCGTAAAGACTCTCTGCAACTATTGCGCATCCAGAACGACCTTAATCTGCTGGGGATCGCCATGCGTGACATGCTCGACAACACCGAACCCTATCCGCTGAGCGCATGGGCAGGGCAGTTCCAGCGCATCCGGCAGGACCTGGACGATGCCATGCGGCTGGAGTCTGGTTTGTCGGTTGCCTATCGGACGGCTGAACAACGTAACTACATCGAAGATCTGATGAAGCAGTTCTGGGGTGCGGCGGACCACATGTTTACGCTGGCCTCGAGCGGCAGTGAAGCCGAGGCGGCCCGCCAGATCCGGGTGTCGTTGCAGGCACACCAGGCGGCCCTGAGCATTGCTGTCGCGCGTCAACTGGTTGCCAATAACGAAGCCGAGCAACAGGCCGGGGAGCGGATTCAGGAGATTTACTACCGCGTACAGCGGCAGGTGCTGTTATTTCTGCTGGCGACGCTGGTCCCTATTGTGCTCACCAGTTTGTATCTGATTCGGTCGAACCGGCTGTTGTTCCAGCGCATGTCTGACTTGTCGGACCAACGCAGCGAACTGGCCCAGAAGCTGATCGCTACGCAAGAGTCAACGTTGCTTCACATTTCGCGCGAACTGCACGATGAATTCGGCCAGATCCTCACTGCCATTGGATCGATGCTGCGGCGGGCGGGACGGCAGGCGCCGGAAGGATCACCTCTGCGTGCCGACCTGGTGGAGGTTTCGGAAATTGCGCAGTCCACCCTCGACAAAGTGCGCAGCCTCTCGCAGGCGCTGCATCCGGTGACCCTGGAGGAGGCGGGTCTGGAGAGCACCGTGGACTGGTATCTGCCAGTAGTAGAACGCCAGAACGGAATCGTCATACACTACAGCAAGACAGGCACGTCCTTCCCGGTCGAAAGCCGTACAGGCATTCATGTGTACCGGGTATTGCAAGAGGCCCTCAACAACGCAACGCGGCACTCGGGCACCAAGGAAATATGGGTCCGGCTGCGGTTTCTAGAGCAGTCGCTGGAACTGGATGTCGAGGACCATGGCGGCGGATTTCAGTCCAACGGCAAGCGAGGCATTGGGTTGGTGGCCATGCGCGAGCGCGCCGAGTTACTGAACGGGAAGTTGGAATTTCTACACCCGCAAAATGGCGGAACTCTGGTCCGGCTTGCAGTGCCGAAGGAAGCCACTGAAATTGCCGTATAGGAGCACATGACAGAAAAGATTTCAGTTCTGCTGGTAGACGATCACGCCTTAGTGCGCCGGGGATTCCGACGCATGCTGGAAGACGAGGAAGACATCGTCGTCAAGGGAGAGGCCAGCGACGGCGAGGAGGCCGTGCGTCTGGCACAGCAACTGCAGCCCAAAGTGATCGTGATGGATTGCGCCCTGCCCGGCATCAGTGGACTGGTGGCGACGCGCCAAATACTTGAACACAATCCGAAGGCGGCCGTTCTGATGCTGAGCATGCACTCGGAAGATACTTGGGTGCGACAGGCGCTGGAGGCCGGCGCCCGCGGCTACATGCTGAAGAACGCGGTCGATCTGGAATTAGTTACGGCCATCCGGCGGGTGGCTGCGGGAGAAGAGGTGCTCGATCCTCAGATCGCGCGTCGAGCCACACTCAAAGGCGAGCGCGAGACGGGGCTCACGGTTCGAGAACTGGAAATTCTACAGCTCATCGTAGGAGGACTGTCGAACAAAGAGATTGCGTTGCAGTTGAACCTGAGCGCCAACACCGTGGCGGTGCATCGTGCTAATATCATGGACGCGCTGGGAATTCACAAGACCGCCGAACTGGTGGTGTATGCCATCCGCAACGGACTGGTCAACATCCCGTAATTCTTCATTGTTAAGTCTTTTATTTTCTGCGACTTGCTGACAGGCGCGATGGTGGTCGCCCGATCCCCGAACAGGCCTTCGACAATTAGTACATTTGGGCTATTGCGCCAGTTGGCGGACCGAAGCTATCTTGTTCTTGCGAGGCCGAATCAACCCTTCGAAAGTCTCGCACTCCTCTGGAGCAAGTTTCGAGTCCTCAATGGCCCCACCCCATGCCGGACTCCGATTTGCTCCAATTTTTTTGTCCAGCCACTGACCCTGCCGCAACGCGTTCCCGATTTGCGGATGCTGGTTGCATCCGGTTATCTATCTTCGAATCCGACGGGTATAACTCATGGTGCAACGCAACCACGGTGTCAGCGATAACCATTTAGTACAGATGATCGTGAGTTGTGAACTATAATTTGTGGCGCCTGGGAGTTACGAGCTTCGGGCCCTATCTATGCGAAATTATCAGGTTCTTGCAGTGCTCGCCCTGGCGACAATTTGTAACGGTCAGACCAATCTTCAGCGGCCACCGATCACTGGCATCGCTCACGTAGCGTTCTACAGCAGCAATCTTGCGGCCGGGAAAGAGTTCTTTGGCGGATTATTGGGATTGGCCGTGGACCCATCGCGGCCCAATTTATATCACGTCGGAACGCAAGCAGTGGAACTGGAACCGCTGCCGGCGAACCACGGCCCCAACTTGATTTCTCACGTGGCCTTCGCGACTTCCGACGCGGAAGGAGTGCGCAAGTATCTCGCGAGTCATGGGGTAACGGTGCCCGAGCACGTCGACACCGGAGGCGATGGCACATTGTGGTTTGCGATGAAAGACCCGGAAGGGAATCCCATTGAGTTCGTGCAAGCCCGTCCGGAACTTGCCGGCAGGAACCCCGAGGTTCCCGTCTCGAAGGTCATGATTCATGCGGGCTTCGTGGTGCATGACCGCGCCGCAGAGGACAAGTTCTACAAAGCCCTGCTCGGCTTCCACCTGTACTGGCAGGGCGGCATGAAGGACGACGAGACAGACTGGGTGGACATGCAGGTCCCCGATGGCACGCAATGGCTGGAGTACATGATGGTACGGGGTGCGGAGCAGCCTTCACCCAGAGTGCTGGGGATTTTGAATCACATTGCGCTGGGCGTTCCGGAGATGAGCGAGGCCGCCCGTCTGCTGAAGATGCGAGGCTGGAAGCCGACCGACAACGAGAAACAACAGATCGGCAAAGACGGCAAGTGGCAGTTGAATTTGTACGATCCCGATGGCACGCGGGTGGAATTGATGGAATTCGCCCCCGTGCAGACACCGTGCTGCGCCCCCTACACCGGCCAGCACCCGCACTAGAACCTATATTTTCTGCCTGCCAAGGAGAGGTCTAAATGGTTACACGACGCGATTTCCTGCAATTATCTGCCGCCGGGCTGGGCACGCTAGCGCTTTCGGACCTGGCTTTCGCCGCCGTCAATCCGTTCCCCGTCGGTGTGCAGCTCTACACTGTGCGCGAACAGGCGGAAAAAGATCTAAACGCCGTCCTGGCCCACATCAGCATGATCGGCTACAAGGAAGTCGAGACCTACTGGAATGTATATTCGCATCCCGCGAAGAAGCTGCGGAGCATGATCGTTGACAATGGGATGTCCGTGCCCAGCGGCCACTTCGACTACGACGGCCTGGAGTCGAAACTCGATTACGCCAGGGAACTGGGCGTGCAATATGTGATCTGCCCCATGCTCCCCAAAGACATGTGGACGTCGGCTGACGGTTTCAAGAAGGCGGCCGCGCAGTTCAATCAGTGGGGTGAAAAAGTTCATGGCATGGGGATGCAGTTCGGTTTCCACAATCACAATTACGAATTCCAGAAGTTCGGCAGCCTCACAGGCTTCGACATCCTGACGCAAAACACGGACGCAAAACTGGTGTGTCTCGAAATGGACTGCTATTGGATTACCCAGGCAGGACAGGATCCCGTGGCGATGCTGAAAAAGTACGGCAGCCGCATCCAGTTGCTCCATCTGAAGGACCGCAAGCCGGGCTTCGCGACTTCGCAAACGCTCAATCCAGAGGCGGAACATATTACGGAAGTGGGAAGCGGCAACATCGACTGGAAGTCGGTTATTGGAGCCGGGCAGCAGACCGGCGTGAAGCACTTTTTTGTCGAACGCGACAACGGCAGTACGCCGCCCTTTGAAAGCCTGCGCATCAGCTTCAACTACCTGAGCAAGCTGATGGCGTAATGGATTGGAAACCTCCGCCCGCGCCGCTGGGTGCGTGTCCACGGTGCGGGCAATTCTCTGTGTACGGGCGGGATCCTCGTCATGCTGCGAAAATTGTCCAACTTAGTGGTTGCCGTGTGCTTTCTCCTGCTGCCACGCCTCTCGCCAGCCGCGGACAGCAAGCCGACCCTCCTGGTCAATTCTGACCATCGCACGTCCGTCAGCCTAGATGGCGACTGGCATGCCGTCGTCGATCCCTACGACAACGGGTATCTCGACTTCCGCATGCATGCCCGTACTGACGGCTATTTTCTCAACGAGAAACCAGGCACGAGCAACAAACTTGTGGAGTACGACTTTGCGAAATCGGCGCCGCTGAAAGTCCCCGGCGATTGGAACTCGCAGCGCGACACGCTGTTCCTGTATGAGGGCACAGTCTGGTACGAGAAGGACTTCCCGTATCAACGCAAGCCGAACACACGCACGTTTCTTCATGTCGGCGCCGCTAACTACCTGGCGACCGCGTTCGTAAATGGCAAGAAAGCCTGCGATCACGAAGGAGGCTTCACTCCTTTCGACTGCGAAGTCTCCAGCCTGCTTCACGATGGCGACAACTTCGTAGTGATCCATGTCAATGACCAACGAAAGCGAGACGGCGTGCCCACGCTGAACACCGACTGGTGGAATTACGGCGGGCTGACGCGCGACGTATCACTGATCGAGACGCCGGAAACCTTCGTCGATGACTATTCTCTGCAACTTCAAACAGCGGTTGACTCCAAGATTGCCGGGTGGGTCCACTTGGTTGGAACCAGCGCGGGAACCCAAGTCACAGTGAAAATTCCCGAGCTGAACCTTGCGCAGACGGCTTCCACCGATGCCCAGGGGCGGGCGACATTCTCGCTCAGGGCCGCGAATCTGCAACGGTGGTCGCCGGAGACCCCGAAGCTGTATGAAGTCGAAATCAGCGCCGGTAACGATCACCTCAAAGACTCGATCGGGTTCAGGACGATCGAAGTGCAGGGTGACAATATCCTGCTAAACGGTAAGTCGATCTTTCTGCGCGGGGTCTCGGTCCACGCCGAGGCCCCGTATCGCTCTGGCCGAGCCTGGAGCGAGCAGGATGCCGAGACGCTGCTCGGATGGGCAAAAGAATTAGGCGTCAATTTTGTGCGGCTGGCGCATTACCCTCATGACGAGCGCATGACCCGGCTGGCCGATCGCATGGGAATCATGGTGTGGTCGGAGGTGCCGGTGTACTGGATGATCGAGTGGGAGAATCCCGCGACGCTGGCCAACGCTACCAGCCAGTTGCAGGAGATGATCCGTCGCGACCGCAACAAGGCGTCGGTCATCCTGTGGTCGGTGGCCAACGAAACGCCGAACACTCCGGCGCGGCTATTGTTTTTGAAGAGCCTGATCGCGACCGCCCACGCCGAAGATCCCAGTCGCTTGGTGACGGCTGCGCTGCTGGTGACGACCTCGCCGAAGAATCCGGAGGGCATTCAAACCAAGGTCATCGACGACCCCTTGGGCGAATATCTGGATGTGTTGGGATGCAACGAGTACATCGGCTGGTATGAAGGCACGCCAGATCTCGCGCAGCGAACGCGGTGGTCGTCCAAGTACAACAAGCCGCTGATCATGAGCGAGTTTGGCGGCGACGCCAAGTTCGGTCTGCACGGCGCACCTGATCAGCGCTGGACCGAAGAGTACCAGGAAGACATCTACCGCCAGCAAATCGCGATGCTCAAGCAGATTCCTTTTCTGCGCGGCATCAGTCCGTGGATCCTGATGGACTTTCGTTCGCCGCGGCGCACCTTGCCGGAGATACAGGACTTCTACAACCGCAAAGGCCTGGTTTCGAACGACGGTCAGAAGAAGAAAGCCTTCTTCGTGTTGCAGGACTATTACAAAGCCTTGGCGGCGCAGCCGAACTAGCCATTACTTCTTGGCAGTCGCCTCGCCGGTGGTCACGACCAGCGGCACATCGACAGTGCCAATCTGCTGCGACGGTCGGTCCATCACACCCAAGCGCAAGTTGTAGGCTCCGGGCGGCAAAGTCATTTCCTGCTGCGCTGGAATGCCGTTGTTCATCACCGTTTCGTAAGCCGCCTGCTTGATGGTTCCGTCGAGCGTGTCGGATGCGTGTGCCACTTCCTTGCCATCCTTGTCATAGGCAATGGCGATGCAATCCAATACGAGGTGCTTGCGCTGGTCGGGAGCATCCGTGAACGTCACACCATTGGGATTGACGATGTACTGGATACGCACGTTTTTGTGGGTGGCATCGGGAGGCAGCACGGACGCAGTTATGAACAGCATGGTCGATTGCGGCATTCCGGGCTGTAGAGCGCCACGTAGGGCCGCCGCTCCGATAGCCGAAGTCCCCCCTTTCGGGGGCGACGAGTAGTAGCCACGGCGGTAAGACAATTTCACGTCGGGCTGGGTGACCTTGACCTCAATGCGATGGAATACCGTCTGGGGATCCACTTTGTCAGGCGTGTAGGCCAGCGTGTAGTAAGTCGCGCCGTCGTCCATGCTGCGCTGCATCGCGCGTTTCAGATCGTTCGTGCCCAGGAAAGCCTCGCCCCCGGTCTGCTCCGCAACTTGCCTCATCGTAAAGCGCTCGTCGGCGGCTTTGGAACCCTGGGTTGCCAGCAGGCCGCCATAGTTCTCCGAGTTCGGCGACGAAGTGTATAGTCCGGCCTCAGTGGCGCTGGTGGAGATGTCCACGCCGCGCCCCTGCAATCCGCGCACGTCAACCGGATAAACTGCGATGCGGGATTTAGCCATTAGGGAACCAGCCGCTGCCAATTCATTTTGGAAACTGGTGGCGTTGCGCCAAGGTTGCGAAACTGACTTGGGGTCTGCCTCGATCTGCACCGGGAAACTGGTGGAGAGCCAGATCAGGTTCTTTCGTCCTGGATACCCCGAAACTGCACGCGACAAACCCTCAAAGGCGGCCAACGTGAATTTAGCCCGGTCGGCGATCTGAAAACTTTCTAGATCCTGCAACTGTCGCTGCTTGACCTGCGTCATCTCGGTCATGAATGGCGTGTCTTGCGAAGTCGATGGGGCGCTTTCGGTCAATTCAGAATTAGCGTATGCGATCTGGCCTTCCGCATGCTGGCGCTCGGCCTCAGTTGTCAGTACATGGGACCGCGAGGGCTTCAGGTTCTCCGCCGACTTCAGCAATTTTTCAGGGTCATCGGTAAATCCCTGCACCATCGACAGCCGGCTGGTCAGCAGATAGAGCGCGATGGGTTGTCCCTTGGGGACTGCGCGCAACAGTTCGATCAGTTGCTTACGTGCATATTCCTGATCGGCCGTCGGCGTGTTGAGCAGATCGAACAGCACAATAGTCCAACTGTCCGCGGTAGCCGCCGACGGATGGTTGGAGTAGGTATTCGGAGGCAGCTTCGGCGCATTGACGGAGGCAGTTGAACCCGCTGCGCCCGCCGAACTAGTATGCGGCTCAAAGACTCGAACCTGTTGCGGCTTGCCGTCCTGCAGGACGGTAAAGTCGCCCTGTTTCAGCCCAGGGATTGGCCGGCCCTGCTTATCGGTGACCACCACATCCACCTGTACCAGGCGCGTGGTACTACGGAACACCGGGTTGGTCGGGGCACCCTCGGCAACTGGAGGGGCCTGTTGCAGGCGAGACTCTGGGACCGCAGCCGAAGGAGCAACTGCGTTCGCGGCAACGATTGCGCTGGTTGAAGACGCAACTGCAGTTGGTACTGTGGCTGAGGATGGAGAGTTCCCGGCAGACGACGTTACCTCCTTGGGAGCTGTTGCCGCCTGCGCAGTCTGGACCGCCAGTACCTTGGACCATGCTAGGGAATAGACCTTGTCCAGATAGAGAACATAGACACACAGCAAGTTATAGGTGTCGGCATAAGTCTTGGGATCCAGTTCGGTCCGCATGAGGCGGACCTGCTCTACCTTTCCTGGCGGAGTGATTGCGGCATAAGCGACCGAATGGATCACGATCGCAGGAATGTTCGCCTCTTCGAAGGCCCGTGCCTCGGTGGCGGGAATATCGTTGATCTGTTTTGGGTCCTCTGGTGATTTAAGGCTACGTGCGGCAATTGGCAGAACCTTGCTCAAGGTTGAAGGGTCATGGGCGGTCTCCTTGAGGACAGGGCTTTTCCCCACAGTCGCCATGCGCGAAGTGTCAGGTCCAGGGAAAGCATAGGCCGCGGGCGTCCTGCCCACTTTGTCGAGCTGAATCATCCCCCTGATCTGGGCGCGCTGATCGCTGGTTAACTGTTTCAAATACCAATTCGCTCCGGCGAATCCCCGATCGTGCCCGGCAAACGCCGCGAACACCAGCGTCTGACGATGAGGCGCTGAGTTCAGCGATTCCGCCAGTAATGGAAGCATGACAGGTCCACCCCAGTCCACCAGGGCTTCTTCGCCATGGGACTTTGAGTCCATGCGGGTCGCAATTACGATGGCTCCTGGCTCCGGTCCGGGTAACGTGCAGATGATGTTGGGAAGGTCTTCGTCCGGTACGGCCTGCTCCAGTATCTGATCGGAGGTACATCCCGCAGCCTTGAACTGGGCGCGAATCGTGTCAACGCGTCCCTGATCGGTACTGGGCACCGCCTGTATCCGCTTCTCGATGACCGGTCGTTCGATCCGAACATAAACCAGATTGTCAGCAAAACAGGTGATGGCAAGAATCAATAAAAGAAGGAGCTTAAAGACGCGATGCAAGATGTACCTCATGAGCGCAGCGATCGCAGTAGCATATATAGGCTAACACCAAGTCAGGCATGAGGTTGTCTCGGACCGAGCCGTTGCTGAAGGCGCCGATTTTCTGCCGAAAACCCTTGCATGCAACGCCCGGTCAACGACGGGGTTCTTCGCCGAGTATGGAATTGACGCCGCGCCGAATATCAGTCCTGAGCCGGCAATTTGGACCGGCACATTGACGCGCAAGCGGCTAACCGCGACCGAGCCATTGGGGCGGTTCCGCCTTTCGATTGCATATTACGCGCAACCAGCGATAATGAACTTAGACCGGCAATAATCGAGAGGTGGAATGGTTCCGTGGTTCGTTCGGTATGCGTTGCTTTGCATCGCTGCCATCCCCTTTATTTACTACATCATCGCTCTTTTCAGCGGGTGGCGGTTCTTTCGCAAATCGACAGATCGGTCTTCTGCTATGTCGGAGTTCACACCGCCAGTCAGTATTTTGAAACCGGTGCGTGGACTCGATCCCGATGCCTACGACAATTTTGCTAGCTTCTGCCGGCAGGACTATCCGGAATACGAAATCGTGTTTTGCGTAGGCGACCGCTCTGACCCCGTACTGCCGGTGATCGAAAAAGTGATTGCTGATTTTCCCGAGCGGAACGTTCGCGTGCTTTTTGGCTCGGGCCGCGAAGCCACCAATGACAAAGTGGCGAAATTGGCGCGTCTCTCCCAAGAGGCACAATACGAAACTCTGGTAATTAATGACAGCGACGTGCGCGCTGAACCTGACTATCTGCGGCGGGTGGTGGCCCCGCTTGCAGATCCGAAGGTTGGAGCCGTAACTTGCTTCTACGTGCCTACCGATGAAAAGACGCTGGTGCAAAAGCTGCAAACGGTTGGCATGTATTCCGATTTTTACCCCGGAATCGTGGTGGCATGGCAGTTGGACGGAGTGAAGTTCGCGCTAGGTCCGACGATTGCGACTTCCCGGACGCGGCTCGCCGGATTCGGCGGCTACGAGAAAATCGAGAACCGTCCGGCGGACGACCTGCTGGTCGGAAGGTTGATCGCGGAGCAAGGGTACGAAGTGAGGTTGATACCGTACTCCGTGCTGACAGTGGCTGACTTTCAATCGCTCCGCGACTTGTTTCTCAAGCGGTTGCGTTGGATCGTGGTCATGCGCAACATGCGCCCGTGGGGACACTTCGGATTGATCTTTACGCTGGGATTGCCGTGGTCCCTGGCTGCAATTGCGATTGCCCCAACAGCTGCCGTGGCTGGCCTTTTTCTGGGCGCCTATCTCGGCCTGCGCGTCGCCATGACGTTGCAGTTGGCAGCTTGGGGCCTCCAGCAACCCGTGTCAGGGCTGGGCCTGGCGCTGATTCCGGTTTGGGACGCGATGGCTTTCTTGATCTGGCTGGTCAGCTTCACGCGCAGCACAATTCGCTGGCGCGATCGCGACTACTACATCCGGGACGGCGAACTAGTACCAGTGTCCGTCAGCGCGGCCAGCAACTGAATCGCAGAAACGCCCGCCAAGCGGGCATTACACCAGGCTCTTGTCCAACACAACTTGCGGCTGAGGTTTCTGCGCGTGCCGATCATTCCGGGCGTTGCGCCAATTCACTGTCGGCAGGAATTGCGATGGGTCAATGCGGTCCCGATAGCGCATGGCGATGTGGATCACCGAATCCAGCAGAGAATTGGACAAAAGATGCGGTTGCAATCCGAGCTTGAGCAAGCTCGAGTGTTTGGCGTTATAGTAATGGCTTTCAGCCTCGACGCGGGGATCGGGCAGGTGCTCGATCTCAACTTTCAGTCCCAGTTCCTTCCCGCTTTCCTTCACCATCTGCGCCAGTTCCAGCACATTGAATTGCTCGGTGAACTGATTGAATACCCGGAATTCGCCGGCCTTCGCAGGATTGAGACAGGCGATTTCGATGCAGCGGACAGTATCGCGAATATCCAGGAAGCCGCGCGTCTGGCCTCCTTTACCGTAAACCGTCAGCGGGTATCCCAGGGCAGCCTGTGCGCAAAATCGGTTCAGGACCGTGCCGAAAACTTCGTCGTAGTCGAAACGGTTGACGAGGGCCTCGTCCATCTCAACCTCATCGCTCACCGTTCCGTAAACCACACCCTGGTTGAGGTCGGTGGCGCGGAGGCCCCACGCCCTGCAGGTAAATGCGATATTGTGACTGTCATGCACCTTGGACAGGTGATAGAAAGAGCCAGCCTGCTTGGGGAAGGGGAGCACGTCCTTACGGCCGTTGTGCTCAATGGTGATGTAGCCTTCCTCGATGTCGATATTGGGCGTGCCATACTCGCCCATGGTGCCCAGCTTCACCAGGTGGCAGTCGGGAACAAACTCGCGAATCGCGTAGAGGATATTCAATGTCCCGATCACGTTATTGGTCTGGGTGAACACCGCGTGCTTGCGGTCGATCATCGAGTAGGGAGCAGAGCGTTGCTCGGCGTAGTGGACGATTGCGTCCGGCTCGAACGAGGTGACCATCGAGGACAAGAACTCGTAATCGGTGACATCGCCCACGTACGACTCAATGGTGTTGCCCGTGAGTTGCTGCCACACGACGAGGCGCTCAGCCAGGGGGCGAATCGGGGTGAGACTCTGAGCTCCCAGTTCATAATCCCATTGCCGACGCGAAAAGTTGTCGACGACGGCGATCGAATGTCCCTTGCGGGAAAGGTAGAGAGCGGTCGCCCAACCACAGAAACCGTCGCCTCCCAAAACGGCGATTTTCATAATGATTCTTCTCCTCAGAGTATGGCCAACGCAGGCCAATCGCGGCTTACCAGTACCATTAGAGTGCCTTACACCCGGTTCAAGTTGCAAGAAACGCCAGCCGAACCTCGCTTTTCAGGCCTGAATGGCGAAAAATCAACGCCGATCTTCAGTCCGGGGCAATGGGATGGTTTGCAACTAAAACCTTCCCACCACTGGCCGTTACCGTGTGCAAATTGTCGGCGCCAACCAAACCCTGCAGACGAGGAAGCGCCGAATCCCGGACAACTAGGTAGTTCACCTCCGGCCGGGTCCAAAGTTCCCGAAATTTGGCATCGTCGATAAAAATATCGGGTGCGCCGGGAGCGTAGGAGCCATACAGGAGGTTATTGAAGCGGCCATTGAGGAGCAGCGCCGGCCGGTTGGAGTAGAAAAACACCGAGGAAAACCAGTAATAGTGGTGGTCAACGATCAGCGTGCCCTGCGGCGACCGGTTCAACACCTCTGCGATGGGCCGCGACGAGAGGAAGGGATCGAATGCGACCATGGCCAGCCGCGCGGCGTGAAAAAACAGGACCATCATCAAAGCCGCCGCGATCAGCACTCGCTCGCCTTTCGGCCTAAGCGTACCCAGCATCCCGACGCAGAAGGCCAACGCGGCCACCGCCAGGGGGAGACGGAGATACGCAAACGACTGCAGTGTAAGGTCTTCCATGTGGCCCAGTGATAGCGTGTAGGCTCCCGGGTGCGAGCTCAGCGCGGAGGAGATGTCGCCTGGCACCGGCATATTACGCACTGCTATGAGGATGGCGACGGCGGCGACCGCCGCGAATCCTGCGATTAAGGTCAACGTGCGGGTTCCCCGCGTAATCCACGCGCCTCCCGCTGCGATCGCCGAACCCAGCAACAAAGCCATCGCCGGGTAGCAGGGCATCGAATAGTACTCCTGCGTGGTCGAGAAAGTGAAGAAAACCAGCACGAAACCGATCCAGCAGAGCGCCAACAAACGCGTCTTGCCGGCGCGGTCCTCGGGCTTGTAGGACAGCTTAGCCACCGCAGGGAAATAAACGCTCCACGGAAACAGCCAGGCCAGGTGGAACAGCCAGAAGTAAAGGCGCGGGACGGTGTTGTAGTCGCGGGGATAGCGCAGGTTCAAGAAGCGCAGCAGCTGTTCGTTGATGAAGAAGAACCACAGGAATCCGTGGTACTCGCCGGGGACGCTGCGCAGCGTGAAGTCGAAATACGGCGGATTGCGAAGCGTTGCCAAAATGTGCCAGGGAGCGGCAAGTAACAAGATGATCGCGATTCCGGTGAATGGGCGCAGGCGCTTCCAAGTCCGGGCCGAAAAAAGTTGGCGCGTGATGGCCAGGTAGATCAAGCCGGCAGCCACCGGGAACACCACGCCAATCAGGCTTTTCAGCAGCAATCCGGTTCCGAGGCTCGCTGCCAGGATGTAGGCCCACATGCGAGGGTGGGGCTCGTCGTCGTCGAGAACGCGCAGCAACGCCCACATGGCGATAGCGATCGTCAGCGTCAGCATGACGTCGGGAATGAGCACCCGCGTGAACAGCCACAACCCTATGCACGTGGACATACACAGTCCGGCGTAGAATCCTGCGCGCTGGCCAAATGCCCAAACGCCAAACGCGGCCGTTAGCCAGCACAGAGCCATCGCGGAAAGCGCCATCGGAATACGGGCAGCCCAGTCGTGCACTCCGAATATCTGGTAGGAGATGGCGATCAGCCAATAGACGAGCGGCGCTTTTTCGAGATAAATCACGCCATCGAGGCGCGCTGTGACCCAGTCGCCCGAGGTCAACATGTTGCGAGCGATCTGCGCCTGGACTGCGTCAACATCATCCTGCAGCGACGGCGGCGAGATAATGGTGCCGAGATATACCACCGCGGCAAACAAAATAACGATGAGGTAAACGCCCCAAGTTCGGCTGAGGAAACCGTCGGCCGGAATTGCCGCCTGCGTACTTACAACCGACCGGCTGTCGTACCCATTGTTGAATCTCTTGGGGCGAATCTGATCTGCAGAACGCATCGTAAAATGTCGGCGGTTGCGTGAGGTATGAGCCAACCACAAGCGCTGCTGGCACTCTAGCTGGACGATATCAATGATACAGGCGCGCATCCGTCTGCGGACGATGCGTGTTATAGCATGGTTCCATGACCCTTTGTCATTCGCGCCGGCCTGCGAGTTCGAGAGCCTGATGGAATCTCACAAGCATCTACAATTCAAGACGTTTGTCATGATCCTGATCATGATCATTGCCGGTCCCCTGGGAAACGTGCTGCTGGGCAAAGGCATGCAAAGCGTTGGAACGACGACCATCGCGTCAGCATCCGACCTGCTCCATGTCGTCGGGCGGGTGTTCACCACGGGCGCGATCTGGTTGGGAGTGGCGTCGCTGCTGATGTTCTTTGTCGCCAACATTCTGGTGCTGTCGTGGGCGGATTACAGCTTCGTTCAGCCTGCTTCGTCGATGGCCTACGGCGTGGTTGCCTTGCTGTCAGTTTTCGTCCTGGGAGAAGCCGTTTCGCCGCTGCGGTGGGCGGGAATTGCCATAATCTGTCTGGGCGTTTTTATCGTCGGCCGAACCAATCCGCGCACCACGGAGCACGGCTAACCGTGTACAAATTTATCTACTTCTTTATGATTGTGGTCGCCGGCACTGCCGGAGAACTGTGTGTCTCGCGAGCCATGAAGGAAACCGGCGAAGTCAAAGACTTTCGCCCAGCCGCAGTGGGGAAAGTCATTCTGCGGGCGTTGCGCGTGAAGTGGATGGGGATCGGCGTCGGGTTGATGACGCTGGCGTTCTTCTCATTGCTGGCTGTCCTTTCCATCGAGAAGGTCAGCTTTGTGGTTCCAGTCACCGCCCTGAGCTACGTTGCTGGTGCGCTAGGTGGAATGTTCTTTCTGGGTGAACGCATCAGTCTGCGGCGATGGACGGGAATCGTGCTGGTCTGTATTGGCGTCACCCTGGTGTTTTTGGGAAAGGGGTAGAAGTCGATGTCGCACCTGGGGGCAAAGCCCATCCCCCTGACTGTCGCGGGCGTAACGAAGAGCAGGGCCTTCGGCGAGTTTCTCGCACAGGCGTTTGCCGCGTTTCGCGCTGATAAGGTGCGCGCCACCATGACTGCGTTGGGCATGGTGATCGGAACCAGTTCGCTGATCCTGGTGGTGACGATCGCGCTGTCGGGAAAACAGTACGTACTCGCCCAGATCGAAAACATCGGCACCAACCTGGTGTGGGCGGAGTATGAAGGTCTGGTCAACGCCGGCGCTAATGCGTCGGTGCGCGACTATCTAACGTACGACGACATGGTGGCTGCCGAGCAACAGGTTCCTGAGATCAAGGCGGCCACACCGGTACTCAATCTTCACGAGCGGATCGCCGCGGGTGGCGATAAAGAACTCGATATCCTGATCCTGGGGGTCGAGCCCAGCTACAAAGATGTTCGGCGGATGAGGGTGGTGACCGGAAGGTTCTTTGACGAACAGGACTCCGAGCTTTTCAACAAGGTCTGCCTGATCACGCAGAAATTCGCTGATGTCCACTACGGCGGGAGCGAGTCGGCTCTTGGGCAGCGGCTCAAGATCGTGGGCGTGCCCTTCGTGATCATCGGTATTTTCCGCGAAAGCATGGAGACATTTGGCCGGTCGGAGATCCAGGATGACACAATCCTGATTCCTTATGCGGTGGCGCGCCGCCTCGCTGGCACCCAGGCTATCAACCAGATTTACTTCACCATGTTTAATAGCGACAGCGTCCCCGCCGGCACGCTGGAGATCCGGCGGGTGATCAAGTCGCGGCATCGCCCGGAATCGGAGTATAAGGTCGATAACCTGACGGATGTGCTCCAGGTCGCCGAAAAAACCGCCAACGCATTTACGCTCATCCTCCTGCTGTTTGCCGTGGTCACGCTGGTCGTAGGTGGCGTGGGGATCATGAACATCATGCTGGCTACGGTCAGCGCGCGCATCCGGGAAATCGGCATTCGCAAAGCCGTGGGAGCTACCAGGATCGAAATTGAACTACAGTTCCTCACCGAGGCGGTGCTTATCTCGCTGGTCGGTGGAATCATTGGCACGCTATTGGGCTTGGCGATCCCGTTGTCGCTGCGGCTGTTCACCGACGTCTATATGCCGGTCCCATTTCTTGCCGCGCTGATCGCCATCGTTGTTTCGTGCTCGGTAGGCATAGGGTTTGGTGTGCTTCCGGCCAAATTGGCGGCCAAGCTCGATCCCATTGAATCGTTGAGACACGAATAGACCCAGGCGGGTACGGATGCAACTGTCACGAGACCCACTTAGTCGTTCGATCGGGCGGGACTCGACTACCGTTTCGCCGGCGCAGCCGTGGCTTTCGACTTGGCGGTCCCGTTACCGTTGGACCGACCATCGCCGTTAACGGGTGGGAAGATGAAGTCCTCGATTTCATCGATCCGCCGGTCGGCGTCGTGGTACCCGATGTCGATAAGAGCGCGTGTGTATTTTGGGGTGAAGAGCAAATAGCTCATCAGGTCGGAGCACGACGCTGCGTCCCTTCCCAATCCGTTGACAAAATACTGGATCAGGTAGGGCATATCTTTCTGGTGCTGGTATGCCAGTTGTGACAGGTCAACCGAGGGCGTAATGAGGAAGGTGGCCAGCGGCCTCATCTTTTCGCATCCGTCGATGCCAGCCTGACTGATCTGGCCTTCGCGGAGCAGCTTATTGATACGGTCCAGGTGTTCGATGTCGGTGGCAAGGTGGTCCAGGAACATCACGTTAAAGATGACTCCCATGACCTGCGCCAATGATGGTTCGGTGTCAGTCGTGGCTTCTTCCTGATGTTCGAGGCTCTGGCCGCGAGCGCCAATACCAAATACGCGCTCCGCGCCCAGGCGAATGACCGGACTAAGTGGCTGTTGCAGACGCAGACAACCATCCCCGAAAAATGCTGTGCCTCGCGCGGTCTTGAGCCGTACTGGTTGAAACACCAGGGGAATCGCTGCCGACGCGCAGACGTGGTCGGTCGTGATCTTCGTAGCCAGCGTGACCCGCCGGCTCCGGTTCCACATGGGATGGCCCTTCACCCCCTGGATAAAAAGGTAGCTCTTGCCTGAGTTGTAGTTGGTCGCCGAGATGGCCACGGCATAGAGATGTCCGCGTCGAATATTCTGCTGGATTTGGTCGCAGTCGAGATGAGCATTGAGAAATTTCCGCAAAGGAGTCGCATCCAGGAAGGACCTTGCGTTGCCGCCACCAAGTACTGCCCCAAAGGAGAGGTCCATGATCCAGGTAAACGAATTGCGGGCCTGGGCAAAGGCATCACAGCGGAAAATATCGGTCGGTCGCAACTCAGACCAGAGCTTCGCAAGGACTTTAGTGGCGATGGAGAAGTCATCACAACCAACCGCCAAAGCACATCCGTTGACTGCTCCTGCGGAAGAACCTCCTATGATCGGGAAGGGATTGCCGTGGGCCTGGACGCTTTTCATCTCACCGATGCGCTTGAGAACGCCGGCCTGATAGGCGCCGCGAGCACCACCGCCTGTCATTACTAAACCGAGAGCGCTGTCCATCAGAATTCTCTTTTGCGCACGCGCGCCTGTTCACATGGCGAATCAGATTCATAGGACGTCCCGCTGTGGTTGCAGCGGAACGTCCCATGATGGTCAACGGCTCTTCGCACTTCACCGTCGCGGCGAAAGAGGACGAGTCTTGCCGTCAATTCCTGGCTGCTAGGCAGTCACTGGAATGACGCGCGGTTTCCGCGCCTTGACTGCCTTCTTCACCTTGCGCGCGCCCTTGACCGGGGCTTTCTTCATATCCGGACGCTTGGTCACGGATTCGATCACGGCCTTCTCCGCCTCAACGAAACTCCGGAAGCCTTCGCGGGTGAGGTCCGGAATTTCCCGGTAGGGAACTGCCGGCATCATCTTGGCTGCGGTCCCGGCTGCCTTCAGGCTGACATGGATCTGCTGCGCGGCTACGTCCATCAACTTCTTCTGGGCATCGATGAAGGAATCCGCCGCTTCACGCGCCAGCTCCGTCAACTCGTGCTTCTTGGTCTTGCTCACTGGCATTTCCTTGCTGCCAGTTACCTTGGACGCTTCCTCGGCTATGACATGCAGGAACTTCTTCTGGGCCGCGACGAAATCTTCCAGTCCGGTGCGGGCGAGTTCGACCAAGGTATCGCCCTCATACATCTCACCAGCCTTAATGGCGGCCAGCCGCCCGTGCACCTGTTTGCTGGCGCTCTTCAGGTAATTCAACTGCATCTCGACGAAGGTGTCGACGCTGCGGCGAATGGTTTCGACCAGCGCATCAGTAACTGCGAATCCACCGACACGCTCTTTCAAGCCGGTCGCCAGGATTTCACTTTCCTTCTGCGCGAGCCCGAGAATCAGTTTCTGGCCTTCGATGAAGTTGGCCAATCCTTCTCCTGCGAACTCTTTGACAGCCGCCACGGGGCGAAAATCAGGCGCGGTCAACTTCTCGCGCATCACATCGATCACCGTTCCATTCTGGCGCATCGCCAGGTCAACCAGGATGCGCTGCGTCGCGAAGAAATTCTCTACTCCCTGCTGCACCCATCCCGACATTAAATTAATAAACGACGACTCCCGAACCTGAGGCTCGGACTTATAATTTTGTTTCATAAAATCCTCCTCGTTTGCTGCATTGCAGCATCCAACTAGAATGTAGTATTTCAATGTTGCAAAGTCAAGGTGGAAGGTAGAATATTGCGGTGCAGCAGAGAGATGAGTTGGCGAAGAGATCCGTTGCTGATGGGTTGATCTCCGGAAGCTGCAGACTCTGCGGCACTTGCGCCAGTTGAGTATTCATGCAGACTCGCATCGTTGCGGGTCCCGAAATGGGAACGCCGGCGCCGTTCCAGGCGTCACCAACGCAAGCCGCGCTTGCTTGATTCGGACGGATTAGTCTCATGGAATTCGATAACACATCTGCGCGCTCAATCCCATCAACAATCGCGCCATGTCCTGACATTCAAGTACCCGCAGTTCACGATGCGAAAAGGTAAGGCACTGATGGCTCCAACGGTGAGTGTCGTGCAGTTGGCACCGGAAACGCTGGAGGCGTTCCTGTCTTACACTCGCGAAGCCGAAGCAGCGATGGAAGCTACCCTGGACGGAAGCGTTCCCTTCTTGTGGTCGGACCAGAATCCTGATCGTGCCCGTCACATCCGCAAGGGAGACATCCTGGCACAACTCTGGTCGGGCCAGTCGCCGGTGCGAGTTCCGAACGGTCTCATCCACGATTGGATCGGGGCTGCGTCCATCCACGATACGACCGTCGAAAAGGCACTGGCGAGTGTTCAGGACTACGACAATCACAAGAACATCTACAAACCTGAAGTGATGGACTCGCGCCAGATCAGCCATCACGGCAATAATTTCAACATCTTCTTGCGACTGCTGAAAACGAAGGTCATCACCGTCGTGTTAGACACCGAGCACGAGGTGCACTATCAGCACGTCCGCGAGGGACAGTGGTTCTGTCGTTCCTACACGACGAGCATCGCTGAAGTGGACGACGCCGGAACCCCCAAGGAGAAAGTGCATCCACCCGACACGGGCTATGGATTCTTGTGGCGCTTGTATTCCTACTGGAAATTCAATGGCACGGGGGACGGAGTAATAGTTGAGTGTCGCGCCATCTCGCTGAGCCGGGACGTGCCCCTCGGTCTGGGATGGATCATCGAGCCCATCATCAAGAACCTTCCGCGGGAATCGCTGGTCAATACGCTCAAGGCCACCCGATTAGCACTGACGACCGGCCCTTAATCCCCGGATCGTGCCAGCAATTCCTGGCGAACCGCTGCGGATGAGGACGGCGTCTTACCCGAGGGTGGGAAGGGAACGGCTGTCTTAGCGGCAATCACCCGGCGCTTTGGTGTTTCCGGTTTCGATGTTGGAATGAGCCTGACCCTCGGCCTTGTCGGCCGCGAGACAGGCTCAGCCTGAATCTTGGTGGGTTTCTCAGTTTGCGATGACGCAGCAGCTTTTGCTTTCTTCACTCCGGCTTTCGTCCGTGGCGCCATTCCAACTGCAGCCTCACGCAATTCCGAGAAACTCACGCGCAAGAGTTCCTCAAAACGCTCGATGTCGGGCACGGCGTGAACGTCACCGCCAAAGCCAACATACGCCGTGCCGTTATAACTGAGGATGGCGACGTTGACTCCCATCTCGCCGCCAATCGGCACGTAGGGGTAGGCGCGAAGCATCTTATGTCCGAGCAGATAAAGCGGCTGCTGTGGCCCGGGAACATTGGTGCAGATCATGTTACAGAGGCTGAGAGGCAACTGACTCAATACCGGCGCCAAAATCGCCTGCACCGGAAGCGGAATCTTGGACACCAGCGTCCCGACCAGCCCGACCAAATCCTGCACGCCGATACTCCTGAGAAAGACCATTCGCTGGCTGATCTTGGCAAGCAGCATTCGCGGATCGCGAACATCGAGCGGCACATTGATGGGCAGAAACGTAATTTTGTTTCCCAGTTCGCTCACGTCGCCATTACCGCGAATGTTCACCGGAATCATGAGTCTCAGGTTACGTCCCCGCATTTTGGCGCCATGCAATTCTGAATAACGGCGGACCGTCGAGGTCACGACTGTGAGCACGACATCGTTGACTGTGCCCCCAAAGTTCTCGCGAATGGCCTTGATGTCGGCCATCGGAATCTCGCCCCATGCGACCCTTTGCGGACCGTGGCAAACAACGTGGTTAAAAGGCAGCCGATCCGAGGGCGAGGCCAGTTCCGGCACCAGGTGCATCAATTCTTCGCGTCGGCCGTTGGTGATGCCGCCGAGCAACTCTCGCGCAATCGTCAAAACCTCGGACTGAGCGGTCAGTGCACCTTGCATGAATGACTGATAGGACTTGAGCACGCCATCGAGGAGCAACGCAACCGAATCGGTTGGTTGGGGCACTTCGGCCCTCTGCTTTGACGGCGAGGTCTTTTCCGGAGTTGGGGACGCACCCAGCAACACGTTCATGATCCCGACGCCGGATATTCCATCAGCCAGGCAGTGATGGAGACGGATAATAAGTCCGGTGCGATTTCCTTTCAGCCCTCGCACCAGTGTGAGGTCCCACAGGGGTCGCGACCGGTCTAGCGTCGAACTAACGATTCTCCCGGCTATTTCTTTCAAATCGGCATCCGTTCCCGCCTTGAGTACGACCTGGCGGACGTGATTCCGAATATCGAAGTTGGGATCGGGCTCCCATGTCGGCAGGCCTAAGTTAAATTGGGGGAATACCGCACGCTGCTTGTAGCGAGGAATGAGATCCAGCTTCGACTCGACATACTTGGTGAAGGCTCGCAGCGAGAGCGCACCCTCGAGCTCGCACGTGGCGGCGACATTGATCGGCTGACCCTCGCGTTCCAAATACAGAAAGAACGTGTCTCCCCACGACAGCGAATTACCTCGGCCCGCTTGTAACATAAGATCTCCCCCACAAATCGACTGCCCGCGCCGCACCAGATCGCTTCGAAGGTGCCAGCCAAATAGCGCCGTAGAGATGCGACAGCCCTTGGCAGCTGGAAGTCATTTCATCCGCGCGCCGGGTCGCAACATAAATCGTTCGGAGCGCCGGTCTCTAACTGGGTGTAAACTTCCGGCCGGACCACAGACGTTACTACAATCCCACGATCTGTCCGTAACTTCTGTGAGAATTGTCACAATGCGAAGGTTCATTTGCGTGCGAGGGGGTTGGCTGCCGAACTGGTGAGTTTAACGACATTGTCAAACCGGTCTCTAGCCGAAAGGAGCTAATATTGTCTTTGGGCGGCGATCATCACGCGGGTCGGTGCGGCCTATCACATCGTTTATGGCCGAGTCCGATGTACTAAAGAAGTTAGGAAGAAGCCTTCAGGATGCGGCTTCGCAAAGGAGTATCCAGTATGCAATCGAATGGAACGGTCGGGACTTATTTGCGCTACGGTCGATCACTAGCCAACTCAGGCGCCGCCGGAATGCGCAGTGGCCGTGACGCATATCTCAACGGCAAACCGTTGGTCACAGTCCTGACGCAAAAAGCGCGCGCATCACTAGGCCTGGCGGCCATCGGAGCTTGTGCCGGCCTCCTGCAGTGTCTCGCGTCCAGTCGTGATCGTCGCATCCCGAAAAGCATCGCGATCGGCGCCGTCGGTAGTGCGATTGGGTTTTTCGCGGGATTTACCTGGAAGACCCGCGAGCTTACCACCAGCATGGTGCAAGGCGCTGCCAGGAATATTGGTTCGGCTCGGGACGAGCATTGGCTCGAACGTCATCCAATCGACTACGCATAGCGCTCAATATTCTCCGAATCTCTGGGACCAGAGCAGCGCTCTCGCGCTGCTCTTTCTATTTCAGGCGTCGCACCAATCCAAGTGAGGCGTTGTGTCACTCCACACCGACGTAGACTTTGGCACGGGCATCGCGTTCAATCGCCATTCGGCATTTCGACTCCCAACATGTGCGCGTTCTCAACCGTTAATGTGCGCTGTTTCCGGGTGCGTTGTGATATGCCTCACAGACTCCCGCCCACAGCGACGAAATAATGAACTACGTAAGCGGGGCGTCGACCTTCTCCCAGAGACAGCGATTCCCCGTGATGCCCCGTCGATGTGGCATCGGCGGGTGGAAGCAGCCCACCTTGCTGGGGACCCAGCAGTAAACCGCGTTCGATCGACGTCGTCTGCCCAACGACCTCTCAAGCAAGTGCCGCTGCGAACTGTGGGGAAATCGTTCAGCATCGAAATTGTCGCTGACCGCTCCCAGGAAATCTTCTGGTTCATTTAACAAGGATGAATCGGACGGCTGGCTGTATTTCTTCTGCGCGTCTTCGTTCCGCACAGAAGTGAGATTGTTGTTTCCAGAAAGAGTGCGCACATGTTGGACAGTATCCCTTCCGCGGCGCAAGCGGCCTACTGGTCGATCCCTGGGCCAGTTCTGTTTTCGGTAATCGCTTTCATCGGCCTCGCGTGCTTTGCTTTTATCGTGGCGAAGCGGTTGACTCCGCTCATTCGTGGCGAACGTGATATTCGCTTTGACCGGCCACTGCTCCGGTTGGAGAGGGTTTTCAAATATTGGTTTGGGCAGTGGAAGCATCCCCGCTTCCGAACTGCCGGGACAATCCATATTTTGATTTTTGCGGGATTTCTGATCCTGGCGTTTCAGGCCTTTTCCCTCCTCATATTAGGTATCTCTGGCGATGCCGTTCTGTCTCGCTTCTCGGAAACCGCCGGCCATCTTTACGGACCTGTGAAGGACTACGCTGCCACCATCGTCTTCGCGTGCATGGTGATCGCCGCGACGCGTCGCATCGTCTTCAGGCCCGCGCGCTACGAGGTGCCGGCCAAGTTCGGCAAAGGTCACAAGGCCGACGCGATCTTTCTGTTGGCGCTCATTGCGACGTTGATGGCGTCCGAGGGATTGATCGAGGCCAGTAAAGCGGCACTGCAAACCCACCACGGACTGCCCGTGGAATTCCTGGCCGTTTTCTCGCTGCCATGGATGATGAACCATGCTTTGGCTTCGACTTCCCCCTCGACGCTCTGGAATGTTTATCGCGGCGCTTATCTAATCGATGTACTGACGTTTTACTTCCTGCTCTGCTACCGGCCGTTTGGAATTCAATTCCACGTCGAAACTTCGCTCTTCAATGTGTACTTCGCGAAATTGGATCGCGGCACAGTTAAGCCCGTCAGGTGGGGGCTCGACCAGGACAATCTGGACAACGTGAAATCTTTCGGCGTGAAGACGTTTGAGGACTTCACCTGGAAGCACATGCTCGATTTCTATTCCTGCGCCGATTGCGGGCGCTGCTCAGACCAGTGTCCCGCCAACGCTGCGGGAAGGCCCCTGTCGCCGCGGTTTCTCACCACCAAGGCGAGAGATTACAGCTTCCAGCATTATCCGATTTTTGGCGCTACGGGAAACGGTACCCCACTCATCGGTGGAATTTTCTCCGAGGATGAAATCTGGTCGTGCACGACATGTGGTGCTTGCGAGGAAGAATGCCCGCTGCTGATCGAGTATATCGACAAGATCGTTGATTTGCGGCGCGGCATGGTCGACGACGGGAACGTGCCTAAGTCCCTCCAGAAACCGCTCAAGGCGCTGGAAAGCCGCGGCAATCCTTACGGGAAGATGGAAAAGAAAAGAGCGGAGTGGACGAAGCTCGCCGATTTCCAAAAGACCTGCGACGTTCCTGTCCTGAGCGGCAGCAAGACCGCGGACACTTTGTATTTCGTCGACAGTATTACTTCCTACGATGACCGCATGCAGTCGATTGGACGCGCCACAGCGAAGATTCTCGATCATGTTGGAACCAATTTTGGGATCCTCGGCGCCGCCGAAAAAGACAGCGGTCATGAAGTTCGTCGCTTCGGCGAAGAGACGCTTTTCATGGCGCTACGGGACGATAACGTGGAAGCCATCAAGGCCTCGGGTGCGCAGCGGATCGTCACCGCGGATCCCCACGCATATAACGCTCTGAAACACGACTACAAAGACATGCCACCCGTGGAGCACATCAGCCAGACGATCGCCCGCGAAGTGAAGTCCGGGAAGATCAAATTCAATCCCGTGGAAGATGCCGACAGCGTTTATGCCTACCACGACCCTTGCTATTTGGGGCGTCATAACCAGGTGTACGACGAACCGCGTGAAGTGCTCGACGCGATTCCTGGATTGAAGCGAGTTGAGATGGAGCGCTCGCGGGACCGCGCGTTGTGTTGCGGTGGTGGCGGACTGATGCTGTTTTACGAACCAAAAGAGGAGCAGAGAATCGGCGTGCTGCGGGCCAAGATGGCGGCGGATGCCGGTGCGAATGTGATCGTCACGGCCTGTCCTTTCTGCATGGTGAACATGGAGGATGCGATTAAGGTTGCGGGCTTGGAAGGCAAGCTGACCGCGATCGACCTGACGGAATTGGTGGACAAACAACTAGTTCGTGAGAACTCGAATGGTGTTGTGACCGGTGAGCAGATCGCCGAAACCAGACAAGTGCCGGCGCCAGTCTAGTTCGACGATCGAGACAAAGCTGCGCACTGAGAGTGGATGTTAGGACTGAGATTATTTGGGAGATAAATGTGGAGATTTTAGTTTGCGTCAGACGAGTACCCGACACTGCAGAAAACGAAATCGAGCTGAATAGTGCCGGAAACGATATCGAACGCGACGACCTGGTCTATTCGATCAATGAATGGGACAACTACGCCGTCGAGGAGGCGCTGCAGATCGTCGCTAAAGCCGGCGGCAACGTTACGGTCGTCACGGTTGGCAGCGAAGATGATGAAGAGGTCCTGCGCCGGGAGATGGCCATGGGCGCTAACCATGGCGTACTGATCACCGACGATGCCTTCAACGGATCGGACGGCAAAGGCATCGCAACGATTCTGAAAGCCTATGTTCAGAAGGGAAAGTTCGACCTGATATTGACCGGAGTCCAGGCTGAAGACGGGGGCGCGCAGGTGGGCGGAATGCTGGCGGCGCTGCTCGATTATCCCTTCGCATCGTTGGTCAACTCCGTTGAAGTCGTCGACGCAAAGAAACTGAAAGTCAGCCGGGAAATCGCGGGTGGCAACCGGGAGATGAACGAGATCGATCTCCCCTGCGTGCTGTCGATCCAGACGGGCATCAATGAACCACGTTATGTCGGGATGCGCGGCATCCGGCAAGTGGCCTCGTTGGAGATCCCAACTTTCGGGACATCGGAGCTGGGAGTTGACGCGAGTTCTGTCGGCGGCGCAGCTGCGAAAGTGAAACGCGTGGACTACTTCGTGCCTGCACTCGGCAAGGGTGCTGAAATGCTGCAGGGCAGCCGCGAAGAAATCATCGACAACCTGATTGGGTTGCTGAAGGCCAAGGGAGGACTTAAGTAATGGCTCGAATCTTCGCCTACATTGAACACAAAGCCGGCGTGGCCGACGATTCCGCGGCCGAATTGTTGGCTGCGGCGAAAGCGATTGATCCCGCAGCATCTCCAACGGCCGTTGTGACCGGTTGGGGTGCGGACCTCGATTCCGTTTGCAATGCTCTCACGACTTCCTATACCGAAGTATGGAAGATTGCGGCCGAATCGCTCGCCTATCCCAATGCCGAACTCATCCGGAAAGCGCTTGCCAAGGTAGTACCGCACGGCAGCATCCTGCTAATCCCGCATGATCATTTCGGAGTCGATCTAGCACCAGGGCTTGCCATCAAGCTGGATTCAACTTTCGTGTCCGACGTGGTGGCCATTGAAGGGCTCGATGGGGCCTCTCTCAAAATAGTGCGCCAGGAATACGGAGGGCAGGTCAGCACTCACGTTCGCTGTGATGTTTCCTCCGGCGCCGTGATTAATCTCCGGCCTGGCTCGTTCAAGCCGCAGGAAAACGCTTCCGCCAACGGGACTGTGGTCGACAAATCATCCGAGGTTGGCGCTCTGAGCTCAGGACGCCGCTATCTCGAGACGGTCGTCGCCGAATCGGGAGACGTCGACATTAGTAAGCAGGCTGTTCTGGTTTCGATTGGCCGCGGCATTCAGGAGAAAGACAACGTTAGTATCGCCCAGGACCTGGCTGACGCCATGGGAGCAGCGGTGAGTTGCTCCAGGCCCGTGGTTGACGCCAAGTGGCTGGAGAAATCCCGCCAGGTTGGTTCATCCGGACAAACCGTGAAGCCCAAGGTTTACATGGCATGCGGCATCAGCGGTTCGTTCCAGCACCTGGCCGGACTCAAAGGAAATCCCTTCATCATTGCGATCAACAAGAACCCCAAGGCCCCGATATTCCAGGTGGCGGACGTCGGAATCGTGGACGACATCCTGGAGTTTTTACCGGAACTGACTACCAAGATTCGTGAGCTGTGACATCGAACAATTATTCAATTCTCGGAGATGAGTGAAAGCGAGGCACCGCCAATGATCACCAATAAGACCCTCAAATTAAGCTTGAAGTCGTTACACGATTTCGCCAAGAAGCGCCTGCCCGACCAGGAACTAATCGATCTGGACGCGCGCGACGAATGCCCTGTTGAAGTTGTTAAGTACATGTGCAATCCGGATAAATTGGGCATCCAACTGCTGTTCGTTCCCGAGGAATACGGCGGGATGGGCGGAAGTACCTTCGACGTGTACCGCATCTGCGAAGAAATGGCCCGCATCGATCTGGGCGTGGGTACGTCTTTATTTGCGACATTTCTTGGCAGCGATCCGATTACGGTCGGCGCGACGGCGGAGCAGAAGAAGAAGTGGCTTAGCCGCATCGCCGAGGATGGCGCGCTGTTTGCCTACGGTGCTACTGAGCCGGAAGCCGGCAGCGACCTGGGTTCACTGAAGACCACCGCGGACCGTGTCATGCAGGACGGCAAAGTGGTCGGGTACAAGATCAATGGCAGCAAGCAGTGGATCAGCAATGGCGGAATCGCCGACCTGTACACGGTCCTCGCCAATACCCCGAGCGGGCCGAGTTGGTTCGTCGTTGAAAAGGACGTTCCGGGATTCACCCATGACAAGCCCGAAGACAAGCACGGCATCCGCCTCAGCAACACTGCGGCGCTCGCGTTCAACAACGTTTACGTCGATGCCGACCGGCTGATCGGTCTCGTGGAAGGCCAGGGGCTGCTGCAGGCACAGGCAGTGTTCGGCTACACGCGGCTCATGGTGGCGGCGTTTGGTCTTGGGGCCGGATGGTCCGCGCTCGATCGGGCGATTCCGTATTCAACCAAGCGCATCCAGGCTGGTTCGCCGCTGTCGGAAAAGCAGGGTTACACCCACAAACTGATGGTCCCGCACATTACCCGCCTGGAAGCCGGTCGAGCTTTCATCGAGGAAACCGCGGAGCGGATCGACGCGGGTGAGGGAAGCTTGAACACCGAGGGCGCCATCGCGAAATATATGTCGACCGAGGCGGGTAACGCAGCGGCCGACGCCAGCATCCAGGCGCTTGGAGGCTACGGCTACACGCACGAATACATGGTGGAGAAAATCAGCCGCGACGTGCGCATCACCACCATCTACGAAGGCACCTCCGAGATCATGGAGATGACGATCAGCCGCGATCGCTGGCAACTGCACCTGAAGACGCGCGGACAGCACTATCATGAGCAGGCGCGCCTGATGGAAACTTTGCACGCACAGCACTCCGATGTCGGTGCCGACATGGCGGCGCTTTCCCTGCACGCACTGGCTGAGGTCATGGAGAAAGCACGCTCCGCTCGACTGACACGTTTTCAGCACATCCTGCTGCGCCTGGGCGAGTTGATCGCCTTCGCGGAGTCCGCGGCCTGTTTGGCCCGTCGTGCTGCGCGATCGGCGGAAAACCGGCTCAACGAAAAAGCCAACAATCGCTTCGACGCGACCGCGCTGGCGGCGCTGGCCCGTATCTTCGCGCGCGAGGCCTCGCTCAAAGTTGCGGAAGAAGGTCTGCGCTGGGTAACTGGAGCGGGCGGAGTGAGCGACACGGAAATGCCTGCGTTCGAAGCAGCTTTGGGACTGCCCGCGATCCATCGCGCGCAGGCGGGCTTGATCGCGGACATGGACTACGTCGCCGATGTACTTTTCAATCGCGCGGCGAAGCCTGTGGCTGCGTCCACCTTACAGTTGGCCGGCGTTTAAGTGAAATGCGACCGGCATCCGGCAACGCACTTCAGCGAATCCGGATGCCGGTTTTGTTTTGCCGGGGATCTCGATGCGAGCGATACAAAATAAGAGGCTGGATTTCATGTCGGATATTCTTTGTCACTTCCGTCCGTGGTTGGCTCACAGTCCGTTGTGCGCAACATCACAATTTAGCGATCCTCAAATCACACACTAGCACCTTCAGCATCACTGACGCAGACACCCGGCTGCCCTCAAAGTTGTATTACTCGCGGTCGCCCAGGTTCACCTCGGTCTTGTGAGCGCATCACTCCTCCTTGCTCTGGCGAAGGAAACAATTCGATCCACAAATGTCCCCGTCTTGGGCGCCCGAAATGTGTTTATTAGTTCGCTCTCGACTACGCTCGGAAGGAAGTGACACACCATGGAATCAAAAGCTTATCGCGCGATCGCGATTGTAGGGGCAGGAGCCGTCCTGCCCGATGCCGCCAACGTAGAAACTTTCTGGCAAAACGTTAAGCAAGGCCGTTACAGCATCAGTGATGTCTCTCCCGAACGCTGGGATCCCGAGCTTTATTTTGATTCCGATCACAGCGCGCCCGACAAGACGTATTCGAAGATCGGCGGCTGGGTGCGCGAGTGGAAGTGGGAGCCTGCGAAGTGGCGCCTCCCTATTCCTCCGCGCGTCGTGGATGCGATGGATGACGCGCAGCGCTGGGCCATTGCCTGCACCCGCGAAGCGCTGGAAGATTACGGCTACCCTGACCGACCGCTGAACACCGAACGCACGGCGGTGATTCTTGGCAACGCCATGGCGGGGGAAAAACATTATTTCACCGCACTGCGCATCTACTTTCCGGAATACGCCGCCCACCTGGCACACTCTGCCAGTTTTGCTGCGCTGCCGGACGCGGCACGCCACGACATCACGCGCGAATTGCACGATCGTATCAATCAATGGATTCCCGACATAACGGAAGACACCATGCCAGGCGAATTGTCGAACTGCATTGCCGGGCGCATCGCCAACGTTTTTAACTTACGCGGACCCAATTATGTCGTAGATGCCGCATGCGCATCGGCGATGGCGGCAATGAGCTCCGCAGCGGAGGGACTGGTCGCCAACGATTTTGACGTGGCGATCTCCGGTGGCATCGACCGCAACATGGGCGCCTCGACCTTCGTCAAGTTCAGCAAGATAGGAGCGCTGTCGGCGACCGGCACTCGCCCCTACGCCGACGGAGCCGATGGCTTCGTCATGGGCGAAGGCGCGGTGATTTTTGTGCTGAAGCGGCTGGCCGATGCGGAGCGCGACGGCGATAAGATCTACGCCGTATTGCGCGGAATTGGCGGGGCCAGCGACGGCAAGGGCAAGGGCATTACGGCGCCTAACCCGGTCGGCCAGAAATTGGCTATTTCGCGAGCCTGGGAGAATGCCGGTATATCGCCCGCGACTGTGACATTGATGGAAGGCCACGGCACATCGACCAGCGTGGGCGACCGGGTCGAAGTGCAGAGCATGGATGATGTGCTTAGCAGTTTCCATCTTCCCGTCGGTTCGGTAGCGCTCGGCTCGGTTAAATCGAATATCGGCCACCTTAAAGGCGCAGCGGGGGCCGCTGGATTGTTGAAGGCCGCCCTGGCGTTGCGCGACGGGTTGCTGCCACCCAGCGTGCATTGCGAGCATCCCAACGCGAATGTCGATTTTGCTCATTCGCCGCTTTACGTCAACACCGAACTGAAACCGTGGACCACGCCCAAAGACGGCGTTCGCCGCGCCGGAGTAAGCGCGTTTGGTTTCGGTGGCACCAACTTCCATCTCGCGCTGGAAGAATTCATTCCTCACAAACTCAATGGCAACGGAAAGCGACAGGTCGCGGTCGGCGATGTTCCGGCGGCGGTCGTACAGGGAGCGGCAATGTATTCGAAGAATGTTACGCCTGGCGTTACGGGTGAAACTTCACGCAAAGCGCCTTTGCGTGGCGCGCTGGTAGTTGGCGCCGCCACCGAGGCCGAGCTGGTTGAGCGTCTGACTTCGATCCAGCAAGCCGCTGCTGCGGGCAATGCACCGTTAACAGCCGCGCCGGCTGATTCCGATCTGCTCGCGACCGAACGCATAGCCATCGACTACGCCGATGCTGCTGAACTGGCGGATAAATCCGCCAAGGCACTGAAGGCGGTAAAAGCCAACCAGGCCCCGATCTGGAAGGCACTTCGGGCGCAAGGCATCTTCCGTGGACACGGATCTCCGGGCAAAGTGGCTTTCTTGTATACCGGCCAAGGCTCACAGTACGTCAACATGCTCGCACCGCTGCGCGCGGTCGAACCAATCGTGGCCGAACTCTTCGACGAAGCGGACCGTATTATGACGCCGCTACTTGGCAAGCCGCTGACCGACTATATCTTCGTTGACCAAAGCAACGCGGATGCCGTTGCCAAAGCGGAAGAAGATCTGCGCCAGACCGAGATCACGCAGCCCACGGTGCTGACCATCGACTTGGCCCTCACCCGGATGCTGGCCGCCTATGGCATTCGTCCCGACATGACGATGGGACACAGCCTGGGCGAATACGGCGCACTGGTTGCGTCCGGCTCGCTCACCTTCGAGGATGCATTGGGAGCGGTCAGTGCCCGTGGCCGTGGCATGACCCAGGTAGCGGTGGATGACACAGGGAAAATGGCAGCAGTGTTCGCACCACTCGCCGAAGTCGAGCGAATCCTGAAAACCATCAACGACTACGTCGTCATTGCCAACATCAACAGCGGGCAACAGTCGGTCATTGGCGGCGCCAGCAAAGGCGTCGAACAAGCCATGGAGATCTTCCTGCAAGCCGGCTACAACGTTGTGCCGTTGCCGGTCAGCCACGCTTTTCATACGTCGATTGTGGCTCCAGCCAGCGGGCCGCTGCGTGAGATGTTGTCGCACCTGCATGTGCAATCGCCTCGTGTGCCCGTTGTCGCCAATGTGAACGGCGAGTTTTATCCCACGGGACCCGATGTCGTTCCGCAAATATTGGACCTGCTCGCGCAGCAGGTCGCGTGTCCCGTCCAGTTTGTGAAGGGACTGCGCACGCTTTACGACGCGGGCGCCCGCGTTTTCATCGAAGTCGGACCGAAGAAGGCGTTGCAGGGATTTGCCGAGGAAGTGCTCAGTTCACGCGGCGACGTGGTCACGTTCTTTACTAATCATCCGAAGGTAGGCGATATCGTGAGTTTCAATCAAGCCTTGTGCGGACTCTACGCCGCGGGCTTGGGTTGCGCAGTGACGGAAACCGCTCGCGAGGATTCCGTGACGGCAATCACCACGGTGGCTGCAGAAGTCCCGCCGACGGTTGTTGCATCTGCTACGCCAGTCGCGCCGGTGGCTGAAGCTACAGTGGCGACGAGAATCTCTGAGCCAGTTGCGGTCGCGGCCCCGACCTCCAGTGTCCCCGCGACGATTACATCGAATGGCGATCGCTACAACGCCCTGGGGCATTTATTGGCCGATGTACTCGACCGCGCCTCGCAGATTTACCCCGGCCAGAGCCGTCCGCCCGCGAGCGAACCGGTTGCAATTACCGGAGCGGCAATAGGACTACCGGGTACGGAAAACATCTTCGACGATGGCAATGTCGGCCGCATTCTGCGCGGCGATCAGTTCATCAAGTCGATTCCGCCACAGTTTCGAAGCGACATGCTTGACAGGCGCATAACGCGTCTGGTGAAAAGCGAAAGCGGCGAAGCCAGATTCGACACCATCGAGGATGTCGCAGACGTTATCAAGCTTGCCGGTCGCGGAGGCGAATTCGATCTGGAGAAGGAATTCGGCGTTTCCGCCGAGCGCGTGGCCGCGCTTGATCGGGTAACCCGCCTCGCCATTGCAGTCGGTATTGACGCGATGCGTGATGCCGGAATTCCACTGGTCATGCGCTACAAGACCACCAGCAAGGGAACACAGTTGCCCGACCGTTGGGGTTTGCCAGATGCTATGCGAGACGACACCGGCGTGATCATGGGTTCGGCCTTCCCTGGCTACGACGCATACGCCGACGAGATGGCGCGCTATTATGCTGACCACTCCCGCCGCGAGCAGTTGGCCTCGCTGGAAAAGATGGTCGCTGCGGTGGCCGGGACGAATGGTCATTCGGCCCTGGCGGAAGAAATTGTCCTTAAGATCGAGGCGCTGCGCGCGGAGCTCGAGAAGAACCCGTACACCTTCGACCGCCGCTTCCTGCTCAAGACTTTGTCGATGGGACATTCGCAGTTCGCCGAATTCATCGGCGCGCGCGGTCCCAACACGCAAATCAACTCCGCGTGCGCAACAACCAGTCATGCTGTCAGTCTGGCAGAAGATTGGATCCGCGCGGGACGTTGCAGCCGCGTAATTATCATTACGGCAGACGACGTCACCTCCGACCACATGATCGGCTGGTTTGGCGCCGGCTTCCTGGCCAGCGGAGCAGCCGCTACCGACGAACTGGTCGAAGAGGCCGCTACTCCCTTTGACCGTCGGCGGCACGGCCTGATTATGGGCATGGGCGCAGCGTCACTGGTGGTCGAGAGCGCGGCGGCAGCCCGCGAACGCGGAATCCAACCCATCTGTGAAGTTCTCGGCGCAGTGACGGCCAATAGCGCGTTTCACGGCACGCGTCTTGATGTGAACCACATTGGCCAGGTCATGGAAGGCCTGATCGCGCAAGCCGAGGCGAACAGCGGCATTGAGCGTCATCAGATCGCGCCTCATACGGTCTTTGTTTCCCACGAAACTTACACTCCGGCTCGTGGCGGAAGCGCATCGGCGGAGATCCACGCTCTGCGTCGCGTCTTCGGCGACGCCGCCGATCAAATCGTCATCGCCAACACCAAGGGTCTTACCGGCCATGCCATGGCGACCGGAATCGAAGAAGTACTGGCGGTGAAGGCGCTCGAAACAGGAGTGGTTCCGCCAGTGGCCAACTTCAAGGAAATCGATCCGGAATTGGGCTTGTTGAACCTGTCGAAGGGTGGCGCCTATCCCATCAAGTACGCGTTACGCCTTGGAGCAGGCTTCGGTTCGCAGATCAGCATGGCGTTAATGCGCTGGGTTCCGGCCAATAACGGAATTCATCGCAGCGCGAACGATCTGGGCTATGCCTATCGCATCGCCGACAAGCCCGCATGGGACGCGTGGCTAACCAGAATGGCGGGACGTCCCGCAGCGGATTTGGAAGTGGTCAACCGGACGCTTCGCGTTCGCGATCAAGGACTGTCAGCGCGCGTGGCTGAACTTGCTGCCGAGGCTGCCAAGGACATCAAACCGGTGTCGGCCCCCGTTCCGACGATCCAGGCGCCACCTGCGCCGAGTGCGCCGGTGGTTGCGGCCAACCCAGCGCCGATCCCTGCAGCGGTTGCCGCAAAGGCAGAACCAACGCCGACGCAAAAACACCCAGTAAAAGTGGAGCCACAAACGCAGGTGGTTGCGGCCGCTCCAGTCACGCAGCCCAAACCCGCTGCTGCAGACGAATCAGTGAAAGACCGAGTACTGGCGTTGGTGGCCGAGAAGACCGGCTACCCCATCGACATGCTCGATCTGGATCTGGACCTCGAAGCCGATCTGGGCGTCGATACGGTGAAGCAGGCGGAGGTCATGGCGACGATCCGCGAAGCCTACGGCATCGCTCGTGACGATCAGATCAAACTCCGCGATTACCCCACCATCGCGCACGTGATCCGCTTCGTGAACGAGCGGCGCCAGGATACCGCCCCAGTAGCCGCACCCGCCGTGGTCGCAACAGCGCAAAAGAAAACTGTCGAGCCTGCTCCACCGGCACCCCAGACGATCCCTGCGCCAGTGGGCGCTGGCAACGAGGTGAAAGAACGCATTTTGGACCTGGCAGTCGAAAAGACTGGCTATCCAAGAGACATGCTGGACCTGGATCTGGATCTCGAAGCTGACCTCGGTGTGGACACCGTGAAACAGGCGGAGATGTTCGCAGCCATCCGCGAAATATACAGTATTCAGCGCGACGACAATCGCAAGCTGCGCGACTATCCGACACTGGCTCACGTGATCCAGTTCGTGTACGACAATCGTCCTGATCTGGCAGGGACAACTCCGTCCGCGCCGGCAACCGTTAAGGTACCCGCTGCCACTACGCCAGCAGCACCCGCGCCCGCGCCCGCTGTGCCAACCGTTACTGCAACCGTGGCCGCACCTGTCACAGCGGTTCAGCCTGTTGTCGATAGCGAGTCAGTCACGGAACGCATCCTAACCTTGATGGCGGAGAAGACCGGCTATCCGAAAGACATGCTGGACTTGGAACTTGATCTGGAGGCCGACCTCGGAGTTGACACCGTCAAACAGGCGGAGATGTTCGCCGCCGTCCGTGAGATCTACAACATCCCGCGGGATGAGACCCGCAAGCTGCGCGACTATCCCACGCTCGCTCATGTGATCCGGTTCGTGTACGAGAGTCGTCCCGATCTCGCGCCGGGCGTTGCACCTAAGCCCGCAACCGTTGAGGTGGCCGCTACTAGTAAGCCAACTGTGGCTGCACCCGCACCCGTTACACCGGTTCAGGCTGTCGCCGACGGCGAGTCAGTCACAGAACGCATTCTAACTTTGATGGCGGAGAAGACCGGCTATCCGAAAGACATGCTGGACTTGGAGTTGGACCTTGAAGCTGACTTGGGCGTTGACACGGTCAAGCAGGCGGAAATGTTCGCCGCCGTCCGCGAGATCTACAACATCCCGCGCGATGAAAACCGCAAGCTGCGTGACTACCCCACGCTGGCTCATGTAATTCGGTTCGTGTATGAGAGCCGGCCCGATCTCGCGCCGGGCGTCTCGCCCGCGCCGGCAACGGTTGCGGTGGCCGCTGCCACCAAGCCAACTGTCGCCTCAACCGTGGCCGCACCCGCACCCGTCACAGCGGTTCAGGCTGTCGCCGAAACCGAGTCAGTCACGGAACGCATTCTGACCTTGATGGCGGAGAAGACCGGCTATCCGAAAGACATGCTGGACTTGGAACTGGACCTGGAAGCCGACCTCGGCGTCGACACGGTCAAGCAGGCGGAAATGTTCGCCGCCGTCCGCGAGATCTACAATATCCCGCGCGATGAGAACCGCAAGCTGCGG
>Ga0208478_1000014_pt1 | contig 85082 bp, 69 predicted proteins | sample NGESurdeep072012_5_FD_184462 | JGI IMG/M metagenome (GOLD analysis project Ga0208478, IMG submission 184462) | Arctic peat soil microbial communities from Barrow, Alaska - NGEE Surface sample 415-2 deep-072012 (SPAdes) | ecosystem: Environmental > Terrestrial > Soil > Wetlands > Peat ...
TGGTAGCTAAACATTTTAAGAAGCTAGTTGAGATGCAGGAAGAGTACAAAGTATCCCTTCTTTATGAAGCCTCGGCAGGAGCGAGTATTCCCATAATAAGGAATCTTGAGGAATATTACGATAATGAGCTGCTGTACTCTTTACGTGGAATCCTTAATGGAACCACTAATTATATTCTTACAAAGATGCATAATGAGGGATTACCCTATGCGGAAGCTTTGAAAGAAGCACAGGAAAAAGGTTTCGCAGAATCCGACCCGACTCTTGATGTTGAAGGCTGGGATGCAAAGTACAAACTTTGTATAATTACCGGTCATGCTTACGGACTGTTTCTCGAACCTGAGCAAGTCTTTCATTATGGGATCAATAAAATATCAAAATTTGATATTCAATATGCAAAAGAAAAGGGATTTAAGATTAAACTGGTACCTTTTGTCGGCAAGACAAATGAAAACACAATAACCAGTTTCGTCCTTCCACGGTTTATTTCATCTGATAAATATCTCTATAATGTTGATAATGAATATAATGGAGTAATTACAGAGGCTGCATTTGCCGATAAACAGTTTTTCAGTGGAAAGGGCGCAGGTGGTCATGCAACGGGCAGTGCAGTCCTTTCGGATATCTCCGCGAACTCATATGGTTACAGGTATGAATATAAAAAGTTCCGGCAGGGTACAGTCTCTAATTACACCCGCGACTTCAAACTTGAGGTATACTTAAGGTATAATGATGAAAAGGATAAAGAATTATTTGGATTTGAAGAGGTGTCGGAATACTTTAGCGGGAGATTTTATAAATATGTTATCGGAGTAGTGAATCTGGAAAGACTTTACACTATGCGGGAACAACTTCGCACTCTTGATGTTTTTATAGTTAATACAGGAAGAAAAGTTATACAATAATGAAAAAATCTCTTGAAGCAACGATCAGAGAAAAGATCCTCATCCTCGATGGGGCTATGGGGACCATGATCCAGAAACACAGGCTTCTGGAGAATGATTACCGTGGTGACGAGTTCAGAGATCATCCAAAGCTTCAGAAAGGCAATAACGATCTCTTGTCCATCACGAAACCTGAAATAATTAAAGGTATACACCGTCAATATCTTGAAGCGGGGGCAGATATAATTACAACTAATACATTTAATTCCAACAGGATCTCCATGTCGGATTATGGAATGGAGGATCAGGTTTATAATATGAACGTTCATTCGGCTCATCTGGCTGCTGAAGCGATTACTGAATATGAAAATTCCACTGAACCGGAAAAACATTTTATAGCAGGAACCCTTGGACCAACAAATCGTACAGCATCAATGTCGTCCGATGTAAACGATCCGGGTGCCAGGGCGATATCGTTTGATGAACTTGTTGAGGCATATTCTGAACAGGCCCGCGGACTTATTGACGGAGGGGTAGATATTCTGCTTGTTGAGACAATTTTTGATGTTCTGAACTGCAAGGCTGCTTTATACGCAATTGATTCGGTATTTGAGGAAAAAGGTATAACACTTCCTGTGATGGTATCAGGTACAATCACCGATGCCAGTGGGAGGACATTAACAGGTCAGACTCTCGAAGCATTCATGGTATCTGTCTCTCATTTCCCTCTCTTTAGTATCGGGCTGAACTGTGCCCTTGGAGCTGAACAGCTGCGCCCATTTGTTGAGGAATTATCACTGAAGTCTGGATTTTACATATCAGTCCATCCAAATGCCGGCCTTCCAAACCAGTTTGGCGAATATGATCAGTCAGCATCATTCATGGCCAAGATTGCTGAGGATTTTATGAAAGAAGGATGGGTAAATATTATCGGGGGTTGTTGCGGCACTACTCCTCAGCATATCCGGAAGATAGCAGAAGCATCAGTACACTATAAACCAAGAATAAAGCCTGAAATTAAGAAATATACAAGGCTCAGCGGTCTTGAGGTTTTGACAATGACACCTGAGACTAACTTCGTGAATATTGGTGAACGGACCAATGTATCAGGATCAATAAAATTTGCAAGGCTCATTAGGGAGGAAAAATATGATGAAGCACTAGCAATTGCCCGGAATCAGGTTGAAGGAGGAGCACAGATAATTGATATCTGCATGGATGAAGCTATGCTTGATTCGGAAAAAGCAATGGTTAAGTTTGTTAATCTGATCATGGCTGAACCCGATATTTCCAAGCTTCCGCTGATGATTGATTCTTCACGCTGGAATACTATCGAATCGGCACTTAAATGCATACAGGGAAAATCAGTTGTAAATTCCATAAGTCTGAAGGAGGGAGAAGAGGTATTTCTAGCACATGCCCGTACTTTAAGGAAATATGGTGCTGCTGCTGTTGTTATGTTATTTGACGAAACCGGTCAGGCTGACACATTAGCTAAAAGAATCAGTGTTGCTGAAAGATGCTATCGTCTTCTTGTTGACAAACTGGCATTCCCGCCTGAAGATATAATATTCGATCCTAATGTGCTGGCAATTGCAACAGGGATTGAAGAACATAATAACTATGCTATTGATTTCATAAAAACGACAGAATGGATTAAACAAAACCTTCCTTATGCCAGGGTAAGCGGGGGAATAAGCAATCTCTCATTTTCATTTCGTGGTACAGACAAAGTTCGCGAAGCCATACATTCGGTTTTCCTTTTCTATGCTGTTAAAGCCGGACTTGATATGGGAATTGTTAATCCTGGTATGTTGCAGGTTTACACTGAAATTGAACCCGATCTTCTTCATCTTATTGAAGATGTTGTGCTCAACAGGAGAAAAGATTCTACGGAAAGGCTTGTGAAATTTGCAGAAGGGATAAAGAACGAAGGGAAAAAAGCGGAAAAGGAAGATGCCTGGCGTCAGCTCGACGTTATTGACAGGATCAAGCATTCTCTGATAAGGGGTCTCGATGAGTTTATTGAACAGGATGTTGAGGAGGCAAGGCCTCTTTTCAGCCGGTCAATTGAGCTTATTGAAGGTCCGCTGATGGGAGGGATGAATGAGGTGGGAGATCTTTTCGGATCAGGGAAGATGTTTCTTCCTCAGGTCGTCAAGAGTGCCAGGGTAATGAAAAAGGCTGTTTCAAAACTTGCACCATATATTGAAAAAGAGAGTGAAGGGAAGGCGAAAAAAATTGCTGGGAAGATTCTGCTAGCAACTGTCAAAGGGGATGTTCATGATATCGGGAAAAATATAGTCGGAGTTGTATTGTCATGTAATAACTATGAGATAATTGATCTTGGAGTTATGGTGCCTGCCGAAAAGATCATTGACACGGCTGTCAACGAAAAAGTTGATATTATAGGTCTTAGCGGCTTGATAACCCCTTCTCTGGAGGAAATGGTTCATGTTGCTTCAGAAATGGAACGGAGAAAAATCACACTCCCTCTGCTTATTGGAGGAGCAACAACCTCCGAGATCCATGCTGCTGTAAAAGTTGCACCTGCATATTCAAATAGCGTTATTCATGTTAAAGACGCATCAAAGGCAGCCGGAGTACTCTCATCACTGCTTCAGAAAGACAACAGTTCTTATGTCTCTTCAGTAAAGGCAAAGTATAAAAAGATGAGGGAGGACCACAGTTCACGACAGACTGGAAAGAATTTTCTTTCTTTAAATGAAGCAAGAAAGAACAAATATGTTACCGACTGGCAGACTTTTAAAATTTTTGAACCGGAGAAACCCGGACTTCATGTTTTCCACGACATAAATCTAAATGAACTAATGAATTATATCGATTGGACCTATTTTTTCTTTGCATGGAAAATTTCGGGTAAATACCCTTCAATTTTCAGTGATCCGGTAAAAGGGGTTGAGGCAAAGAAGTTATTTGATGATGCACAAATTTATCTGGAGAAAGTAATTGATCAGAAGCTTCTGACGGCAAAAGCTGTTTTTGGATTATTCCCTGCAGTATCAGATGGGGATGATATTAAAGTCTTTTCGGATAAAAGTAAAAAGAAGATTAAATCTGTCTTCAGATTTTTGAGGAACCAGGAGCCAAAAGGGAAGGGTATTCCCAATATCTCCCTCTCCGATTATATTGCCCCTGAGAGTGAAGGACTTACGGATTGGATCGGAGCTTTTGTAGTGACAGCCGCTATTGATAATGAGAAGTTTGATAAATATAAAGAGGATGATTATGCTACTATTATGATCAGGATACTAAGCGACCGGATAGCTGAAGCGTTGGCCGAATGGCTTCATGAAAAGATCAGGAGAGAATACTGGGGTTATGAAAAACATGAGAATCTTACTATTGACGAATTGCTTAAACTGAAGTACAAGGGGATAAGACCGGCTCCGGGTTATCCTGCCTGTCCCGATCATACAGAAAAACAAGTTATCTTTGACCTTTTGGGAGCAGAGAAAGCGATAGGTGCAGGACTTACGGAAAACTTTGCAATGACACCTCCTGCATCGGTTAGCGGGTATATTTTTTCACATCCCGGTTCATCATATTTTAATTTAGGAAAAATTGACTCTGACCAGTTGAAAGATTATGCTAAAAGAAAGAATTTTACAAACGATGAAACTGCAAAATGGCTCGCTCCAAATTTATGATATCACTTTGAAATGACTGTAATAGAAAAAATTAATAACTCAAAAGAACCTTTATTCACTTTTGAACTCCTCCCTCCCCTGAAAGGGCATAGCATCGAGAGAACTTATGCAGCAATTGACAGGCTCATGGAGTACGAACCTGCTTATATTAACTTCACCTCTCACCGGAATGAAACCATTTTAAGGGAACGGCCCGACGGTCTTCTCGAGAAGCGGATAGTGCGTCTTCGTCCCGGTACATTTGCTCTTGCCGCAGCTGTTAAATATAAGTACAACATACTAGTGGTACCGCATGTTCTGTGCGGTGGCTTTACAAAAGAAGAAACAGAGAACGTACTAATTGAGATGAGGTTCCTGGGTATTGATGATGTTCTTGCATTAAGGGGTGATCCGCAGAAAGGAAGCAGGATATTTATTCCGGAGAAGAATGGTCATGCTCATACATATGAGCTTGTGCAGCAGATTGTTGACATGAACCAGGGTAAATATCTTGAGGATAATCTTGAAAATGCTGATCCCACCAATTTTTGCATAGGAGTGGCGGGTTATCCCGAGAAACACTTTGAAGCGGCTAACAGGCAGGTAGATATGGAGAACCTGAAACGAAAGGTTGATGCAGGAGCCAGCTATATTGTAACACAGATGTTTTTTGATAATAACAGATTCTGCAGGTTCCGGGATGAATGCAGTAAGACAGGGATTACTGTTCCGATAATACCGGGCATTAAACCCATCTCGGCACTTAATGATATTAAGCTGCTTCCCCAGACATTTCATATAGATCTGCCAAATGATCTGTTTTCTGCGGTGACAAAATGTAAAAATGATTCTGAGGCCCGAGAGGTAGGAATAGAGTGGGCCATAGCGCAATCCAGGGAATTAATTAAAATGGGTGTACCGGGGATCCATTACTACACACTGGGAAGATCTGACAATATCGCAAGGATTGTAAAGGCTTCCTTTTAATACCCCCTTTTAATTCCAGAGTGACTTTGTTTTATGTCCTTCGTTTTACAACTTAAACGCCTTCTTTATCTTATCAACATAATCCAGTTTTTCCCAGGCAAAGAATTCAACTTTTTTCTGGTAAATCTTTTTTCCATTTCCGTTAAGAGCTTTTGGTTTGCTTCCTGGTACTTCGTAATATACATCAACAGTTTTTGAATAGCTATCACGTCCGAAATGACCGTATGATGCTGTTGGAAGGAATACAGGGTTTTTCAGACCAAAGCGCTGGACTATTGAGTATGGTCGCATATCGAAAAGTTTAATGATTGTCTGAGCAATCTTTCCATCGTGCAGAACATTGCCTTTTTTATCGTTTACCTTCGCAGTGCCATAAGTATTCACATACAAACCAACAGGTTGTGCAATACCAATAGCATAAGCTACCTGAATCAATGCCTGGTCGCAAACTCCTGCAGCCACAAGGTTCTTTGCGATATGACGTGCAGCATAGGCAGCTGATCTGTCGACTTTAGATGAGTCCTTGCCAGAGAACGCACCTCCACCGTGAGCACCATGACCACCATAAGTATCAACTATGATTTTACGTCCTGTCAGTCCGGTATCCCCATGAGGACCTCCGATTACAAATTTGCCAGTGGGGTTGACCAGAAGTTTAAAATCGCTGTTAAACAGTTTCTGAATTCTTGCAGGTAGTGTTTTTTTAACTCTCGGGATGAGAATTTTTTCAAGATCTTCCTTTATTTTCTGTTGCATTGCTTTTTCAGCAGCCAATTCAGCTTTGTGTGATTTATCTTTTGGCAGAACAAATTCATCGTGCTGGGTGCTGATAACTATTGTATCGATCCTGAGAGGTTTGTTATTGTCATCATATTCAACCGTAACCTGCGATTTACTGTCGGGTCTGAGATATTTCATCTGTTTGCCTTCATGTCTTATTGCCGCCAGTTCCCGAAGAAGCCTGTGGGCCAGCTCAATTGTCAGTGGCATGTAATTATCCATTTCACGACAGGCATAGCCGAACATCATTCCCTGGTCGCCTGCTCCCTGTTCTTCAGGTTTATCGCGAACAACACCTTGATTTATATCGCTTGATTGTTCATGTATGGTCGAAATGACACCGCATGAGTCGCAATCGAAACGGTATTCGGCTTTTGTATATCCGATGTTTCGTATTACACCTCTTGCACTCTCCTGGTGATCAACCCAGCCTGTGGTACGGACTTCTCCACCACAGACTACGAGTCCGGTTGTTACAAATGTCTCACAGGCAACTTTTGATTCAGGGTCCCAGCGAAGGAACTCGTCGAGTAAAGAATCTGAGATCTGATCGGCAACCTTATCGGGGTGGCCTTCTGAAACTGATTCTGAAGTAAATAAATATCCCATAATAATTTTATTAATTTATTATTAAACATCATGCGGGAAGATTGGTTGATTGCAAAAAGGGAATTATCCGCGGTTTAGCATTTTTTTCCTGTGGTTGCAATCAGCACAAATCTTTCCACTAATCTATTACGGTACAAAGCAACAAAAAAAAATCAGCATCAGAAAATTTAGAAACAAAAATATTGAAATCCATTAACCACACCCCGAGGCTTCGCTCGGGGCGAGGTCACAAAGAACTCAATTACAAGGTTATATCTTTGTGTGCTTTGTGGTTAAAAGTGGAAATTATCCATTGGTAAGATGCCTGAAGACCTCTTCAAGATTGGTCTCCTGTTTATGCAATGAAAGAACAGTCAGATTATTTTTTACTGCAAAGTTGAATAATAAGGGACGTATGTCCTCATCGCCTTCTGACTCAATCAGCCAAACATTGTTCCGGATTTTTTTTACACTGCTCACATTTTCAATTTCTGCCAGAGAGGAATCCATTGTATCCTTATCGAACTCAACCTGTACAATTTGTTTGGTGCGTTTAAATTTAGAATATATTTTACTCTTCACTTCGTCAGCTACGATTACCCCTTTATCAATGATTATCACTCTGTCGCATATTGCTTCAACCTCCTGCATAATATGTGTTGAAAGCATCACAGTCTTTTCCTTTCCAGTCTCTTTTATGAGGTTTCGTATCTCGACGATCTGATTCGGGTCAAGGCCTGTGGTAGCCTCATCAAGTATCAGTACGGCAGGATTATGGATAAGAGCCTGAGCCAGACCGACCCTTTGTCTGTAACCTTTAGAAAGAGAACCAATTTTTTTATTCTGTTCAGGTGCAAGTCCGGTTAGTTCAATTATGTTATCTGTCTGCTTTTTCCCTGATATGCCTTTCTTATAAATTGAAGCCACGAAACCAAGATATTCCCTGACATACATTTCCGGGTAAAGAGGATTGTTCTCAGGAAGATAACCAATTTGCTTCTTAACTTCGAGATTATCATCTTCCACAGCAAGACCATTGACACATACCTTTCCCAATGATGAGGGTATGAAGCCAGTGATAATTTTCATCATGGTTGACTTACCGGCTCCATTTGGGCCAATAAATCCAACTATTTCGCCGGTCTTAACTTCGAATGAGATATTATCGAGAGCTTTTTGTTCGCCATAAAATTTTGAAACACCCTGAACAACAATGGACATAATCTGGATATTATTTTTTCATTACCTGTTGCAAAGATAATGTAAGGGGATTCTTTTATGATCCCCATCCACCCATAAATTGTCCAACACTGGCAAACGATGCTATTGGATTTACACAACAGACAGGGATCCTGGAACTGTTGGCAATAATATATTGTTCTGAAGCTCCTATTATATAATCAGCAAAAGTAATATTCTTAGTTGTCACAATCAGGATAAGGTCGGCATTAATCTTTTGTGCAAAATCAATTGTCTGTTCAGCTATTTTACCTCTTGGCATATCGTGGATCTCGTAATCTATATTATTTTGAATCAGGTATTTGATTGCAAAATTCAGATTAGTTTTTGTCTTTTTTAAAATATTTTTATCGCTGCTTACAGAAACAACCATATGAATCTTGGATTCAAAGTATTTCCCCATAAAAATGGCCATTTTTATCTTCTCCTTATTCTCACCCCTGAAATCAACTGGGAATACAATATTATGATACCTTTCCTGGTCGGCAGGAGGATCCTGCACAACAATAAACGGGATCTTCGATTTTACGATAACTTTTAATGCCCAGCTGCCGGTGAGCTTTTGCATTCCTTTCATCCCGTGAGTGCCCATAACTACCAGACTGGCTTCCTTCTCATTTGCAAAATCGGCTATTGCAGAAAATATACTTCCTTTAGAAATATGGAAAACAATAGGGACATTGTATTTTTTCACATTTTCTTCAACCAAACGTTTTAAATGATTGGTTTTTTCTGTATAGGATTTGGGAGTGATGCCTGTATCCACTATATGTAAAAGGCATATATCATTGCCTACCATGCGGCTTATCTTTACGGCATGCGCTAATGCATGTTCAGCAACATGAGAAAAATCCCATGGCACAACTATAAGTTTTTTCGGTTCTTCCATAGCTCCTGATTATTTTCAATTTTATATCCAAAGTTATTCAGATTTTACCAATTTTCAAATCAATATGTTATATGGACTCTATTTCTTTTTAAATTAGTCTTTCCCCAATGAGATTCCTCATTCCTCCCGCCATGCGGGATCCATTCGGAATGACAGCTCTTTTTTGGTGGAGAAGGGTAGTGGAGGCGGTTCGCCGGAGCGAACCGCCTCCACTACCCTTGTTGCCCGCTAAATGTCCTGTCATCTAATCCAAATCGTGTCATTCCAGGCGTCAACGGGATATCTATTTTAAATTATTAGTGAAAACCGATACTCATATTTATAATTAACTCTCAGATAGGGTATTTATTATTGATCCCGGTCAAATAAACTGAATAAGAAGGCTCTAGCGTACAAAAATAGTGCCATAATGAAATAATAGCGGTCTCTTCTACCTTAGCGGCTAACATTTTATTATTTTTGCACATCTGTTTTTTTTGATATTAAATACTTACAATGAAAAGAATTAAGGTAAAAAACCTGTTATCCAACCCGGTGTTGGGATCAGATGTACTGGTGAAAGGATGGGTAAGAACCAAGAGGGGAAACAAAAACATTCTATTTATTGCGCTTAATGACGGATCGACAATAAACAACATCCAGGTTGTTGTGGAAGCTGCATCTTTTGATGAGAATCTTCTTAAAGAGATATCAACAGGAGCCTGTATAGCTGTTAATGGCAAACTGATTGAGTCGCAGGGACAGGGTCAGAATATCGAAATAAGCGCTGCCGCCATTGAACTTTATGGGAAAAGCGATGCTGAAACATATCCTCTGCAGAAGAAAGGGCATTCAATGGAGTTCCTCAGAGAGAATGCCCATCTGCGCTTCAGGACCAATACATTCGGTGCTGTCTTCAGAATAAGGCATGCAATGGCATTCGCTATTCACAAGTACTTTAATGATAAGGGATTCTTCTATCTTCATACTCCTATTATTACAGGAAGCGATTGTGAAGGAGCCGGGGAGATGTTCCATGTTACAACCATGGATCTGAAGAACATACCTCGTAACAAGGATGGTTCTGTAAATTACAATAACGATTTTTTCGGAAAAGAGACAAATCTGACAGTTTCCGGTCAGCTTGAAGGTGAACTCGGAGCACTTTCATTAGGAGATATTTACACATTCGGACCAACTTTCAGGGCTGAAAATTCCAACACACCAAGGCACCTTGCCGAATTCTGGATGATAGAACCGGAAATGGCATTCTACGACCTGACTGACAATATGGATCTTGCAGAAGAGTTTGTTAAATATCTGATCAGATATGCCCTCGATAACTGCCGCGAAGATCTTGATTTTCTTAATAATATGATTGATAAAGCCCTTCTGGAAAGGCTTAAATTTGTTGTTGAGAACGAATTTGTAAGAATTACATATGCAGAAGCGGTCTCAATTCTCACCTCCTCAGGGAAAAAATGGGAATATCAGGTCGGCTGGGGTCGCGACCTGCAGGCTGAACATGAAAGGTATCTGGTCGAAGAGCACTTCAAAAGGCCGGTAATTCTTACTGATTATCCGAAAGAAATAAAGGCATTCTATATGAAACAGAATGAGGATGGCAAAACTGTAAGAGCCATGGATGTTCTGTTCCCCGGGATCGGTGAAATAATCGGAGGATCTCAGAGAGAAGAGCAATATGACAGGTTGCTTTCACGTATTAAAGAGCTGAAGTTGCAGGAAAAGGATTTCTGGTGGTACCTCGACACAAGAAAATTCGGATCCGCACCTCACAGTGGATTTGGTCTTGGGTTTGAAAGGTTAATCTTGTTTGTTACAGGAATGTCAAATATACGGGATGTGATTCCATTCCCGAGAACACCTAAGAATGCTGAATTTTAAAAAAGTGGATTCCCGGATACGTAATTTGGGGAGAAAAGAATGTTAAAACAAAGGTTACAGCAGAAATTGCTTCAGAAACTTTCACCGCAGCAGATCCAGATGATCAAACTGCTGGAAGTTCCTACTTTGCAGATTGAACAGCGTATTAAAAAGGAACTTGAGGAAAACCCAGCCCTTGAGGAAGGTACGGAGGAAGAAGAGATTCCTGAAGAAGAAGAAGATCAGTTCGAAGAGAAAGATAAAGATCAGGAAGAATTCACAATCGATGATTATATAGAAGATGACGATATCCCTGATTACCGCCTTCAGGAAAAAAACTATAGCAAGGATGAAGATAAAAGAGCGGAGATACCCTTTTCTGTTGGATTTTCATTTCAGGAGCATCTCGAATCACAACTTGGTCTGAGGGAACTTACCGATAAACAGAAGATTCTTGGAGAATACATCCTGGGGAATATCGATGAAGACGGATATCTGAGAAGAGAACTGATAAACATTGTTGATGATCTTGCTTTCCTTCAGAATGTTGAAACTACCGAAATTGAACTTGAAGAGGTCCTTCAAATAATTCAGGATCTTGAACCTGCAGGAGTCGGTGCAAGAACCCTCAGGGAATGCCTTTTGCTTCAGATTGAAAAACGCGATAATTCGCAACTTTCCATGAAGCTTGCACATACAATTCTTGATTTACATTTTGAAGAATTCACGAAAAGGCATTACGATAAAATCATTTCACGACTTGATATCACCGAAGATGAACTTAAAACTGCCATCGATGAGATTTTAAGACTAAACCCCAAACCGGGAGGCGTTTACAGCGATCCATTCAATAAAACATCACAACCGATAATCCCTGATTTCATCCTTGAGCTTTCTGAAGATGGCTTTGACCTTCATCTTAATTCAAAAAATCTTCCAGAACTAAGATTAAGTTCAGCATATAGTGAAATGCTTCATTCTTACAGCAAAGATAAAAGCCAGAAAAAAGAGATGAAAGATGCTGTACTTTTCGTGAAGCAGAAAATCGATTCCGCCAGATGGTTTATAGACGCTATAAAACAGCGACAAAACACACTGCTTCTTACAATGAATGCTATTCTCGAATACCAGCAGGAGTACTTCATTGATGGCGATGAGACAAAATTAAAACCAATGATCCTTAAAGATGTTGCTGAAATGACAGGTCTCGACATTTCGACGATCTCACGGGTCGCCAACAGTAAATTTGTGCAAACTCATTTTGGGATATTTCCTCTGAAGTTTTTCTTTTCAGAGGGACTTCAGACAGATAGCGGAGAAGAAGTTTCAACCCGCGAGATAAAGCGGATTTTACAGGATTGTATTGAAAATGAACAAAAACGCAGACCGTTGACAGATGAGAGTCTCACTGATATACTCCAGGAAAAGGGGTACCAGATAGCGCGCCGGACTGTGGCAAAATATCGTGAACAACTAAATATTCCTGTTGCAAGACTGAGGAGAGAGATATGATTACAACTGACAAACCGAAAGAGTTTTTCGAGACTCTGGCAAAAATAATTTCCATAATTTTCCATCCATTGCTGATGCCTGTTTATGCAATGGCAATCATATTTTTAGCACCAACGCTGTTAGGGTATCTTCCTTTTAATGTGAAGAGATTATTAATTCTTATTATGCTGGTTAATAATGTTTTGTTACCTCTTTCTCTATTGCCTCTTTTTATTCAAAGAAAGATCATCACCTCATGGACTATCTGTGAAAGAAAAGAGCGGAATATTCCGCTGATAATTTCATCTGTCCTCTATGGCGCTACCTCATTTATAATATTCAGGTTCCCCATTCCTGTGTTCCTGAAATCATTTATTTTTGCTTCTGCATTTCTTTCCCTGATGGTTACCACAATCAATTTCTGGTGGAAGATATCGCTTCACTCTGTTGGTGTTGGTGCCCTTATTGGTCTGGTGTTAATCCTTTCTTTAAAAATGTTAACCCCGTTAGACGGGTATCTGATTTCTGCAATAATTACTGGAGGATTGGTCCTTTCCTCCAGATTGAAACTTAATCTCCATAACCCTCAGCAGGTATGGGTTGGTTTGTTATCCGGTTTCTTTGGATTAACCCTCTTTATGATACTTTTCCAGAAGCTCATTTAACGCATCAGCTAAAAGAATACTGCTTTGCCTGTTTATTTCACCCTGATGTACAGGTTTACCAGGACGGAGTAAAATTTCCGGATTTATTTCACCCTGAGAAACAGTATAGAACCACCCCTTCTCTGAAAGGTATTCCGCCAGGTATTCTTGTTCTGTCTGACCCGGTGTGGGGATAATTAAAGCAGTGCAATTCAGACTAACAAGCTCCATAATAGTGGTGTAGCCCGACCTTGTGATAATGCTTTCACTGCCAGTTATAATCTCTTTCATCCGGGAAGCAGGAAGATGACTATAAAAGGTAATGTTTCCATTACTGGCAATTTCCCCTCTCTTCTCAGGCTTCCCTTCAAATATAATAGTATGGGGTTCTTTGTCTTTCAGAAGTGTTACAATTTTCTGTTTAAGAATTTCCCTTTGTGGTTCCGGCCCTGAAAGGATTACTGTGTTTTGATGAAGTCTTACCGGATTCTCATTAAGGGATTCCTCAATATCGATAAACCTTGATAAGATCCCGATATACCTTACATTATCAGGTAGTTTTATACCATGTGATAACCTGCCTGTAAGATTCAGATCGCCGGGCAAGTCGGGAATAAAACAAAGAGAATATTTTTTGATGATTTCCCTATGCAATAACACTCCTATGGGCTCCAGAAATCTCAGAGGCTTTGGAAAAGGTATGAGGGGCATATGGGTTACATACACAGAGACGACCTTCGTGTTCCATAACCCGAACCGGTTATCGCTGATAATTATATCAACTGCAAACCTGGAGATAATTCTTTTTAGCCTGTGGTGTTCCATTATTATATGGTACAGAAGAACAGGTAATTTAAAGAACAGGGAAAGATATTGAGGAAGGAATCGGGAGTAACCTGGTTTAAAGCCCGGGAAGCTGATATAAGATAATCCGGGCAATTCATTCCGGAATAGCGATAAATGTTCTTCTCCCGAGGCAATAATGACACTATTATTCATTTCCCGAAGTTTCCTTGCAAGAGGAATCATTCGGGCGGCATGACCCAATCCCCACTCGAGAGGACATATGAGTATGTTGCAACTTTTATTCAATCTTAACCGGAAACTTGCGTTCTGATACCCATCGATTCTACCAATGCCGCTATTCTCTTTAGTTCAATGAGCGGTACCTTATTTAGTCTTGCACCCTTCGGAGTATCCCTGGAAATTGTATAGATCATAACTTCAGAGGGTTTTATTCTTTCAATTGCTTTAAGCCATGCATTAATTTCAACCGGAGTTGTATTATCAATTATTTTTCCATTATGTGTCCCCTGCAGAAAGAGAGTCTGGATGATTACCCTTCCATTGAATCCGATGAGGCCGTTAATAAGCTCTTCTGCACTGATATTAACTCTTGGCTGGTTATGTATTTTAATCGTGGAATCAAATGCGGAGTCGAGTTTAAGAATGTTCTGATCAACTTTTAACAAAGATGCTTTTATCAGGGGATTTGAGATTGTTGTTGCATTTGACAAGACGGCTATTTTTGCTTTTTGAAAGTACTTATCTCTCAATGTTATACTGTCATCAATAATCCCGGGGAATTCCGGATGAAGAGTGGGTTCTCCGTTACCGGCAAAAGTTATTACATCGATGGCAAGGCTCTTTTTATTCAGGTCTGATAGTTTATGATCAAGAGCATTATAAACTTCTTCACGACCAGGAAGCCGGCTGACAGCTTTTTCAATATCACTTGTCCATCCGCATTCACAGTAAATGCAATTGAAGTTGCAGATCTTTTTTTTAGTTGGCAACAAATTTATTCCAAGTGAGACACCCAGCCGCCTGCTTTTAACAGGTCCGAAAACTATTTCATCAAAGAGAAATGTGGCCATTTTCGCTTCTTTTACGGGGGCAAAATTAGCATAATTCTCTGTGAATCTCTGTGCTTCTCTGTGTGACTCAGTGTAAGTTCTTATTTTCTTATTACACAGAGGGTCACAGAAGCCACAGAGAAGAACTTTACTATATCAGTCTCGTTACAAAACTGTCCGGCAGTAACTTCATATTATGCAGGTCAACATTCTCAAGAAGCAGAAGCCCCGGTTTTTTACCTGTCTCAATCCTCCCGAACAACTCCTCCTCTCCCAGAGCCTTTGCGCCATTAATTGTAGCCCATCGTACCAGATCTTCGATAAGTATTTCAGGAAAATTAAACTGAAGTGTTTTAAGCTCTTCAAGAATACTTAGATTTGAATTCGAAGCGAGACTGTCGGTCCCGATGACAATCTCACAACCCTCCTCAACCAGCAGATTTAAAGGAGGGATTTTATTTTCGATAAAAATATTTGAGTTGGGGCAGAGACACCAGAATAAATTCCCCCTCTTTTTAATCTGCTTTATAGAGGTTCTGTCAGTATATGTATTGTGGACAAGAATCAGATTTCCTGACGTCGTTATTTCATTAAGAACTACATCAGGGTGACTTTTAGCTGATTCCAGCCTTGAAGGTATCAATCCTGATCGTTTGTAAAAAGACATTAGAGGTCCCGTCTGGTTTTTAAGGAAAGTTTCTTCCCCATCCGTCTCCATGAAATGAATGGAAGTTATCTTATTATTTAAACTTTCATTTCTCAGTAACCTGAAAAGAGTCAGAGACATTGAATATGCCGAATGGGGAACCAGTGAAAACGGAAGATCCATTTCCTTAGCTGTTTCGGCAACTTCGAGTATTTCCTTAATTCGCTTTCCGGCTTTATCCGGATCAAGGCCAAAAACTTCAAGAAGGTTAATATACCTGATCCTGCTCTCTTTTTTTATTTTAAAGGAATCTGAAGTGTTACATACATCTGCGCATAAAACTATTCCTTCCTTAAACATTTGATTATCTGCAGCAGAAACAGAATAGGATACATTTTCACTAAAGCGATCCCTGGAACTTCTTATCTGTTCAATAAAACTTCCAAGCCCCGTTCCTTTTGAAGTGCATCCTTTCATATGCGATAACTCCAGATGACAATGACAGTTGACAAAGCCGGGAATTATGATGCCATTATAAAACTCTGTGGAATGTTTTTCTTTCAGATCACCTGCCGTTTCTTCTACACTGATTATTGTCCCGTCATCTTCAGTTGTTATCACAGCTCTTTTAAGCGAAGGGCCGGTATTGGTAATAATGTATTGAGCCGATAAGCGTTTCATATAGCTGCTGAGCTACAGGTAAGCAAGATATTCTCTATTTTGACATGTTTCTCAAGACCAGAAGTAGGGTTATCAAAATCATAGAACCAGCCTCTTAAATGACGAATTTGGTTCTCAGGAACAGTAAAGGTCATTTTGTAAGTATGCGGTCGGCCATCTTTTATGTAATCAATTGATTTAATGTATTGCCTTCTTCCTGTATCTATACTGTCAGGAGAACTTGAATATAGAGTTGGTCCTGGATTAATTGACTGGTCATCAGGAAAAAGAGTGGCAGAGAATGAAAGTGTATAAGAGCCGGATATGTTAAGTGTTATATTAAAAAAAGTTGAATCGTTGCCTGAAAGAGAAGGAATTGAATAGAAATCCTTACCCTTCCACAGGTTCGAAATGTGTGCCTGTTCTATAATAAATTCTTTTTGAACACGTGATTCCATCTCACTTAATTTCCCAAGAACCTGATCATAAATCTTATTTAGTTTTTTGGGATTATTTATAAAATAGTATTTCATTGTTTTGTCCAGGTTTTCTTTTGTATAACCATGTTTTTCAATGACCTGAATATAGGATGAGATAGAGTCAAGGGAAGAACCCCAGGAATAAATTTTCGGAAGGACAAGGAGTCCATCGGTAAGATGGATATCGGTCAATAATGAAACCAGTTCTTTTTCAGGGATCAGATTCTTTTTGTCCAGTTTAGGCTTTCTCCCGGAACAAGATCCCGCCATTAATGATATAGCGATCAATATGAGAAAAGCAAACCTGATCATTGCACTTTATTATTAAGAATTTTTCTCGGTTAGTTTTTATAAAACAGCATATTCAGTAAATATACTAATTGCATATTAAATGTCTTTATTCAAGTACTTTTTCGTTAGAAACCTCACCGGGTACCATGCTGCCCAATAGCCGATTAAAAGAACAGTGCCCGGGACAATTATAAAATCCTTTATCTTCATAACTATCGGGTATGAATCCATGATAAGTGATTGACTATTGAGTTTTACCAGTCCGTAAGTCTGTTGCAGCCAGCAGATAACAAAACCCAGAATAATTCCTGAAAATGCACCAATTATGGAGATCAGCCATCCTTCAAATATGAAAATCTTTCTGATAAGGTTATTATCGGCTCCCAGACTCTTTAGTATCTCAATATCCCGCTCTTTCTCAATTATAAGCATTGTGAGGGAACCGATTATATTGAACGAGGCAATAATAAGTATAAGTGTAAGGATGAAGAAAATGGCAAGCCTTTCGGATCGCATAACCTTATAAAATATGGCCTGCTGTTCATACCGGTTCTGAACTGTAAAGCCCTTCCCGAAGATTTTTGTAATGTCGTTTTGTACAGCCTGTGGATCGGCATGCTTCTTGAATTTAATCTCAACAGTAGTAACTCCCTTATCTGTTTCAGTCAGTTCACGTGCGAAATCAATAGGGATATAAACGTATTTGGAATCGTATTCCTTTTCAACTTCAAAAATCCCTGAGGGGAATATAAACTTATGATTTAATGAGTTTTCGGCATTGATGTTTGTACCAGACCCTGTCTTTCTTGGGAAAATTATTTCCAAAGGAGTTATAAAATTAACCCTGATCCCAAGATATTGTGCAACACCGATACCCGGGATAGCATAGGGTCGGCCTTTATCGTTCCTGAGCATAAATTCACCTTCCCACATAGAACTGTCGATATTTGAAACCATTGCATAGTTGTCATCAATACCTTTAATGGTAGCAATATACTGCCGTGAACCATATTTGAGAAGGGCATTGTCTTCAATTGTAAGAGTATAACAGGATAATCCTTCAACTTTCGCAAGAAGTTTCAGACGTGCAGTGTCGGCAATGAATGTTTTGCCCTCTGAAGCCGTTATTTTAATATCCGGATCAAAGGTGTTGAAGATGGCACTTACCATTGTCTCAAGTCCGTTAAAAACGGAAAGAATAATTATCAGGGCCATTGTGCCTACTGCTACTCCGGCCACAGAAACTGCCGAAATAATATTTATAGCATTCCGCGATTTTTTTGCGAACAGGTACCTTTTTGCTATGTATAATGAGAGCTTCACTTTTCCTGCTTTCTGGAGGTAACCAGCAACCCGGTTCCGGTTTTATGAGTTAAACAGAGATCAAAAATGTTAAGAATTATTGAAACAGGGAAAAAAATCAAATAATAAAAAGGGAGAAGCAGGAAAAAGAGGTAAGAGATATTCAGCATCTTAATCGGATATTTCATTGACAATCTCCATGAGACATTTCCGGGTTTTCCGTAAGTATAACCTGCCTCGATATTTCTGAAACCGGCAAGCGAAAGTTTTTCCGTTATATCATTAATGCTGTATCCGTCTCTTACATGTTCATCGATGAATGATTCTTCCTGTTCGCCGTGTACATCGGAACCACCTTTATCCGATGGAGTGGATATCAGCAATATTCCGTTGTTTTTAAGCGATTTGTGGAAATTCTGAAAAACCAGGATATCTTTTTCAATATGCTCCATTACATCTACCGAAAGAATGATGTCATAACAATTGAGGTCATTCAGAGCTGTAAGATCACATGTGTAAAAAGAAACACGATCCGACAATCCTGCTTTCCTGAAAAAAATGTTGCAATCGTCTATCTGTTCTTTGTTGATATCAATAGCTTTGAACTGCCACTGTTTGTTCATCCTGCTCATCCGCCAGGTGTATTGTCCAAATCCTGAACCGGCATCCAGAACAGATGCTTCATCGGGAAATTGAGGGGCAATCTTCCTTAATGCTTTTTTTACATGCCAGGTGCGGAGCAGCAATAGGTCAAGAAGAAAATAGAGGGTCTTTCTCATAAAGAGAGATCCTGCGAAGAATCTGCCGAGTGATCTTTTTATTGGCTCGTACTGCATACATATCAGGATTTCAGCAACTTGTCTATTTTATCGATATAGTCAAGGCTATCATCAATATGGAAGGCAATATCCGGTACTATCCGGAGCTGTGACCTGACTTTCTGACCAAGGTCAAATCTGATCTTAGAGCTGTGCTCTTCTATTGCCTTGAGAACGGTGTCCTGGTTTGTTGCCGGGAAGATACTTATATATACTTTAGCAAAAGAGAGATCTGGACTGACCCTTACTCTTGTTATTGAGACTAGCTTACCGTGGGCGAATTCGTTTCCTCTTTTAAGAAAGATGTCGGCCAGTTCTTTCTGAATTAAACGCGATACTTTTTTCTGTCTTGTAGATTCCATGGCCAGTTTTATTTTAATCCGGCAAAGGTAGTAAAAAAGGTGCAACGGCACAATGGTGCAACGGTACAACGGCCATCTCTTTTTTGCATTCTTCACTTTTTACCTTTGTGACTTTATGCCTTTGCGTCTTTACGCCTTTTTACTAGCTTTGCGCTGAACTTTATTTAAAGATTATAATGGACACTGTTGTTAGCGGTATCAGATCGACGGGAAACCTGCATCTTGGAAATTACTTTGGTGCTATAAAGAACTTTCTCAAAATGCAAAAGGAGAATAAATGTTATTTCTTTATTGCTGATTATCATGCGCTTACAACTCATCCTAAACCTGCAGACCTTCATGGGAATATTAAACAGGTCCTGGCAGAATATCTTGCATGCGGAATTGACCCGAATGTTTCAACGGTTTTTATTCAGAGCGATGTTCCGGAAGTCTCTGAATTATATCTGTTGCTGAATATGAATGCCTATGTGGGTGAACTTGAAAGAACCGCTTCATTCAAAGAGGTTATAAGAAAACAGCCCGATAATATTAATGCAGGATTATTGACTTATCCGGTATTGATGGCTGCCGATATAATAATTCATAAGGCTAATAAAGTACCTGTAGGTAAAGATCAGGAGCAACATATTGAGATGACAAGGAGATTTGCCAGGAGGTTCAATATGATGTATGAGGTAAACTATTTTCCGGAGCCTGATGCATATAACTTTGGTCAGCAGCTGGTTAAAATACCTGGTCTGGATGGTACCGGAAAAATGGGTAAAAGTGAAGGAAATGGTGTTTTCCTCGCTGATACGCCACAGGAGATAAAGAAAAAAGTGATGAAAGCGGTTACCGATGCCGGTCCGACAGCCTCTGATCAGGAACCATCAGAGCCGGTGAAGAACCTGTTTACCATTATGAACGTAGTTTCAGATCAGGAGACTATTAAATATTTCACAGATAAATTTGCCTCAGGTGAAATCCGTTATGGAGATATGAAGAAGCAACTTGCTGAGGATATTATAAAGTTTACAGAACCAATACGTTTAAGGATTAATGATATCCTCTCAGATAGTAAATATCTTTCAAAGGTAGTTGCAGATGGTGCGGAAAAGGCCAGGGCCAGTGCCTCAAAAACTGTAAGAGAAGTAAGAGAAATAATCGGGTACCGGCCATTTTAGTCCAAAAAAAAAGCCAGGGTTTCTACCTGGCTGCCCTGAATGGTCAGGGATATGATTGAGATTGTCTGTGTAATAACCATAGTTCAAATTACGTGCCAAAATGATCAGATTCTAAATGAATCTTGACCGTTTATTGTAAAATCTCTGTCTGCAACAGGTATAAACTTTTATTTGTTAATTTTGAATGGAACTATAATTAATCCGGGAGTGGGAAAAAGGATTGCAATAATATCCGTAATACTACTGATTTCAGGCCTTGCCATACTGGGATATTTTCTCCAGCAGGGCAGAAAGAATTTATTTACAGATCCTTACAAAGCAATTTCTCCGGATGCCTGTATTGTTATAGAAACAATTGACCTTAAGAGTTTCCTGAATTCACTGACAACCGGAAGGGGATTATTTGGAGAAGCAGGAAAGGTAAAGGAACTGAAGACGTTTAACCATGAACTTAAATATCTTGCTGACCTTTTGAATAAGCAGAGCTTTAAAAAGTTATTTAATGAGGGTGCTGCAATTATATCATTTCACCCCGATAGGAAAGGGAGAATCATTCCTATGCTTTCTATGCCGGTATCAGGCGACATAAGGTCAAGGCATATTAGAGAGATGTTGAACTCATCGGGAATTAAAGAGGTGACTGAAACCAAACTAAATGGAACTTCAGTTATTGAGATTCCTTTTAATGCTGACAGCGGGAAAGACACGGCATATATTTCGCTTATTTCCGGGTTAATGGTATTCAGCGATTCGAAAGCCCTGGTTAAATCAGCAGCTATTCAGACAGGAAGGGGGAATGATGTCAGAAATGCACCGGGGTTTTCAAGAGTATTACTGGCATCCGGGAAAAATGCGGATAAAATATTTGTAGTTTTTCATAATCTCCCGGATCTTCTCAGACCTCTCTTGATTGCGGGCAGAAAAGAATTTTCAGATAAGGTCGCCAGGCTTGCCGGAACAGCAGGAGGGGACATTTATATCAGTGAAGACGGACTCGTTCTGAGCGGTTATACAGAAAGTCACGATTCATCTGAATTACTGTACAAGTTCAAAACACTGCCTTCAAGGGATTTTCGTACTTATAAAATTTTGCCTTCATCAACGGTGCTTTTTGAAACACTGATTCTCCCCTCACTGAATCTTCATAATGTATCTGATACTTCTGTATCAACCGAAGCATCAGATCTTGCAGTTAAGATTAAGCCGTATACAGGAGAAGAGATAACAAGGGCAATAATTGATATCAAAGGAAGACCCGTTAATGATAATACTCTGATTATTTATGAATTAACTAATCGTGTCCAGGCTGAACAGATTTTTCTTGAAGAACCTGGAGCAAAAAACGAAATTCTATATTTTGAACCCGATGATCAGGTTAAAATCCCTGTTTACAGGACCTCTTTCAAAGGACTTATCAGAGTTCTGCTGCCAGGATTCGCCCCGGAGTTTAATGAAACCTATTTTGCATTTTATGATCATTTTATGATTGCAGGAACCTCATATGCTACCATTTCAAAATTACTTTACGACAATATCCTGAATAAAACACTGGCAAATGACCTTACATATCGCGATTTCCAAAATACCCTGCCCAGTCGTGCCGGGTATTATTTCTTCTGTATTCCTTCGCGTATTATCGATTACCTGTCAGGGTTCCTGAATGAAGATATTATTAATGCTCTAAAATCGAATAAGAACTCACTCAAAAAAATTCAGGCTGCAGGATATCAATTCGCATCGAGTAATGGTATGATATATAACAGTCTGTCAATCAAATTCAAAGAAGAGACCAGAGAAGAATCTACTACGGAATGGGAAACCTTACTTGATACTGTGGCAAGTATAAAACCCTTCTTTTTTACAAATCATATAACGGGAGCGAAAGAGATTTTCATTCAGGATATGAAGAACAATACATACCTGATAAATGCAGCCGGTCGTGTTCTATGGAAAGTATCACTGAATGAAAGGATTATAAGCACAATTTATATGATTGATTATTACCGGAACGGGAAGTATCAGTTACTGTTTTCCAGCAGGAATTATATTCATCTTCTCGATAGAAATGGTAATTATGTTGAGAGGTATCCTGTAAAGCTAAGATCCCCGGCCACAAACTCTATGGCAATGTTCGACTATGACAATAACCTGAATTACAGATTATTTATCGCCGGAGAAGACAAGTTGATATATTCATACGACAAAACTGGTAATGTTGTAAAAGGATGGACTCCTTTCAGAACCACAGGCAATGTAACGGCAGAGATAAATTATTTTAAGGTTTCCGGCAAAGATTATCTTGTAGCTGCTGATGAAAATGCTGTCTATTTTCTTGACCGGACCGGTAACAGAAGGATGAACCTGAAAGAACCGGTTACTAAAGCTGCAGGGTCATCAATGCGTTTGAATATGGCATCGGATCCCTCTGTTGTCTGTTCGTCTCCTGATGGAACAATACAGCATTTATATTTCGATGGGAGCGTTAAAAAGTTCAGTATCAGGAAATTTTCAGATAAACATTCATTCGATATTTTTGACGTTGATGGAGATGGTTTTGTAGAATATATTTTTATTGATAAAGGTATATTGTATCTTTATAACCATGACAGATCAGAGATTTTTACAAGGGAATTTGGCTCAGACGATCTTGGGGGACCGATTAATTTTATCTTCTCATCTAACGACAGAAAAATCGGTGTGTTTGAAGTGAAAAGGAATCTGATCTATCTGATCGGAAAGAACGGTAAAACAATGAATGGATTCCCTCTTAGAGGAGCATCTATGTTCTCAATCGGGAAGTTGTCTGATAAAAGCGGCTGGCATCTTATCGTCGGCGGCACAGACAGGTTCCTGTATAATTATAAAATAGACACAGATATTAAATGAGAAAGATTGAACCAGGGAAACCTTTGATATTGTTTATATTGTGCCAGTAGTTATAGAACCTGAAAATACTCATCTTTGTATATCAAGGCAATAAATATATGTGTGGAAAAATAAAATTTATAATGATTTTAATTTTGGCAGTCATCATTACCGATGCATCTGCTCAAAACAACCAGGTTTTATATTTTATGAATCTGCCACAGAATCATCAGCTTAATCCCGCAATAAGGCCATCTAACTCGATATATATAGGTTTACCAGTGATATCTGGCATTAATGTGAATATTAATAATAATTTCATAAACCTCAGGAATGTATTTTTAAAGGGTCAGTCAGGCGATTCAGTCTATTCCTTTATTCATCGCGATTATAATGCTGATAGTTTTCTTGCTAAAACAAAAGATAATAATTATGTGGAACCGGAATCTTCAGTACAACTTTTCGGTATTGGATTTTCTGCAGGTAAGAGCAGTTATTTTTTTCTTGATATTAATGAAAGGGTAGAAGGGAATATTGTCATTCCCGGAGATCTTATTAAATTTTTTCTTAAAGGGAATGAAGGATTCATTGGACATACAATAGATCTTTCTTCATTTAAAGGAGATTTAAAATATTATCGGGAGATCGGATTGGGCTTTTCTAAGAATTTTACAGATAAATTAAGGATTGGAGTAAAGGGGAAACTATTATTCGGGATAACGGCAGCTACTGTTGATAACCATGCATTGGGAATATCTGTGAACAATGATCTCACGCATACCCTTGATGCTGACCTTAATGTCAATATCAGCGGGCCGGTGATTGCTTACATGAGTTCCGAAAACAAACTTGACAGTCTAAAGATTGACAAAAACAATTTAAAAACATCCAGCCAGATATTGGGATTCCTTTTTGACCCGAAAAATTTTGGTCTGGGATTGGATATAGGAGCCACCTATGAACTCTCCGACAGATTAATGATCTCTGCAGCTATAACGGATCTTGGTTTTATAAATTGGAAAAATGATATTACCAGTTTACAGGCTAACAGCCATTTAGAGATTAATGGATTAACTATGCTGGATGTCTATAATAAAACCAAAACATTTGATCAACTGGGACAAGCAATACAGGGCACTATAAGAAACTCATTTGTTGTTTCCAGCTCAAAAGCACCTTTCACTACTTATATTCCATTTGGTGTTTCTTTGGGAGGGAGCTATAACGTTACCAGTCAGTTTTCTGCAGGGCTCTTGTCGTACAGCAGGATAATAGATAAGCAGATACATGAGTTGCTTACATTATCAGCTAATCTAAATATCGGCAATGTGTTTTCCACAAGTCTAAGTTATACGGCAGCCAATGATCGCTATGACAATATTGGAGCAGGATTGTCAATCAGAGCCGGAATAGCTCAGTTTTATTTACTTAGTGACAGGATACCGATAAAATGGACTAATATTAATATCGATAATAAAAATATTCCTATGCCCGAAACCTGGAATACAATTAATCTCAGATTAGGGATGAACCTGGTTTTCGGGAACAGGACCAGGGGAAAAAATGACAAACCGATGATTATGGTTGAATAATTATTTAATCAGATATGATTCTGATCCGTTATATACTACTAATTATTATTGGTTATCTTATAATCAGATCTTTCATAAATTTTGGGAAAAAAGGGAAATCTTCGCCTGACATAAACAGGATGGAGAGAAAGAATAAAATGCCTCCCAAAAAAGTTTCGAAGGAAGTAGGGGAATATATCGACTACGAAGACATTAAAAAATAGAAGCTTATAGTTATTTGCTTATTGTTCTAAGCTTCTTCGCAAGAGAATTTGCAAATACAAAATCATTAAGTGTTCCGCAGTCTGAATTGAGAATGTCGTTTTTATTTCCTTCCCAGCATTTAATTCCGTCATGTATAAAAATTATTTTTTCTCCGATTTCCATTACGGAATTCATATCGTGAGTATTTACAATTGTCGTCATTGAATACTCTTCAGTCAGTTCTTTGATGAGTGCATCAATTAGGATGGCCGTAATGGGATCGAGACCGGAATTGGGTTCATCACAAAAGAGATACTTTGGATTTAATGCTATTGCTCTTGCAATTGCCACTCTTTTCTTCATCCCACCGGATAATTCAGAAGGGAAGAGATTGTTAGCATTTATAATGTTTACCCTGGTGAGACAAAAATTTACTCTTTCAATTTTCTCTTCATTGGTTTTGTCAGTAAACATATCAATCGGGAAGCGTACATTCTGTTCAACAGTTAAGGAATCGAAGAGCGCACTTCCCTGGAATAGCATACCCATCTCGCTCCTGATCACTTTTTTTCCGGCAAAATCGAGTTTATTAAATAATGTGTCCTCGTACCAGACCTCTCCGCTATCGATTTCATGAAGTCCAACAATGGATTTAAGCAGAACTGTTTTACCCGACCCGCTTCTCCCTATTATGAGGTTTGTTTTTCCTGTTTCGAATGTTACTGAGATATTCTCCAGGACAGCCTTCCCATTGAAAGATTTATACAGGTTTTTAACTCTTATCATGACAGCAGAATTTGGGTAAGTATTACATTGAAGAGTAATATCAATACACTGCTGTAGACGACAGCTTTTGTGCTTGCCCGTCCGACTTCAAGCGATCCACCGTCGACAAAATATCCCTGAAATGCTGAAACGCTGGTTATTATGAAGGCAAAGAATACGGTTTTTATCAATGAATATACAATATAGTATGGTATGAATGCATATTGAATTCCATAAATAAAATTTTCTGAAGTAATTACTCCGGCAAGTGTGCCAGCTATCCACCCTCCGAAAATCCCGATAATTATTGCGATCAGTGTAAGTATCGGGTTAAAGATAAGGGTTGCAATCATTTTTGGGAGTATAAGGTAAGAAGCAGAATTGACGCCCATGATCTCGAGGGCATCTATTTGTTCGGTTACCCTCATAGTTCCGATTTCAGATGCAATATTAGAACCAACTTTTCCGGCAAGAATGAGCGCAGCAATTGTGGAAGAAAACTCAAGTATCATGGAATCGCGGCAGCCGAGGCCAATAAGATACTTTGGATAAATCGGATTTTCAGTATTATAAGCTGTTTGCAATGTTATAACTGCTCCCATAAAGAAGGAGATAATAGCAATAATGCCAATTGAATTCAGACCCAGATATACTAACTCCCTTAACGTTTGTTTGTAATAAAGAACTGGTTTTTCCGGTTTTGAAAATACCTTCTTCAGGAGCAGGAAGTAACGCCCGAATTGTGTAAGAAACTTAATCATTCTTTTATATTTAGGCACCTCAAAATTACTAATATTTATGGTATTTCCGTTAATATGGTTTTTGAAACCTGTCTGCATAATAAATTATATATTTGTATAAATTGTTATAATAAATATTTCTTATGGATAACAGGTATGTGATTATAATGGCAGGAGGAGTAGGCAGCCGTTTCTGGCCTTTGAGCCGTCGGGAAAGACCGAAACAATTTCTTGATATTATAGGAAATGGGGAGACACTGATTCAGCAGACATACAGGCGGTTTAAAAAAAGCTGCCCCGAGAAAAATATTTTTATAGTCACCAATGCGGAACATAAAAGTATTGTTATTGAACAACTGGGAATTGATCCGTCCCGTGTACTTGGAGAACCTTTTCGCCGAAATACTGCACCCTGTCTTGCTTATGGAACATTCAGGATTTTAAAGGAAAATCCTGATGCAGTAATTGCAGTTACTCCGGCTGACCATCTGATTGTCAAAGAAGAAAAATTCAGTGATGCATTACAACACTGCTTTGACTTTGCAGAAGGGAATGATGCACTTATCACTCTCGGAATAAAACCCGACAGACCTGAAACGGGATACGGGTATATACAGACCGATAAAAAGAAACCTGTAAGAGGATATAGGAACCTGTTGAAGGTAAAGACATTTACTGAAAAACCGGATATTGACCTTGCAAAAGTCTTTATTGAAAGCGGTGATTTTTACTGGAATTCGGGGATCTTCATATGGAATATTAAGGCAATCCTTTCAGCATTTGAGAAGCATATGCCGGATATGTACAATGTGTTCAATGAAGGCAGAGATATGTTTGGAACAAAACAGGAACATAGCTTCATAGGAAAGACTTATGCTGAATGCAGAAGCATTTCAATTGATTACGGGATTATGGAAAAAGCAGAGAATGTATATGTTATGTGTACAGATATAGGTTGGTCCGATCTTGGAACCTGGAGTTCGCTTTACGAGCATTCGTCAGTCGATAAAAAGGGAAACTCATTGATCAGGGGAGAAATATTTTCGTATGAAAATGAAAGGAATATTTTTAATATTTCTCCTGGGAAAATAGCTGTTATCCAGGGACTCAAAGACTTTATCGTTGTTGATTCAGATGATGTCCTTCTGATTGTTAAAAAGGAGGAAGAACAGAATATAAAACAATATCTTGAGGATGTAAAAAACTCTACTAAAGAAAAGTTTTTATAAAAATTTCATTTATTATAAAAACAATCAGACTTCAAGACAAAAAGACAAAAAAAGAGGCTGTCGAAGAACAGCCTCTTTTTCTAGACATAATATTAGTATTCCCAAAGATCGTGTTCAAAGTTGAGTAGTTCGGTTTTAATGCGGTCAGCTTCAAAGAGAGAGGACTTCCCTATCTGGTAGTCTGAAATAATTCTGTCGTTGTAAACATTTGATTCTCCAACAATATTACCATCGAATCTGCGTTGCATGAATAAATCGTCAAAGGATATTCTCTGAGCATCGTTATTACTTGAAAAAACCTCTTTTTTTGCGAGGACATCTCTTACTTCGTCAAATTTGATCCAGAATAACCCTATCTTCTTTGCTCTTCCAACCTGCTCATCAAAACCCATATAGACCGGTTGTATAGCTATAATTCTGACATCGAGTTTTGAAAGTTTTTTGTCGAAATACCATTCTTCGTACAGAAGAAGTGATTTCACTTCCTCCGGTTTTGCTTCCTGTTTAACTACAGAATCTTTTACAGCTCCTGCAGCATTTAACTGAACAGATACATGCTTATCAACGGCTCCCAATTTTATTTGTATATCACCATAAGTGGTAGGTACATTTCTATTTTGAGTATCATAAGCTGTAAGCTTGCCTGACTTGATTTCATCGAGAATAATATTTATGAAACTTTGCCTGCCATCGAGAGTTGGGGCTGTTGGATAATACAGCGATTGATTCATCTTCTCCCGAAGATCAATCATCCGGTACACTTTTCTTGACCAGATAACATCGGCTTCCCTGAGATATGGGTAATTTATTTTTTTAGCATCCGGCATCGATTTTTGGTAAATATCACCAAAACTCTGGGCATTTACGAGGCCTGAAAGTGAAAGGGCGATAATTCCCAAAAGCATTTTCTTATTCATGATGATATGTTTTTTGATACTAGTTTATCTTTAATATTATGGCATTCAGGTCTCGTATTTTATTATCGGGACCTACTGCTTTGATATCTTTAATCATAAGGTTTTTGCCTCTTGTCAGCCCATTCAACGCCTGTTTCTGTTTTGGAGTCAGATTACTCGATGAACAAGGTTCCTCAATGTCCATTCCTTGATTGGTATAAAAAATTGTAAAAGCCGTAACAGTGTAGTTAAGCTCAAAGTCGAAATCAGGCATTATGGCAAAGACACCCTGCTGTACAAGAGCATCAGCTCTTGAAATGCTACCTGTACTTTTACCACCAAATACCGCAACAGGCGTAGGAATAGATTTTACCCTGAATGGATACGGAGAATATTGTGTTGGTTTGCCATTAATATCAGCTGTTACAATAACTTGTACATCTTGTCCAACGGCATTAGGCTTAACGGCCCAGCTCCCTTTAAAATAATCCTTTCCGCCTGATTTTTTAACTCTTTCTGTAGAAAAAGTTCCATTTACAACTCTGATATGAATCTTATCAGGACTAATACCCGGTACAGAAACGTCGATCGGGTTAGGAATACCCATATACATAACATTCATAGCAGTGGGAGATACTATAACATTCGGTTCGCCAACAAAATATGAATTTTCGAACGAGTAATTTTTAGTTGAACCATCCGGAGCTTTAAGAGCGATAATCCCACCCCATTTTTTAGGACCGGTTGAGGTAGCACGAACTCTATAAATTCCTTTTCCTGATTCATCAAGAGGAAGTTTAGTATCGCCTACAGTAATTACAGGAAACGAAGTTGAATCCGTAGCGGATATAAATACCCGTGCTTCGAAATCGCTTCCAAGGGTAACATAATTTGAAGTTGTAGGAATAACAATCGGATCGAGTTTAGTAAACTTAAAGGAGGATGCATCAATCTGGGAATAGAGGTAGTTAAGAACTTCAGTCTCCCCGTTTCTGACGTTGACCTGATATTCTGACAGGATACAAATAACTGCAACCATGGGTAATGTCTGGAAGTTAAAATTCTCCCAGCGTTCCTTTTCGCCATCTTTATTTATCCCGTCATCGGTGCTAAGGCTTTTTTTCAAAGCCTCTTCTGCAGTAGGATTTTTACCGTCAAGGGTGGTGATAAGAAACTGGCGGTACTCTGCAAGAAGAGCCTTCAGGTCGTTGGCTTTTCCATTTTCGTTAGCTCCGATCAGAATTTCAGATGGTACGTTAGTGTCATCAATATGCTTTTCAACTTTGTCAATAATAACTTCATTTCCTTTAACAGCAGGAGTTTCGGGATCTTTTTCTGTTTTTTTGATTATTTCGATCTTAAGTCCCTGTATAAAATTGTATGCCTCATCTGCCCGCTCTTTAACCTGGTAAGCAGTTGTTTTGTATTTGCCGGCTTTTGTAGGGTTTTCAGCAGCAGCTCTGTCGAACTCGCGATATATTAAGTCATTTTTAAGAGAATAGTTTTTAATTGTCTGGGTAAGACCATTATCGACTTTCCTAAATGCTTCAACAGCCTCCTTCGATACGTTAAGTGCAAGCATGGCGGTAAGCACCAGGTACATCATACCGATCATCTTTTGCCGGGGAGATAGCTTTTCGTGAGCCATTTTGTAGGTAGTTTAGTTAGATAAAAAAAGCCACGTTATTTAACATTCATTGCAGCAAGCATATTTCCATAGACATTGTTCAATGCCGAAAGATTATCATTGAGCTTTGTTATCTGGTCGCGGTACTTTTTAGTATCTCCGGCTGATTCAGAAAGATCTTTCATTAAACCCTGAATACCCTTATAGAGTGAGTCAGATTCTTTCAGATGTTCGTCTGCTCCTTTACGCTGGAGTTCATAAACTGTATTAAGAGCAGAAAGGTTTTTGTTAAGTGATTCCAGTTGTTGTTGATATGATTTTCCACCTACTTCAATAACTGATAATGAATCAGCCATATTACGATATGTAGAACCTGTTTCATTAATTAACTTGGTTGTTGACTGGTAAGAGTCTGATAGTTTTCCAAGTGAATCATTAGCATTGTTAATTGTATTCATATACTTTGAAGAAGCGGCAGAAACATCTCCCATGGCATTCATATTTGCGGTTGAATCGCTAAGCTTTTTCATTCCGACGCCCAGTTTCTGGAATAAATCAGGAGAGATCTCTGCTTTCTCAAGCATCTCATCAAATTTAGCAAGGGCAACTGCTCCGGAACCTCCGCCATAGCCACCACCTCCGCCTGAAACACCACCATGGTATTTTCCTCCGTGTGATGCAAGTTCCGGGGTTTCGTCTTCCGGAATTCCTGCAAGTTCAGGATATACCAGTGACCAGTCAACCTCTTCATGCAATGGTTCAAATGCTGAAAAGAAGAATATAACACCCTCTGTCAGAAGACCAACAGTAAGCATGGTTCCTGCCATTGGCCAGTGCTGTATTTTAAACAATGCACCAACACATACAACCGAAGCTCCTAAACCATATAATTTAGCGATGAAATTCTTCCACCCGCTGCTTTGTACTAATTCTGCTAGGCTCATTTTACCTGATTATTTTAAGGTTATTTCTATTTATTTAATTTACACCAATATAAGATCTTACATTACGAAATCCGACATATGATTTTGTAGAGTCCTGATATTCATAATCTCTTGCACTTGTCTGAAGGAAATATGCTATGTCTTTCCACGATCCGCCACGGATTACTTTCCTTTTCATTACCGGGGGATCCTGTGGTGTGGCATTATACTCATAATTTGGCTGAAGATCGTGCTGGAAGATATATGCTGACGGGGAGTATGCACAGCATGTCCACTCAGCAACGTTTCCTGACATATCATACAGTCCATATTCATTTGGTTCATAAGATCCCACTTTTCCTGTATATACATTCCCATCGTCGATATAATTACCACGTAATGGTTTGAAGTTAGCCAGGAAGCAACCTTTGTAGTTACGGGTATATGGTCCGCCCCATGGATACATTGAAAGGTCGAGGCCTCCTCGTGCAGCATATTCCCATTCTGTTTCAAGTGGCAGCCTGTATTCGTGTACATCGGCTACTCCATTCTTTCTGAGAGCACTGTTCATGTAGTTTGTCCTCCAGATACTGAATGCTGTAGCCTGTACCCAGGATACACCCACTACAGGATAATCATCATATGATGGATGCCAGAAATAAAGTGAAGCCTGCGGATCGTTGAATGAATAGGTAAAATCACGAATCCAGCACAGAGTATCGGGATAAATATTAATAATATTGTGTTTGATAAAAGATGAGCGGTCTTTTACATCGGTACGTGTACCATCATTATTTGTAACCTTACCTTCATATTTACCTGTATTATTTGCATAATCGTATTTGTAAGATGATTTTGCAGCCGACTGATAGTCAACCCAGAAATAGGAATAGTTTAGCTTTCTGATATCAATCTGTTTTTTCCCGTTGAATCTTTCTTCAGGTGGATAATACATCTCTTCAATTGTAGCTTTTGTAGTCTCTTCTCTCGGATCTATTTTTTCATCCCAGTTAATCACATTTGGTTCGATAGCATTTCCATCTTTATCAACCATAAAATACTGTCTGTCAGGAACACTTGCATTTCCAAGTTTTGTTCTCAGAATAGAATCACGAACGTAATATACAAACTGGCGATATTTATTATTTGTGATTTCGGTCTGGTCCATCCAGAAAGCGTCAACAGTAACAGATTTTGAGATACTGTTCATTGCCCAAACGGCATCCTGATCGCTTGGTCCCATCATAAAATTCCCAGCAGGGATGAATGCCATTTCAAAGGGTTCCGGTTCAAAGAATTTTTTCCGCCCTTGAACGCCAGTCAGCTCTCCGTTATTTGAAGAGCCACAACCACTTAACAGGAGTGTCAATATTAGAGCAGATAGGGTTACCTTTTTCATAATACTTTAGAATTTTATATTGCAAGTAAGTTATTTTTTTTTAATAATCATAAAAATCTGATACTTTTATATTTCATAGGGCTTTTGCCCAGGCCCAGATCGAAGCAATAATTGATCATGAATTCGTGCGAACCGCTACTGGCCTTTCCCATGTCAGAAATTGTGAAATCATACGAATATCCAAGTCTGATTCCATTAAAAAGTTCCAACCCTACAATTCCGATCAACGCATCTCCGGCTCTGTATGAAACGCCTCCCCATACTTTTTTATTGTATCTGATCAATGAAGTCACTGTAATCTGCGCCACCTTCCCGTCGCTGAATGCAAAGAGGGAAGGGATTAATTCAAGCGATGGATTTGCCAATTGTAAAGTATAACCGCCCGTCAGATAGTAATGTCTGCTTACATATGGTGTGCCTTTACTGAACTTTATTTTTGGCTCATTTATATGAGTGACAGAAAGAGAAGCATAATATTTATCGGCTTTGTAAAAGAGACCCAAACCTGCATCAAAAGCAACATAACTCTCTTTGTTTTCGGGTATCAACGGATCTCCGGAAGCGGGTGTAAATTCATCACCAGAAGGTATATTCCAGGTTGGATTAAGTGTGGTATTAAGCATACCCAGACTTAAACCGATGCCGAGTTTCCCCATGCCAAGGTCCATAAGATAGGAATAAGATGCGGATAGGTTTATGTCTTTATCAAAACCAATATTATCGCTTTCAACTACTAATCCTACCCCGCTTTTGATACCGAAAAGCGAAACAGGAGCACTGACATTAAAAAGTGTTGTTGAGGGGGCACCTTTAAATCCGACCCATTGCTGGCGATTCAGGGCAGTTGCGCAGATCATTCCTGAAGTACCTGCCACTCCCGGATTATAAGTAAGTGTGTTAAACATGTATTGACTCGACAGAGGATCTTGTTGCGATAAAGCCGGCTGTAGTAGAAGTACTAAAAAAAGAAATGCAATATTTAGTTTTTTCATCTCTTTATTTGCAGGTGCGATGCACATTTATTGAACAAGTAAAATAAATAAAAATCTAAGTCGAATACAAATTTACTGGTATTTATTTAAAATTTCGAAATACCTCTTATACGAAAGTATTAAGATTTTGTTTGTTGCACCAGCCACATTTATTTCAAGTGTGATGCAGAGGTCTCAGGACTTAAGCCTTTCCAATGCCTGAACCCATCTGTCGGGGACTTCGTTACGATTGGCCTTAAGATAATCTTCATGTGAGCAGGCAACATAAAGGTTCTGATCTTTTTCAGTCTGAAGTTCAATCCACCATCTGTTAGTCAAATTGCTTTTTATAAATATAAGATCATCATCGAGATCCGTTATCCTGACATGATATTTAATAAATCTCCCTGAATTACTGATATTTAGAACAGGGGTTTCGTATTGTTTCTGCGAAAAGCCTTCAAGGAAAAACCAGAGGATCTGGGCAGCAAGACCGGAAGTCTGGTTGCGGATATCAAATTCAGGATTGACATCAAACAGACCAAATACTTTCAGTTTATCAGATATTCCAGCATACCTTGAAAGCAGGCAGATCTCTTCTCCGTAGAATCCGTTCGGCGAAGGACTAATTGTCCCTGGTGCATCGGCTTGTCTTACAGAAGAAATATCAAATATTGCTACATCCGAATCCCTGAACAGAGGTTCTGTAAGGTGAATAGCCTGTCTTACATCGCCTATCCTGAGAAGTTCTGATCTGCGTTTCAGAAATCTGTTTATTATCTGTTGATCATTAAGATAAGTCTGATAACCAATATTGATGTAATGTACAAAGCCACTTTTATGATTATTGATAATAGCATTTAAATAATTGAAAGAATCCGGCTCTTTCCGTTCATTGCTGAAATCGATCCGTGGATCGACAGCCGTTAAGATATATCTGGTGAAATACTGAGAAATGGCCCTGTCAATAGCCGGAATGAGAGCACTGCTGCCTCCGATTATTACCGGGAAAATGTTTTCACTGATCAATAATGATAAAACATCCGTAAGCCCGGCAATAGTATCGTTGAATGTAACACCCTGTTTCATGTTGCCGAGATCAATTATTTTGGATCTTCCTGGGATTTTTGCAAGTCTGTATAATTGCCCTCTTATCACGTCGGGTCCCCTCAATGAACCTGCATTTGGCGAGTTTCTGCCCTCGGGTACGCCAAATATTGCAATTTTGTACTTACTGATATCTTTAACAGGTGTATTTTCAGTATGAATGGTGATATTATGGGGGAAGCCGGCTTGTGCAGTCAGGTGCTCAAATTCAGGTCCCTCGATGCTTACAGGATTAAAATAATCATTCAGATCTACCATAGTAAATTTTAAGAACTCTTTTTGGTTTTATCACTGTTTTCGATAATCTTATTGCAATCTTCTTTAGTAAGTTTTTCTGCATCCGTGCCCTTTGGAAGTCTGTAGTTTTGTTTATCTTTAACAAGATAAGGTCCATATCTGCCGTTCAGGAGCATTATATCTCCGAAGTCTTTAAGCACCTTCTTTTTATCATTCTCATTCTTTTCCAGTATTATCTCGACAGCTCTGTCAAATGTCACGGCATAAGGATCATCCACTCCTTTTTTTAATGAATAGAATTTGCTTTTAAATCGGACATATGGTCCGAATTTGCCGATACCAACTACCATCTCTCCGCCATCATATTCACCTAACGACCGTGGAAGGCGGAAGAGGTTAAGTGCCTCATCGAGGGTTATTGTTTCGAGCAACTGGTTTTTCGAAAGACTTGCATACCTTGGTTTCTCTTCATTGCCTGAATCGCCAATCTGGGCAACAGGTCCAAACCGTCCCATCCTGACAGTAACAGATTCACCTGTTTCAGGATGGTTTCCCAGTGCTCTTACCCCGGTTTTTCTTTCTTTCTTCTCAAGAGTATTTGTAACCGTCTTATGAAAAGGCGAGTAGAATTTTTCAATCATCCCGGTCCATTTAAGATTACCGAGTGCTATCTCGTCGAATTGTTCTTCAACTTCGGCAGTGAAATGATAATCAACGATTTCAGAAAAGTTCTCAATAAGAAAATCATTTACGATCATACCAATATCCTGGGGAAAGAGTTTTGATTTTTCTTTTCCTGTCACCTCTGTCTTTGTCGAATTTGCAAACTTGCCATCCAGCAGAGTAATAATTTTTATCTGCCGTTTTTCTCCCGGTCTGTCTTCACGCGAAACATAACCGCGATTCTGAATGGTTGATATTGTAGGAGCGTAAGTGGATGGCCGGCCAATACCTAATTCCTCAAGCTTTTTGACAAGGCTTGCTTCAGTATATCTGGGTGGAGGGAGGGTATATTTTTGTGTAGCTGTTATATTATTATATAAGAGAGGCATCCCTTTTGTTACCGGAGGGATCACATATCTGTCTTCATCGGTGTTTTCCTGATCAGACGATTCAGTATAGACTCTCAGGAATCCGTCGAACTTTATAACTTCCCCGTTTGCCTGGAATGTAACCGGAGAGTTATTCATATCAATTGAAATAGATGTCTTCTCGATCAGGGCATCTGCCATTTGGGAAGCTACTGTACGTTTCCAGATCAGTTCATAAAGTTTTTTCTCATTCTGGCTGCCTGCTGTGGCAGGGTTATCGAGATAAGCGGGACGAATAGCCTCGTGAGCTTCCTGGGCACCCTTTGATTTGGTTTTAAACTGACGGGTTTTAGAGTATTTTTCTCCAAACTCAGATGTGATCATCTCCCTCGATTTGACAAGTGCCAGGTTCGAAAGATTTGTTGAATCGGTTCTCATATATGTAATCTTCCCTGCTTCATAGAGCTTTTGTGCGACAGCCATTGTCTGTGCAACTGAAAACCCCAGTTTCCTGTACGCCTCCTGCTGCAATGTCGAAGTAGTAAATGGCGGAGCAGGGGAACGGGTTCCTGGTTTAATACTGATATTGGCAATAGAATATTTTGAATTTTTGCACAGTTCGAGGAATTTAAGTGCCTCTTTTTCATCGGGGAACCTTTTGGAAGCTTCAGCCCTTAGTGTAGCATTCTCCCCATTAGCCGAATCGATAGTGAAAATTGCTGTTACCCTGAATGCGGATTCTGTCTCAAATGAGATGATTTCCCTTTCTCTTTCAACGATCAGGCGTACGGCTACCGATTGAACTCTGCCCGCAGAGAGCGATGGCTGCACCTTTTTCCAGAGCACAGGGGATATCTCAAAGCCTACAAGCCTGTCGAGAATCCGGCGTGCCTGCTGGGAATTGACAAGATTCATATCAACTGTCCTGGGGCTCTCAATGGCATTTGAGATAGCCTCACTGGTTATTTCATGAAATACAATTCTCTTTGTTGTCTTCAGATCGAGTTTCAATACACTGGCAAGATGCCATGCAATAGCCTCTCCTTCACGGTCCTCGTCAGAGGCAATCCAGATATTCTTCGAATCTGCAGCAGCTTTGCGAAGCTCGCTTACAACTTTTGCCTTTTCCTTAGGAACCTCATAATCGGGTTCAAAATTATTGTTAATATCTATACCAAGATTCTTCTTAGACAGGTCTCTGATATGCCCGAAACTTGACACAACACGGAACTCTTTTCCCAGAAATTTTTCTATAGTTTTCGCTTTAGCAGGCGACTCAACAATTACAAGATTTTCGATCATTACAGCAGATGTTTATTCTTTTTTTCAGACGACAAAGTAAATCAATTAGGTATCAAACTTCAAAATAAACCGTTAAGATTCTTTATTATTTACTATTTTTGGGCCAAACTTCTTAAGTAAATGAAAGGCAATACAAACAATAAAAAATACCTGATCTGGTTCTGGGCACTCTTCATTTTTCCGTTCATTGTTGTTATGACATTATTCATACTTATTTCAAAGGGGAAACTTGGCCCCATGCCCTCTTTCGAAGAACTTGAAAATCCGGAATATTATCTGGCAGCGCAGGTTTTTTCCGAGGATGGAGTCGTGCTGGGAAAAATCAGTATCGAGAACCGGACCTGGACAGACTACAAAGATCTGTCGCCCTATCTGACTGGTGCACTTATAGCTACAGAAGATATACGTTATAACAGACATTCAGGTATTGATATCAGAGGCCTTGGACGTGCAGCTATACGTACAATTCTGCTGGGTCAGAGTGCGGGGGGCGGAAGTACAATTACGCAGCAACTTGCCAAGCAGCTTTATCCGAGAGACACTGCAAGAAATTCTTCTATTATGAAAAGGATCAGGCTGGGTGTTTCGAAGTTCAAGGAATGGCAGACAGCGGTGAAACTTGAAAGGAGCTATACAAAAGAGGAGATAATAACAATGTATCTCAATAAGTTTGATTTCAGTTATAATGCTATTGGAATCAGATCTGCAGCAAAAGTATATTTCAATACAACACCCGATTCACTAAATCTTCAGCAGGCAGCCGTTCTGATCGGAATGCTCAAAGCATCAACAAGATATAACCCTATGAGGAATTATGATCTTATGCTTCAGAGGCGAAATGTCGTAATCTCCCAAATGGCAAAATATGGTTATATAAGTACTTCTCTTGCAGATTCAGTAATGAAAATGCCGATTGAAGTCGTTTTCACTGTAGAAGATCATAACAGCGGCCTGGCAACCTATCTCAGACAATACTTAACAAACATAATGAGAAAGCCTGAACCTGACAGGAACAGATATGTTCAGCAATCGTCATATGATGATGCATTATGGGAATGGAATAACAATGCTCTTTACGGCTGGTGCAATAAAAATAAAAAACCGGACGGAACCAGTTATGACGTTTACAGAGACGGGCTGAAGATATACTCGACGATTAATTCGCGTATGCAGAAATATGCAGAAGAAGCATTGGCCGAACATCTCTCTAAAGAGGTTCAGCCTGATTTTTACAGACGGGCAAGATATTTCAAAAACCCTCCTTTTTCAGATGATCTGACTAAGAAAGAGACTGATGATTTAATAATGACTTCGCTTAAACAAAGTGACAGGTATTATATAATGCGTGCAAGAGGTGTTTCTGAAGATTCTATCATGCTGGCATTTAACACCCGCGTTAAAATGAGAGTTTTTTCATGGAAAGGTGACAGGGATACTATAATGACACCTCTCGACTCTATAAGGTATTATAAATATTTTATCCGTTCCTCATTTTTGGCGGAGGATCCTCATAATGGCTATGTCAAAGCTTATGTTGGCGGCCTTGATTTCAGATACTTTAAATATGATGCAGTAACCCAGCAGAAAAAACAGGTCGGAAGTACGATAAAGCCTTTTCTTTATACCGTAGCTATGCAGAACGGGTATTCTCCCTGCTATGAGGTGGAGAACATTCCCCGGTCATTTGATATCCCCGGCGATTCTGTTCCCTGGTCGCCCAGGAGTACCGGACCACCAGCATATCATGGCAGAATGGTGACATTGGCCTGGGGGCTGGCTGAATCTGAAAACTATATTTCAGCGTGGTTAATGAAACAATTCAAACCAACAGCAGTCACCGATCTTATGCACAAGATGGGGGTCAGAAGTTTTATTGATCCGGTCCCGTCAATATTTTTAGGTACTTCAGATATTAAGCTCGAAGAGATGGTGGGCGCTTATGGAACTTTTGCCAACAAAGGAGTCTATACAAGACCAATGTATGTTACTCGTATTGAAGATAAAAACGGAAATACAATTTCGAAATTTACACCTAAAATAGAAGAGGCATTGAGCGAAAACCAGGCCTATCTGATGCTTAATCTTCTGCAGGGAGTTGTCAGGTCAGGGACAGGAAATAACATAAGAAAGGAACCTTATAATCTGATGAATCAGATTGGAGGGAAAACAGGAACAACACAAAATCATTCAAATGGATGGTTCATGGGTGTTACGCCTAACCTTGTGGGAGGTGTCTGGTGCGGCTGGGAAGACCAGGCGATCCACTTTGAAACTTTAGGGGAAGGATCGGGAGCACATATGGCACTTCCGATAATGGCAATCTTTCTTAAAAAGGTATATGCTGATCCTCAGTTCGGAATTATGGAAGCTGATGAATTTGAGGTTCCTTCGAATTTTAATATGGAACTTGATTGCAATAAGGTTAAGAAATCCGGTTCCCGGGTAGATAATTCCAGAAGGGTAAGGTACTAAATGGTACAACGGCACAAAGGTTTCTTGATTATTCCTAAATGGGTTATATGGATTGCTTCATCGTAGGTTCCTCAGCAGTGACAATTCATTTCTAAAAACAGGTCATTGCGAGAAGCAAAGCGCCAAAGAAACCTTAAATTCCCAACCAGAAATCAACTAAACAACGACCTGATCAGATTCTCTATCTTTCCCACATGTATCACTTCTATATCCAACCCTTTCACCAATATATTTCTGTGGTATTTTGATATATATATTTTATTAAATCCCATTTTTGATGCTTCACGTATTCGCTGTTCGATACGTGAAACAGGTCTTATTTCTCCCGAAAGACCAGTTTCCCCCGAAAAGCATATCTCCCGGCCTATCGGGATATCAAGATTTGAAGAGAGAACAGAACTTATAATTGCCAGATCTATTGCAGGATCGTTTACTTTGATGCCTCCTGCAATATTCAGAAAGACATCTTTTACTCCTAATTTAAATCCTGCTCTTTTCTCGAGCACGGCAAGCAGCATATTGAGCCTCCTGATATCGAAGCCGGTGGAGCTTCTCTGCGGAGTTCCATATACAGCGCTGCTGACGAGCGCCTGTGTCTCAATAAGAAACGGTCTCAGTCCGTCAACAGTGGCTGCAATTGAAATGCCGCTAAGGGCCTCATCGTGCTGATTGATAAACATTTCAGAAGGGTTGTCGACTTCTCTTAATCCTGTTTCAACCATTTCAAAGATGCCTAATTCAGCCGTGGAACCGAACCTGTTTTTAACAGACCTGAGAATGCGGTAAACATAGTTGTTATCACCTTCAAAATAGAGAACCACATCGACGATATGTTCAAGAACTTTCGGGCCGGCGAGTGTGCCATCCTTGGTAATATGTCCGATCAGAACTATTGGAATTCCGGTTATTTTGGAATATTTAAGGAGCTGAGCAGCACATTCCCGAACCTGTGAGACTGAGCCTGCAGAAGACTCAAGCAAAGCATTGCTTATTGTCTGAATAGAGTCAATTATTATTAATCCGGGTTTAATATTCTCAGCATGTGTCAGGATGCTTTCAAGCTCCGTCTCGCAAAGTATATAACATTGAGGATTAGAGTTCTTCATCCTTCGGGCCCTGAGACTGATCTGCTCTTCGCTCTCTTCTCCTGATACATAAAGGATATTTTTTCCTTTAAGGGCAAGGGCCAGCTGAAGGGCAAGGGTTGATTTGCCAACTCCCGGTTCTCCACCGAGAAGAATCAGTGATCCACCGACAATACCGCCCCCGAGTATCCGGTCGAGCTCTGAGATTCCGGTCTTTTGACGACCATGTTCATCAGCCTTAATATTATCCAGAAGTTCCGGTTTCCTTTTTTCCTGGTTTATAACGAACGAAACCTCATGTGAAGAAGCTGGAGCAATTATTTCTTCATGGTAGGTATTCCATTCCTTACATGAAGGACATCTTCCGATCCATTTAGCCGATTCGACTCCGCAGTTCTGACAGACGAATATTGTTTTGTTTTTTGCCATAATTTTACCCCCCCAACCCTCCATCCGGGGGTGTCTTATCTTTTCTGAAAATGATGAAGAACGATATGGTTCCGATAATTGCAACAAAAATCAATTGCGATTCATGAGTCAGTAATGCATATGCCAATCCGTTCTCAAGAGGTATTCCGTTAACAATAAGAAGACCTCGTGAAACAATATAATGGAATGCGCCGAGCCCGCTCTGAACCGGGGCCGACATTGCCAGTCCTCCAATCACCAGGATGAAAATACTATTTCCGAAAGTCAAATGCGAGGTACCTGGAAGGGAGAATACCACGACCCAGGTCATAAGGGCATAATTGAACCAGATGAAAATAGTATGGAAAATGAATTCCCATTTTCTTTTAAGATTTGTAATAGTTTTCAGTCCGTTAATTATTCCATGGATAAGGTCGAACATCTTTGAAAAAAAATGAATCTTACGCAGCCTTTTTTTGTGCCTGATCATCAGAAACATAGTGACTACTCCAATCGAAAAAAGAGCCACCCAGAGGATCCAGGTGTTTCCAAAAACTGAAAATACCTTTTGCTGTATCGGGACCAGTATACTTTCTTTGAGAAAAAGACCTATCTGTTCACCGCTTGTGAATATCAGGATTATCATTATAACAAGAAGGGAAATAAAGTCTACAGTGCGCTCAATTACTACTGTTCCGATCAGCTGATCGACCGGAATTTTTTCCTTTTTACCCAATGCCACACAGCGTGTAATTTCTCCGATCCTTGGCAAAGCAAGGTTTGCCAGGTAACCGGTCATTAAAGCATAAAAAGCATTTAAGGTTGAAGGCTTGAAACCGAGAGGGTTTACAAGCAATACCCATCTTCGAGCCCGACTTACAAAGGCAAAGAACCCGAAGAGAACTGACAGAAGGAGCCATGAATAATCTGCTTCTTTCAATTCAGCCCAGAGTTTTGAAAAGTCGATATTATGGAATGCGAACCAAAGCAGGAACACCCCGACAATGAAGAAAGCTATAAACTTAATAGTCTGCAGAATACCTTTTCTCAACTTCAGATCAGTTTATTGGTTTTAGTATCGGGGAAAATGATTCTCGGTTTAAATAATTTCGCTTCCTGAAAATCAAGTAACGCAAACGACATAATGATGATAATATCACCAACAATTACCTTTCTGGCTGCAGCGCCATTTAGATATATATCTCCCGACCCGCGGACCCCCTTTATTATATATGTCTCCAGACGCTCTCCGTTGTTAAGATCTAAAACATGGACTTTTTCGTTTTCTATCAGGTTTGCAGCATCCATAAGATCCTCATCAATTGTTATACTTCCAATGTAATGGAGATTTGCCCCGGTAATTGTAACCTTATGGATTTTTGATTTTATTACTTCTATTAACATGTTTTGATATCTTGTTGATACTAATTACGGTGCAAAGGTAATTAACCTTTTGGTTCAGACCAATCCGATTTCAATATTATCTATCAGGCGGATTTTTCCGGCGACTACTGCAATGCATCCAAAATACCGTTTATCTTTTCTCATTTCATCTTTTGTACTTAAAGGGATGAGGTCTATATCATCCACAATCTCAAAATATTCGACTTTGAATCCGGGAACATTGTCAATACTGTCTCTTACGAATGATTTAATTTCAGTTATATCATAATTTTTAATCATTAGATTGACAACGGAGATAGTTTTATAGATTATTGGTGCATAGTATCTGATTACCGGGTCAAGAAGCCTGTTCCTGCTGCTCATTGCCAGTCCATCGGTCTCGCGGATTATGGGACTGCCAATTATTTTCACCTGGTTGCCTGTCTGTTTTACCAGAGCTTTGATAACAGCAAACTGCTGAAAGTCTTTCAAGCCAAAAATGGCAATATCGGGTTTTACAATTTCGAACAATCTGCTTACAACCTGTGCAACACCATTAAAATGACCCGGACGGTGAAGAGCTTCCATTACATTATCGAGGTTCCCAAAATGAAATTCCCGCATATCTTCTTCCGGGTAAATTTCTTTGATTTCCGGAGTAAATACAAGATCAGTTTCTCTAAGGACTTTCTTAAGGAGTTCAAGATCGCCATCAGGCGTTCTCGGATAATTCTTCAGGTCATTTTTATCATTGAACTGTGTCGGGTTTACAAAAATGCTTATAACGACTACGGGGCATTGCAGTAAAGCGCTTTGCACCAGCGATAAATGACCTTTGTGGAGAGCCCCCATCGTTGGGACAAATCCAACAGGAGAGAGGTTCAGTTTTTTTAAGTGGTTTTGCAGTTCAATAACAGTACTTAAGACCTTCATTATTTTTGAATTTATTACAAACTTAATCCGTTTAATTCATAAATTATGTGAACATCTGTGAAATCGTAATTGCGACTCTGTGATTAAATTGAAAAATAGCCCGGGGATGCTAATCTTCGGAACGCTATGAATAGCCGCATTTTTATTATGTTATTAATTTTTACTATCTTTGCACCTTAAATCGAAATGGTATATCCAGGCAGGTAAATGGAAAGCAGGAAGGTATTATTCATTTCACAAGAGATCACTCCGTACTTAGGTGAGACAAAGTTGTCGAAGATCGGAAGGTTTCTCCCCCAGGGCATTCAGGAAAGAGGCAAAGAGATCCGGACTTTCATGCCGAGGTATGGTTGTATCAATGAAAGAAGGAATCAGCTTCATGAAGTAATCAGGCTTTCGGGGATGAATCTTATTATCGACGATACTGACCATCCGCTAATAATAAAAGTTGCATCGATTCAATCGGCACGGATGCAGGTTTATTTTATTGATAATGACGATTATTTCCAGAGGAAACATATTATCAGTGATGCATCGGGGCGGGAATTTGAGGATAATGATGAAAGGGCATTGTTCTTTGCCAGAGGTGTAATTGAAACTGTTAAAAAACTGCGATGGGCTCCCGATATTGTGCATTGCCACGGATGGATGTCAGCCCTGGTGCCGGTTTATCTTCGAAGTATATACAACGATGATCCGCTTTTTCATAATTACAAAATAATTTATTCCATTTACAATAATGATTTTAAAACTCCGTTTAGATCAACATTCGCAGATAAACTGCGGTTCGATGGAATAGATGGGGAAAATCTTAAATTAGTTAAGAAAGCAGATTTTGTTAATGTGTCAAAATTGGCTATCAAATATTCTGACGGCATCATTATCGGAAGCGAAGATATAAACGAAGAATTGAAAAAATACCTGATTACAGTTAACAAACCGGTTCTTGAATTTAAGGATGAGACCGAATATATTGATGCCTATAATGATTTTTATGATAAGATATTATAATAATTCCCAACATACTCACAGAATTGTTTCTGTCTCCCAAATTTTTTTTAAAGCAATACTCCTGGCACTCTTTGTAATGATAACTGCCTTTGCCAGTTCATGCAAGAAGGAAATATTAAAAATTGGAGGAGATATTCTTCCTGCAGGTGATTTTGTCTCAATTAAGGGCATAGATACCTTAAGTGTTTTCTCTTATACAATGTATGATGATTCAGCACGGACTGATCTTTCTCCGGTTTCTTACCTGGGGCACGACTATGATCCATATTTTGGAAGCACAACGGCAGGATTTGTTACACAAATAAGACTCAATACCAGATGGGATGGCCAACCATTTACAGTAGATTCAATGAAATTGTTTTTGCATATATTAACTACAAAGGGAGGAGGTTCAGATGTGGTACATACTTTAAGCTTCTCTGAAATATCCGACCAGATTTATACCGATACAGCATATTATTCTAACACCCCTATACCTCTTACAGGGTTTAATGTGACAGATATTGTACTGCCAGCGCTGAGAACTGATACGATTAACGACATTGAGCTGAATTTGCCGGGAAAAGGGGTTGAATTCGGTAAATATCTCACGCGCGATACAACTAAATTATTTTATAATAATAACACCCCTGATTTCAGATCATATTTCAAAGGGTTGTACTTCCAGTTGAATTCAGCAAGTTCTGATCCGTTCCTTATTTCTTTAAGCCTTATATCAGACCAGACGACCTATAATAATTATTTTGTTTTATATGTTCATGATTCCACCGGTACTACCAAACAATATTCTTTAATTCTTGATGCAAAGAACACAAACGCATCTTTTGACATATTTTCACATGATTTTAGTACAGCCACCCTTGGGGATAAAATGGCACACGTAAATACAACTTACAAAGACACCATCTCATACCTGCAATGCCTTAACGGAGTTTATACAAGAGTAGCTTTACCAGGTCTTAAAAAGATAAAAGAGGATAATTCATTTGGTAAAATTGCGATTAACAGAGCCAGACTGGTTGTTCCGGTCCATTTCAAACCTACTGCAAGTAATCCGTATATATCACATAATATCCCACTTCAGCTATTCCTACGATATAGATCAAAAAGCGGAACCAAATATACCGTGCCAGACTATTCACTTGCTTCGACTATAGATGCTGGTCATAACTTTTTTGACGGGAAGCTCGATTCCGTAGCCCAGGTTTATAATTTTAACATTCCTGCTTTTATCCAGCAATATCTCGAAGATGCTACAGGTAATTTAGAACCGGAGGTGGAAGTTTATCAGGGTTCCGGAACAAAAAATGTTATACTGAATGCCAATACGAACAAAACTCCGGTTAAATTTGAATTCACCTATACCAAGTTCTAGATTTTGTGAACCGAAATAACTACTTTCGTACTTTCATTCTAACAACTATTGAATATGTGCGGAATTATTGGTTATATAGGATCAAAGCAAGCTCGTGAAATAATAATTAATGGTCTCAAAAGACTTGAATATCGCGGATATGATTCTGCCGGTTTGGCTCTTGTAAACGGAGAAACCAAAATATTTAAATGCGCGGGCAGAGTAAAGGACCTTGAGGACCTTGTTAATAAATCCAGTTTTAACGGTACAACAGGAATGGGACATACCAGGTGGGCTACACATGGAGAACCTAATGAACTGAATGCGCACCCTCAGGTTTCATACAAAGGCAATTTTGTTGTGGTTCATAATGGTATAATTGAGAATTACGCAACTCTTAAGAAACACCTGGAGAGCAGGGGTGTGAAATTTTCAAGCCAGACAGATACCGAAGTTCTCGCAAATCTGATAGAACATCTTTACATTGAGGGAGATCTTACTGCTGAACAGGCGATAATATCAGCGCTTAACAGAGTTGTTGGAGCATATGGACTGGTTATTATTTGTACAAATGAACCTGATCGTTTATTTGCTGCGAAAAAGGGAAGTCCCCTCGTAATAGGGGTGGGAGAGGGTGAAAACTTTGTTGCTTCTGATGCTACACCGATTGTAGAATTTACCCAGCGAGTAATTTATCTTAATGACGACGATCTTGCAATAATAAAAAAAGATGAATTAATTCTTAAAACTCTGCGAAACGATAGTATACAGCCTGAAGTTAAAGAAATTGACCTTAAAATAGGGGAGATTGACAAAGAAGGATTTGCTCACTTTATGCTGAAGGAAATTTTTGAACAGCCAAGAGCAATTCATGATACTTTCAGGGGCAGGATATTACCGGATAATTCAGGGGTTATGCTCGGAGGTTTGCATAATGTCATTGAATCAATGAGCCAGGCAGAAAGAATTATTATTATCGCTTGCGGCACATCATGGCATGCCGGACTGGTTGGAGAATATATTTTTGAAGAGTACACACGAATTCCCGTTGAGGTGGAATATGCATCTGAATTCCGTTACAGAAATCCAATTATTAAAAAAGGCGATTTCGTAATAGCAATAAGCCAGAGCGGCGAAACAGCAGATACTCTTGCAGCTGTTAAACTTGCAAAAGAGAAAGGGGCAAAAGTAATTGGAATATGTAATGTTGTTGGCAGCAGTATTCCCCGCGAAACTGATGCAGGCGTTTACACTCATGCAGGTCCGGAAATAGGCGTTGCCTCTACAAAAGCATTTACTACACAGGTTTTAGTTCTGGCAATGATGGCATTTGAAATCGGTCATAAGAAAGGAATTATCTCCGATTCAGCATATAAAGAACTTATTACTGAACTGGCGGCAATTCCAGGTAAAATCGAGAATGCTCTTAAGGTAAATAACCAGGCTCTTGAACTTGCAAAAGTTTTTCAGAATACACATAATGCTCTCTACCTTGGAAGAGGATATCTCTTCCCTGTTGCACTTGAGGGTGCTCTTAAACTGAAGGAAATTTCATATATTCATGCTGAAGGCTATCCTGCTGCAGAAATGAAACATGGTCCGATTGCTCTTATTGATGAGAATATGCCTGTTGTGGTCGTTGCAACAAAAGATGATACTTATGAAAAGATTGTTAGTAACATTCAGGAGATAAAAGCGAGAAAAGGGAATGTAATTGCTATTGTAACTGAAGGTGATGAAATAATAAGTAAGATGGCTGACTATGTTCTTGAAGTTCCTGAAACTCTTCCTATCTTTTCCGGATTGCTCGCTGTAATCCCGCTTCAATTATTTTCATACCATATTGCTGTGTTAAGAGGGTGTAATGTTGATCAGCCCAGGAACCTGGCTAAGTCGGTAACAGTCGAATAAAAATTCTTAAATGTCCGGGATGAACCTGAGAGATGATTTCAGTTTTATCTGCCTGAATACATAAGATCGTAATACCTGCTATAATCTCCTGATAATACACTGTCGAGCCATTTGGTATTTAAGAGATACCATTCGACCGTTTTTTCCAGACCATCGGCAAATTCAGGTATCGGCGACCAACCAAGTTCTTCCTGTAATTTTGAGGAGTCAATCGCATATCTCAGGTCATGTCCGGGCCTGTCTTTAACATAGGTTATAAGCTTCTCGGATGTTCCTGTAATACGATTAAGTTTCTTATCCATAATCCTGCAAAGAAGCAGTATCAGATCAAGATTTTTCCATTCATTATTACCCCCGATATTATATGTTTCCCCAACTTTCCCCTTATGAAAGATAAGATCTATTGCTGAAGCATGATCTTCAACATATAACCAGTCGCGGATGTTTTCACCCTTCCCGTAAACAGGAATGGGCTTATTATTTTTAATATTGTTTATTGCTAGAGGTATAAGCTTTTCGGGAAACTGATTTGGCCCGTAGTTATTTGAACAATTGGAGATCACTGTCGGAACTCCGAATGTATGATTATAAGCCCTTACCATATGGTCAGAGCTTGCCTTGGAAGCAGAATAAGGGCTTTTGGGATCGTATGCAGTTTCTTCTGTGAAGAGCCCTTCTTTGCCCAGTGAACCATAAACCTCATCAGTCGAAATATGATAGAAAAGCTTTCCTTCAAACGCGGTCTTCCATTTGTTAAGAGCCGCATTAAGCAGATTTACAGTTCCGACGATATTAGTAAAAACAAATTCATCAGGGCTTGTTATTGATCGGTCGACATGCGATTCGGCAGCAAGATGGATTACCCCGTTGAAGGCATACTTTTCAAAAAGATCCAGAACAGATTGTTTTTCAATAATATCAGTTTTTTCAAATTTATAATTCTTTTCTTTTTCGATATCAGTAAGGTTTTCCAGGTTACCTGCATAAGTTAACTTATCGGCATTGATAATAAGGTATTCGGGATATTTGGTAACGAATCTTCTGACTACATGTGAACCAATAAATCCTGCCCCTCCAGTAATGAGAATAGTTCTTTTCATACTTATAACTTATTATTCCTGATTGCCCTTTCCCAATCCCAGGCTGTTTTCATTGCCTCATCAAGTGAACTTAAGGTTTTCCATCCCAGCTCTTTATTTGCAAATGATGGATCGGCCCATATTTTTTCAATATCTCCTTTTCTTCTTTCAATTATTTTAAACTTCAATTTAATTCCCGAAACACGCTCGAATGATTTTATTGCCTCAAGAACAGAAACGCCTTGGCCTGTCCCAAGGTTAAAGACCTCATAATTAGTCTTGTTTTTACCTTCAATCAGCCTTTTTATAGCTATTACATGTGCTTTAGCAAGATCTACAACGTGAAGGTAATCCCTTATGCATGAGCCATCGGGTGTGTTATAATCATCCCCGAAAACTTTGAGTTCTTCCCTTATACCATATCCTGTCTGAGTCAAAAATGGCACAAGATTTTCCGGAACACCTCTTGGCAATTCTCCTATCAAAGCAGAAGGATGTGCCCCGATCGGATTAAAGTATCTTAATGAAATTGCTTTAATATTTTTGTCTGAGACAGTCGTATCCCTTATTATTGTTTCACCGATTTGTTTGGTATTACCATATGGGGAGGTAGCAGGTTGCAGCGGGGAATCTTCAGTTACAGGGAGCTTCTCCGGCTGTCCGTAAACTGTACAGGAGGATGAAAATACCAGGTCGGGAATCCCATAGCGTTTCATAACATCCAGCAAATTAACCAATGATAAAATATTATTCCGATAATAATCAAGTGGTTTATTTACTGACTCACCCACAGCTTTAAAGGCTGCAAAGTGGATGACAGCTAAGATATCTCTGTGTTTCTGAATAAATCTATCAAGTTTTTTCTGATCACAAAGGTCCAGTACTTCAAGAAGAGGTTTTACTCCTGTTATCTTATGGATTCTGTCTACTACATCTGCTTCAGAGTTGTACAGGTTGTCAATAATTATTGCATCGAATCCCTCCTCAATTAGTTCAACTGTTGTATGAGAACCGATATATCCGGTACCCCCTGTAATCAGGATTTTCTTTTTCATTTACAGGCTCCAGTATGTATGATTTTTAATTTTTCCGCGGAGAACACCCTTCACATCAACAATGATTCCATCTTTGTTTAGCAAAGGAGTAAAAAATGTCTCATCCAGCTTTGAATATTCTTTATGACTTACAGCCAGGATTACAGCATCGTACTTTCCTGAAGGTTGTGTTTTAAGATCAATCTGATATTCCTCTTTAACCTCATGTTTCCCTGCACCCGGATCAATAACATCAACTGATATTCCGAAATCATCGAGCTCATGGACAATATCCATTACCTTCGAATTACGGATATCTGTAACATCTTCTTTAAAGGTAATGCCCATAATGAGAACTCGTGAACCCTTAAGATTCTTACCGGCAGCAACTATTTTTTTGACAGTCTGTTTTCCAATATATCCGCCCATGCTGTCATTTACAAACCTTCCCGAATCGATCATCTGGGGGTGATATCCCATAGCTTTTGCTTTGAAAGAGAGATAATAAGGATCGACACCAATACAATGTCCTCCAACCAGACCGGGATAAAATTTAAGGAAGTTCCATTTTGTTCCTGCTGCCTCAAGTACTTCATATGTATTGACACCCAGTCTGTTAAAAATAATAGACAGTTCATTCATAAATGCGATATTAATGTCGCGCTGGGTATTTTCAATGATCTTGGCTGACTCTGCAACCTTAATTGAGCTTGCCCGGTGAACGCCAGCTTTGATGATAAGTTCGTAGATTTTTGCTATGTTTTCAGCTGATTCAGCATCGCATCCGCTTGTAACTTTTACAATTTTGGTCAGTGTGTGATTATTGTCACCCGGATTTATTCTTTCAGGTGAGAAACCAACCTTGAAGTCAATACCGCATTTTAATTCAGAATACCTTTCCAGTACAGGAATGCAATCATCTTCCGTGCATCCAGGGTAGACAGTCGATTCATAGACAACATAATCTCCTTTTTTTAAAATTCTGCCAACTGTTTCAGATGCTTTAAGAACAGGTGTAAGGTCGGGCAGGTTAGTCTTCGTTGTAGGAGTGGGAACCGCTATAATATGAAATGAGGCAGTTTTTAACTCTGAAGGATCGCTTGTAAGAACGATATCAGTATTTTTAAATGCTTCAGAAGTAAGTTCTTTACTGGGATCTATGCCCTTTTTCATCAAGTCGACCCTTTCGGGTTTGATATCAAAACCTACAACTCTGATCTGCTTTGCAAATTCAAGAGCGATTGGCAGGCCAACATAACCAAGACCGATGACTGAAAGTTTAGTCTCCTTATTAATTAGTTTATTGTACATAGATTATAATGTTTTTAGAATTGGATGATAGTCTCCCTGAAGGCCGACAGGTTTTGAATTTCTGATTGTGTATGCAGTCTCCACCGACTGACGTGCCTCTTTAAGTCCGAATCCTCTTCCGGCAAGTATTTCTTTGTAGGACATGGTATGGAGGTCAGCAAATCCTTCACTGAATTCTATTTCCTCACCGTTTACAGTGATGGACCTGAAAGTCCTCTTACCGGTCTCTTTATATGTTGCCGGGATATCATTATAATCGAGACTCAGAAACCATCTTACTCTTGCATTTTCAAGTTCGAGGTAACCAGCAGTTTTATGAGGTTCTGAGATATGAATAATATTTTTCCGGGTATCACCGAAGATCCAGGTTAGCATATCGAAAAAATGAATACCAATATTGGTCGCAACGCCTCCTGATTTCTGAATATCTCCTTTCCACGATATTGAATACCAGTTTCCCCGGCTGGTGATATACGTCATATCAATATCATAAATCTTACCTTTAGGTCCATTCCTGATCTTCTCCCGCAGTTCCAGTATTTTCGGATGAAGACGAAGTTGAAGAACAGTGTAGATTTTACGACCTGTCTCATTTTCAATCTCCTGCAATGCGTCGATATTCCAGGGATTAAGTACAATTGGCTTTTCACAGATCGCTTCAGCCTGATGGCGCAGAGCAAACCTTATATGAGAATCGTGAAGATAATTCGGAGAACATATACTTACGTAATCAATTTTAGTCCCTGTCCGCTTAAGTTTATCAAAATGCCTGTCGAACCTTTCAAACTCCACAAAAAAATCACTTTCAGGGAAATAGCTATCAATTCGTCCGACACTATCAAACTTATCAAGACTGGCCAGGAGGTTATTGCCTGTTTCCTTTATTGCGTGAAGATGTCTGACAGCTATATAACCTGCAACACCTATTATCCCGAAATTTTTTGGAGACTCAGTCATGCTCATATGCTTAAAAGGCGCATAAAAATACTAAAATATTTTAGAAACTTTGCCATCCTCAATCTTGTATCTCTCTCTGCTTTCCGGACAGGATGCAAATCCGGAGGTGTCAAAATTAAGCTTATGTCCGTATTCACTCATCCAACCGGTCTGCCTGGCAGGATTGCCAACAACAAGGGCATAAGGTTTTACATCTTTTGTAACAACTGCACCTGCGCCGATAAATGAATATGTTCCGATTTTATTTCCGCATACAATAGTGCAATTGGCTCCTATTGAGGCGCCCTTTTCCACGATAGTGGTGTAGTAACTGTCTTTCCGGATTATTGCACTTCGGGGATTTATAACATTTGTAAAAACCATTGATGGACCCAGGAATACGTCATCTTCGCAAATGACGCCGGTATAGAGTGAGACATTATTTTGAACTTTAACATTTTTTCCTAGTTTTACACCCGGCGAGATGACAACATTCTGGCCAATATTACAGTTTTCACCGATCTCCGAACCTGTCATAACATGGCTGAAGTGCCATATCTTTGTTCCTTTTCCAATTTTGCAGCCATCATCTATAACAGCTGTTTTGTGAGCAAAATATTCCTTCTCCATTATAATTATTTATCGAAGAATTCTAAAACATTAAGTGTGACATAATCAATCTGTTCCCAGTCCATATTGGGATGCATCGGTAAAGACAGAACCTCTTTGCACAGAGTTGTGGTAACAGGAAAGTCATTATCTGTATAACCGAGGTAACCATAAGCTTTCTGCATATGAAGAGGTCCGGGATAATAAACCATTGAAGGAATATTTTTTGACTCAAGAAATTTTTTCAATTCATCTCTTCTCCCGTTTTTTACCTTGATTGTATATTGATGAAATATATGGGAAGAATAACCTGCTCTCTCCGGAACAGATATTGAGCGACAACCTGCAAATGCTTCGTCATAGCGGTCAGCAACCGCTTTTCTTGCCTCATTGAATTCTGAAAGATGTTTAAGTTTTACCCTGAGTATCGCTGCCTGAATTGTATCCAGCCTTGAATTGATACCAATATCATCATAATAATACCTTACTTTCATCCCATGGTTAGCGATGCTCCTAAGCTTCCTGGCAAAAGTTTCATCGTTAGTATAGAGAGCACCTCCATCGCCATAACAACCCAGATTTTTGGACGGGAAGAATGAAGTTGTACCGATATGTCCTATGGTTCCTGCTTTTTTAGTGGTTCCGTTTTTAAAGACATAATCTGCCCCGGTTGCCTGTGCAGCATCTTCGATAACATACAGATCATGTTTTTCTGCTAACATCATAAGGCTCTCCATGTCAGCACATTGACCAAACAGATGGACAGGAACAATTGCTTTTGTTTTTGGTGTGACAGCATTTCGTACAGCTTCCAGAGAGATATTAAATGTTCCGGGTTCCGGATCAACAATAACCGGTTTAAGGCCAAGCAAGGCAACAACTTCAATCGTAGCAATAAAAGTGAAATCTGTTGTTATGACTTCATCCCCCGGTTTAAGACCGAGAACCATCATAGCAAGATAGAGTGCATCAGTTCCGTTAGCACAGGAAACCACATGTTTTACACCCATGTATTCCTGAAGATCTTCTTCAAATAGCTTAACATCAGGACCTTTAATAAAAGCTGTTGATACAAGAACCGATTTTATTGAATCATCTATTTCCGACCCGATCTTCTCATACTGGGCCTTTAGGTCCACCATCTGTATCTCTCTCATTTCACGCGAAATTTTTGAAATACGAAGATAATATTTTTTTATAGATTTACCCGCCGATTCCTCAAGGCCCCCCAAACCACATAAAGGGGGGCTAACTTTTCTGTTATTGTGAAATTGAGGTAAATCCCAAAGTATTATCGCTCCCTTGGGGGAGATGTCCCGCTTCGCCGGGACAAAGGGGTTTTACAACTGATCCTGAATAAATATTGCATTTAACTTTTTTTTATTAAATTTGTATTGATTAAAAGAAGAAATGGCAGTGGATGTTACAGCTATTATAAGAGAATTATTATTCGGACATGATTGTGTTATTGTCCCTGGATTTGGTGGCTTTATTGGGAACTATACACCTGCAAGAATTGACAAAAGCACAGGCACTTTTTATCCACCTGTAAAGCAGATATCTTTTAACAGGAACCTGAATCATAATGATGGACTTCTGGTAGGAAAGATCTCTGTTACTTTAAAAATCAATTATGGTGATGCCAGAAATTTAGTTGAGGAATTTGTTACAGGAGTTCGAAAGAAACTTGAAAAAGGAGAGAAAGTTGTTTTTGATAATATCGGAAGTTTCATCAATAACCAGGAAGGTAATGTTCAGTTTGAGCCAGATAGGAATGTGAACTATCATCTTGATTCTTACGGGCTTGAACCTTTCCAATGTTTGCCTCTTGAAGGTTATGATGTGAGAAAACGGATCATCAGGCATACAGAAAAGGATCCTTTAAAACAGGCATCAATAAGAAAGGTACTCTGGAGGGCAGCTGTGATAATTCCTCTCCTTTCCCTTCTCGTTGCGGTTCCGTTGAAAACAGATCTTTTCAAGGCAAAGGTAGAAGCAACAACTATGAATCCGCTTGTTACAGCAGAATTTGAAAACAATAAAAAGGCTGTGGATGAAGGCAATAACAATGAATCTCCAAAGCCAGAAGAGAAAGTTAAACTAATCTCCAATGAGACTACTGCTGCGGAAGTCATTACCCCTTTTACATCAGAGAGAAGTACTTATTTTGTGATAACGGGTAGTTTCAAATCAAAAGAGAACGCTGTTTCGCAGGTAAATACATTGAAAGAAGAAGGCTTTTCCCCCGAGATTGTTACAGCTGATAATGGGTTTTACCGGGTTAGTGCAATGATGTGCAATGATTTGAATACAGCTGATATCAAAAAAGATAGCATAGCAAAAAAATTTCCGGGGACCTGGGTTTCAAGAAAGAAATAATATATAAGATTTTCAAAAATGAAGCTGTCTCATCAGAGACGGCTTTTTTAATGGTTTATTGCAGAACTATTTCATTTATAACAAATTCCGGATCCTGAAATACAAGTTTGTTTTCAAATCTTAAAACAGTAAATCCTAGTTTCTTTAAGTAATTATCTCTGACCTCATCTTTTACAATCTGATGGTATTCCCCATGAACGTTTCCGTCCAGTTAAATAATCAACCACCCCATCCTTGCTTTCGCTCGGCCACCCCTACTTCAAAAGGAGGGGAGAATTTGTATTATTGGAGTTTATTCAATTATCTTAAAAATAAACATTCCTATTTTATCATACTCCCGTTACTCACTTTATCAGCAGGAGCAACCATAACTAATTTCCCGTTTTTATCTTCAGCCATCAGGATCATACCTTTCGACTCAATACCTTTAATCTTACGTGGTTCCAGATTGGCAACAATTGATATCTGTTTGCCTATTATGGCTTCCGGATCATAGTACTCTGCAATACCTGATACTATGGTGCGGATATCAATACCGGTATCAATCCTGAGTTTAAGCAATTTAGTGGTTTTAGGAACTTTCTCAGCTTCAAGGATAGTTGCAGTCCTGATATCTATTTTGGCAAACTCATCAAAAGTCACAGGCTCTTTTCCGGGTGTAGTGTTTGCAGCTGTTTCCTCATTAGCTTTTTTTGTTGCAAGGAGCTTATCTACCTGCAGAGTGATCTCTTCATCTTCAATCTTTTCAAAGAGCAATTCTGGTTTGTTAATTACGTATCCGGGAGCAAGCAAGTCTGATTTACCGGCATTTTCCCATTTCAACTCATTCAGATTAATCAGAATGCGTAATTTTTTCATCGAGAAAGGGAGAAACGGTTCACAGATAATCGTCAGATTTGCAGTTATCTGCAATGCAATATTCATTATAGTTTTTACGCGTTCAGGATCGGTTTTGATAACCTTCCAGGGCTCTGCGTCAGCCAGGTACTTATTGCCAAGTCGTGCCAGATTCATTGCTTCCTTCAGAGCTTCGCGGAACCTGTAATTTTCAAGACATGTTTCCACATTTTCTTTAAACCGTGTAATCTCATTCAATACAGAATCGTCATTTGAATCAGTATTGCCTCTCTCAGGGACTTTACCATTATAATAATTATTGGTAAGCACAAGTGTCCGGTTGACAAAGTTTCCAAGAATAGCAACAAGTTCGTTATTGTTTCGTGCCTGAAAATCTTTCCAGGTAAAATCATTGTCTTTTGTCTCCGGTGCATTGGCGCACAACGAATATCTCAGAACATCCTGTTTCCCCGGAAAATCTTTAAGGTATTCGTGAAGCCAGACTGCCCAGTTTCTTGAAGTTGATATCTTATCGTTTTCGAGATTCAGAAACTCATTGGCCGGGACATTTTCCGGGAGGATATAACTGCCCTCGGCTTTAAGCATAGAGGGGAAGATAATGCAATGGAACACAATATTATCTTTCCCGATGAAATGAACCATTTTTGTATCCTTATCCTTCCAGTATTTTTCCCATTCGGGTGTAAGTTCTTTAGTGGCAGATATATAACCAATAGGCGCATCGAACCAGACATAAAGAACTTTCCCTTTTGCACCTTTAACAGGTACAGGGACGCCCCAGTCGAGATCGCGGCTGACCGCCCTGGGCTGCAGACCCTGATCGAGCCACGATTTACACTGTCCATATACATTTGCTTTCCACTCTTTATGATCTTCGAGGATCCATTTTTTAAGCCATGGTTCGTATTTGTCAAGAGGGAGATACCAATGGAGTGTCTCACGTAATATCGGCTTACTTCCGCTAATGGTAGAATGAGGATTTATAAGTTCATTTGGACTGAGAGAAGTTCCACATTTTTCACATTGGTCACCGTAAGCATTTTCATTTCCGCAATGCGGACATGTACCCATTATATACCTGTCGGCCAGGAAACATCCGGCTTCATCATCATAATATTGTTCCGAAGTTTTTTCAGTGAATTCACCTTTATCGTATAAAGTTTTGAAGAAGCCCGATGCAGTTTCGTAATGTACTTTATTTGATGTGCGCGAGTAGATATCGAAAGCAATACCAAAATCCTCAAATGCCTTTTTATTCATGGTATGATATCTGTCAACAATCTCCTGCGGTGATACCCCTTCTTTACGGGCTTTTAGGGTAATCGGGACTCCATGTTCATCAGATCCGCAAATAGATATCACGTCCACCCCTTTCATCCTCAGATATCTGGTATAAATATCTGACGGGATATAAACCCCCGCAAGATGACCAATATGTATCGGGCCATTTGCATAGGGAAGTGCTGATGTGACAAGATATCTTTTGAAATTCTTCATGATATTGATAATGAATATTTAGCAGTTTTTAAACTGCACAAATATACTAATTTTACTTTCTGGTGCATAGCAGCCATAGTATATTGACTTGGTGTTTCTTAGTGCTATGGAGTCTTTGTAGCGAATGATTTTTTTCTTACCACCAAGACTCTAAGGCATAAAGTTTCACCAAGAAAGTTTATTTTTACATTTGATAATGCTAATATGACACCACAAAAGATACAACCCCCTTTTCTTAAGCAAGGAGATGAGGTGGCGATAGTTTCTCCTTCATTTTGCATAGATGAAAATATTTTAGCTGAAGCTGTAACATTTCTGGAGAAATGGGGATTGAGAGTCCGTATCGGGAAGAATGCAGCAAAAAAAAATGGTCCCTTTGCAGGGAGTGATGATGAACGGTTAAATGATCTTCAGGAGATGACAAATGATCCTGAAATTAAGGCAATTTTCTGTTCAAGAGGAGGCTATGGGCTTTCTAAAATAATCAACAGAGTCGATTTTTCGGTTTTGAAAAATAGACCAAAATGGTATTCGGGATTCAGCGATATAACCGTCCTCCATATGTGGTTAAACGAGGTATGCGGAGTTATGTCAATTCATGGAGAGATGTCTCTTAATTTTTATAATACTGAAAAGACAAGTGACTCATTCATTTCCCTGAAAAGTGCGTTATTCGGTGATCTCAGGTTTCATAAATGGACCGGGAACATTTATAAACCGGCGGATGCGGCCGGGGAGATTACAGGAGGGAATCTATCACTTCTTTATAGTCTTTTGGGAACTCAGGCAGAACCCTTAACAAAAGGAAAGATATTGGTTATTGAAGAGACCGGAGAGTATTTTTATCACATCGACAGGATGCTGACATCTCTTAAACTTTCAGGGAAGCTTGAAAGCCTGTCTGCACTTGTTGTTGGTGGGATGACTAAAATTGAAGAGTCGAAGATACTATGGGGGAAAAATGTCGAAGAGACTATCCTTGAGATAGTAAGTGAATATAATTACCCAATCCTATTTAACTTTCCAGCCGGTCATATTGCTGATAACAGGGCATTCTATATAGGGAAGCAGGCGAAGATTGAAGTATCGGAACATATGGCTACCCTTCGATTTGTCTGATAATCAGAAGGCTGAAATCAAAAGATCGAGGTCTTTTGAAATGATTCCGAATTTCTGGCCCAGCGTTTCATTTGTGAGCATACCATTATATAAATAGGCACTGTTTCTAACACCCTGATCATATTTCAGCAATTGAGTAATTCCACCCGCATCAGCCATACTTTGTAGCAAAGGAGTAAAAATATTGCTGAGAGCTATGGAAGCTGTGCGTGCAACGCGCGACGGGAGATTCCATGCAGAAAAATGAATAACGCCATGTTTCTCATAAACAGGATCCTTCAGGGCACGGCATTCTGTGGTTTCGATACAACCACCACGGTCTATACTCAGATCGATAATCACTGCACCTTTTTTCATATCCCGTACCATATCCTCTGTAATGTAATACCATGGCCTGAGATCTTCCAGTTCAATAGCCCCGATCAGCACGTCGGCTGACTTCAGAGCTTTCTTCAGAACCTGAGGGTGAAATACTGAAGTCTGAAGACGTTGCCCCAGTACATTCTGAAACCTTCTCAGGCGGGGGAGGGAATTATCGAAAATTTTTACCGTTGATCCAAGTCCGATCGCTGCTCTTGCGGCATATTCACCTGCAGTATTTGCTCCTAAAATGACAACCTCTGTCGGAGTGACTCCTGTAATTCCACCGAGCATTACACCCTTTCCTCCATGCATATTACTGAGATATTCCGATGCAATCAAAAGAGATGTTATTCCAGCAATTTCACTCATCGATTCAACAACAGGGAGTTCCCCGTTAGCATCACGTATCTTTTCAAAAGCGATAGCAGTCACTTTTTTTCGAATGAGCTTTGCAAGGGTTTCTTCACTAAGCTTCAGAACATTCAGGTATGATAATATTACCTGATTACCTTTAAGAAATTCAGTCTCTTTCTCCGAAAATGGGGCAACCTTTATTACTGCATCGGCACTAAAGACCCTGGCAGGAGAATCACTTATTATTGCTCCGTTCTCGCTGTAATCCTTATCAGTATAATTTGATCCCAGTCCTGCCCCTTTCTGAACAATAACTTCATTATCACTTTCAACGAGCAGACAAACCGCTTCCGGGGTCAGCGCAACTCTTTTCTCGTCATCTTTTTTGTCGCAGGGAATACCGATCGAAATTCTGCGGTTCTTAACAGCAGTTTCAAGGTGCTCCTCTTTTGGCATGAAAACTGTATTTTCAAAACTGACTTTTCCGCTCTTTGCTTTGCCATTCATCATTTTGAGGAAGTTATTTTCTCAAAGGTAAATAATTTGGAATAGAGAGCAAAATCAGATAATTTTAAGACATTGAAAGTATTCTCTGTTGGTGATCATCGACTGAAATTTTCACCTTAACCGTCTCCGGAGGAAGTAATTCTTCTATAAGTTCAGGCCATTCCATAAAGCAATATGAGTCACCGGTAAGGTACTCCTCGATACCAAAGTCGTACACCTCTTCCTGCTTCTTTATTCTATAGAAGTCGATATGAAATAATGTTTCTCCGTAGGATGTCCTGTATTCATTTACAAGGGTAAAAGTCGGGCTGCTTACAATATCTACAGCACCGAGTGATTTACAGATGGCTTTGATAATTGTTGTTTTACCTGCACCCATAGATCCGTAAAAGGCAAATATTTTCTTATCTCCTGAATATTTCAGAAGTTGTCTGGCAGCAGAATATAAATGTCTTTTGTCTTTAATTAAGATTTCCATCAGTCCAAAAAGCTAATACTTAAACAGGTTCAAGATATGCAACAGGTATCATTATCTCCTGCATTGAAATCCCGCCATGTTGAAAGGTATCCTTGTAGTAACCAGCATAATGGTTATAATTGTTCTGATAGACAAGGAAGTCCTGGTTCATGGCAAAAATATATCTTGAACTTAAATTGGTTTTCGGCAGCATTGCTTTTTCGGGACTTGTCAGCTCAAAAACTTTTTTTGGATCGTAATCGAGGTTTCTACCCATTTTATACCTGAGATTTGGGGATGTTTTCCGATCTCCTATGATTTTTATCGGGTTCTGTACTCTTATTGTACCATGGTCAGTGCTGAAGATTACTTTAACAGGATGTGAGGCAAGTGTTTTTAGCAATTCGAACAAAGACGAATGCATGAACCATGAGCGTGTCAGGCTCCTGTATGCAGGCTCATCGTTTGCGAGGTCGCGGATCATACTTATCTCAGTTCTTGCATGTGATAACATATCAACAAAATTGAAAACAAGTATATTGATGTCATTTTCAAGCATCGACCTTACTTTTTCATTTACTTTTTTACCTTCAAGGCTGCTGCTTATTTTAGTATACGACCATTTGTAAGTAAGTCCTTTACGCTTCAACTGGTTTCGGAATAACTCTTCTTCAGAATTATTCTTACCCTCTTCCTCATCATCGTTTATCCATAGATCGGGCATAAGTTCTGCAATTGCAGACGGCATCAGTCCTGAGAAAATAGAGTTCCTGCTGAATTGAGTTGAAGTTGGCAAAATGCTATAGTACAGATCCTCTTCAATAATCCTGTACAACCCTGATAACTCTGCGGAGATAGTTTTCCACTGGTCATACCTCATATTATCGATAAGGATAAAAAATAGAGGTCTGTTCAGATCTATCCGCGGGAAAATTTTCTGCGAAAAAAGTGCAGGGGAGAGCAACGGTTTATTTGTACTTTCAGGCTTTAGCCAATCAAGATAATTATAAGTGATGAATTTCGAGAACGAATTATTTGCCTCGTTCTGTTGCAGTTTAAGGATATCAGTCATACCCGGGTCGGTAGATTTTTCAAGTTCAGATTCCCAGAAAACTATTTTCTTGTACAACTCTGTCCAGTCTGTAAAAGATGAGGCTGAAGAGATCATGCTGCTGATCCGATTAAATTCATGCCTGTAATCTAAGGTCGTTTTTTCTGTTATAAGGCGTCTTTGATCGAGGATCTTTTTTATGGCCAGAAGTACCTGCTTTGGCTTGACCGGTTTAATCAGATAATCTGCAATTTCTGATCCTATGGCAGTTTCCATTAAATCTTCTTCATCACTTTTGGTGATCATCACAACGGGGATATCGGTCCTGACCTCCTTTATCAGCTTTAATGTCTCTATCCCGCTTAAGCCAGGCATATTTTCATCAAGAAAAATCAGATCATAACGGTTCTGCCTGACAAGGTCGATTGTATCATTACCGTTTGAGCAGGTGTCAATCTCATACCCTTTCTCTTCAAGGAAAAAAATATGAGGCTTCAGTGCCTCTACCTCGTCATCAGTCCAGAGTATTTTTATTTTTCTCATTTTAAATACTTCTCATTAAAGAAAAGCAGATAACGTCCGGGATCCTTATCGTCTTTCAGAACTTTAAGGTTGCCGTCGCTTATTATAAATGTCATCATCTTTGCGCCGGTGGTATTTCTTATAAATTTTTCAGTTTTGAAACCATTGTAATAATCAAATGCCTGAGTAAAATCAGTAAACCCGGAAACAATTATCTGTATAAATTTATTATCAACGAGTGCTCCAACTGTCTTGTAATTCTTATTTGTAAAATTATCAATATTATAGCTGATTACATCAAATGATGCCTGGTTCAGGTTAAAGGCAGGATCGGTGATAATCAAAACAAAAACATGATTTACAGTTTTATCTGCAGTGTAAATTTCTGTAGCAATTTTTTTATCTTCTTCAACTTTAAGTTCAGGCATCTTCTGGTTGAGGTATGCAATTATCTCAGCAGCTTTTTTACTCTCAGATGTTTCAGGCCACAGTTTAATAAGATTATGAAGTTCTTCCTTAAAAGTTCTTTCATCAGTTATTTTGCCAACCGAATAAGCCCGGAGAAGCAAAAATTTAGGAGCTAGCTGATCCTGAGGATATTTTTTCAATGCATCATTGCTGATAGAAATTGCATCGTTGAATTTTTCACTGATATATGCGGTATAAGCATCTTCATAAGTTTTTTCAGCCATTTTCAGTTCAGCCATTTTTTTCTCATAATAGGCAGGATCTGACAGTATTCTGGCAAATTCATTATCGGGATACTTTTGGAGTAATCGTTGTCTGTAGGTTTCGGATTTTGCATTGTTCCCATCTTTATTGACATTATACAGATTATATAATGTTTCAGGAATAAGCTCGCTCGAAGGGAATCGGTTAATAAGCGATTCGAATGTTTCAGTTGCTCTTTCATGGTCCGGAATTCGCTCGGCATATGCTTTGCCTGCATTAAGCATGGCATTAGCTATTTTATCGTTAGAAATAATAATTAAAGAGTCCTTTAATGGCAGATTTTTCAAATAGAATTGAGGTTTTTTAAAATCGGATTCGGCTACCAGTGTATCAGATATATGTTTGGCAGTCTCATTGGGATTATTGGAAGCCTGTATATTATTTATTCTTGTTTTGTTAGATCTTCTCCAATTGTCTTCAAGTTTTCTGTCACCCCAGCGTTTATGGAATTCGGTCCGGCCAAAAGTTAAAGCGGTCTGATTATAAAAATACCATTTACCCTCCTGATCAATATTCCCCTGAATACGTCTTTCATTCTCATAATACTGTCCGAGATTATACCTGTCGGAATTGGCTGAGGTTTTGCCTTCACTTTGGTCTTTAACTGTCTTTGCTATTATTGATGCAATCAGAGCATTCCTTTCAGGTTCAGTCATCTTGGCGATCTTCTGAAGACTGTCCTCGCGCTGTATTATTTTCAATTGGGAAACAAGAGCATTCAGGTTTTGTGACTTGGTTTTTATTGCCAGATAATCGGGATATTTCTGATCCAGAAAAAAGACAGCACTATCATAGTAGGTCCCTGCCTTCATATAATCGGGTTTTTTAAAGTAATAACCTGCAAGAGCAAGGTAAGATCTGCCTTTTTGATTCTGATTCTGCGATTTTGCAATTGCAGATTTTCTGAAGTATCCAAGAGCTTCAGACTCCTTTCCCTCTTTCATCGACATATTGCCAAGTGCAAAGTAAATCTGATCCTGATAGTCTTTGTTCTTGGAATCGTTAAGCATTCTTTCAAGCTCCCTTCTCATTTCCTTTGGATTGCCGGAGTTAACATCAAAAACACCGGCAATGTTTATTCGGGCATTAAACTCAACATCATAAGGCGGGTTCATTTTAACAACATCGCGATAAAGAGACGTAGCCTTTACTCCATCGCCTGTCTTTTCATATAACTGAGCCATAAGATAGGTCATCCTGTATCTGGCCCTTTTACCGGAGACAATATCAATCGATTTACCCAGTGGATCTATTGCTTCCGAATACCTTTTTTGTTTAATGAACAGATCCGCAATAGTAGTATAGTACATTGATTTTAATGACTTTGAAAAGTCCGCAGTAATATCGAGGCCACTGATTAATCTGTTTGACTCGCTGTAATTGCCGGTCTCATTATATATTCTGGCCAGCCAGATAACAGCTTCTGTCTTAATTAATGGATCGTTTGCATCGGTTATACAGTAGTTTAATATTGAAGTGGCTTCATTATATTCATGCTTATAAAACCTCGCTTTACCGATGAGCAGATAACTGTCATCAACCCACTCATTATATTCTTTCCTTTCGACAAGTTTTTTATCCTTTTCCGAGAGTTCATGTGAGTCTTTGAATTCAGGTTTTGCGGTTATTGATTTCAGGGAAATAAGTTTTGAGGCTTTCTGTATTGCCCTTTCCATGTCGGAAGAACAAAGAGATGCTGTCGAAGGATCACTGTATTCGAACACTCTCAGTAATTCTGCATAATCATCCTGATAATTCTTTGATATCTTAGCCATGCCAGCCTTAAAGCTCTCATATCCATTAAAATAGATATTATATCTGGCTGTCATACTCTGATAAAACCTGCTTGAGCCCGTGTTTTTTTCAACCGAACAGTATGTAAGTGCAAGGGATAACCCTAATAGCACCAGATATTTGTATGATGTTTTGTTTGAAGCCAATAAGTGACTTTTAATACTATAACTGACTAAATTTGAGTATAGTATTTCAAAGGTAAATAAAAATGAGCTGATGTGGTTTCTCAGGCTGAAATAACTCTCTTTATTTCGGGTACTTCCTTCATTATAGCCTGTTCAACTCCTGCCTTTAATGTCTGCATACTATAAGGACAGCCATGACATGCACCTGTAAGCTTAACCTTGACAGTCATATCATCAGAAACATCAATGAATTCTATATCTCCTCCGTCAGACTGAAGATAAGGTCTTACTCTTTCAAGAGCTTTCAGAACGCGGTCTTTAATACTGGTAGTGTCTGTCATATCTTTCGTAAATTTATTTAGTAATCTTAAGTTTAACAGTTGGTACATGTTCTTTGTTTCTTTGTCCGACACTTTTAATAAGTTCCTTAGCAAGTGCCATAAAAGCATTTCCTGTGATTGAATCACCCAGGGCTACCGGCTGACCATTATCGCTGCCTTCACAGATGCTCTGAACAAGAGGAATTTGCCCAAGCAAAGGAACATTCATTTTTTCAGCCAGTTTTCTGCAGCCCTCTTTCCCGAAAATGTAGTATCTGTTCTCCGGAAGTTCTGCGGGTGTAAACCACGACATGTTTTCGACCAACCCGAGTACTGGCACATCAATTTTATTGCTCCGGAACATCGATATCCCTTTTATTGCGTCTGCAAGAGCAACCTCCTGGGGCGTGCTGATAATAATGGCTCCGGTAACCGGAACCTCCTGAACTAGAGTCAGATGTATGTCGCTTGTTCCGGGAGGTAAATCAACAAGCAGATAATCAAGCTGCCCCCATTCACCCTGAGTTATCAGTTGTTTAAGGAAATTGGAAGCCATAGGCCCCCGCCAGATAACTGCATCAGCAGGATCTACAAAAAAACCCGTTGAGAGAACTTTAACACCATATTTTGTTAAAGGAATAATATGATCAGCATGTTCGTCTCTTCTTACTTCGGGTCTGAATTTTTCTTCATTAAACATTTTTGGAACCGATGGTCCGAAGATGTCTGCATCAAGGAGTCCGACCTTATATCCCATTCTCGCCAGGGAGACTGCCAGATTTACAGCAATTGTCGTTTTACCTACACCACCTTTCCCCGATGCGACGGCAATTATATTTGATACACCCGTTAAAACAGCCTGATGTTTTTCCTGTTGTTTCCCAACGATGACTTTAGGATGAACTCTTATTTCGTTAATAATAGCATCGGGTCCAAGAACCTCTTTTATTGTCCGGACAATTGTGCTCTTGATTGATGAGATAAAAGGGTCGTTTGACTTTTCCGGAGTAAGGGTGATAGATATCCCGGTTTTGCCGGAATCAACTTCCGTGATCATTCCCAGAGTAACTATATCTTTCTTTTTCTCCGGGTGAATAACCTTTGAAAGGGCTTTTAATATCTGATCTTTTGAAAACATCGAGTTATTAATTGCTATTTTTATTTAATTTAAATATAAATAAAGTGCAAGGTTACCTGTTTTTTGCTAGAATACAAAATGATAGATACCAAAAGTTTGATTAAACCGGCATAAAAGTGCCAGTTAGGAAATTGTTTCGGGATTTAGACCCCTCTGTCCCGCTTAAGCGGGGCATCTCCCCCAGAGTGGGAGAAAATTCACTTCCATTTAGGGAATTTCTCCCCCCATTTGGGGGAGTGCCCGGAGAGCCTGCCCCGCTTTGGCGGGGGCGAGGGGGGTTTCTAAATGTAAACAACTCTGCTAAAGTTCTGTTCCAGGATCCCAAAATTTTTCGTCGAAATTAATAATCAGGTCATTTTCTATAATGATGCCCTCATTTTCGAGAAGTTGTTTCATCGTTGTTGAATTATCGAAATGATGTTTGCCGGTGAGGAGTCCATTACGGTTTACAACCCTGTGGGCAGGAATAAATTCCCGATTGCTGTGGCTTACATTAAGTGCCCAGCCAACCATACGGGCCGACCTGCCGGAACCCAGATATCGGGCAATGGCACCATATGAAGTTATCCTTCCAAAAGGTATGCATTTTGTCACTTCATATACCTTTGAGAAAAAGTCGTCATTTTTTTTTTGCTTTAGGTGGGGCATTTTCGATAATTTTTTCTTTATCAAGTCTGAAGGAGAGATAGTTTATTTTCAGACCCGCATCCAGAAAAATCTTTTCATAATGAGTTCTGATTGAAAAAATAGTATCAATCTTTTCCGAATAGAGATCATTTGTTGCGATGATGGTTTCAAGATTATTATAACTTAAAATTTTATTTGTGAAATCGTAAAGCTCTTTGTTGTCGGTTTTCAAATGAATCAATCCCTTATCTTTTATAAAATGACGATATGAATTAAGGAAACACGGAGATGTCAGTCTCTTATTTGAGTTTCTTCCGCCAGGATGGGGATCGGGGAAAGTAATCCAGATCTCATCAACCTCATCTTCAGAAAAAAAGGAATTAATGAACTCAATTCTTGTACGCAGGAAAGCTACATTTGGCAATTTCTGCTCATTGGCTGTTTTGGCTCCCCGCCACATGCGAGCTCCCTTTATATCAATTCCTATATAATTGTTATGAGGAAAATTGTTTGCCAGACCGACAGTATATTCTCCTTTGCCACATCCAAGCTCGAGAACAATAGGGTTTTTATTTTTGAAAAGCTCTTGATTCCATCTCCCTTTTATTGTGTGATCTTTACCTGAAACATCACTTATTTCTGGCTGAATAACATTATTATATGATCCAAACTCAGTCCATCTTGCCAGTTTATTCTTTCCCACCTGCTGAGATTTATTTTCTGATCTTTTCTATTTTTAATCCGAAATCATAAACGCCCTTAAGATTTTGAATGCGCATACCATGTTGAATCTTAAACTCGTATATGCCTTTTAAGGGGAAATAGATATTTGATTTATATGGAAGATTCAGTTCATGTATATCACCAAACCCCTTTCCATACCACTTTCCCTTTTCATCAGCAAGGTTGTACTGAAGAGTATCCGTAATTTTTCTTCCATCCGGGGATGTTGTGGTTACGAAAAGATAAATATTACGAAATGGGTAAGAGGAGCCGTTTCTGATAGTAAAAATGACATTATTGCTGTTAAGAGTATCCGTTATCGGAACTTTAAATGTGAAGATGTCCATTAGTTTCCAGGTTTCTTCAGCCATTGCCTGGGAATTTGTATAAACTACCTTACTGTTGCATGATAAGAGTAGTAATGAGAATGTCAATATTAAAATAAATGAAAATCTATTTATTCCTTTTATCATTGAATCTTCTGTTTTTTCTTTTGTTCGGACTCTTGTTCTGTTGACTTTTGTTATCAGGGGGGTCGAACCTTGTAAGGCTGTTATTCTTCAATAAGTCCTGAGAAACGGTAGTTACCTCCCATGATTCATCGACCAGCTTAAGCTTATCGACTTTTTTCCCTTTTCTGTTAATAGCCTGAATCTCCCTGACCCTTTGTACCGGAAGTGCAATGAGGTTTGCATTTGAATGCGGATCTGTCGAATACCAGTATAGACCTTTATGAACTTCCAGTTTCTGGAAATAGCCGGTACAGTCAATAGCGTCAAGGGGAATATCTCTTGGAGGAAATGACCTTTGTGCATCTACATAACAATCTAATTCAAAGTTGAGGCAGCATTTAAGTTTACTGCATTGCCCCGCAAGTTTCTGCGGATTCAGCGAAAGTTCCTGGTATTTTGCATGAGTTGTTGTAACTGATATAAAATTGGTGATATGTGTTGCACAGCATAGTTCTCTTCCACATGAACCTATTCCTCCTATTCTTCCTGCTTCCTGGCGTGCACCGATCTGGCGCATCTCTATTCGCACCCTGAATTCATCGGCAAGGACTTTAATAAGCTGGCGGAAATCCACTCTCTCATCGGCTATGTAATAGAATATGGCCTTTGTCTTATCGCCCTGATATTCAACATCCCCGATCTTCATATTAAGTTTGAGTTCTTCAGAAATCTTTCTTGAACGCAACATAGTCGGCGTCTCCAGTTTCTTTGCCTCTTCCCATTTCTGAATGTCAACAGCTTTTGCCTTACGGTACACTTTTTTCAGATCATCGGGGGATGGATGTACCTTGAGTCTTTTTAGTTGTTCTTCTACCAGGTGTCCAACCATCGAGACTCTTCCAATATCATGTCCGGGAGATGCTTCCACTGCGACCACATCACCAATCTCAAGTCTTAACCCGTTTACATTCCTGAAAAACCCTTTTCTGGTATTTTTGAACCGGATTTCTACTATGTCATTTAAGTCAGGAATCTCGGGTAAATCTTTCAACCAGTTGAAAGAATCCAGTTTATTATATCCGGGCTTATATGTTATATCAGGCATCCGGATCTCTTCCCCGGTTTGCCCTTGAATATCTTCATTATCTGTCATAAAACTCTTTAGATTCAGAAATTATTCCGCAAAAGTAGTGAATAAATGAATCAATTTCAAGATTCAGTGTTTTGATCAGCGAATAAGCTTTGTAACTTTTAATGCCAGGTCAAGGAAAATTATTTTTGCATTTCCATTTGACTCAATATGGGAATAGACAAGATTAAACTCTTCTGTAAGCGGATAAACATTATTCTGATTTATGAAGGGGTGAAAATTTCCCGAGAAAGTTGCCTCTTCACCTGTCAGGAAAACGAGACTGTTTTTCAACTGACCGAGAGACAGCATCAGGTTTTCCCGCAGAATCCTCATGGAAAAAGAAATAAAATTTTTCTGCGCTTCCCTGCCTGTTGTTGAAATCTCTTCAGACCAGTTGATAATTGAAATGATGTCGCGTTTCCAGGCAAATCTCATCAAGCTTTTAAAACGCTCAAGATTTGCCAGTGAAGAATCTTCGTTTTCACAAAGCTCAATTGCTCTTGTTATATTTCCGTTTGATACACGTGATATATCAGCAGCTTTCTCAGCTGCTATGATAAACCTGTCAATAAGATATTTCTCAATATCGCGACTGTTGAAGGAAGGGACTTTGACAAGCTGGCACCTTGAAAGGATTGTAGGTATTACCTTATCGGGTTCTTCTGAAACCAGGAGGAAAAGAGTTTTTTCAGGAGGCTCTTCGATCATTTTCAAAAGTTTATTGGCTGTTGCCTGATGCATTTTCTCGGGCAGCCAGATTATCATAATCTTGAAGTCTGATTCGAATGTCTTAAGACTCAGTTTTTTTATTATTTCAGAGGCTTCCGAAGCAAATATCATCCCCTGGGCATTCCCGACTTCGATAGAATCCATCCAGTTATTAAGAGTAAAATAGGGCGACCTCTTTACAAACTCTCTCCATTCCTCTAAGTAATTGTCACTGACTGGATCTGTAGTTTTCTTACCTTTTATAACCGGAAAAACAAAATGTAGATCGGGATGGATCAGTTTTTCATACTTTACGCACGACTTACAGGTACCGCATGAATCAGAGTCTGTCCGGTTTTCACAGCTGATATACCTGGCATAAGCCAATGCGAGAGCCATACTGCCACATCCTTCAGGTCCGGCAAAAAGCTGGGCATGACTTACTCTTTCTTCCTTAACAGATCGGAGCAGTTTTGATTTAATCTCTTTTTGACCGGGGATCCGCAAAAAATTCATCTTCCGATTATTCTTTCAGCTTATTTTAAGGCTGCAAGGGCTGCATCATAGTCAGGTTCCTGAGCAATCTCCGGAACTAGTTGTGAATGAGTAACTATTCCATTTTCGTCAACAACAACAAGGCTTCGTGCATAGAGCCCTGCAAAAGATCCATCTATGATTTCGATGCCATAAGACTTACCAAAGGTTGTATTGCGGAATCCTGAAAGAGGAACAACATTGGTAATTCCCTCAGTGGTACAAAATCGACCCATGGCAAAGGGAAGGTCTTTGGTAATTGCAAGAACCATGGTATTACTCTTTCCTGCTGCTGCCTGGTTAAATTTACGGACAGAGGTTGCACAAACTGAAGTATCAAGACTCGGAGATATGCTCAGAACCAGTTTTTTCCCCTTAAGCTCTGATAAAGAAAGATTTGTAAGGTCCGATTTCACAAGTGTAAATTCAGGAGCTTTGCTTCCTTTTGCCGGAAGGTTTCCAGAGGTATTGATTGGATTCCCTTTAAGTGTAATTTTTGCCATAACTTTTTTTCAAATTTAATCAATCTTTTATTAAGAGGAAACATTAAATACACGGGTTTTGTTAAGTACACTTTTAACAAATATGCTCTATGGCTCTCTGTGTCTTCTCTGTAGTACTCTGTGTAGTCAAAAAAACTAAGAACTGTCACAGAGTTGCATAGAGGAGCACAGAGTTACACAGAGTTTAATAATTTGAGGTGGCAAGGCAAATGAATATTTCCAAAAAAAAATGTAGGTTTGTAAATGAGAATTTCTTGTGTTAAATAAAAATATTTGATCTATGAAAATGATTCAGGACTTTAATTTCAAAGGAAAGAAGGCAATAGTAAGGGTCGATTTCAATGTACCCCTCGATAAAAAGACTTTTGCAGTTACTGATGATACCCGTATCAGGGGAGCATTACTGACAATTAATAAAATTCTTAACGATGGCGGATGTCTGATCCTCATGTCGCATCTCGGAAGACCGGAAGGCCGTATGGAGAAATATTCGCTTAAGCCTGTTCTTCCGGTTCTGGAAAAGCTTCTTGGCAAAAAGGTACTTTTCGCAGATGATTGTCTCGGGGAATCAGCCGTGAAAATGTCAGCCGCACTGAAACCGGGAGAGATCCTTCTTCTGGAGAATGTACGTTTTTATCCGGAAGAAGAGGGTAAACCAATTCTGCCTGAAACAGTTACTGATGAAGAGAAGAAAGCCGCTAAAGCTGAGATGAAGATTAAACAGAAAGAGATGGCAAAAAAACTGTCAGGTTATGCAGAAATTTACGTTAATGATGCATTCGGGACAGCCCATCGTGCTCATGCAACCACAGCTGTTATGGCTGACTATTTTGCACCTGATAAGAGGATGTTCGGTTTTCTTATTAACAGTGAGCTTGCGGCAATGGATAAGGTTCTCAAGAATCCACAGAAGCCATTTACAGCGATTATGGGTGGCGCAAAAGTTTCGGATAAGATCATGCTGATAGAAAATCTTCTCAACAGGGTTGATAATCTGATTATCGGCGGAGGAATGACCTATACCTTTATTAAAGCTATGGGGGGAAAGATAGGCAAGTCTCTCTGTGAAGAGGACAAGCTTGATCTCGCTCTGAAACTTATTGAAAAAGCCAAAGAAAAGAAAGTTAAACTTTATCTTCCGGCTGACAGCCTGAATGCTGATAAGTTTGATAATGAGGCTAATACCAAAGTTACTGCTGTTGACGCTGTTGATGATGGATGGCTGGGTCTGGATATCGCGGAGAAAACTATCAAGGAGTTTTCCTCGGTTATTGAAAATTCAAAAACAATTCTGTGGAACGGCCCGATGGGCGTTTTTGAGATGGAGAAATTCTCAAAAGGTACCACTGCCATTGCTAAAGCGATAGCAGCAGCAACCTCAAAAGGGGCATACAGTCTTATTGGAGGCGGGGACTCAGTAGCTGCAATCAACAAAAACGGACTGGCTGATAAAGTAAGCTATGTTTCAACCGGTGGTGGTGCAATGCTTGAGTATATGGAAGGGAAGAAGCTTCCAGGCATAACTGCAATTCGGGGAGAATAGAAGACGAAAGGACATCGAGACTAAGGGACGAATATTTCAGAATTTGGATTTGCGATTTCAGATTATTTAATCCGCAATCGGTAAAACTATTATCTTTGCGTTATGAAAAGGATAATATTCGTACTACTTGCAATACTTTTACTTCTTTTGGGATGCACAAAAAAAGAACCGACCCGTACATCTGGCATTGATACTATTGATAACATCACTTACTACTCTACAACTTATTACAATTATGGGTTTTTATTTTCCGGGGCAAAACTGGTCTCCACAAGTACTAACCCGGGTCCGGATATAACTATATATGTTAATATTGACAACGTAACCCCAAGATTAACGCTTCAGTCCAATAATCTGAAGCCATCATTTTTTAAAGCAGGTGATTTTGCTGATGCAACTACAGCTCAATCAGCTTTTGACAATCTGAAAACCGTTTCTGTAACACAATGGCAGGATATGGCCGATCCTATAAATGCCAACCAGGTATGGATATACAAGTCCGGAACCGATACCTATGCAAAACTCAGGATTGTCAGCACTGTTAATGAAACCAGGCAGGGAATTGCATACGGGGAATGCACTTTCCAATGGGTCTATCAGCCGGATGGCTCATCAACTTTTCCGGGCAAATGATAATGCAGTTGCAGAATTTGCACAGGAGGATATTCAATATTAAAAACAAGACAGACTTTTTGGAAACTGCACTTGAAGTATTTGATTATCAATATAATAATAATGCTTTATATCACGATTTTATAAAAAGTCTCGGGAAAGAACCATCTAAAATAAAGACTTCTGACGAAATACCTTTCCTTCCCGTTGAATGCTTCAGAAATCATAAAATATTAACCGGTGATCTTCCTGTTGAAATGATCTTTGAAAGCAGCGGAACAACAGGGATTACTCCCGGGAAACATTTCGTAAGTGATTTACTGTTATATGAGGAGAGCTTCATAAAATCTTTCAGACTGTTTTACGGCGAACCAGAAGAATTTCTTATTGCCGCTATTCTTCCGTCATATACAGAAAGAGAAAGGTCTTCGCTTGTTTATATGGTTGATAATCTGATTAAGAGAAGCCAGAATCTTCATAGTGGGTTCTACAAAAATAACATCGAAGACCTTATTCTGACCATTAAAAAAGCCAAAAAAGAAAAACAGAAAGTCTTATTGCTTGGTGTCAGTTTTGCATTGGTTGATCTGGCGGAAAATCAGGCACCCGATCTTTCCGGAGTAATCGTGATGGAAACAGGCGGTATGAAAGGGAGGAGAAAAGAAATGACCCGTTCAGAACTTCATTCTGTTTTAAAAGAAAAACTGAATGTACTTTCAATTCATTCAGAGTATGGAATGACTGAGTTATTGAGTCAGGCTTATTCAAAATCAGGTGGGATATTTTATAGTCCGCCATGGATGAAGATAATAATCAGAGATCCTCAGGATCCACTCACTCTTTATAACCAACCAGCCAGAACCGGAGGTATTAATATAATCGACCTTGCAAATATAAACTCATGTTCCTTTATTGCTACCGACGATCTTGGCAAAGTTAATGAGGATGGCGGCTTCGAGGTACTCGGCAGGTTTGACAACTCCGATATAAGAGGATGTAATCTACTGGTTGATTAGATTGCTCCAATCCCTTTTTTGACCCCTCACCCCCCCTAATGGAGGGCTAGTTTCTGCTCATAAGTGAAATTTTTCTTGTCTCCACAAATTAACTCCCCTTTAGGGGAGATGTCCCGCTTAGGCGGGACAGAGGGGTTCCTTAACCCAAAACAGTATATTCTAAAGAGGTTTTATAATCCCAGTTTTGTCTTCATTTCAACCGGAATAGCATTCTTATTCACCATTATAGCTATTGTCTTTGCACGGACATAAGTTTCGGATATATTAAGGTATCCTCCGAAAGGATTTCTTTCAGTTCCCCATGAATTCTTTGTAACATAATATTTAGTGCCATTCTGATCTTTGACAATACCTGTCATATGCATCAGGTGATCGTCGGTGGTAGATTTATTATCGTAACCTTCTTCGCGCGATTCCTGTGTTACCTTTACTTCCGGAAAAGGCCTGCTGAATTTATAGGCTTCTGCAGCGCGTTCCTCTTTGGTCATTTTACCAAATCTGGCCTTATCGGCACTGGAATACTGCTCTGTATTTTCAACTTCCGGGATTATTGCAACCCCTTTAGAGTGAGAGAACCCTTTTTCGCTTACGTCTCCATCCCAGGCAATGGTATACCCTTTAATAAGCGCAGAATCCATAATTACGATAAGTTCGTTGAGAGGTACATTGTAGTAATTCATTTTCCTCCAGTTATCAGGAATAGGAACGAGTCCTTGTGCATAGAACGGGAAAAAGGTGAATGAAGTGATTTCAACATAGTCTTCTGGTTTAATTCCAAGGCTTGCCGTGAATGATTTAGGAGTATACCCGACTCCTTTATATGTAAATGTTTGGGGAACCTTTCCAAGATAGGTATCAAGTACTGCATCAACGATTGTGAAATACTGATCGCTTTCCTTATTTCTCTTAAGAGGTACGGTAGCGATAGCGTTTACGAAAGCATTAAGTTCACTATGATTATGGTTTGTCATGCTATAATTAAGACCCGTATAGACCTCATCCGGGACAATCCCGTTTTTCATAAATTCTGTCATCCAGTCATGACCAACACTGCCCTGTCCCAGGTTTCCCTTACCCTGTTGGATAAAGTTGTCTTTCAGCCGGTCGACATAGTTATATCGTACAATATACATTTCTGACAAGTCATATTCTCCCTTTCCCATTCGAAGAAGTTCTGATTCAATGTATGAAGTAGTGGCGAAACACCAGCATGTTCCGGTTCCGGCCTGATTTTTAACAGGAGTTGCTTTTAATTCCACTAGAGGAGTAAACTTGTAGCCCTCATCAGTTTTCTGAGAAGAGGTATTTTTCTTTTGTGCGAAGGATGGTGCAATAAAAAGTGATAAAATAAATGCTAGCAGGATACGAGTTTTCATAATATTAGAATTTAATAGCAAGTTAAGTCTGGTTATTAGTTTAGTTCGATCAATAAAAATGCAAGCTAGAAAAATTATAGAGAAATAAAATTGATTATTAGCAAATAACAACTTAATATAAAGTAAAAATTGCAGAAAAGCTAATAGTCCTGTTTAACCGCAAAGTGCGCTAAGGAGGCGGAAAGATCACATTCTAAAATAGTTGCTTTTACCCTATATTATAACTATTATCATCAATTTTAAAACTTGGTACAATAATTGCAACTATAACTTCAGGATATGATTAATAGTACTGTCAGGTTTTAATTGATAATTTCACTTATTCTTTTAAGCAATGAAAACCAATAATATACACTCAACAAGAACGATTATAGCAATAATCGGTGTTTTTCTGATATTAATGAGCCAGAATACGAAAGCCCAGCAAGGTTATCCTCCCTGGGTGCGTTTTCCCCCTTACCGCCCGGTCATTGTTCCGTATCCGACCCCGCCCACACAAAGTTACCGGCAAGGTTATAACCCAAATATTCAAACGGGCGGCTTTCAGCCTTTCATAAACTTCAGCATTCATTTTGATCCTCTGATCAGCTGGTTTTCAACTGACAGTTATGATACCCGCAATGACGGGGTGGTTCCCGGATTTAATTTCGGCATTTCATATAACAAGTATTTTACTCCCAACTATTCCTTTTCATCAGGGATAGATATTATTTATGGTGGCGGAAGACTTATCAACAGAGAGACCTCACAATTCGAGCTGAAAAATTACAGCAGCACAGTTATTACCATTCAGCCCGGAGAAGCAATTACATATAGAATAACCTATCTCTCCATACCGCTGGGCATAAAACTCCAGACAAACCAGATCGGTTACGGGAGATTTTTTACAGATTTTGGATTCGATCCAAAAATCGTAATCGCAGGCAGGGCCGACATACCGTCACTCAATATAAATGGAGGTAATGCTTTGCCGGAACTGAACATATTCAACCTTTCATTTCATATAATGGCGGGTATGGAATATCCTCTCGCAGGAAATAATAATTTTATCGTTGGCATTGGATTTGAAAATAACTTATTTGATGTTACCAGGGATAACGGAGATCAGCCATCGAATGTGGTTACTCAGAAATTGTTATCATTCCGGATAGGGATGACCTTTTAACCTACTTTAAATGAGATTTAATGTTGTACAGATCAATTACCACATCAGAATTTTTCCATAAATAAACAACTTATCTGCAATTCAATAAAGAAAGAAAGGGATGTTTTTTGAAGTAAGAAATTTTGGGAATTTAATGCTTACCGATAATCAGATCATATGAATGATCGATCCATGAAAATACCTCTTTATCAGGAACTGTTCCATCAAGATTTATTGTGTTCCAGTGTTTTTTATTCATATGGTAACCGGGAGTCACAGCAGAAAACCGTTCTCTGAGTTCGATTGCCAGACCCGGGTCGCATTTAAGGTTAATGCTCAGATCTCCGTCGAGATTAACCAGGGCGAAGATCTTTTCGTTGGCTTTAAAAACCAGTGTATCTTCACCGAAAGGAAAGCTTTCAGTGGCTCCTTTCTTTGCGATACAGTATTCTCTTAATATTTCTACATCCATAATAGTATTTATTGTTCTGTTTATTAGCCCCTCCCTCCCGGGGGAGGAGGGGTTGGGGAGAGGCTTTTATCTCAAAGTCGGATAAAAGGCACTTTCAATGTGATCTATTTTAAATGAATCAACAGATTTAATGACTGTTATAATGTCAAATCGACCTTCTTTATCAATACCGAATTTTTGCAGATAGCCATTGGCTGCCCAGATTATCGATTTTTGTTTTTCTCTGGTTACAGCTGTAACAGGATGCATCTGGAAGTCGTCAGTGCGTGTTTTTACCTCTATGAATACGATAAAATCCTGGTTCTCAGCGATGATATCAATTTCGTGTTTTCCCCATTTCCAGTTCCGGAAGAGTATTTTGAAACCCGCTTTTTCCAGGTGGACTGCTGCAAGGTCTTCTCCTTTTTGACCCAGATTATGAGATTCAGCCATACTTTCCTGTTTATATCTCGATAAGTTTATTCCTTATTGCAAAAAGTATAAGGCTTGCTGTATTCTTGGAGTTTGTCTTTCCGAGAAGGTTTGCCCTGTGCTTATCTACAGTTCTTTTACTTATAAAAAGAGTCTCAGCGATCTGCTGGTTAGAGAGTCCTTCACAGATTTTAAACAGTATTTCTTTTTCCCTTTTAGAAAGATTGGCCGATTTGCTTTCCTGTTCCCGGTATTTGATCTTCTGAATGACATGATAAAGCAGTTCCTGTGAGAAATAACTGCCTCCTTTTCTTACTGTGAGTATTGCTTCTTTAACTTCGGAGATGTCAGAATCTTTAAGCAGGAACCCTTTGGCACCGGCGTCAACCATCTTATAATAATACTCTTCCTCTCCATACATTGAAAGAGCGATAATGTCAATTACCGGACAAATCTTAAGGCCCTTTCTTGTAGCTTCTATTCCGTCCATTTCAGGCATATTAATATCCATAAGGGCTACGTCTGCCTGGGTATTTTTCAGAATTCTCAGAAATTCTTCGCCGTTTGAAGCTTCGGCCGTCACTTCGAATTCAGGGAAAGCATTCAGAAGTATTTTTAATCCGTTGCGAAAGAGCTGGTGATCATCTGCAATGATTATCCGTATTTTTTCCATTTTAGTCAATTCCGGGTTAGATAAGAATCATTCAATCAACTTGATAAGTGCACTGGTTCCTTTACCAGGAGTGCTTTCCAGGATAAACACCCCTTCAACGGTTTTTACCCGTGTCTCAATATTTGATAATCCCATGCCTTTGGTGTCTTCCTTGCTCAATGAAGATGTGTCAAAACCACGTCCGTTATCATAAAATTGCAAGGTAACAAATTTTTCATGTTTGTTTAATTCAATCTCAATCCTGGAAGCTCCCGAATGCAGAATTGAATTATTAATAAGCTCACAGACAGCGCGATAGACTACCACCTCCTTGTCGTTGTCAAGCCGCTGGGCCTCCATGTTTGACTTAAAATCAATTTCAACAGCTTTGGTCTGATTAATTTTAGTGGTAAATGCACTGATAGCACTGGCCAGGCCAAAATTTGACAGGACGTGGGGGCTCAGGTTATTTGAGATGTCTTTTATTGTATTGATAGCTTCATTCACCAGATGATTGGTATTATTAAGGATCACCGATCCGGATTGATCTTTGATTCTGTCAGTTAACGCGGAAAGAGACATTTTTACGGTTGAAAGAATAGGTCCGAGTCCGTCGTGCAGATCTTTTGCAAACCGCTTTCTCTCATTTTCCTCGGTGTTTATTATAGCATTTATTACTCTTTTTTCAGAACGCGATCTATCAGTTTCAGCTCGTTTCAGCGAGTAAAATATTTCCCGGATGAGGATAACACCCCCGATGATCATTACTGAAACAAGAACTCCCGTCCATTCATCGATCATTTTCCAGGTATAAGAAGGTGTTCCCCTGAAATATTCAAAAAGCTGAATGATCGAACGCACAGTCATGAAAACAAAAGATAGTGAGAGCAGTATCCAGGAAAGCCTGTATTTGGTAAGCTTCATGAATCTCAAAGCAATCACTGCAGCAATGATCTGCAGTATAATTGAGATAATTAAGGCAATAAGTCTTACCATGAGGAAAGGTATTATACTTCAAAAATAGGACTATTTTAATTAATGGCATAATAGGTATTAACTAAGAGACTTAGCGACTAAGTGACTAAGAGACAAAAAAATGAGTCAATAGTCTCATGTCTCCCCGTCTCTAAGTCCCTTCGTCACTTCGGTCTTTCCCTTCGTTCCCTTACGCCTTTGCGCTGTTTTTATTACCTTTGGCCGTTTGAATCCGGGAATTATGAATATTTTGTACAACCTAGGCATCCTTATATTCTCATCGCTTGCTCAAATTGCATCTCTGTTTAATTCAAGAGCATCTTTATGGGTAAAAGGAAGAAAAAACTGGGCAGAAAAAATTGCTGATAAGATAAAGCCGGGAGACAGGGTTATCTGGATGCATTGTGCATCACTTGGTGAATTTGAGCAGGGAAGACCGGTAATTGAAGCGATTAAGAGAGAGATACCGGCATTTAAAATTGTACTTACCTTTTTTTCTCCCTCAGGATATGAAATAAGAAAGAATTATAACAATGCTGATTGTATCAGTTATCTCCCTGCAGATACCCCGGGCAATGCTGAAAAATTTCTAAACCTTGTTAATCCGGAATTCGTAATATTTGTAAAATATGAATTCTGGAATAATTATATATCAGCACTTTATAGGAATAAAATCCCATTATATCTTATATCCGGAATATTTCGCCCCGGGCAACATTTTTTCAAATGGTGGGGGTCGTTTTTCAGATGTATGCTAAGGAAATTCAAAAAAATATTTGTCCAGGATCAACGGTCATACGATCTTCTTACCGGTATCGGGATCGGGAATGTTTCTCTTGCCGGAGATACAAGGTTCGACAGAGTAATTCAGATAGCTGGTACAGCCAGAGATATTCCTCAGCTTGAGCAATTCAGGGGAAGTGAAAAATTATTTTTGGCTGGAAGCAGCTGGAAGCTTGATGAGGAGGTAATTGCAGAGTATATCAACACTTTCCCTTTAAAAATGAAATGGGTTTTCGCTCCCCATGAAATTGATAATGCAAATATTGAAAGACTTGAAAAACTTATTAAGGTAAAATGTGTAAGATTCTCAAAATACAGTGAAATTTCTGACGATGCCCGCGTTCTTATTATTGATAATATAGGTATGCTTTCTTCAGCTTACAAGTATGCATATATTGCTGCTATAGGAGGCGGATTCGGAAAAGGGATCCACAATATTCTTGAACCTGCATGCTGGGGAATTCCGGTAGTTTTCGGGCCCAGGTATGAAAATTTCAAAGAAGCTGTCGATCTTCTGAGTATCGGAAGTGCAAAGTCATTTCTGACTTTCGATGATTTTAAAAGAATTTTAGATTTATGGCTGTCGGATGAGAAAATCTATACAATTTCAGCTGAAACAGCATCAAAATATGTAAAAGAAAATGCCGGAGCTACAAAAATTATTATCAAAGAAATTTTAAACAAAGATATTAACAAGACCTACTCATAATTTGTTAAAAACTAATCTTTTCTTAATTGGTCAGGTTCATCTAAAGAGCAGTAAATTGATCGTCCGGATTTAACATTTTTGTAACTCCGATGTAACCTATTAATGAAGTATTTACAATAATCTTGCTGAAAATTTTATAATACTTAATTCTAATATTCATACTTATGAAAAAAGTTTTACTAAACCTTAGTCTTACTATTCTTCTGGTTGTGGCCCTGATTTCAAATGGCTTTGCCCAGGTCACAACTTCGGGTCTGAAAGGGCTGATTGTTGATGAAAAAAAGGAGGCTCTTGCGGGAGCTACCGTTGTAGCAGTACATGTTCCTTCAGGAACACAGTATGGCGTTCTCACAAATAAAGACGGCCGTTTTACTATTTCCAACATGAGGGTAGGAGGACCTTACCAGGTTACCGTCTCTTTTGTTGGTTATAAACAGGAAGTTTATAATGATATTAATTTAAGCCTTGGAAACATTACCGATATGGCTATTAATCTTACTCCTTCTGTAACAAATCTCAGTGAAGTTGTTGTTTCAGCAGGGAAGAACAGCATAATCAACTCCGGGAGAACTGGCGCAGCTATTAACGTATCCAATGAAATGGTTAATACTGTACCTACAGTTTCAAGAGGATTGAAAGATTTTACCAAGATCAGCCCCCTGGCTAATACATCCGGTTCCGGTACCTCTTTTGCTGGAGCAAATAACAGGTACAATCAATTCGCAATCGACGGTTTGGTCAACAATGATGTTTTTGGTCTGACTTCTTCCGGTACAAATGGGGGGCAGGCAGGAATTGAACCGATAAGCCTCGATGCAATAGAAGAGTTCCAGATAAACATCGCTCCTTATGATGTTCGACAGGGGGGTTTTACCGGCGGAGGTATAAATGCCATAACAAAAAGTGGTACAAATAAATTTACCGGCACAGCTTATTATTATGGAAACAATGAAAGTCTTGTCGGCAAATATGAACCAAAAACAGAAACAAAATCACCTGTAGCAAATTATTCAGATTATCAGGGTGGTTTCTCACTTGGTGGTCCAATTGTAAAGAATAAGGTGTTTTTCTTTGTCAGCGGAGAAATTACAAGGAAATCTTATCCGCTGTCAAATGAACCCGGAACAGCTACTTCAAATATCACTCTTGATGATATAAACAATATACTGGCAGTTTTGAACAGAGTTGCGCCCGGCTATGATCCGGGAAGTTATCTGAGTATCAATAGTAAAACTAACAGCAATAAAGTCCTTGCAAAGGTTAACTGGAACATAAATGACAAGAATAAATTAGTTCTCAGGCATAGTTATACTTATGGCGAGACTTTTGTTATCAGTCGCAATGCCAATGCCTTGCAATTTTATGGCAACGGGTATATCTTTCCCAGTACCACAAATTCAACCGGGTTAGAGCTGAGCAGTATCCTGGGCAACAGCATGTCTAATCGCTTAATGCTGGGATACACAACTGTTTTGGACGATCGCAATCCGGTAGGTGCTGATTTTCCAACCGTTCTGGTAAACCTGAGCGGCGGCAGAACAATAACGCTGGGAAGTGAATACTCATCCGTAGCCAACCTGCTTAAACAGAAGATTTTTTCAATAGATGATGAATTTAGTTTTTTCAGAGGGAGACATTCAATAACGATAGGGACCCATAATGAATTCTATTCATTTTATAATCTTTTTGTTCAGAATATTTATGGAAATTATGCTTATAACTCTCTTGCTAATTTTCAGACTGTCGGGACTCCCGGGGAAGTTGCTCCTACGTATTATGCAATCGGTTATTCGTTTGATGGAACAGATAATCCTTCACAAAGTAACGGTGCTGCCAAATTTAATGCTATGCAATACGGATTATATGCACAGGACGAGTATCAGGTAACGAAAAATATACTGGTAACCGGCGGACTCCGTATAGATATTCCTGTATTTCCCGATAAACCGGGAGCAAACGATGCATTTAACTCAGTATATGATCCCCAAAATGGAGTTTCCACAGGCGTTCTGCCAAAATCCAGGATTATGTGGTCACCTCGATTAGGATTCAACTGGGATGTGTTCGGTAATAAAACCACACAAATCAGAGGAGGATCGGGCCTGTTTACAGGAAGGGTACCTTTTGTCTGGATTTCAAATCAGTTTTCAAACAATGGAGAAATTAACGGGACATATAGTGTAGGAAGTTCAGCCTCCAGCGCAAACCCGATAGCAAATCCTGCCGGATTAAAATTTAATCCGGATCCTTATTCTCAGAAACTTGCAGAGGATTTAGGGAAGGTAGCCGGAAGAGGCGCAATTAATGTTGTTGACAGGAGCCTTAGATTTCCTCAGGTTTTCAGAACTAATCTTGCAATTGATCAGAAACTTCCGTGGGGCTTAGTTGCGACAGTAGAGGGAATCTTCAGTAAAACTTTCAACAACGTCAATTTCATTGATCTGAACAGGACAGTTGATCCGAACTTTACATTTACCGGTGTTGATCAAAGGCCACGATATATTGCCGGAAGGATCGATCCAAATTATGACGAAATCATAAAGTTTGAAAACACCAATTTAGGATATTCCTATAATTTTGTTTTCCAGTTACAGAAACAGTTTGAAAACGGATTCAATGCACAGGTTTCATATACATATGGAAAATCGACTGACCTGAACTCAGGTACTTCTAGCGTAGCATATTCGAACTGGCGTTATGTAAATCAGGTTAATGGTCTGAATAATCTTAGCCTGACAAGGTCAAACTTCGATTTAGGATCAAGGATCACAGGGCTTATCTCTTATAAGAAAGACTATTTGAAAGGTCTGTTATCGACGCAGGTATCAATATTCTATAACGGACAATCAGGACAACCTCTTTCATACATTTATAACGGTGATATGAATAATGATGGTACAACAAATGATATGATTTATATCCCAGCCAAGCAGTCAGATATTAACCTTATCACCATTCCGGCAATCCCTGCAACTAATACACCCGCAGTAACCCCTGATGAGCAATGGGCGGCTCTTGATGCTTTCATTTCACACAACAAATACCTCAATAGTCACAGGGGACAGTATGCAGAACGTAATGCAGCACGATCACCATTCCAGAATCAATTTGATTTCCAGTTACTCCAGGAATTCAAGGTAAAAGCCGGAACCACTACAAATAAATTGCAGATCACTTTTGCTATCCTTGATATTGGCAATATGCTGAATAAGAAGTGGGGTCATTCAGAATATGATTCCAACCAACAGTTCAACCTAATCAATTATAAAGGACTCGTCGGTACTGCTCCTACATTCACGTATGATGGTTCTGGCCAGACAAATGGTTATCCCTATTTGTTGTCTGATTTGCTTTCCCGCTGGAGAGGTCAGATTGGTCTGAGATATATATTCAACTAATGATATTTTAGTTTTTCTATCAGAGGCTGTCAGATTCTGGCAGCCTCTTTTTTTTCATAGCTTAATAAAAAATTGCCAGCAGGTATTATCCAGGTCAATAGTTCTTTAAATCATGAAATTAGCTATGAACTTTTAGTTATAAAGATTGTTTCTTTAACTAGCAAACAATTACTATCTAATTTATATTTAAGTAGATATATAATAGTTAATAACTATGTTGTCAAATGTTGATAAACTTAAATTTTTACGCTTGCATTCAGTGGAGCGCTTGTTTAATTTAGCAATTACCCGCTCCGAAAATCAGTGGCCGTTTAATCTCATTAAAATCAGAGAATAACAAAAATATATGGAAGAACTATTTGTCCAGGAATCAGCTATTGCAACTGAAAAGGCGAAGAACCAGAATTCCGCACAGGAGGTGCAGAAAACAGAGGCAGGGAAAAATATGGAGAAGTCTAAGAATCGGGTACACGAAAAAGTTGTTTATTCTCACGAAGAAGCTGTTGAAGAGAGTATTCAATATTTCAAAGGCGATGAACTTGCAGCAAGAGTATGGGCAAACAAATATGCTTTAAAGGATTCATTCGGAAACCTGTATGAAAAGTCACCCGACGACATGCATCATAGGCTGGCTCGTGAAATACACAGGGTAGAGTTGAAATATAAGAACCCGCTTTCTGAAGAATTGATTTACAATATTCTCAAAGATTTCAAATACATTGTTCCCCAGGGAGGTCCAATGACAGGTATTGGGAATGATTACCAGATTGCTTCATTATCGAACTGTTTTGTGATTGGTAACGATGGATCATCTGATTCATACGGTGGAATTATGAAAATCGACCAGGAACAGGTACAACTTATGAAACGGAGGGGTGGTGTTGGTCACGATCTGTCGCATATAAGGCCAAAAGGTACCCCTGTGCTTAACAGCGCACTTACTTCTACGGGTGTGGTGCCTTTCATGGAAAGATATTCGAACTCAACACGCGAGGTGGCACAGGATGGCCGGCGAGGTGCACTTATGCTCTCTATCTCAATCAAACACCCCGACTCAGGGAAATTCATTGATGCCAAGCTCGAGAGCGGGAAAGTTACAGGCGCGAAC